>OCZU010002568.1_pt1 | contig 11552 bp, 9 predicted proteins | sample 1539001 | NCBI WGS metagenome assembly OCZU01 (sample SAMEA3539306, study PRJEB22396) | soil metagenome | biome: tundra; feature: field; material: soil | place: USA | collected 2010-05 | depth 0.15 m
TAATAAAGGAGGCACGCAAAAAGAGCTCTGGGATGCTTAACGTACTCCCGTATATGGTGTCTGTCAAGAGGGAAACACCATAGATTGTGGCCAAAAAGTGGTAAGGGTACCGAGAAAGTGAAGCCAGCTAGCAAAGTTTTCAAGTCCACCAGCTTTGCAACTCTGCAACCTGGCCTTACGCCGTGGCACGCCTTCGATCTTCCTGTTGTGGCGAGGCTCGGGAGACGGGCCGGGCGAGAGTCCGCCCTGAGCATGTCGAAGGGACTCCTGGCGCTTCACCGTTTTGTGCCAGGGGCACGTAGATGTCTTCGAAAAGTGCTTGGGTGGTGATGCGTCGTATGCCTTCAGAGGTCTCTACTAGATAATCGCCGGGACGGCCGGATTGTTCGCGGCCCAGAACGTCGGTAAAGAGGAGCGGTTCGGTGAGTTGACGGGCACGCACCAGAAAGCGGGTGCGATAGACGGTCCAAGGGCTTTCAAGATTCATAAGTGCTTCTTTCACCCTTCAGCAGGGCTGGTGGCTCTTCCAGGTTTCGGATGTTGACCGAGCACGGTCACTGCCCGGCAAATTCTTCTCGCGGGTGGAGTGACTGTACCTGCACTAGGAAGGACGGTCAATTACATAAGAATTGTGCAACCGTGGAATTCCCGTTCGCTGATGGGCAGCGATGGATCCGGTGGAAGCCCACCTCGAAAGCGACTGCGGTTGGCGCACGAGCAGCGGGGTTTGACGGGCTAGCCGAAAATTTCGCTGGACGCGCACGCGCTTGGCGTCCGGAATTTGCACAAGAGGTTCACAGGATAGGAACAGTTCCCGGTGGCCAGGGGATTCAGCATGAATTGCCAGCGTCACCTTCTCAGCCAAAAAAGCCCCGGCCATTGGACCGGGGCTACTACGAAGTTGCGATCACTAATTGCAGCCTATACCGTTGAAGATGTTGGTCAGGACATTGGCGGCGGCGGTGATGCTCCGGCTGTAGCAGTATCCGCTGGAGTCGGAGGAGAAATAGTTTTGCGCGCTGGACTGGTTCTGGTTGCCGGTGATTACGAAACCGGGGGCGAAGTCTAGCGTATCGTGGGGCGTCACGCGGTTTCGAACCAGGCTGAAGAAAATGGCTTGTCCGTTGCGAGTGTCCTCCTGATCTCTTTCGAATTCCTGGTTGATGGCGGTGGTTTGCGATCCAGAGCCATCGGGGTTGAAGAGCAGCGAAATATCGACCGTGACTGGCCAGTTGTAGTTCACCGTGTCGCGGAACGTGCCGCCGGCGTTCTTGGTCGCGACCACGGACTTGATGGTCGAGTTCTGTTTGATATTCTGCACATAGCTTGCCGGCGCGAGGTTGTGATACTGGATGTTGAAATACTGGAGATTCGTGAAGTTGATGTTCTGCGCGACCGTGGTGGTGACGGGACCATACGAGCTGTTGACGTATCCGGAGATCTGGAAGGTGTGGCCCGAGCTGGTGTTGACAGTGCCCGCGATATTCCCGTTGGGTGCGTTGTGAATTTTTTCGGTGATGGTCGGCACCGGCGCAGTGAGGGTGTTCTGAGTAAGTGCTCCAGTAACTTGCGTGAGGTTGGCGTCGAGATACAGTAGGAGCGACCCGGTAGCGGAGAAGTAACTGTCGGCATTGAAGACGCTCAGGGCTATGGTATGCGGTTGCCCGTCGTCTAATACCGACGCAAAAGGCGTGAGGTTGACGCGGTAGGGCTGGAAGTTCAGGGTCTGAACTCCGGGGATGGGAATCCAGAGGAAGGGATCGATGCCTCCCGTAAAGATCCAGGGATAAACGGGCGCAACGCCGGCGGGATTGCCGTCGATGGTGACTTCAGACTCGCGGAAGGCAGTGCCGGGGCAGCTTTCCAGTTCACCGGCTACATCGTTGGGCACACAGGTGTACCAGAATTCGTCATTGGATTGGCTTTGCGCGAAGACGTCGAAGTAGACGTTAGTGATGTTGGTGGGAAGGGTTAGTGTCTGTTCTAGCAGGCTAGTAGTGTTGAAGAGAGCGACGGTGCCGCCGGTGGGTCCGGAAGAGAAGGCGATGACTTCGGGCGGAATGGTCGGGAGTTGATTCGGTTCCAGCGGGTAGAAGAGGAGATTCGCCGAGCCGAACAGCACGCCGGTGTAGGTCTTGTTCACCTCGTTACCGAGATCGACGGCGCCGTCTTGCGCTACGGTGAAGATGGAACTGTATTCGGTGAGGTTGCGCTCGACGTGCCAGTGGCGAGCGGTGCCGGGGTTAGGCTCGGAGGTGGTGCCGAAATAGATGTTGGTGGGCCCGATCCAGATGTTGGCCGTGCGATCAAATTGGATTCCCTGAGTGACAGAGAAGTCGGCTGCGAGAATAACTGCTGCCCAGGGGCCGGGACAGTCGGCGGGCGGCGTGTAGGTGAAGCTCTGGGCGTTGAAGTTGTCGAATTTGTATCCTTGATAGAGCGTGACTTTGCAGGGTGTCGTTTTCGGACGCGGCACGGGCGGATCGGCGAAGGCCGTGTTGCTGGAACCGATCTGGAGCTGGGCGGCGGCGAAGGTGGAGAACAGCACGACGAGCGTGGCGGCGAATTTCGAAAGTTGGGGAGTGGGCATTGGGCCTCCTGGTGCTAAGAAAAGAATTGGTGCGAATCGTTGCTGCCGCATTGTGCTGGATCGGGAGTGGTTTGCGCGGGGAAAGCCGCGCTGGTAGAGGAGTTTAGTCAGGGGGAAAGTCGGTGTCAAGGCGGGGAAACTTTATGTTCAGGGCACGATTCCAAGGCGACATTGTTACTGAATTCTTGCCTCCAGCTCAAAGCAGGAAATCTCAACGCGTGATTATCCTGTGCGATGGGATGCCTTCGATCCCTCGTAAACAGCCGTTGGCTGAATTTCTTTCGGGGAAGGGATATTGGGTCTTTTATCCGCGCTATCGCGGAGCCTGGGAGAGTGGCGGCGAATTTCTGGCGCGTTCTCCTCATGAAGATATTCTGGATGTAGTTAGCGGATTAGCTTCGGAGTTTCGCGAGCTGGCATTTGCGAGGCGATTTCGGGTAACGCCGGATGAAATGTTTGTGATTGGAGGAAGTTTTGGCGGGGCGGCGGCAATTCTTTCGTCACTCGACCCGCGGGTTAAGAAGGCGGTGGCGAATTGTCCGGTGGTGGATTGGACGATTCTTCCCCGGGAGCAGAAGAAGGAGACCTCGAATCCCAATTATGCCGCGTATATTCGGGCAGCGTTCGGCGAGGGGTATCGGCTGTCGGACCGCAATTGGAAGAAGCTGCATGGTGGAAAGTTCTATAACCCTGCTCATCACGCGGCGGAAGTGACTCCGTCGAAAGTCATGATCTTTCATGCGCAGGATGATCCTTATGTTCCGTATCGATCAGTCGAGAAATTTGCGCGGCTCACGGGTGTGCGGTTGAAGTTATTTCGGCGCGGCGGGCACTTGAGTACGGATTTGATCGTGCGGAAATATTGGGCACAGATTCGGGACTTCTTCGAAAAGTAACGTGTCGCAAGCGCCCCTGAAAAACGCCCTCTTGAACCCTGTCATCCTGAGCGAGGATTGCTGCTTACAAAGTAAGCAGCAACCGCAGTCGAAGGACCCCTACAGAACCAAAATGCCGGGGCATTCTCTCAGCCGAGAACGCCCGCGGCACACGAGTTACTTCTTTAACGATGCTTGGTAGCGCTTGTTGATTTCATCCCAATTAACGACGTTCCACCACGCCTGCAGATATTCGGGGCGGCGGTTGTTGTATTTCAGATAGTAGGCATGCTCCCAAACATCGTTGCCGAAGATGGGATGGAGGCCTTGCGAGATTGGGTTGTCTTGATTGGGAGTGCTGACAATTTTCACTTCGCCTTTCGAGTCTCCTGCCAGCCACACCCATCCGCTGCCGAACTGGCCCACGCCGGCGGCGTTAAATTTTTCCTGGAAGGTTTTGAAATCGCCGAAAGTCTTCTTGATTACTTCGGCGATGGGGCCGGTAGGATCGCCTCCGCCGTGCGGCTTCATGATGTTCCAGAACATGGTGTGGTTGACGTGCCCTCCGCCGTTGTTGCGGACGGCGCCTCGGATATCCTCGGGAACGGCGTTCAGGTCGCGGATCAGGTCTTCCGCGCTTTTCTTGTGCAGCTCGGGATGCTTGTCCAGGGCCGCGTTCAGGTTCTTGACATAGGCGGCGTGATGCATGTCGTGATGCAGGTGCATCGTCTTTTCATCGATGGTGGGTTCGAGCGCCGTGTAATCGTACGGCAGGGGAGGCAGTTCATGAGCCATTTTCTTTTCCTCTAAAACTTGTGCCATTTTCGTTTCCTCCAAAGCGTTAAAGATGATGGGGTGCTATGGAAAGATTCATGCGGGCCAGCTCCGGTTGTCCCGGCGCCCCTTATATTTGTAACACTTTGCAGCGGTTCAGCGTTTGGGTGAGAACTCGTTTTCCGGCAATCCTGTGGAATAGAGCGCTAGAGAATCCAGCCCCGGAGGGGCGAACTAGCTTAGTCCCGCGCTTCACGGCGGGGTGGGGTGTGAAAAACCGGCGAAGTCCCGGAGGGACGACCCAGTTCTCATGCACACGCTTCAGTTCTCATTGTCAACCAGCGCCGCTAGATGCTTGGGCCCGATGAGCTGATAGCTGCCACGGACGAGGTCGGAAACGGCAATCGGCGAGCTAAACAGCGACCGCTTCCCACTTGTTACTCTCTGGATTCCCCCAAGGTTCTTGAAACCTTGAAGCCTGCCACCGATTCAATTCCCCTTCAGCATCGTTACCACACGGTCGAAGTCTTCCAGGGTCGCATAATCAATCGTGATCCGTCCTTTGCCCTTCCGGTCCCGGATTCGCACCTTCACTCCGAGCAAGGCTTCGAGCGACCGCTGCTCTGCGCGCACATTTGGATCCACCCACCGCGCCCCACTCCGCGCCCGCTCCGGCGCGAGGCCCGGGGCGTTGAAGTCCAGCACCATCTCTGCGAGCAACGCCACCGACATCTTCTTTGCGATTACCACCCGTGCCACTTTCGTGATGTTCTCGTCGGGCAACGAGAGCAACAAACGCGCATGACTATATGTCAGCTCTTTCTTCCGCAGCGCCCCTTGCACTTCGAGCGGCAGCTTCAGCAAGCGCAGATAGTTCGATACCTGCTCGCGCGACACTCCCACACGTTTCCCAATCTCCTCCTGCGTCAACTTGAATTCCGTGCTCAGGTTGGCGAAGGCCGCTGCCTGATCCAGGCAATCGAGGTCCTCCCGCTGCAGGTTCTCGACCAGCGTCATCTCCGCCGCCTGTTGCGCGGAAACCCGCTTCACGATCGCCGGAATCGTAGTCCTCCCCGCAATCTTCGACGCTCGAAAGCGCCGTTCGCCGAGAATCAGGACGTAGCGTTGCTTGCCTCCCGGAGGCACGACAGCGAACGGTTCCGCATTGGGCCCAAGCGTTTCTGTTCTAACGGTTTCTGTTCCAATTTTTGTTAGCCCGAACTTGCCTGGCTGCACCGTCGCTGGACGAACCACGATCGGCTGCAATACCCCCTGCGCTTGGATCGAACCGGCTAGGTCCCCCAGAGCCTTCGGGTCGAACTCCGTCCGCGTCTGATACGGATTCTGTTCGATCTGATCGAGGTCTAACTGCAATGTCTGCTCGCCCTCTGACATTTGTGCCGCAGCCTGTATTTCGTCCACAGTTCCAGGAATCGCGGTGCCGTCCAACGGTCCACTGGAAGCGGGTGCCCCATCCTTCCGCGTACTTTGCGGAAGGGTGGGTGAGGGCGGCAGAACTCGTGGCCCCGGCAGCAGAGACTCCAGTCCCCGGCCCAAGGCCCGTCGCTTCTCGGCGAGTTTCTCGCTCACTTTTTCCGTCCCAGTCTTAGCCGTGGTCTTATCGACTGCCGCTGCATTCGAAGTAGTCATTCAGCGATCTCCCGGTTCTGTCTATCTATACCTTGAAACCCATGTCATCGTGAGCGAGGATTGTTGCTTACGAAGTAAGCAGCAACCGCAGTCGAAGGACCCCTATATCCTCCAAACCGCGGGTCATCCTTGTAGTTCTTCCCTGTGTTGCTCTGTGTTCCCTGTCGCAAGAACTTAATCTCCTTGGCATCGGGAACAAGCCCCGCATATATATTGATATACATAAATATTTATGTCACTCGATTTAAGCGGCAGCTTCCGGCCCCCCGGCCGCTTTGGCTTGGCGGTCCAGGATCTCCTTGGCGAGCCTTATGTAGCTCTCGGCTCCGCGCGAGCGCACGTCATACAGCAGCGCCGGCTGGCCGTGGCTCGGAGCCTCTGCCAACCGGATGTTCCGCGGGATCGTGGTCGCGCACAGGCTCTCTCCAAAATATTTCTTCAGTTCCTCAGCCACCTGCTGCGCCAGGTTCGTCCGTTCGTCAAACATCGTGAGCACCACGCCCTCCACCGCGAGCGCGGGATTGAGCTCGGCGCGTATTCTCGCGATAGTGTCGAGGAGCTCCGACACTCCTTCCAGGGCAAAGTATTCCGCCTGCATCGGGATCAGCACTCCATCGGCGGCGCACAGCGCATTCAATGTGAGCAGATCGAGCGCCGGCGGACAGTCGAGCACGATGAACTGAAATCGATCAAGCAGACCGGCGAGCGCATCACGAAGACGATACTCGCGTCGTTCGGTCGCCACAAGCTCGATGTTGGCGCCAATCAAATTCTTATGCGATGGAATGAGCCAAAGCTGTTCCAGTTCGGTGACCTGTAACGCCTCCTCGGCGGAGGCCGCGCCCATGATCACGTCGTAGATGCTGACGCGCTCGGGATCCTTTATGAAGCCGAGGCCGCTGGTTGAGTTCGATTGCGGGTCGCAATCCACCAGCAGCGTGTTGACCTCGGCGGCGGCGAGTGAGGCGGCTAGGTTGATGGCCGTCGTAGTCTTGCCGACGCCACCCTTCTGGTTGGTAACTGCGATGACGCGTCCCATGATGTATTTTTTGCGTGTTGCGAATCAGAATATGCGAACCCCCTTGCGAAATCAATGCCAGATTTCTTGGGTAAATTCCTGGAATGTTTCACGTGAAACACTTTGCCAAGATCTGCGCTTGTGTTTCACGTGAAACATAATATCGGCTGTGGCGAGTGGGTGGGTCTCATAATGATATTCCTATTAAAGTACCACTTATCATGCTTAATGTGCCATGTAGTGCGATTATTTCCAACAAATCTGGTATTAATGACTTGTCATTTCCCACTTTATATCATACACCCAATTGATAACACTCTTTTACTTGAGTTGGGGACATTGATTGGAGGCTGCCATTTCAGCGTGGTCATGGTCGTCAGGTGGGGGACCTGGGCGGTGGTTATTAGTAGGGCTAGGGTTCCTGTGGGGTTCAGGAAGGCTACGGTTTGAGGGAGGATGGTTTCTAATCGCTCTACAGCTCGGAGGGTTACTATGTCGGCTTTCGAGCGGAGGCTGATGGCGAGCACTTCGGTTCGTTCGGCCATTACATTGATGTTGGTCAATGTAAGTGCTCGGGCTACTTCTCTCAGGAATGTGGCTTTCTTATGATTCGATTCGACCAGCGTCAGGTGGATGTTTGGGGCCCAAATTTTTAGGGGGAGGGCGGGGAATCCGGCGCCGGAGCCGATGTCTACTACTCGCGATGGCGGTGCTGGAGTCCCACTCATCGCAGAGAGCGCGATGAGTGGGGCACCCGCGCTGAACAGGTGGCGGGCTAAGAATAAGGACTCGCCGAAGTGGCGGGTTACTATTTCTTCTTCGTTGCGGATGGCAGTCAGGTTGATGCGCGCATTCCAGCGGAGTAATAGATCGATGTATATCGATATTTGATCCAGCTGGGATTGGGAAAGAGATTGTTCCAGGAAAGGTTCGAGGAGAGTGGCGATGCGAGCGGTGTCCATGGAGACCTAGAAAGAGAACCTGGAAAGATTCTAGCGGAGTGATTGTAAAAAGTGCGGTTTCATGGTTACATTTTCCGGTTTCGCGCATCTTTAGCTGTGTGGAGTTGTTATGAAGACGACCAGGCTTAGTCTCGCGCTGCTTGTTCTCGTGTCGCTGCTGGCTTTCCATTGCGCGGCGGCTTCGGATCCTCCTGCACCGGGTGCTTGTTCGCCGGTGCTGGTCGAATTGTTCACTTCCGAGGGGTGTTCGAGTTGTCCTCCGGCGGATGAGTTGCTGGAGAAGTTGGATGGGACACAACCGATTCCGGGAGCGCAGGTGATTGTGCTTAGTGAACATGTGGACTACTGGGATCACGATGGCTGGAAGGATGCTTACTCGTCGAAGTTCTTCACTGATCGCCAGGATGACTACGTCCGGCGTTTCCGATTGAACAGCTCTTACACGCCGCAAATGGTAGTCGATGGGGCTACACAAATGAACGGAAGCAGGGTCCAATCGGTGGCTCAGGCCATTGAAGGTGCCAGCAGACACGCGAAAATTCCAATTCGAATTTCTTCTGTTTCGGTGGCGAATGCAAAAGCGCTCCGGGTTCACCTCGAAGTGGAGGCGTTGCCTGGAGACTTCAAGACGCGAAAAGCAGAGATCTTTGTCGCGGTAGCGCTGGATCACGCGCAATCGCATGTTTCGGGCGGAGAGAATAAGGGGCGCGACATTCGCCATGTCGCGGTGGTGGAGAGCATCGACAAAGTTGGGACAGTGGAGAAGGGGAAGAACTTCGATCGTGAGGTTGCGGTGAAAGTGAAATCCACTGCCGATCTTGCCAATTTGCGGCTCATTGCTTTCGTGCAGGAATCGGATGCGGGCGAGGTGGTCGGGGCCTCGCTGGTTAGCGCTGCGATTCATTAGGCCGGACTCATAAATGGCCGTCCGAGCAGCCTGCCTGACACTCAGGGGCTAAAGCCCCGATTCAAGTGGATCGAAACGACGCGGCTGAAGCCGCGTCCCTTCAAAGATTACTTAATCACTCCTCGTTCCGATGCCTCGATAAATCTAATTAGCATGTCGATGTCTTCTCCGCGATCTGGCTCGGCGCGCAGCTGCTCGAGTGCCTGGGAGGTGTTTAGCTTCGAGGCCAGCAGCAGCTTGTAGGCATGATGAATTTTGCGGATGCGTTCTTTCGTGAAACCCCGGCGCTCCAGGCCTACGGCATTCAATCCATAGGCGTGGGTGCCGCGCTCGGCGGAGGTTTTCGAAAACGGCAGCACATCGCGCGTGATGGTGGTGCCTCCGCCAACAAAAGCATGGGTCCCAATGCGTACGAAGTGATGCACCGGGCACAAGGCGCCCACGGTTGCCCAGTCTTCCACGGTCACGTGACCGCCCAGCGTGGCCGCGTTCGCCATGATGATGTGGCTGCCAATCTGACAATCATGCGCAATGTGGGTATAGGCCATGATGAGGTTGTGATTGCCGACGCGGGTACATGCCCCACCTTTCACGGTGCCGCGGTTGATGGTGACAAACTCGCGAATCACGTTATGGGCGCCGATCTCCAACCGCGTGGGCTCGCCAGCATAGGTGATATCCTGCGGCGCCAGACCGACCGAACTGAAGGGGAAGAACCGATTATTGGCGCCAATTTTGGTTGCGCCTTCAATCACGACGTGCGAAGCCAGACAGCAGCACTCGCCTAGCTCCACCTCGGGGCCGACAACGCAGTAAGGGCCAATGGTGCACGATGGATGTATCTTGCTTTTCGGATCGACGATCGCCTTGGGATGGATAGACATTTGTAACTGGTAATCTGTGATTTCGTAATGTGAGTTGGCGAGTTTCAATTACAAATTACAAATTGGAGATTACAGATTCTCTTCCGGTTCGGCGCTTCCTGTGGCCATGGCTCGCGGCACCAGCCGGCAAGTCACGGTTGCCTCCGCCGCCACCTTGCCGTCTACATAGGCTTTGCCTTCCAGGCGAGCGGCGGTCATCCGCCAGGCTTTTACGACCACTTCAATGCGCAATTGATCTCCGGGCACCACTGGACGGCGGAAGCGGGCTTTCTCGATTCCGGTGAACACCATCAGCAATTCGTCGCGATTCGGAACCTCGGTCAGCAGCAGCAGACCGCCTGCCTGCGCAATCGCTTCCACAATGAGCACGCCGGGCATGATGGGCCGGTCGGGAAAGTGTCCCTGAAAAAAAGGCTCGGTGATGGTCACATTTTTCAATGCGACAATGCTCTTCATCCGCACCAGTTCGACTACCCGGTCGATCAGGAGAAATGGATAGCGATGGGGCAGGATCTTGAAAATGTCGCCAATTTCCATAGCGCTCTTCGGCGGCTCCGGCTCTTGAGACTTAGTGTGTGTGGTGTCGGTCATACGGTTTCGTTCAAGGCGACGATTATACTGTAGCGCATGTTCGCATTAGCGTGACCGTGTGGCGCAGTTGTTCCACGAAGGGAACTCTCATGACCATTCCGAAGTTTGCCCTCCGCACCATCGTCGTTCTTATCCTTCTGATCCTTCTTGGGTCCCCGCTCTGGTCACAGCAGCCGCCTCAGACCTCCGCCGTCCCTAGCCTTCCGGCCGATATTCCGTCCAACGCCGAGCGCTATTCCTTCCTGCTCATGGGCAATCTCGCCGGACAGCAAGCGGTGTGGACCGCGTCCGACAGGACGCTTCACATTTTCTTCCAGTTTAACGACCGCGGCCGCGGCCCCAAGACCACCGCCATCCTCAAGCTCGATGCAAACGGCGTCCCCGTTTCAGAAGTCGTCACTGGCAACGACTACCTGAAGTCTCCGGTCACCGAAAATTACTCTCTCCAAGCTGGCACCGCCCGCTGGAAGAACGACGACGAGCAAGGTGAGAAAGAGATATCGACCCCCGTTTTCTACGTCCCTCTGAACCCGGGACCCTCCGAGATTGCTCTCTTGGCGCACGCCGCTCTGCAAAACGGCGGCAAAATTGCTTTGCTCCCCGACGGCGAAGCGCGCGTCCAGCGCATGACGGAGCTCGACGCCGAAGCTGCTGGACACAAGAAGCATGTCGCCCTCTACGCGGCAAGCGGACTGGATTTCTCGCCCACCTATTTCTGGCTGGACGACTCGGGCAAATTCTTTGCCACGGTTGACAACTGGGGCACCGTTGTTCCCGAAGGATGGGAGTCGTCAGCCTCAATCTTGCTCGCCGCACAAAATAAGGTCAAAGAGTCGCGCGCCGCCGATCTGGCCGCTAAACTCGCACATCACCCATCCAGCGGCCGCATTCTCTTCAAGAATGCCAACATCTTCGATTCCGGGTCCGGGAAAATCATCCCTCATCGATCCGTCCTAATAGAAGGGAATCGCATAGTCAACGTCGACGTCGGGGGCTACGACGGCCGACTTCCCGAAGTCATCGACGCCACCGGCAAAACCCTGCTCCCCGGCCTCTGGGACATGCACGCCCACGTAGGCGATAACGACGGACTGCTCAATTTGGCTGCCGGTGTCACCACCGTCCGCGATCTGGCCAATGACACCGACTCGCTGCTTGCCCGCCGCCAGCGCATCATCGACGGAAAAGAAATCGGCACCCGCATCGTTCTCGCTGGCATCATTGACGGGCGCGGGCCTTATCAGGGTCCGACCAAAGTTCTTGTCTCCACCGAAGCCGAAGCCCGCGCCGCCGTCGACAAC
>OCZU010002570.1_pt1 | contig 11548 bp, 9 predicted proteins | sample 1539001 | NCBI WGS metagenome assembly OCZU01 (sample SAMEA3539306, study PRJEB22396) | soil metagenome | biome: tundra; feature: field; material: soil | place: USA | collected 2010-05 | depth 0.15 m
AGTTTGAAGAAGCGGAATCCGAGGCCAAGGTGGAAGCATCCAGCCCTCAGGCCACTACATTTTCCGCTACAGCCAAGAAGGAACGCACTGCAAGAAACTCGCAAGTTATTGTAATAAAAGCAAGGGCCCTTAGCTCAGCGGTTAGAGCAGCGGACTCATAATCCGTTGGTCGAAGGTTCAAATCCTTCAGGGCCCACCATAGAATCAACGGCTTGCATGCCCGTGTGACGCGTTAGAATGAGGCGATGGCGGAAAACCAACCTCAGGCGAAACCGGTCGAGACCTTCGAAGGCTCTCTCGACGAGCTCGAAAAGGTGGTCAAGGAACTCGAGGGCGGCGACCTTTCTCTCGAACGCTCCCTGGAACTTTTCGAGCGTGGCATGAACCTCAGCGACACTTGCCGGAAGCAGCTCGAAGGCGCCGAAACCCGCGTCGAAATGCTCATCCGCAAAGAGGGCAAGCTCACGGCCGAGCCGTTCCGCCCCGAGAAACCCTGACCTCCATGAACCTGCGCGAATATCTCGCCCGGCAACAACGACTGGTAGATGCGGAGCTCGACCGCCTGGTCCCTCCGGAAGCCACACCCCCGGAAACCATCCACCGCGCCATGCGCTACAGCCTCTTCGCCGGCGGCAAGCGCATCCGCCCGATTCTCTGCATCGAAGCCGCGAACACCGTTTCTGAGACACTCGATAACGCCGTGGCAGCCGCCTGCTCGCTGGAGCTCATCCACACCTACTCGCTCATCCACGACGACCTGCCCGCACTTGACAACGACGACTACCGCCGCGGCAAGCTCACGAATCACAAGGTCTTCGGCGACGCCATGGCGATCCTGGCCGGCGATGCCCTCCTCACGCTCGCGTTTCAGGTGCTGGCGCAACTCGATATCGGCGACGACCGCAAGGCCCGCCTCATCGCCGAGCTTTCCACGGCGGCGGGCACCGTCGGCGGCATGATCGGCGGGCAGGTGGCCGATCTCGAGGGTGAAGGCAAACCGCCTGACGCCCAACTACTCGAGACCATCCATCGCGCCAAAACCGGCGCCCTGCTCCGTGCCAGCCTGAGGCTCGGCGCCATCTATGCGGGCTCGACGGAAGCGCAGTATGCCGCGCTTTCCTGTTATGGCGAGCACGTCGGCCTGGCCTTCCAGATTGTGGACGATATCCTGGACGTCGAAGAATCTTCCGAGGCGCTTGGGAAGACCGCCGGCAAGGACGCGCAACAACACAAGATTACGTTTCCGGCGGTCTACGGCCTGGAAACCTCGCGCCGCATGGCCGAAGAGGAATGCGAGCGCGCCCACCAGGTGCTGGAGCCGTTCGGCGAGCGCGCTCAGAGGCTTCACGAACTGGCCGATTTGATTGTGCGGCGCAAATCGTGAGCGGGGGATCATGCCCCAGCAATGCGAACTGGGGGCATTCTCAGCGGAGGCGAGGTCAGTGGCAGCAGGCCACGGGCGTCGTCGCCCGATTTTTTGCCCTGCGAAGGGAGTCGTAATGAAATCGTTGCGTCGCGGGTGGAAACGACTGATTGGCACGATCACAGGCTCCCGTCACGAGCCCGATCTGTCGGGTGAGATCGAAACGCATCTTCAGATGATGACCGAAGACAACCTGAGGACTGGGATGTCTCCGCAAGAAGCGCGCCGAGCTGCGGTGTTGAAGTTCGGCGGCGTCGACTCGACAAAGGAGTTCTACCGGGATCAATGGGGCTTTCCCTTGATTCGCAATCTCCGGCAAGACATCCGCTTTGCTTTCCGGATGTTGCATCGAACTCCCTCCGTTTCTGTGCCTGCCGTTCTCGCTCTAGCCTTGGGTATCGGCACTGCAACTGCCCTCTATGCCATTGTGTACGCGATGTGGTTGCGGCCACTGCCGTACCCTGGTGCTGACCGATTAGTTTCCGTGACAACGTACTTTGCGGGGTACAAACTCGACGCGTTGGCCAGTCCCGACTACGGGACTTGGCAGGGAACGCGCTCCCTGGGAGCCCTCGCGGCCTACAACGTGAGCAATGCCGCGATGATCGGTCCAGGCGAGACAGTCGAGGTAGGGCGTGCCGGCGTCAGCGGTAACCTGCTCGACGTCTTACGCATTCACGCCGCCGTTGGGCGCGGCATCCAGCCTGCGGACGACCGCCCCGAAGCGCCCCGCGTCGTCATGTTATCCGAAGGACTCTGGCGGGAACAGTTCGGTGCGGATCCGAACGTGATTGGCCGGTCCACCCGGATCGATGGTGAGGCATACACGATTGCCGGGGTGCTGCCGCGCGGCTTCCGCATGCCTGACGAGCGGCGCGTCGATCTGCTCACGCCCCTGGCTCTGGGAGAAGGCTGGCTGCGGCATGGAAGTGGCTCGATGAAGATTTTGCATGGGGTTGCGCGCCTACAACCCGGAGTAACACTGGCCAAAGCGCGTGCCGAACTTTCGACGCGGCTAAACGACAGTCGCGCGCAGGACCCGCAGATCTATCGCGAGGACGTGTCGCTCCGCGTGATACCGCTTCAGGAGTATGTAGTCCGCGATGTCCGCACCGTTGCCATCGTGCTCATCGGCGCAGTGGCGAGCATTCTGCTCATTGCGAGCGCCAACGTTGCCAGTCTCTTGGTAGCCCGCGCCACTGGACGGGGGCGAGAGATGGCCGTGCGAGTGGCCTTGGGCGCCAGTGCGTTACAAATCGCCAGACATCTGCTCGTGGAGGGACTGGCTTTAGGCGCGATCGGTGTCGTCAGCGGCCTCGCTGTCGCGCGCGGGCTTGTCGCGATGGTGCCGCGGCTACGTCCTGCGATGTTGGCCCGCGTCGAAGGTGTGAGTATCAACAGCGAAGTTCTCGCGGTGGCATTCGGAGTCGGGATGCTCTGCTCGCTGGCGTTTAGTTTTGCCCCCGTGCTGCCGCTCGAGCGGCTACGGCTGCGGCGTGCTCTGATCGTCGGCGAATTGGCGTTATCGCTGATGCTCCTGATAGCGGCAAGCTTGCTGCTGGAGAATCTCGCCAGGCTCAACTCGGTTGCGCCCGGTTTCCACACGGAGCATCTGGTCACGGCGTCAATAAGAGTGAAGGGCACGCGGTTTGCCGAAACTCCCGCCGAATTGCGGCGGGAACTCCGTGAGGACCTGCAGCGCACTCCCGGACTGATTTCCGTTGCGTTTGCCGACGCTTTGCCCCCAACCGGAGCGTCCCGTATTACCGCATTCAGCCGGGCCGATCGGCCCCTTCCCGAGCCGTTCCAGCGGAACGAAAACGTCATTGTGCGCCGCGTGGATGCGAGGTTTTTTGAGGCGATGGGAATTCCGCTGCTCCAAGGCCGCGTGTTCACGGAAGGGGACGAGGCCGGCAGCGGCCTCGTTGCCATTGTGAATCGAACTTTGGCAGACCGCTATTTTGGCGGCGAGGGCCCTATCGGCAAGCAGGTGGACGGTGTTGGGATCCCGTGGAAGACTGTTGTGGGAGTTGCCGCAGACACACGAAACGACGGACTGCGAAACGCGACGCGCCCTGAAATCTATTTGCCATTGACCGCAAACAAGGCGCCCGGTGGGGGGATCACGGACGATAACGGCCTCAATGTTGTGATCCGTACAGCGGGCGAGCCGGCGGCGGCCACGTCGTTGTTACGCGAGAACCTGCGGGCTATGGACCGCGCATTGCTAGCGCGAGTTCGCATGATGGACGAGCAATGGCAAGATCTCGAAGCCGGGCCCCGTTTTCAGGCGATAATCTTCAGCGGCTTTGCTGCGCTTGCGCTTATCATGGCCTGCACGGGTATATACGGAGTGCTCTCGCATATTGTCATCCTCCGTCGCCAGGAGATCGGCATTCGAATCGCCCTGGGTGCTCGGCCGGCAGACGTACAAATTCTGGTTGTGCGCGAGGCGCTGATCTTGGCTCTGGGAGGGGTCGTGATCGGGCTTGCTGGTGCGCTAGCGGGCTCACGCCTTATCGCGAGCCTGCTGTATCAGGTGAATCCACGGGACCCCCTGACGCTGGCGGCAACCGCCGCACTCCTCGTGATTCTGGCAGTCTGCGCCAGCGTCCTACCTGCACGACGCGCTTCCCAACAAGATCCGGCACAGACACTGCGAGCGGAGTGAGGCACCGCCGCGCGCAGGAATCGGCGCAAGTGACTCCAGAGTGCGCGGTATGGTCTAGCGTAGTGGCCTGATTACCCTCCGAAGGTCGCGAAGCGTTTACCAACGCTGGGCAGCATGGGCGGCGATGTTATCGTGGGCGTGAAACCGGCTTATCGGAAAGTGGCCAGTGCGCAGGGTCCGAAGTCAAGCCCGGGACACGCGTCCCCCGCAGCCCTGCGACAAGCTGGAAATATTGCGAAATGCCGCTTTCGCGCTGAAAAAAGAAGTAGACTCGTGGCCCATTCGCCGACAACTTCAGCAAGCGGATCTGGCCGCAATCGGCTCCGCGCGCCGGGTAGCAGGTGGCCCGATCATTTCCGCTTCCCGCCAGCCGTCCGCTGCGGGGCCTTCTCGGGCCATTGAATCGTGGGGCGCCGCTTCTGGGTGGCGCAGTCTCTCAGGAACAGATTGATGAGATTCTGATAAGGCATCCCCAGATCGGCCGCTATTTGCTTGAAGTAGTCTACCGACGCGGCGTCGAGGCGAATGGTGATCTGGCGCTTCAGGCGTTTGATGTAAGGGTTCTTGCGGGACTGGGAAAAATCGTATTCACTTCTCATGGGAAACTCCAATACACTTCTTCCTCACTCGGCGTGGCGCACCGGGCGGAGATTAGGCGGATGACCGAATCGGCTTCCCGGTAGCAATGACTGACGGTGAGGCATCGCGCTTGCAAGCTGTAACCCAACAGCAGGAATCGTTCTTCTCCATTTGAGTGATCCGGATCGTCGATCCTGCGGGCCTTCTCATCCAGAAAAACCGTCTGAGCTTCCTCAAAGGAGACACCGTGCTTGGCTAGGTTCGATCGCGCCTTCCTGCGATCCCAGGCAAAGTCGATATTGCCCACGGCATTATTTTAGCAATATCGGTCGCGGCCCTGCCTTCCTGCTGTGGATCATCAAGTTAGAATGAGCCTCATGAAGACCCGCCTGGACCGCCTTCTCGTGGAGCGCGGTCTCGCCGAATCCCGCGAAAAGGCCCAGGCCCTGATCATGGCCGGCGAGGTGCTCCTCAACGGCCAGAAGGCCTCCAAGCCCGGACAGCCCGTCGCCGCGGACTGCGCGCTCGCGGTCCTCGCCCGCCCTCCCTACGTCAGCCGCGGGGGCCTCAAGCTGGCCGGCGCCCTCCAGCACTTCGCCATCGGCGTCACGGGTGCGATCTGTCTCGATATCGGCTCCTCCACCGGCGGATTCACGGACGCCCTGCTCCAGGCGGGCGCGGCGCGTGTGCATGCCGTGGATGTCGGCGCGGGGCAGCTCGCCTGGCGACTGCGCACCGACCCCCGGGTGGTGGTGCATGAAGGAATCAACGCGCGCGAACTGCGGCTGGAGGATATCGGCGAACGCGTGGATTTCCTCACCTGCGACGTCAGCTTCATTTCCGTCACCCTCATCCTGCCCGCCGCCCGGCCGCTGCTCCAGCCAGGGGGGCAAATGGTTATACTGATCAAACCGCAGTTTGAAGCCGGTAAGGGCCTGGTGGGTAAAGGCGGCATCGTGCGCGACCCGCAACTCCACCAGGCGGTCTGCGAAAAGGTGACGCGCGTAGTGCGGGATTTCGGATTCGAGACCAGCATCGTGGAAAGCCCCATTCTGGGGGCCGAAGGGAACCGTGAGTTTCTCCTCTATGCCCATCATTAAGACCGTCGGGATCGTCTCCAAGCCCAACTCGCCCGCCGCGGGCGCGATCGTTCCCAAGCTCATCGAGTGGCTGCACCACCGCGACATCGGCATACGCCTCGATGAACACACCGCCTTCTACGCCGGCGGGCCGGAAGGGCATCCCCAGAGTGTCGCTCGCGAGGAAGTGCCCGAGGGCTGCGACCTCATCATCGTGCTCGGCGGCGACGGCACCCTGCTCTCCGCCGCGCGCGCCATCGGCAGGCGCGAGATTCCGCTCTTCCCCGTGAACCTGGGCGGTCTCGGTTTCCTCACCGCCATCACGGTGGATGAGTTGTACCCCGAACTCGAGCGCGCTTTCGCCGGCCAGCATCGCATCGCCAAACGCAAGCTGCTGAACACCAAGGTACTGCGCGACGGGAAGGTGGTGGCCACCTACGATGCCTTGAACGACGCCGTGGTCACCAAGTCCGCCATCGCCCGCATGATCGATCTGGACACCCATGTGGACGACCAGTTCGTCTGCGCCTACAAGGCTGACGGCCTCATCATCTCTACGCCCACCGGCTCCACGGCGTATTCCCTGTCCGCCGGCGGCCCCATCATTTTTCCGTCGGTGCCGGCTATCTGCATCACGCCCATCTGCCCGCACATGTTGACCAATCGTCCCGTGATCGTGCCCGAAACCAGCGTGATCCGCGTGCTTTCGCACGGGCCGGACAGCGTGTTCCTCACCATCGACGGCCAGGTGGGCACGCCGATTCAGGAGCGCGACACGCTGGTCCTCCGCAGCTCGGACTTCTCGTTGCACCTCGTCCGCCCGCCGCGCATGATGTTCTTCGACGTGTTGCGGCAAAAACTGAAATGGGGAGAACGATGAAGCGTATTTCGCTCACCGCCTGGATCTTTGTCGGGATGGCCGCCGGGGTGACACTGGGGATCGCAGCGCCCGAATTTGCCAGGCAGCTTGGACCGGCCAGCAACGTTTTCCTGCGGCTCATCCGCTCCATCATCGCCCCGCTGCTGTTCGGCACGTTGGTGGCCGGGATCGCGGGCGGCGGCGATATGAAGCAGATGGGCCGCATCGGCTTGAAAGCCATCGTTTACTTCGAAGTGGTTACGACCTTTGCGCTGTTTCTGGGCCTGGGTGTCGTGAACCTGGTGCGCCCTGGGGAAGGCGTTCCGATTCAAGCCACGTCCGCCGAAGCCGCGATCCCCCAGACGCCCACCACCATCGCTTCGGTGCTGGAGCACACCTTCCCCGCCAGCATCATAGACGCCATGGCGCGCAACGACGTGCTGCAGGTGGTGGTCTTCACCTTCCTGTTCGGCGCCGCCTGCGCCGCCATCGGCGCCAAAGCGGAACCGGTGGTCAAGTTCTGTTCCTCCCTGGCCGAGGTCATGTTTCGGTACACCCGGTATGTGATGTACCTCGCCCCGCTCGGCGTCGGGGCCGCCATCGCCGTCACGGTGGGAACCAAGGGCGTGAAGGTGCTATTCGGGCTGGGCAAACTGATCCTGACGATGTACGCCTCGCTGTTCCTGTTCGTTGTGGTGGTGCTGGGCGCGGTGGTGCTGATTGCCCGCATCCCTCTGGGCTCCTTTTACCGTGCGGTGCGCGAACCATTCCTGATCGCCTTTTCCACCGCATCGAGCGAAGCGGCCCTGCCTTTGGCGCTGGAGAACATGGAGCGGTTCGGCGTGCCCAAGCACATTGTCGGTTTTGTGATCCCTACGGGCTACAGCTTCAACCTGGACGGCACCACGCTGTACCTTTCCCTTGCGTCCATGTTCGTCGCGCAGGCAGCCGGCGTGCACTTCTCGTTGGGCGGCCAGCTTTTGATGATGTTGACCCTGATGCTCACCAGTAAGGGTGTGGCGGGCGTTCCGCGAGCGGCCCTGGTGGTCCTGGCTGGGACTCTGACGACGTTCCACCTTCCGGCCGAGGGCTTCGCCATTCTCCTGGGCGTGGACGCGTTGCTCGACATGGCGCGGACCTCTGTCAACGTGGTGGGCAACTGCCTTGCCAGCGCCGTCGTGGCGCGGTGGGAAGGCTACCAGGTGGGCGCAGGCATCGCCGAACCGGAAACGCAGGTTGGGAACCCGATCCATTAAGGCGATCCGGTTCTTCCGCACCCGTTTTGGAACGCGGTAAATCACGGTCACGCGCGCAGCCTATTTCTTTTCTCCCTGTTTCCCATCACTTGGCGGCGCCGGCGGGCGGCGCGCCGACTCTCGTGGGTTACCCTGTGGGCAAGAGAAATAGATGTCTTTATCCGAAAAACGAGTAATCCTCGCATACAAAAACTTCGCGGCAAATCGAAACATCAGCCACATTGGCCTGGGTGTGGCCGCCATGAATACGGCGAAGGTCCTGCGCAGCCAGGGCGTCGCAGCCGAGGTCGTGTCGGTGGTCAATGCCGGCGACCTGAGTGCCAGCCTGGACTCTTCGGTCTCACACGCGGTGGTGTCCGCGCCGTGGATTCCGACTACCGACTGGCAGCAGCTCGTGACTCGCCATCCCAATATTAACTTTGCCGTCAACTGCCATTCCAACGTCGGCTTCCTGCAGGCCGACGCCAATGGGGTGAAGTTGGTGCGCGAAGCCATGGAGATCGAGAGGGGAACGTGGAATTTCCGCGTTGCGGGCAACAGTTCCAAATTCTGCGGCTGGCTCAGCAATGCCTACCAGGCGCCTTGTGCCTATCTGCCCAATCTATACCACCTCGACCAGGCCGCCCCACCGTGCCGCCCGCTATTCAGCGGCGGGACCCTGCGCATCGGGGCGTTCGGAGCGACGCGCCCGCTCAAGAATTTCATGAGCGCCGCCGGAGCGGCTATCGATATCGCAACTCAATTGAAGGCCGATCTGGAATTGTGGATCTCCGCCGGCCGCATGGAAGGCGGCGGCGGGATCTTCGATGCCGTGCGCGCCATGACCGTGGGTCTGCCGCACGTCAAGCTGGTGCCAAGCGGCTGGCAGAGTTGGCCGGCATTCCGGACCACCGTCCGCCACATGCATCTGCTGATGCAGCCCAGCTATACCGAGTCGTTCAATATGGTAACGGCGGACGGTGTTGCCGAAGGCGTGCCATCGGTGGTGTCGTCGGCGATCGACTGGGCGCCTGCACACTGGAAGGCTTCAGTGGACGACGTCCGGGACATCGCCCGTGTCGGCCGTTACCTGTTGGCCGACCCGCATGCACCCGCCGACGGACTCCGCGCCCTTAACCAGCACAATCGCGAGGGCCTGGACGCCTGGACCAGCTATCTGGCGGCGTAACCGGAGGGTTTCGGTGGAGGTGGGGCAGGCGCTTCCGCCTGCCAACGCAGCGCCAAAGATGATGCATCCCCATTTCGGTTAAGCACCCCATTCCGGTCCGCGGCGGCTGCACCGAGGTGTGGTAAATTGTAATTGTAATTGCTACCGATTCAGTGGGCGACTAGCTCAGTTGGGAGAGCGCTGCGTTCGCAATGCAGAGGTCGGGGGTTCGAACCCCCCGTCGTCCACCAAACTCCCCAAGATCCGCCCCCGACCCGCGCCACCCAGGCTCATCGCCCCGTGTACGTCACCCAGATCGGGCTGGACCATGCCATGTTGCGGTCCGCCTGGATCACGCGCACGTAATACCAGCTTGAGCCGTTCCGGGCCGCGGCATCGGTGAACTCGAACTCCGCCGTGTCGGCGTTCGGCTCCATCTTATAAATGAAGGTGCCGTCCTTCACTACCTCCACGCTCTCAATCGTGCCGGCTCCCAGCACTTTCACGTGTAGCACGGCCGGGGCGGAGGCGTCGAACGCGTCGCCCATCATCCACTCCGTGCCCTGCCGGTCGCGCGCCCGAAAATCCAGCACGATATTGTCCGTGGCCCCGTAGGTATGCCGCTTCCGCATGCTCTCCACCATGTCGCGGCGATCCGTGGAGGGCGAGAAAATCATGGTGTACGAAGTGTGCGTGGAGATATGGTCCGAGCTCGACTCGGTCCCCAGTTTCAGCCCCTGATTCAGCGCATTCCAATAGAAGCCCGACGGACGATACGGGCCGTGCGCCATCACGTTGTAGTCCTTGGACTCCGCGCGCGGCGCCCCTTCGTACTCATAGTTCGCGTGGTAGCCCTGGTAAATCTCCACCAGCGGTTCCACCTCGGGATCGTTATCGCGATAGTCGCTGCCCTGGTCGGTGGCCAGCGAATGCAGCATGCAGATGCCGCGGTTCTGCTTCAAATACGGGTACAGAATGGGCCCGGTATTGACGGTCCCCTGGCTCTCCGCCGGCGAGATGGGCAGCACGTGCACACCGCGCTGCGCGAAAACCACGTTGCGATGGCCGTTGGGGTACGGCACGCTCCGCTCGTATCCAAATAGCGGCGTGAAACCGCCCGGGATCTTAAACAGGTCGATGGCCTTTTCCGTGCGCCACCAGGTGTACTCATCCACTCCCGCGTTGTGGTCGGACACGATTCCCGTATCCATGCCGGCGGCGTCGATCATGTAGCGGAAGTAGTCCTCCAGCGAGCCGTCGCCCGCGCCATCCGGGGAGATCTCCGTGTGGCGATGGAAATCGCCCCGCAGAATTCGCAGCTCGGCGCCACCCGTCTGCGCGCGATACGCGCGGGCGCGTTCAATATCGGACGCCTCGCGCGGATGAATGAGGGCGGCATTGGCGGGCCCCTCCGCGAATGCCACGAACACCGGCGTCGAAACAGCGGACGCCCCATCCACGCGCGCGAAATCGATTTCGTTATGCCGCCGGTTGGGCTGTCCAGCCGCCGCGGGGAACTGGCGATTGTCATGGGTCCACACGGCCCACACTCCGCCGTGGGACAGGCCTCCTGGCCTGTCTTTTGACGCAGCCCACACTCCCTCGCCGGCCGGCGCCAGTTGGAAGGGTCCATCGGGCCGCGTGCTGGAACGCGGGATCTGTGCGGCCGGACGCCAGCGGTCCCCCTCGTAAGCCGTGAGGAACATGTCCCAGCGGCCGTTGTTGGCCCAGAAATCCGCGCGGTTCATGGCCGTGGAAGTGCGCGCGCGCAACGCCATCCAGATGCGGCCGGTGCTGTCGGCAGCCAGTTGCGGGCCCTCCACGTAGCGGTCATACCGCCGCGGCATAGCGGCCATGGGGTCGGCCGCTGGCGCCGACCACCTGCCGTTCTCCAGCACGGCCACTCGCGGGCGGCGGTCGGAATAGAGCGTGGTGCCGCGCCAGGTATCGTCGCGGGCGTAATCCTTTCCCCAGTTCGCGCCGGACTCGTCCCAGGCAAGCCAGACGCGGTCGGCCCCGTCCACCGCCACGGAAGCGTGCGCCTGGAATCGCGAAGATCTGGTGACCTGCTGGAGCGGCCCCAGGTCTCCATCCACCCCGATGCGCCGCATGAAGATGTCGTAGTTCCCCGTGCGATAGCTGTCCCAGGCGACATAGAGGTTGCCTTTGGAATCGGCCGCGGCGTCGGGCATCCAGGCGCTCGCGCCGCTGATCTCCTGTGCCGCGCCCCAGTTGTCGCCCGCCAGCTTGCTCCACATCACGTGCGATCGCGCGTTCTGATGCCCCACCCAAACCAGGTGCAGGTTGCCGGCGCGGTCGCGCACCAGTTTGTGGAAGAAGTTCGGCCCGTTGCCGTTGGTGAGTTTGCGGGGAGCGCTCCAGGCCCGCCCATCGTTGCTGCGCGCAACCAGGTCCCACACCTCACCTTCCCGTTGCGACCAGACCACCCACACCCGGCCGCCGGCATCCTGCGCGATGGCGGTACGGAAGACATCCAGCCCGGCCGCGGTCAGCGCTTCCGGCGCGGCCCAACC
>OCZU010002571.1_pt1 | contig 11546 bp, 14 predicted proteins | sample 1539001 | NCBI WGS metagenome assembly OCZU01 (sample SAMEA3539306, study PRJEB22396) | soil metagenome | biome: tundra; feature: field; material: soil | place: USA | collected 2010-05 | depth 0.15 m
CCGGCGGGCAGCGGCTGCACCGGCACGCCGACTACCTGGCCGCGCTCGCGGAGCGCGGCCAGGACCCCGGGCCGTACGCCGCGTACCTGCAGGTATTCGCGCACGGGATGCCGCCGCACGGCGGGTTCGCGATCGGGCTCGAGCGGTGGACGGCGCGGCTGAGCGGTGCCGCCAACATCCGGTCGGTCACGCTGTTCCCCCGTGACCTGCACCGCCTCAGCCCGTGACCTGGCCTGGTTATACCGGGCCAGTCACCGAGCAGATAGATGCGGCAGTCGCGCTGCTCGCTGACGACGACTCGGCCGGGGTGGCCGTCGCCGCGGGCAGCAGCCTGCTGGCGCGCGACGAGGGCGCCTGGTGATCCGGCGCGGCGCCATCTGCCGGGCCGATCTGGGCGAGCCGGCCGGCACCGTGCCTGATGCGCTGATTCGCGAGATCAACGTGGGGCTTCGCCGGGTGCTCGGCCTTTAACCAGGCAATTGTCCGGGATCGGCACGCAGTATGGTGCCAGCGGCATGGCGGCCGCTGGCGGCCCGGTAGGGTTCGTCGCATGACGGAGCCTGACGACCTGGACGCGCTCTCCTCCCGTGAGCTGCATGATCGCGCGGTGCACCACGCATTGCACCATCTGGACGCCGGGTTCCTCTGGAAACTGCTCCGGGCTATCCCGGCGGGCGAGGCCGCCGCGGGACGGCCGGGCAACGCGGCTGCCGACTCGGTGAAGCTGTCGAACCTGATATCCGACGCGCTTGACTCCGGGGAAGGCGATGTCGCCGACTCGCTGCGACCGCTCTACCTCGGCTACCTGAAGGAGCACGGCGGCTGACTAACGAAGCACGGCGGGACTGACGAAGCACGGGGGCCTGGCTGCCCGGGGGCCTGGCTGCGCGGCTGCCTCGCCGCCCTGCTGGCCAGTTCGCGCCAGACGTGACCAGGCCAGCCGATCCGCGCTAGCCGAGCTCGATGACTACCTTGCCGAGCGCGCCCGCCGCGACTGCATCCTGGGCTGCCGCGACGTCGTCCAGTGAGTAGCGGGTGACCGGCAGCGCGGTGAGCGCGCCGTCAGCCAGCGCCCTGGTGATGTCGCTCGCGGCCTGATCGAGCGCAGCCGGCGGCACGCCGTACAGCAGGACGAACCGCAGGGTCAGGTTGGCCGTCATGCAGGCCCGGACGGGCATAGCCGGATCGGCGGGCTCCGCGGCGTAGGTGACGATGGTCGCGTGCGGCTTCGTGACGGCCAGGTCCAGCGCCAGGTTCGCACCGAGCGCCAGCTCGATGACCCGGTCGACCTGCGGCCCGAGCGCGCGGATCTGGTCTGCTGCGTCAGCGTCGCGGTAGTTGATGACATGGTCGGCGCCGGCCCTGGCCGCGAGCTCGGCCTTCTGCGGGCCGCTGACCGTAGTGATGACCCTGGCGCCCGCGTACCTGGCCAGCTCGATCGCGAAGTGGCCGACCGCGCCCGCGCCGCCGGCGACGAGGACCGTCTGACCGTCCAGCGGGCCGTCGGCGAACAGGCAACGGTGCGCTGTCATCGCCGGCACGCCCAGGCTCGCGCCGAGCTCCGCCGAGATGTCGTCGGGCAGCCTGGCGGCCTGCCGTTCCGGCAGCACCGCCCATTCCGCGGCGGTCCCCCAGCGCCGCCCGGATGCAGTGAGCCAGAGCCAGACGCGCTCGCCGTGGCGGGCCGGGTCGACGCCCTCCCCTACCTTGTCGATTACGCCCGAGCCGTCGTGATGCGGGATCTGGAACCCGTCGATCGGGCGCGGCGTCACACCGGCCCGGGACTTCCAGTCGGTCGGGTTGATGCCGGAGAACTGCATCTTCACGCGGACCTCGCCGGGGCCGGGTTCCGGCCGCTCGATCTGCTCGACCCGCAGGACCTCACCAGCCGGGCCGTTGCGGTCATAGAGCGCGGCTCTCATGTTCTCGCCTCCGTGGATTCCGATGGTCAGCCAGCCCAGGCGATCATCTCACCTGCCCGCGGCCCGGTGCGCTGCCGTGCCGCCGCGGGGCCAGCGGGGCCAGCGGGGCCATGCCAATCATCACAACCCGGAGCTATGGATCTTCTGGCGCCTGACTAGCACAATCAGGCATAGACGTGGTAGGGCGTGACCTGTCATCCGAAGGGGGCTGGCCAGGGTGCGGCCGGCGCGCTGGGGGTGCGGATGCCCAAGAGGGACGGTCGGCCGTTCCGCGATCGGCTGCGCCGGGCGATGGCGCCTGCCGTTATCTCATCGCGGGTCATGACCGTCGCCATCCTCGGGGTCGTGCTGATCTCGCCGGCCGGCCATAACGCCGGCCGGCTTGCCATCCGGGTGGCCGCCGCGCTCAGCATCCTGCCGAGGCATGCGCAGGGACCGCCCGCCGCAGCCAGCGGCAGGCCATTTCGCGGAACGCCGGCCGTGGGCGCGCTGTTTACCCGGTCCCGCGCTGGCCTTGGCAATCATTTCTGCACCGCGAGCGTGGTGCACAGCCGCCGGGGGGACGTGCTCATCACCGCCGCGCACTGCCTGACAGGAAAGCCGGTGGGCGGGCCGGACGGCATCGTCTTCGTGCCCGGCTTCCATGACGGCCGCGCGCCGTACGGGACCTGGCAGGTCACCGCGGTCTTCGTTGACCAGGCGTGGTCGGCCAGGCACGACCCGGACGACGACGTGGCCTTCCTGCACGCGGGGCCGCCGGGCAGCCAGATCGAGCAGACAACGGGCGCCGAGCGGCTTGGCGTCTCCAGGCCGCCGCAGCCGGTCCAGGTCATCGGCTACCCGGACGGCGCGGGACGGCCGGTCGGATGCCAGGTGCCGGCCCGCGGCTTCGGTGCCCGCCAGATGGTGTTCGACTGTGACGGCTTTACCGACGGGACCAGCGGCGGGCCCTTCCTCGCTCAGGTAAGCAAGGCCACCGGCCGGGGAACGGTAATCGGCGTGATCGGCGGCTACCAGCAGGGCGGCGATACGCCAGACATCTCCTATTCGCCCCGGTTCGCGGCGGACGTTGCTGCCCTGTACGGGGCAGCGTCACGCCGCTGATCGCGCTTCCCGCGCGCCCGCGGCCGGCGCAGCATCGGCCCTGTCCGCCGTCAGCCGATGGCGGCCGGCTGCGGCGCGATCGCGCCGATGTCCGCCAGGTCGGCTGCGGACGGGATCCAGCCGGCCGCCGTCGCATTCGCCTTGACCTGCTCGGCCGACGTGGCGCCGGCGATCACCGAGCCGCATCCGGGCTGCGCGGCGAGCGCCCCGATCGCCACATCCAGGACCGTGACGCCATGCTCGGCGGCCCAGGCGATCAGCGCCTCGACGCGGCTGAGCTTCGCATCGGTCACATACTCCGCCCGGCCGGCCAGCCTGGTACCTGCCGGCGCCGCCTGGCCCCGCCGGACCTTGCCGGTCAGCAGCCCGTTGGCGAGCGGGAAATAGGGCAGCACGCCAAGGCCGAAATGCCGGGCGGCGGGCACGACCTCCGCCTCGGCGCCGCGCTCAAGCAGCGACCAGTGATTCTGCGCGGAGATGAACGGGGCCGTCCCGAGCTCGCGCGCCAACCCAGCGGCCTCGGCGACCTGCCAGCCGGTGAAGTTGGAGTTCCCGATGTAGCGGACCTTGCCCTCGGTGACAAGCTCGCCGAGCGCCGCCAGCGTCTCCCCGGCCGGCGTCGCAGGATCAGGCGTGTGGATCTGGTAGAGATCGATGTAGTCGGTCCGCAGCCGGCGCAGCGAGTGCTCGACCGCGCGCCGGATGTAGGCGCGGCCGCCCTTGGCACCGGCGGCCGGCCCGTAACCGAGGTCAGCGCCCTGGTGGCCGAACTTGGTCGCCAGCACGACCTCGTCACGCCTGCCTGCCAGCACCTCGCCGAGTATCTCCTCGGAGCGGCCCGCTCCGCCGTACATATCGGCCGTGTCGAACAGCGTGATCCCCGCGTCTATCGCCGCGTCGACGACGCCGCGGGTCGCTTGCACGTCCAGCCTGCGGCCGAAGTTGTTGCAGCCCAGTCCTGCCGCGGACACGAGCAGCCCGGAGTCACCCAGTGGCCTGTAGCGCATTGCCCCGCCTTCGCCGATGCCGATGCCGATGCCGATGCCGCCAGGCACCGATCGGACCGAGGCACCCCGAGCCGGGCCGGACAGCCAGACGAAGATCACAAGAGCACCTTAAGCTAAGGACTAGCCTGAAATCGCATATGCGATATCATGAGGTAGAGGACATACCTCAACAAGTCCATTACGCAATTGTTCCTGATATCCGTACGAAAGGCGCAGGTAAGCTCGGTTCCACACTGTGGCTGTCCGCGGCCTGGCACGCTGATCACGTGCACGGGCCTGCTCAGGAGGGAGCGCTAGTCATGCAGGATGGGGCAGGCGGGCCGACGGTACTTCGCATCCTGCTCGGCACCCAGCTGCGCCGGCTTCGGGAGGCACGGGGGATCACCGCTCAGGAGGCGGCCCGCGCGATCAGGGGCTCAGAGTCGAAGATCAGCCGGATCGAGCTCGGCCGGAACTCGGTTCGCGAGGTTGACATCGCCGACCTGCTAAGCCTGTACGGGATCACCGACCACGGCGAGCGGGAACAGCTGCTGTCCCTGGCCAGCCAGGCCAACCAGCCCGGCTGGTGGCATCGCTATCAGGACGTGCTGCCCAGCTGGTTCCAGGCCTATATCGGGCTGGAGGAATCGGCGGAATCAATCCGCAGCTACGACATGCAGTTCATTCCCGGCCTGCTGCAGACCGAAGATTACGCGTCTGCGGTAATCGCGCTCGGCGAATTCTCGATGGAGGAAACCGAGCGCCTGGTATACCTGCGCAAGGAGCGGCAGCGCCGGTTCAGCAGCGGCGGCCTGCGGCTGACGGCGATCATCGACGAGGTGGCGCTGCGCCGGCCGATCGGCAGCACCGCACTCATGCGCGCGCAACTGGAGCACCTGAGGGACATCTGCGACCGGCCTGCGTTCACCCTGCAGGTGACGCCCTACCCGGCCGCCGCCCATGCCGCGCCGGCCAGCTTCAGCATCCTTCAGTTCGCCACGCCTGACCTGCCCGACGTCGTGTACGTAGAGCACCTGACCAGTGCCATGTACCTGGACAAGGCCATCGACGTGGAACGCTACACCGTCGCCATGGCGAGGCTCAGCGCGATCAGCGCGTCGCCGAACGAGTCAAAGGAGATCATCCGCGCAATGCTCGAGGATATGGAGGGATCCGAATGAGCAGCATCAGCAATGGCATGCCAGCGACCGCGCTGGCCGGTGTCCCGTGGATCAAGAGCCGCCGGAGCGGCCCGACGGGGGGAAACTGCGTCGAGGTCGCGTTCCTGGCGGGAGGCGAGGTCGCACTGCGCAATTCCAGGTACCCGGACGGCCCGGCTCTGATCTTCACGCGCCCCGAGTGGGACGCGTTCCTCGGCGGCGCCGGGGACGGCGAGTTCGGGCGCCCGGCCGGGACCTGACGCGCGTGCCCGCGTGCGGGTGCGACGGCTCGCGCGCGGGCGATGCCCGGGCACCTGTGACGGCCTCCCCGATCCGGTCGATGGCGGATCGGGGAGGCCGCCAGCTTATGGTGGGCCAGCTAGCCTACGGCAGGTCGAACTCGCCATTCTTGACCCCGGATAGAAAGGCGCTCCACTCCGGGCGGTCGAAAATGTGTGCTGCCTTGCCCACGTCCTTGGAGTCACGGAGAGCGACATGGCCGCCTGGCAGGTGCGCGACTTCTACGCAGCCCCCGGCACTGCATGCCCGGCTCTTTATCCATCGGGCATCGGTGAGGTCCGGTGTCATCCGACTTCCTCTCTGTTGATCATTTGTCTTGACTGGATTGATCATTTGACCTGGCCGGCCAATGTGCTGATCAGGTCGGCTGAGTCGGCGGGTGACAGCGCCGCCGCCCGCAACAGGTCAAATACCTCCGCGCACAAGCGCACGTCCCTGTCCCGCTCCAGGTACGCATGTCCCGCGACACCCTCGGTGTACACGACGTCGGGATCGTAGCGCTCGGGAAACTCGATAATGCAGAACGGCCCGTTCAGCGACGGATGCGGACCGCTGGTGAACGGCAGCACCTGCAGGGTCACGTTCGGCCACAAGCTGGCGTCCGCCAGGTGAATGAGCTGATTGTGCATCAACTCCGGCCCGCCCATTGTCCTGCGGATGACCGCCTCGTCGAGGATGAGCCAGAGCTCAAGCGGGTCCGCGCGCAGCAGTGCCTCCTGGCGTTGCATGCGCAGCGTCACGAGCCGCTCGATCTCATCCCCCGTCAGCTTCCTGCGCACGGTTGTCATCACCGCGCGGGCATAGTCCTCGGTTTGCAGCAGGCCATGGATGACCAGTGACTCAAACGAACGTACTGAGGACGCCTCGGCCTCGAGCCCGACGTAGACGCCGAACCCGGTGGGCAGCACATCGTCGTACGCCGCCCACCAGCCCTTGCGGTGTCCCTCGCGGGCCATCTCGATAAGGGCCTGCCGCTGTCCCGGATCATCGACGCCGTACATCTCCAGCATGGCCGACAGATATGCCGACCTGGTGGGCGCCTTGCCCGTCTCGATGCGCGACAGCGTTGACGCCGCGACGCCCAGCTGATCGGCGACTTCTTCCAGCTTGATGGAATGCGCCTCACGCAATCGCCGTAACTCGGTGCCCAGCCGACGCCGTCGGACTGTCGGGCCGATCGACACGGTCATTTAGCCTCCCCGGGTGGGGTCAGCACGGCGGACTTGATTGCCGGCAGGCATCTCGACCGCCGTGCGGCCGCCGGACTTGAGGATCACCATACAGGAGAAACGGGGCCTTTATGAGATCCCAATTGAGATTTCGTCTATGAGATTTGTTCTACGCACTTGCGCCGCGTGCACTCCCGGACCATCATGAAGGGCAGGCCCGGCTCACGCTGGTTGCGGGACGGGCCATTCGCCAGCAGCAGTGCTCGCCATTTTCCGGGCGCAGATCCGGGGAGGGAGCGGACCACGGATGGCACTCATGGCCGCAAATGCCAGCGACGCAACCGCGGACCTGGCCATGATGGCCGGCGCAAGCGTCTTAGCCAGCCTGACGATCCCGGGGCGTGCCGAGCACGTGTCGGAAGCAAGGTCGTTCGTGGCCAAGGCCATCGGGCCGGAGAATCCGGCTGCCGACGTGGCAATCCTGCTGACTTCGGAGATCGTGACTAACGCCGTCCTGCACAGCTACTCCCGCTGCGCCGGGGGAACGGTCACTCTGGTAGTCATCGAGATCAGCGGCGGCTTGCGGGTTGAGGTTGCCGACGACGGATCTGATCTCAGCACACCGGTGGTTAAGGGCGACGTCTACGCCTCGGACGGGCACGGGCTATACCTGGTGCAGACCCTGGCTGACCAGTGGGGCTACGTCCGCGACGAGGCCGGGACCACCGTGTGGTTCTGGCTGCGGGCGGCGGCCAGCCGCTGAGCCTGGCAGCCCGCCGCTGGCCCCTGAAGCTATGCGCGCCTGGCAGGGCCTGCCCCGCGCCCCTGGCCGGCGCCAGTCCGCTTCTCCCGCAGCCGCATCGTCACGTGTACCGGGCTGCCCTCGAAGCCGAACTCCTCGCGTAGCCTGCGCTCGATGAACCTCCGGTATCCGGCCTGCAGGAAGCCCGAGGTGAACAAGATGAAATGCGGCGGGCGCACGCCCGCCTGGGTAGCGAAGAGGATCTTCGGCTGCTTGCCGCCGCGCACTGGCGGCGGCGTCGCCGCCACCAGCCCGGACAACCACGCGTTGAGCCTCCCGGTCTGGACCCGCGTCTCCCAGCCGTCTAGGGCACGCTCCAGCGCCGGGACGAGCCTGTCCACATGCCAGCCCGTCGAGGCCGAGATATTCACCCGCCGCGCCCACCGCGCGGTATGCAGCTGCCGGTCGATCTCCTTGTCCAGGAAGCTCCTGCGGTCCTCGTCGACGAGATCCCACTTGTTGTAGGCGATCACCAGTGCCCGGCCTGCCTCGATCACCATCGACACGATCCGCAGGTCCTGCTCGGCGAGCGGCTCGCTGGCATCGACCAGCACGACCGCGACCTCCGCGCGCTCCAGCGCCCGCTCCGTGCGGAGGGCCGCGAAGTAGTCGGCGCCCTGCGTCTCGCGCACCCGCCGCCGGATCCCCGCCGTGTCCACGAACCGCCAGACGCTCCCGCCAAGCTCGATGAGCTCGTCCACCGGGTCCCTGGTGGTGCCCGCGACCGCGTCGACCAGGACGCGCTCGGAGCCGGCCAGCGTGTTCAGGAGGCTGGACTTGCCCACGTTCGGGCGGCCGATGAGCGCCACCCGGCGCGGCCCGCCGGTCTCGCCGAAGCGCTCCGCCGGAGTTGCCGGGAGCGCGTCAAGTATCAGGTCGAGCAGGTCTCCGCTGCCGCGCCCGTGCAGTGCGCTGACCGGGCAGGGCTCGCCGAGCCCGAGCGACCAGAGCGAGGTCGCGGCGGCCTCGGCCGGCCCGTCGTCCACCTTGTTGGCGGCGAGCACGACCGGCTTGCGGGACCGGCGCAGCACCGCGGCGACGGCGGCGTCGGCGTCGGTCACGCCCACCACCGCGTCGACGACGAACAGCACGGCGTCCGCCGCATCCACCGCGACGCGCGCCTGGGCCGCCACCCGCGCGGCGAGTGCCTCGGAGCCCTCCACGGCAGGCTCCCAGCCGCCGGTGTCCACCAGCGTGAACGCGCGCCCCCGCCACGTCGCGTCGTAGGCGACCCGGTCACGGGTCACGCCCGGAGTGTCCTCGACGACCGCCTGGCGGCTGCCGAGGATGCGGTTCACCAGCGTGGACTTGCCGACGTTCGGCCTGCCGACCACCGCGACGACCGGCGCGGGCACGTCGGGCTGATCGCCGTCGCCGCCGGAGTACCCGCCGCCTGGCCCGGTCAGGGCGCCCAGCTCGGGCAGGCTGCTCAGCTCGTCCATGCGGCACCCGCTGTCCTGCTCGTTACCAGGGAGACGATCTCCCGGACTACCTCGTCCAGGCCGATGCCGGTCGAGTCGATCTCGACGGCATCGGCCGCCCTGGCCATCTGCGGGGCGTCCCGGCGGTCACGCTGCGCCTGCTCGGCCCTGGTCAGCGCGACGGTGACGCCCGGCTCAGCGGCCAGGTCGGCGCTGCGCCGTCGCGCCCGCACGGTCTCGCTGGCGGTCAGGAACACCTTGACCTGGGCCTCGGGGGCGACCACCGAGCCAATGTCGCGGCCCTCGGCCACGATTCCCTGGCCGGCCGCGATAGCCCGGGCGATGATCTCCCGCTGCATCGCGATCAGGTGCGCCCGGACCTGCGGCACGGACGCCACCGCGCTGACCGCGTTGGATACCTCGCGAGCCCGGATCGGGCCGGCGACATCGGCCCCGCCCACCCGGATCGCCGGAGCGCCCGGATCGGTGCCGACCTCGATCTCCGCGCGCCGCAGGTGCTGCGCCACCGCCGCGGCGCTGGCAATGTCCACCCCGTTTTCCAGCAGCCACCAGGTGAGTGCCCGGTACATCGCGCCGGTATCGAGGTAGCGCAGGCCGAGCGAGCGCGCTACCTCGCGCGCGGCGCTCGACTTGCCTGACCCCGCCGGGCCATCTACCGCGATAACGAGCCCTGGGTGCTGGACGGGCTCAGCCGAATTGGTCACGCAGGCGATGTTACCGGCGAACCGGCCAGCCTCCGGCCGCGAACGCCGCCCTAAGCCGCTCGGCGGCCTTCGGGCTGACCGAGAGCTCCAGCACGCCGGCCGGGAGGCCAGGCGAATGCTCGATCCGCACATCCTCGATGTTGATGCCCGCCTCTCCGGCTGCCTGGAAGACCCTGGCCAGCTCACCCGGCTGGTCACCGATAACCACCTGCACCACGGCATAGGCCGGCGGCGGGCCGCCCTGCTTGCCCGGGATCCTGGCTACGCCCGCCCCGCCGCGTTCCAGCAGCCCGGTCAGGCACTTTACGGATTCCTCATCGCCGTCGGCGATCCCGGCGAGCGCGACCGCCGCCGCGCTGAGGTCCGCTGCAAGGGCTGGCAGCAGCCCGGCGGCGTGCGCCGCGTTGGCGGCGAGGATCTGCGTCCACAGCGCGGTGTCCCCTGCCGCGATCCTGGTCACGTCGCGCAGCCCCTGCCCGGCCATGGCCAGCGCGTCATCCTGCGCCAGCTCGAGCCGCGCCGCCATGGCCGCGGCCACCAGGTGCGGGATGTGCGAGACCAGTGCCACCCAGCGATCGTGATCGGCGGCTAGCATCCGGATCGGCTGCGCGCCGCATGCGCTGGCCAGCGCCGTCACCGTCGCGGTCGCCTCGCGCGAGGTCTCCGGCGCCGGGCAGATGGCCCAGGGACGGCCGAGGAACAGGTCAGCGCGCGCCGCCGCGGGACCGGATAGCTCCCGCCCGGCCAGCGGGTGACCAGGCACGAACGTGGCCAGGTCACAGCCAAGCTCGCGGGCGCGGGACAACGGTAGCTCCTTCACGCTCGCGACATCGGTATAGCAGCACGCCAGGTTCCGTTCCTGCGCGCCGGCCAGCGCAGGGGCAACCGCTCCGGGCGGCATGGCCAGCACGGCGATATCGGCCGGCCCGCCAGGAGGCCCGGCCGCGGGCAGCTCATCGCCCGCGCCGAGGCCAGCCGCGAAGCGCGCCGAGCCAGCGTCCCGGTCGGTCAGCCAGACAGCGGAGCCGAGCCCGCGCAATGCGAGCGCGACCGACGTGCCGATGAGTCCGGTGCCGACGATCACAACCCGCTGGGGACGGGGCGACGTCACCGCCGTCGCGGCTGTCACTGGGCGATATCCAGCCGCAGCGCGATCGCGCCGCGCAGGTAGACGTGCTGCACCGCGGCCCGCGGCTGCTCCGTCTCGACATGCATCATCAGCCGGACCACCAGGGGCATCGATCCCGGCACGTTCATCTCGGTGGCGCACAGCAGCGGCACGTCCTGGAAGCCCAGCTTGCGCGCGGCGAGCGCCGGGAACTCGGCGTCCAGGTCGTGGGTGGCGGTGAACACGACACTGATCACGTCCGCCGGAGTCAGCCGGTTCCGGCTTATCACCTCGGTGACAAGCTCGGAGGTACCTTCGAGGACCGCCGCGCGCTCGTTCGCGTCTACCTGGATCGCGCCGCGGATCGCCCTGACCGCCACCAGATTCCCTCCTTGCTCCTTCGCCCCGCCGCGCGGCCGGCCAAGGTCTCAGGCTATAGACCCACGCACGCGTACAGCTCGCCGATCTCCCTGATGGCGAGCCGCCTGGTGGTGCCCGGCCGCAGCGGCCCGAGCGTCACGGGGCCAACCTTGGTCCGGACGAGGCGGCTGACCGGGTGCCCGGCCTCGGCGAGCATCCGCCGGACGATGTGCTTGCGCCCTTCGTGCAGGGTGATCTCTATCAGGGCCCGCGATCCGGCCCGCTCCACGACGCGGAACCGGTCAGCGCTGGCTATCCCGTCGCCAAGCTCGATACCGGTGACAAGCTGGCGCCCCAGATCCCTGGGCAGCGGGCCAGCCACATCAGCCAGGTAAGTCTTGAGCACGCCGTAGCTGGGATGAGCGAGCCGGTGGGCGAGCTCGCCGTCGTTCATCAGCAGCATCAGGCCCTCGGTGTCGTAGTCGAGCC
>OCZU010002572.1_pt1 | contig 11546 bp, 14 predicted proteins | sample 1539001 | NCBI WGS metagenome assembly OCZU01 (sample SAMEA3539306, study PRJEB22396) | soil metagenome | biome: tundra; feature: field; material: soil | place: USA | collected 2010-05 | depth 0.15 m
TACTGGATGTACTCGTTGGCGAAGTAGATCCGCCCGCCGGAGCCCGGCAGGAAGATCCCCCAGCTGTAGTCTCCCCAGCGGGGGCGGGTGGGGCCGGGGTAGCCCTGGTACTCGCTGAAGCCGTCCTGCGGGGACTGCCCCATATCCGCGATGTTCATCGTCGAGTTGAGCAGGCCGTTGGAGGTGCTGGTCAGCCGCCCGAAAGCGGTGCTCGGGTAGAAGCCGCCACTGTCGGCGCCGGTCGGCCCGCCGTTGCCGTTCACCGTGAAGAACATGATCGCCTTGCCGTTACCACCGGTGCCTTCCGCCGCAATGGCCGGCATTTCAAGGTCTTCGTGCTCCGCTGAGACGTATCCCTGGTTGGTCAGGGTGAAGCTGCCCGTGCTGTCGAACGAGCTGGTGCCGAGCACCCAATACACGACGGACTGATGGAACTCTGCGTTCGCTCCTTTGTACGTCTGGGCGAGCAAGGTGTTCGTGGCTCCCCAGATCTGACCCTGCGACTGCGAGACCTGCGTCATGAAGTCGCCGTTGGTCGCGATCCCGCCTTCCGGGCAGGACGTATCCGTACTCAAACCGGCCGCTCCGCACTCATCGCCCAGCGGTATCGGGCCGGCCTTCTGCGGGCTGGCGAGGTTCTCAGGCCCATAGTACCGATCGACGCCGGTGAAGAGTTGGCCGCTGAAGTGGATGGCGCCACACGCACTGCAGCCCGCGCTGTTGAGGGCGGATAGCCCCGTCCAGGCCCACGCTGCGATTCGATTGTCGCCGGAGGTCGGCAGCGGTACGAAGCCGTAGAAGTCCAGCGAGCCGAGCATGAACCCGGTGCCACCATTGCTGTTGTCGAACTGGCCGCCGTCGGCCGGCTGTGCCGGGATCACCGCGACCCAGCAGGTGATGCCGCCCTGATGGAGCACCTTGTCGCGGGCGCAGGTCCCGTCCGGGGTGGCGATCAGGCCCATGTTCTCCCTCGCCACCGTGACCTGCGGGTTCGGCTTTCCGTGGGCCAGCCTGACAGGCAGCCCCTGCTCGAGGGCGGACTTGTTGAATGCGAACTCCTGCGCGCCGTTGAAGAAGCCGCCGCCGAAGCCGGGTGCCGACCCGTTGAGCGGGAACTCGTCGTAGAACATCAGGAAGGCGTCCCGGGTCACCGAGATCTTTGCGAAGTCGTTGAGCAGGTAGGGGGAGCCCGGCTCGGCCGGGTTGTAGTCAGCATTCACGAAGTACACGTGGTACCCGCCGAGCGGGTCGGAGCCGTCGCTGACCGCGATGCCCTCGTAGCAGTCGTTGGCCACCGCAGAGAAGCACCCGGTGAACGCGCCCCCAGTCGCCTCGGGGCTGGCCGAGACGATCTCGGTGATGAACCAGTGCCCGCCGTCGCCTGAGTCATAGAGGCAGGAGGGGTCCCCGCCACTGCTCCATCCCAGGCCACCGAGCCCCATGACTGTGTCCAACGAGATCGGCGAGGACGCGCGATGCAGGGCGGTATTGAAGACCAGGATCTCGCCGATGTTGTTGGTCTCGACGACGCGTCCGTTGCCGGCGCACAAGCCCTGGTCGGGGGGCTCGACGTCCTTGAATTCGTTGGGGGTATGTTCGGCGCTATCGACCGCGTTCAGGCCTTTCACGCCGGTGGCGCCACCCGCTGATGTGCTGATGCGGTCGCAGCCTGGGCCGAGAGGAACGCAACTCACGGACGGCACCGGGAATGAGGCAACCTGGGTGAGAGCACGCTTGGCGGCCGCGGAGAGATGCAGGGGATGGGCATTCGGCAACGCCATGGCGTGCGGGCGCGACGGTGCCCCCGCTCGCGCACCGGTGGCCGCGTTCTGACCAACTGCGGCGGATGTTGTGTTGAGCGGGCCGCTCAACAGCGAGCAACCGGTTGCGCAGCCAGTGGCGGCCGGGCCGACGAACGTTGGCGAGAACTGTCCCAGACTCGATGTCGTGACCGCGCCCGCCCGGGCGGCGGTCGCACCCACCGTTGTCGCCGCTCCCCCGAAGGCCGTGAGCAGGGCCACCAGAAGCGAAGGCAACGACAGCAGCGCAACGCGTCTGCGCGTGATGATCCCATGCATGGCATCCCCCTTGACCGAGTCCTTGTTGACTCTCGGTTGACTCTCGCGCACGCCAGTCTGATGAATCCGAAACGGGCGTGTCAAGGGCGGGCAGATCCCGGTAGTGGGTCAGTTTCGTCACTCGCCTAAACCCAGGGTCGGAATCGGGCGAGAGATCACAGCTTGACGGACCTGTCGATGGTGCCGGCCGCCCCAACGAGACGGTGTCACCACTCCTCAGGGTCGGGGGACGGCTGCTGGAGGGCCCATGCGGAGTTCCTCAGCGCCGCGCGACCGCGCTGGCCCCAATGGGTGATGACCCCGGCCCAGTTAGCCTCCCGTTGGCGGCGTCTCGCCCGGAGCGAAGCGACCCATATCTGCTCCAATCGTCTTGCCAATATTGGCGACGTGGAGGTGAATCTCATCGAGGAGGTCGGTGGCCTTCTTCACCTGCGCGGTCAGCGCGGTGTTCTCTGCGAGCAGAGTCTTGATGTCGTCGGTGTTGTTCTCTGTATGCAACGCCACCTCAGACGCAACCGCGTCAGCTCGTTTCGCGGCGATCAACAAGGCAGCCGCCTGAATGCCCGCCAGCATCGAGAGAAACAGGTTGAGCAGGATGAATGGGTACGGGTCAAATCCTGAGCCTCCGCCTAGATGAAGCACGCCGTTAACGACGGCCCAGATGATCATTACCCCAAAGAAGACGAAGACGAAGGGCCATGACCCCATTCCGTTGCGCATCTTGTCCGCGGCTCGCTCCCCGAGCGAGAGTCGGTCGGCTCCACGTACCGTTGGATGATTCGCCCATTGATGTTGCCAAGCCATGGTCGATCTCCTTTGCGCTCAGAGGCTCCGCTCCACAGGCCCCTTTTCAGGGTCAATTATTCCTGCCCAGACCACTACATCACGCAACTCGCGGGCGCACAACCGCCCCTTCTCCCTGGCTGAGTCCGCACCGCGACTTATGTCTGCTCAGGTCGTGTGAGACACCGTTCCCGCACGCTGCGTGTCGTTGGATCCGTGAAGAAGTCAATCAGCGCGTGCGCCAGTTCTTGGGGGGCGTCCTCGGCCAAGTGATGGCCGGCATTGACGGAGCGGCCGATCACACCGGGGGCCCACGAGCGCCACACGGTGAGCACGTCGTGATCATACAAGTCGGCAAGATCGTCCTCACTGCCCCACAGGACCAGCACCGGACCGATGATCTGGCGACCAGCGACTCGGTCGGCGTCGTCGGCGGCCCGATCGACGCCGAGGCCGGCCCGGTAGTCCTCACACATCGCGTGCTGGACGGACGGAGAGGCGACGACTCGCTGAACGTCGGCATAGTTCTCCTCCCCCATCGCGCCACGATCGAGTCGGTACCAAGCATCGACGTCAGTGGCGATCAAACGCTCGGCCAGCGGCGCTGGTTGGCCCATAAAGAACCAATGCCACCAAGCCGTCGCGAACCGGGCGTCACAGCGGGCCAGTGCTTCGCCGATTGGCACATCACCCAGGATGACCACCCGGTCGACGTTGTCGGGATGGTCGAGAGCGAGGCGTTGGACGACGTAGCCGCCGCGATCGTGGCCAACAGCGTGGAAGCGATGATGGCCGAGAGTCTCCATGAGTGCGAGGAGGTCTCGTGCCATCGCCCGCTTACTCGCCTGGGAGTGGTCAGGGCAGTCCGGTGGGACAGTGGACTCCCCATAGCCACGCAGATCAGGGCAGACGACAGTATAACCAGCCTCAACCAACGCTGGGGCGACCGCGTACCAGGTGGCATGGGTGCGCGGGTGACCATGCACCAGCAGCACGGCCGGACCATCCCCACCGTATCGGACCCGCAAACGTGCGTCACCAACGTCGACGTGGGCGATCCGAAATCCGTCAAACATCGTCGATCTCCATCTGTGTCACGCTGCGCTCGGGTGCTGTCAGCTCACTGCGCGGCGACGACCACATGCACGCGGTTCAGAAACTGCACGCGCGCACTGCCATCGCGCGCCAATCAGGTCGCACGCGAGGCGAGCATGTAGCTCCGACCAAGTCAGACCGGCTAGGAAGGCAGAGCGCTCAGCGCCCCACTATGTGATCGCTTCGCACGCTTGCCAGTCGCCTTGTGTGCCGTAGGGGCGCCATGTCTGATCGCCTTGCGCGCCGTCGTCGCATGACGGCCGGTCGTGCGCGGTGCCGCAGGGGTCGTAACCGTGTCCGTGCGGTTCGCGGACCTTGCGCGCTTGGCCGGAGACCCGGCGCCGCCCTGTGTCGTCTTGCGGATCCCGCTCTCGATACGGGACACGGTCTTCGTGAGCCCGGCGACCCTCTTCTCCAGCTTCTTCAGGCGTCGTTTACGTGACATGGCTGTCATGCCTCCCAGAAATAGCGTGTGCACCGTGGCGGCGGTGCCTGGACGCTTTATCGACGAGCAAGCGGACATGGATGCGGCCGATCGGCGTTGACGACGCGCGCTTTGCACGTGCAGGGGTATGGTCCGTCAGGGTGCCGCCTCCTTGCTCAGACGCGCCGCCTCATCGAGAAGTGCCTGGTTGATCTTTGCTGAATCGACGTTCTTGACCACGTCGTCGATGACCTGCCGCACCGTAGATCCGCGAGCATGTCGGGCCTCAGTGGTAGTGCCTTCAGCCACCCAAGCGACGAGTTCCCGAAATCCTTCGATACCGATGGTCAGCACCAATTGGAGTTCGGAGTCGTGCTGGTCGTGTGGGCTGGGTTGGTCGGTCACGCGTCTCCTCCTGCTCGACTGTTGGAACGTGAATGATCTGCCCATTGAGGACGGCGATGCATCCACCCGGTTGATGGGGCTGGTGGTGATTTCATGTTCTAGACCGACGGGTACGGCGACTCCGGACGGGCCGGCAGGGTTACCCGGTAGCCGATTGCTGCAAGGATCCTCACGGCGGCTTCTGGACTGCCCCTCACTGTCAAGCGGTAAATCCCTGTCTCACCGATTCGCGGCTCGATCCGGGTGACCCCGAGTCCAGCATCCTCGAGCACCACCAGCATGCGGGCGACACCGCCATGCCGGTAAGGCATCGCCACAATGATGTCGCAGTCCCTGACGTCGATCGCGAGCATATCTGATCCTCTCCGTGGACATTTGGCACTTACCAGTTCAACCTTGGCTCCGCTTGCGCGCAGACTCTGGCTCGATCAGCGACGAGACCAAAATCGACCCGGGATCAGCGTCACCGGAACCACTGCAAGCATGTGGCCGCCTCCTCAGGTTGGGCTAGTTCGCCGTGATTGCCTTGCGAGCCAGGGCCATGGTCACGACCTTGGCGATCAGCGCCGCCACCAAGGCGTAGATGATCTGGTCCCGCGCCGGCATGTCAGGCATCCGTCAACTCCTTGGTGGACGCACGCCACTGAGATTCCCCCAGGCCGACGCCACGTTTTCGCAGTCTGCGTCGACGCCCGCAACAATTGCCGTAACAGAGAACCGACACGCATGTGGTCACGCGATCTGCGTGGTTGTGGAGAGCGTTCAGGATCCGAATACGAAGACGGCGAAGCCACCGATGCAGAGCCACACGGTGGCGGCTCCCACGACCACCCAGAACGCGGTGCGGCTTCTGCTGTCGAACGGGCGCGAGCGGCGCCTCCGAAGATACCTCTGTCGTACCTCGAGGGTGTCAGCCCCGGATGGCGATGCCATTAAAGGTCGCTCCGGAGTGCCATCGAGCCAGCGTGCCGTCTAGGGCATAACAAGCTCAGCAACACCAGCGCGGTCATCGAGGCGCAGGCATGCCGATTCCCAAAACCCCAGCCGACATCGGAATCGTTCGGCCTGAGCCACGACGACCGGCACATTGGTCAGCTCGACCTCGCGTCGCGCCTGGGGTGATTGGTCGGCCATCAGTTGTTGGATGCGCTCGAGGACCGATTCCTCCATGGCCAGGATTTCGGAGTAGATGTTCTTCCAAAACACCGCCTGCTCGAGCGATGCGGTGGCGAGATCAGCCTCTCCCTCCATCCCCAGCGAGTTGTCTCCACCCCTGGTTGCGGCGATGATGTCGGGTCGATCGTGCGCGGTGTCTTGCGGCGGCATGGTCTTCTCGTACACCCAGGGGCGTAAGAAGATCAGCAACAGCTTTACACTCGCGTTGCATTTGTCGACTTACTGGTCGGCCAGAGCACCGCGCCAACTGGGTCCGCACGGCATCTTGTCAGATCCGCCACGGGTCAACCGCTCACCTCACTCAACTGGGCATTACGGCTAGGCGCCGCGCTCACAGCCGTGAGTGTGGGATGCATCGCGGCTAAGAGTTGCTCAAGTGCTGGACGCAAGTCGGGGCGAATATCGAACCGCATTTCCGGTTCGTCTTCGACGACGACAACTCCGGTGTTCTGAAACCGAATCAGCCGGTGCCGTACTTCGAATGGCGTTGCGCCTAATGACGACGCGAGTTCGCGCAGTGTACGAGGCCGATCGAGGAGCTCCGTGACGATCCTGAGCCGGTCGATATCCCCCAGTGCCCGAAGTAGTTCGGCTGCCGCGGAAAGCTCGTCCACGGATCCTGCGACCAAAGCGCGGACGGCCTCCAAAGCCGCGCGAGGTTTCAGCGGCATGCGCCTACCGCTGATGTAGCTGGTCTGGAGCAACACCTCCCCGACTGTTGCTCCACCGCTTCGCCGAGCGACGATGACGTAAAAGGCGCCCACCACGAGCAGCGCGACGGCTGCATCCACCCAGCCGGCGCCGAAACCTACGCCGAGCACGCGGCTCAACGCGAGCAGGCCAGTGATGACGCTCGCCACCACGCCAATATCGAGAGCTGCAGCCAGCACGACGCGCACCCAACGCGGCACTCGCACCAGCCCCGCACCCGAGGAGGCCGGGGTCTTCCGGACGGCGATATAGCAGCCAATGCCCATAACAATGAGGATCACACCCTGGAGCGCGAGTTTCTGGACCTGATTGAGGAAACGCTCGACAGGAACACCAACCAAAATGCCGAGCGTGACGTAGACGCCAACCCACAGCACGGTCGACGAGACCATGGCGAGGATGAACGAGCGCCGAGGGGCTCGTACGGCTCCGGCGACGAGGGTTGTGTAGATGCGCAGCCCCGGGATCAGCCGGGTAATCGCAATCCCCAGCCATCCAGTTGACAGGACCCGACCCTCAACCCTCTCGAGGTTGCGCTGCTGACGCAGCCGCTTGGCAAGAGCGCGAAGTCCCCGATCGCCGACCGCCCGGGCCCAGCTATAGCCAACCAACGATCCGGCGATACAGGCCACGAGTGCCAGAGGGATGAAGGCGTACGGGTTGAGTCCCCCGGAGGCGATAAGTAGCCCGGCGACCAGCAATGTCAGCTCGCCCGGAGCGAAGGGCAGCGGCACACCAGCCTCCTCAGCAAAGAGCAGTCCTGTCAATAGGGCAAGCGCCACAGCTCCATGCAGGCCTTGGAGAAAGTTCATGGCTCCCGCCCCCAGATTAACGGCAAGCTAGCTCGAACCGAACTACACAGGCACGCGTCGGTTTTGCACTGCGCGCCTGCCCTGTGAGTGATCCCGCCAGCGGTTGCATCTTCTTCAGTACTTTTCGCGAAGTAGGACGTGCTTGGTGATGCGGTCCTGCCTGGACTCGGTCAGTCCAGGATGACTGGGGACGTGGGTTGCAACTGACTAGCGGCCATTGCACTGCTGCCAGCGACAACCGTTCCCTCGTCTAATCAGCACAGTCGTCGAGCGATGCTCAGTAATAGTGCCGCCGCCCACGCACCGCGTGTCCCGCCATCCCCCTAAGCTCGAACACGATCCCGATAGCCAGGAGAATGATCCCGACGGGCCACAAGATCGGAATGCCCGCGAAAAAGCCGAGGACCAATAGCGCAACGCCGAGGAAGATCATGTGCACCCCTTTGAGTGGGCCGGTTCTCGTTGTGGTCGACGCCGAGCAGTCAATATCGACTCCAACGAGCTGCGCTGCGGAGTCGCAAAGCGCCGCGAGCATCTTGCAGCCCGACCATGGGGGTGCGTCGTGGTCACCACGGCGTGGCACCCTCTGATGTCGATCGCGAGCACGGGTATCCTCAGTAGGTTGGTGCGAGATCCGGCCGTTCTGATGGCGGGATCACGCGCACCGAGCCTCCTCCGGTGTCCGTAACATTTACAGCAATAGCGGGTTGGCTGGACACGGTTACTCTCGCGCCTTGGGAGTCCGGTGGCGAGACTCGCGCCTACAATCAGGATCACTCCCGTCGCGACCTTCCCTACCGCTTCCTTCAGGCGGACGAAGTCTGGTCTCTGCAACACCAAGGGTGGCAACGTGCCTGTCAAGCATCTCGACGATCCCGAGTCGGGCGACGTGGGGACATCGATGCAGCTGTGGCGGATGACCTTAACTCCGCACGGGCTCTTGCCATCCGGCCGTTGAACGCCGCGGATCCTCGCCGCGACGCCGCCAGTCGACGCGGCTGGCTCTTAGACCTGAGCACCTGCCGCGTTCGGGTCGTCGGGAGCTGTGGGGTCGCTCATCTTCGCCTCGGCTCGGGCCAGTTCAGCAAGGACCTCCTCCTCGATGCCGACCTTCCCCAGGAGACGGCTCTCGTCGGGCACAGACTCATGGGCAGGGTCTATCGGCGCCTCCGCCTGGTCATCGCCTTCCGTCCTGTCGCTAGGTGCCCTTGCATCGCTCATCTTTTCGGGCTGGTTGGCTGGCTCAGTGCACCGGCATTCAGGTCAGCGTTCTGCGGGCTCTCGTCGTTATCCGTCGCCGTTGCGCCCGCGGACTTGTCGGGATCACCTTCGTATCCGTCCGCATCCGGCGCCGTCGGGGTGCCATCCGGTTCTTCGCCTTGTGTCATTGCTCGTCCTCTTGCTCCCAGCGCGATGTTGTCGTTTGATCATGGCCGATTGGTACCGCTCAGAACGAGATCGCACGGTGCAGGAACACCGAGGCGCAGCTCCTGACGGTCGCGCGGGCCACATGAGCCTCACGCACTCCGACTGGGGGCCCGTCGGTCTGTCAGCGTCACGAGCGAGGGTCGGAACGCTCTGTGTGCTAGGAGTCTTGGGCCAGGCGGGGCGACAGGTATCAGCGGTCGCGGCCTTACCTCGTGGGAGGCGCCGTCATTTTCGTGACGACTCCTCGTGAGCCTCGATCTCAGCCTCGTAAACTTGGTGGCCGCAGAGGGCGCACTTGGCGACTGGTCGCTCTCCGATCTCGTCGGGGACGTCGTCCTCGGCGAATGACAGTGGGATAAGACGGTCGGAACCACAAAGTGGGCAAAGCGTCATGTCGCCGCAAGAGTCTCAAGACGCCGATATCGTCGTCTGTTCGCAAGCAGACTCAGCAGCGGTGGGAGGTCATGTGACCGCTAAGCCAGCTCGGCCTCGTTCGTCGCTCGACGACGCCTGGCTAGCTCGGCACCCTACGACGACGGCATTCACCGAGCTACAGCAGATCCGCATTCGAGTTGATTGGGCAGTGCCGGCGCGCGAGGCGCGGTGGCGCGAGGACGGCGGCGAATAAGGCGATGCCCTAGTGGGTGTCGCGAAGCGGTCCAGGTGGGCCGATCATGCGACGGGTGGTTAGGTGTTTCGACCGCAACGCCGCGACCATCCGATTGACAGGTCGTCCACGCATGGATGCGCGTTTGCTGGTCACCGCCGGCCTTCACCGGCGAAGAGGTAGGCGGATCGTGGCCGCAGGCCGCTGAGCGCCGCGCGATCGAGCAGTGCCGCGGCAACGTCCTCGACGTCGGACGCCATAGTTGGCTTGCCCAATCCGAAGCCCTGTCCGAGGGTGATGCCGACTGCCTTCATCATGTCCGCCACGTATTCGTTCTCGACGCCTTCGGCGATAACCATGGCGCCACTGATGCGCGCGAAGGACATGGTCGCGTCGATGACCCGTCGCGAACCGAGCCGGCTCGAAGTCATGGTGAGGCTGCGCCCGAGTTTGAGATATTCGCTCGATGAGGCAGCGATAAGCTCGAGGGTGGAGTGCCCCTCGCCGACGTCGTCGAGCGCAAAGCGGATACCTTCATTTCGATAATCTGCGAGGACGCGGCCCAGCAACTCGTAGTCGCGAATGCGCTCGTGCTCGGTGATATCCAGTACAACCGTCTGCGGCGCACGCCCGCCTTCGCCTGCATCAGCGGTGCGGGGACTGCCTTGATAGCGAGCACGGCCCGCTGGTATCGGCGGCTCACGGCGAGTCTCGCGCGACCCACGCCTGGCTGGCTCGGAGCCCGACAACAGCGGCCATGCTAGTAGTAGTGACGCCGGCCGCCGACCGCGTGCCCGGCCATCCCCAGGAGTTCCAGAAAGACCCCAATGACCACCAGGATGATCCCCAACGTCAAGAGGATCGGAATGGCGGCGATCAACCCGATGATCAGCAGAACAACGCCGAGAACGATCATGAGCCCCTTTTTGTGGTCGGATCGGTCTGCGTCGATCCATGGATTGGTAACTGAGGTGTGGGCGCCTCAGCTGAAGCCGAGATCCTCACCCTAGGCGTGCTCCCGTAAGAAAGGCCGTAACAAAGTCGGCGGCGTTTCTCCCTGATTCCGCGCTGTCTCGTAGCGCAGGTCGTCGGTCCATTCTCAGGGGTTAGTTGCACGCTGGGGTACACCAGATTGACGTTACCCACACAACCGATCTCGAGGGGACCTGCCGCCTCAACGGTCGGCTCGAGTGTCCCTGCTGCGCGGGCGGACTACCTGGTTCCCTCGACGGCGTCATCAGCGTCTTGTCGCGGCGAGGGTCGGATGGGACGCTCCCGCCAATTACCCATCAACCAGCAGACCCTTTATCGGGCCGAGCAGTCGCGACGAACGGCGTGAAACAGAAGGAAGGGGGCGAAGCGCGGTGGCATAAGGGGGTGCGGAACTCAGCGACCGTCGCCATTGTGTCTCGATGACCTCAAGTGGCTCTCGACCTTTGCAGTCCTGACCCAGGTGTTCACTCCACAGCCGCTCGCGAACACTCCGCGCCAATACTCCGTCGTCGCTGACGAGATTGACCTCGGTGTCGTTGAACAGCGAGTGTTCATTGAGATTCGCTGACCCAACGATCAACCACTCGTCGTCGATCACGCCCACCTTCGCGTGGACGTACACGGGGGGTTGTTTGCGGCCAGGTGGACCGATCGTGCTCACAAGCAGACGCCCGTGATGATCCGCCTGCTTGAGCACGCTCAGCTGACCTCGCGTGTCGTCCTTGCCGTTGTTGGGCCGTTGTGGAAGGACAAGACAGACCCGGAAGTCGTCCGTCGGTGGCCGAAGCAACTTCTCGCGTAGCACCGCGACAAGTTCGACGCTCCAGAGGAACTGATTCTCCAAGTAGATGAGGCGGCTGGATCGCTGCAGCGCTCCAATGTACGAATCGAGAATGCTGAAGTCGCCCCGAGGGAGGGCCGGGTATGTGTGCTCGGGAACGGTCCGAACCATCTGCACCCGGCTGTGGCCCGTCGTCGCCGGCACAGCGACCGCAGCCAATCGCTCACCGGTTGTCGCTTCCCAGCGCATCGCG
>OCZU010002574.1_pt1 | contig 11538 bp, 12 predicted proteins | sample 1539001 | NCBI WGS metagenome assembly OCZU01 (sample SAMEA3539306, study PRJEB22396) | soil metagenome | biome: tundra; feature: field; material: soil | place: USA | collected 2010-05 | depth 0.15 m
GCCCGCCTCAGCTCAGCGGTACCGTCCCTGACGGGCGACGCGGGAGCGCGGCCCGGGATCAGCCCGGATACATAATCACTGCTGCCGGCGCTGCGGCCAGGCAGGGAGCCGCGCCGGACATCCCCTCGCCTGAACCGAATCGCGGACGTCGCAATCGGCAGCGAGGATCTTGATCGCTGCCTATCACGCATGAGCATGTACAAGCGAACATAGCCATGCGATACGAGCGCACACTACTTTCGCAGAGTCGGGCGTCGGTCAGCCGTGTGGGACTGCGGGTGGCCGCACGGTTCGTACCGCGGAGTACACGGTCTTGATGGTCGTTGCCTGCCGGGGCGCTGACGTCAGGAGGCATCGGGGGTTCCCGTGCCCTTGGGGCGTGCCTGGGGCGCGCGTGGCGGGGAGCGGGTCATGCTGGACGTTAGCCCAGGTCAGGCCGTATGCCGCCAAGGAAACGTGATTGGCTTGCGTGTCCGATTTTGGCGCCCCCAGCAGGATTCGAACCTGCGCACACGGCTCCGGAGCGCAATTCGCATACGGCCGCTACCAGCAGGAACGCGGCCTGCGCTGCATGCACGGAGCGCGTAGGGACACGCGGAATCGTCATCCTCAGCTTCGCCGTCTGCCGCCATCGTGCCCATGATCGGGAAGGCCATGCGTATCTGACCTGCCTGGATCCGGTGGACGACGCCGGTTACCTGGTCGACGAGGCCGATATCACGTTCTGGGGACTGTGCCCGCAGTGCCGCCCGGAGGCCGGCTAACCGCGCGGGCACGCTCACCGGCTCGACCGCGACCCTCTCGACGTCGCTCTGGAGGCGGGCGATGTCGCGATCCTTTGGGCTGAGGACGTCCGGGCCGGCCCGCGGTGGCCGGCCCGGACGTCTTGATCAGGCGAGGTCGAACCGGTCGAGGTTCATCACCTTGTCCCAGGCCGCGACGAAGTCGTTCACGAACTTCTCCTTCGCGTCGTCGCTCGCGTAGACCTCGGCGAGCGCGCGCAGCTCGGAGTTCGACCCGAAGACGAGGTCGGCACGGCTGCCGGTCCACTTGACCTCGCCCGTGGCGGCGTCGCGGCCCTCGAACGTGTTCGCGTCCTCGGCCGTCGCCTTCCACGTCGTGCCCAGGTCGAGCAGGTTGACGAAGAAGTCGTTGGTCAGGGACCCGGGGGTCGTGGTGAAGACACCGAGCGGCGACTGCTGGTAGTTCGCGCCCAGGACGCGGAGGCCACCGACGAGGACTGTCATCTCGGGGGCGCTCAGGGTCAGCAGGTTCGCCCGGTCGATCAGCAGGTACTCAGCCGGCAGCCGGTTGCCCTTCCCGAGGTAGTTGCGGAACCCGTCGGCGGCCGGCTCGAGCGCGGCGAACGACTCCACGTCGGTCTGCTCCTGTGACGCGTCCGCGCGGCCCGGCGTGAAGGGGACCTCGACGTCGAAGCCGGCGTCCTTGGCGGCCTGCTCGACGGCCGCACCACCAGCGAGCACGATCAGGTCGGCGAGCGAGACCTGCTTGCCGCCGGTCTGGGCGGCGTTGAAGGCCTCCTGGATCCCCTCCAGGGTGCGCAGCACCGTCGCCAGCTGGTCGGGGTCGTTGACCTCCCAGCTGCTCTGCGGCTCGAGGCGGATGCGCGCGCCGTTGGCGCCGCCGCGCTTGTCGCTGCCACGGAAGGACGAGGCCGCCGCCCACGCGGTGGACACGAGCTGGGACACCGGCAGGCCCGAGGCGAGGATCTGGCCCTTGAGGGAGGCGATGTCCCCAGCGCCGATGAGCTCGTGCGTCACTGCGGGGAGGGGGTCCTGCCATAGCAGCGTCTCGGCCGGGACCTCCGGGCCGAGGTAGCGCGCGACCGGGCCCATATCACGGTGGGTCAGCTTGAACCACGCCCGGGCGAAGGCGTCCGCCAACGCGCCGGGGTTCTCGAGGAAGCGCCGCGAGATCTGCTCGTAGACCGGGTCCACGCGGAGCGAGAGGTCGGTCGTCAGCATCGTCGGGGCGTGGCTCTTCGACGGGTCATGGGCGTCGGGGACGGTACCCGCCCCGGCGCCGTCCTTCGGCTTCCACTGGTGCGCGCCGGCGGGGCTCTTGGTCAGCTCCCACTCGTAGCCGTACAGGGTCTCGAGGAAGCTGTTGTCCCACGTCACCGGGGTACTCGTCCACGTAACCTCGAGACCGCTGGTGATCGTGTCGCCGCCCTTGCCGGTGCCGTAGGTGCTCTTCCAGCCGAGGCCCTGCTGCTCGAGCGGGGCAGCCTCGGGGTCGGGGCCGACGTTCTCCTCCGGGCCCGCACCGTGGGTCTTGCCGAAGGTGTGACCGCCCGCGATCAGGGCGACCGTCTCCTCGTCGTTCATCGCCATCCGGCGGAACGTCTCGCGGATGTCGCGGGCCGCGGCGAGCGGGTCCGGGTTGCCGTTCGGGCCCTGCGGGTTGACGTAGATGAGGCCCATCTGGACCGCGGCGAGGGGGGTCTCGAGCTCCCGGTCGCCGGTGTAGCGCTCGTCGTCGAGCCAGGTGGTCTCGGGACCCCAGTAGACGTCCTCGTCGGGCTCCCATTCGTCCGCGCGGCCGCCGGCGAAGCCAAAGGTCTTGAAGCCCATCGACTCCAGGGCGACGTTGCCGGTGAGGACGATGAGGTCGGCCCACGAGATCTTCTGGCCGTACTTCTTCTTGACCGGCCACAGCAGCCGGCGGGCCTTGTCGAGGCTGACGTTGTCCGGCCAGCTGTTGAGCGGCGCGAAGCGCTGCTGACCGGCGCCGGCGCCACCGCGGCCGTCGCTGATCCGGTAGGTACCCGCGCTGTGCCACGCCATCCGGATCATGAGCGGGCCGTAGTTGCCGAAGTCAGCCGGCCACCAGTCCTGCGAGGTCGTCAGCACCTCCGCGATGTCCCGCTTCACGGCCGCGAGGTCGAGGGTCTTGAACGCCTCGGCGTAGTTGAACTCCTCGCCGAGGGGGTTGGCCACGGCGGGGTTCTTGGCGAGGATCTTCAGGTTGAGCCTGTTCGGCCACCAGTCACGGTTGGCGTCACCCATGGTGGGGTGCGTGCGGCCTGAGTGCACGACCGGACATTCCCCGCTCTCCGGGGTCGCGCCTTCGATGACTACTGGATCATGGTTCTCAGTCATGGGAATCCTTCCTGGCTAGACGGATCACGGTGCTCAGGAACTGCGGGCGGTGGAGCAGCCGGGGCACAGGCCCCAGTAGATGACCTCGGCTTCGCCGATCGAGAAGCCGTGGTCGTCGGAAGCGGTCAGGCAGGGCACCTCGCCGACCGCGCAGTCGACGTCAGCGACGACACCGCACGACCGGCACACGACGTGGTGGTGGTTGTCCCCGACGCGTCCCTCGAACCGGGCCGGGCTGCCGGCCGGTTCGATGCGGCGCAGGAGTCCCGCCGCGGTGAGCGCGTGGAGGGCCTCATACACGGCTTGAAGGGAGACATGGCCTACGCGATCACGCACCCCGGAGGCGATCGCCTCGACGCCGAGGTGGTCACCGTCCCGGACGGTCTCGAGCAGCGCGACGCGGGCGGCCGTCACCCGCAGGCCGGCCCCACGCAGCTCCTCGGCGGTGGTCGGTACCCGAGGCGCGGTCATGGTCCCCAACTTATAGCAAGAAACGCGAACGATCCAAGGAAACGAATGATTCAAGTCTAGTGCCGGGTCCTGCCCGAAACGGTCACCGCCATGTCCGGCCCGCCAAGCCGACAGAGGCGGCCCGTCGACAAGCCTTATTCAGAGCCGTAGTAGCCCTGTTCCAGATGGTCGAGGTGAGAGCCGATCTGGGTGCCGGTGCCCGGGCGCACGCCCGGCCTCACTGGCCCGTGCCCGCCAGGAACCCCCCGGTCCGGGGACAGCCGCCACACCGCGACACCGCGCCGGAGGCGCGAACGCGGAACCCCCCGCAGGGCGAACGACATTGACGCCGGCAAGCGCTGGCGCACCCTCGAAAGCCTCCCGGGACCCGCGCCCCTTGGCTTCCTTCATAGAAGGAAGCCAAGAGCGGACGTCCCGCACAGGTCGGCCATTCGTGATTATCGCGGGCCGAGGCCGGTGCGTCCGTCGATGAGTTCTCGTGCGAGGTCTAGGTGGCCTGCGTGGCGTGCCGTCTCTTCGATCATGTGCAGGATGATGTCCCGGGCTGCATGGATCTCGTCTGCCACTGCCAGGGAAGAAGGGACGGCGCCGGATGGGCTGGCGCTGAGCGCGGTCCGGGCCAGCACTTCGTCGGAGATCGCGCACTGCTTCCGGTAGAAGGCGAGAACCTCCTCCAGCCGGTGTTCGGTGGCGAAGGGGCCGTCCTCGTCGTCATCCTCGCCTGGCGGCGGCCAGGGCAGCGCGTCCGCCTGGCCGGTGAGGACCTGCTGGAACCAGAAGCGCTCGGCATGCGCGAGATGCTCGATCATGCCCAGGGGTGTCCATCCGCTCGGCACGACGGCCTCGCGGATGCTGTCTTCGTCGAGGCCCTCAACGATCGCCAGGACGCTCCGGCGCTGGGCCTGGAGGAATGCCGTGAGGGCGGCTCGCTCGGCCTGCCACAGCGGGTTGCCCGCCAGGTCTTGATAGGGCGGGGTGAGCTCGGTCCACCGGCTCCGCCAGTCGGCGGGCTCCTTTCCGGCGAGGTAGGCGGCGAGGTCCTCGACGTGAGCCTGCCACCCCGCTCCGTAGGCGGCGGGCTCGCCGGGGGGGAGGCCCCGTTCTTCGATCACCAGCCTGGTCTGGTCGCCGGCTGCGGCCAGCCGGGCCTCGATGACCGTCTCGTCGTCCTGGCCCGGGCTCATCGTCAGCAGCAGCCGCCGCGGAGGTTCGCAGGCGTCAACCCGCCCCGCGCCTTCCCAGCTACTGGTAAAACGCGCGTGGAACTCACCGCCGAGGCGAAGGTCGCCCTTTACCTCCGCGATCCAGCGTGCGAGGCGGCGGGGGTCGGTGAGCGCCGACCACAGGTCGTCGACGTCCGTGTCGTAACGGTCCTCCATGCGAACTGCGCCCTTGCCATCCGCAGATCGCAGGCTGCCCACGATGCGCGTGCCCGCGCGCGTGCCGCTGGTCATCTGGTGCTCCTTCGTTCGCGCTTTCCCCGGGCGACTTCGGTATGCAGGGCGTCTAGCCGGTGCTCCCATAGGGCCCGGTAGCGGCCGAGCCATTCATCGACCTCGGCGAGCGGCTCGGGACGCAGGCTGTAGACACGCCGCTGCGCCTCCTGGCGCACCTCGACAAGCCCCGCCTCTCGCAATACCCGAAGATGCCGCGATACCCCCGGGCGGGCGATCGGCAGCAGTGCCGCCAGCTCACCTGCGGTGGCAGGACCGCCTCTCAAGGTCTCCAGCACCGTCCGCCGGCTCTGGTCCGACAGCGCCTGCAGAACAGCGTCCATGGCGCAAGAGTACCCGGATAGTTACGTACCCGTCAAGGTACACACATCTGAGCCGTGCACGCTCATCATGCAGAGTCGGGCGTCGGTCAGCCGTGTGGGACTGCGGGTGGCCGCACGGTTCGTACCGCGGAGTGCCCGGGCGAGTACACGGTCTTGATGGTCGTTGCCTGCCGGGGCGCTGACGTCAGGAGGCATCGGGGGTCCCCGGCCCTTGGGGCGTGCCTGGGGCGCGCGTGGCGGGGGAGCGGGTCATGCTGGACGTTAGCCCAGGTCAGGCCGCCTTGCGTCGTGAGAACGGACTGACCGTGACCGAGTTCGACGTCCTGATCACCTTGTTCAACGCCCCGGACCAGCGCCTGCGGATGACCGCTCTCGCGGAACAAGTGCTGCTCAGCCTCGCGGGCACCACCCATCTGGTCACCCGGCTCCAGCGCGACGGTCTCGGCGCGAGGTCGGCCCCGCAGACGGGCGGAAGTGGTTCACGATCCTCACCGGCGCCGGCGACCACGCGCTGCGCTCCGCGCGGCGCACTACAACGACGTACTCCGCCAGAGCCTGCTCGCCGCCACGACCCCCGGCGATCGCCGGACACTCCAGCGAATCTGGCGACGACTCACCCAGGCCCGTAACCCCCCGAAGGCCCTGGCCCCAGCGCCCCCATCCCGGAACGGGGGCCCGCTGGCCCTCCCCGGCCTGACCGGCGGCCGGCCGGGTGACGCCCGCGAGAGTTCGAGGCAGCCACAGCGGCAGCTGTGACCGGTCAGCCGCCGGGACGGCAGCGAACCACCGGGCAGGGGTGACCGGGACGTGCTCGTCTAACACCTGCCGGGCCTGCACTGGTGCACCCACGCGTCCAGCGCGTCCTGCGCGACCTGGACCGTACGCATGATCCCGGCAGCGCGGGCTGGCAGTCGGCCGCCCTGCCTCAGGCGTTTGCCCAGGGCCGTGCATTCCGCGTGCAGCAGCTGGATCCTGAGCGGGCGCCGACAGCGGGTGTCTTCGCGGGCGAACGACCGATAGCCAATACCTCATCCACCTGAAGCGAGCAGCCATGCCCCGGGGAGACGCAGCGTTACGAACTGCCAAGCGCCGCGGGATCTGAGCTCGCGCCCTGCCGATTCCGGGCGGCTCGGATCTGGCTAGCTTCCCGGCCGCGACGCGTACAGACTCTCTGGTTCTGGTCGGGCATGGCCCTTGACGCCGGGCGGGCGCGTCGGGGTGTGGGCCAGCCTGCTTGGTTATCCCGGTCCGGCGTCCCGGTGCATGATCCTCGTGCCGAGGCGCGTCAGCCGGGCTGGGGTGCCGGGGCGGTATCGGGCGCATCGGCTGACGGCCTCTGTGCCCGTTTTGGCTGTGATGGGTCGACGATGGTGGTGACCAGTCCTGTCTGGAGGTCGTAGACGTGGCCCGAGACGGTGATCTGCGGCAGCACTTTGGGTGATGACAGCAGCCGCTCGACGTCGGCGCGGATGGTGGCCTCCGGGTCGACGACCGCCTCTGCGGCGAGCACTTCCTCGTCCAGGCCGGTGCGCGCGGCAAAGGCGGACCGGAATCCGGCGTCGGCGAGGAATCCCGTGCCGCAGCCGGTGTGATGGACGACGGCCACCTCGAATAGCGGTCCGTCGGGGATCATCGTCCTGGCGACGTAGCTGATGAACGCGATGTCGTTAATGACCGCCTCAGTGACCCGGCCGCCGGCGTTGCGGATCGCGGCGGCGTCTCCGAGCTCGACCCCCAGGAAGGCGGCAGGGTCGACGCGTGGATCTAGGCAGGTGACCAGGAACACCTGCTGGCGGGGCATGATTGCCAGCCCGGCGTGGGCGCCGGTGGCGGCGAAGGCGCGGTTGCGCTCGAGGAGCGGGCGGAGGTTGGACATGAGTGCCTCCGGCAGTGTGCTGCGGTTGCTGCTTCTGGGTGCGCCGTCGCCGGCATTTTCGTTGCTGGTCATCGCGGTGCTCCGTTGCTTGGGGCGGGGTTAGCGGGCCGCTGGGGCGGGGTGCGCTTGGGTCTCGGTTTCGTGTGGGCCTTCGGCTGTTTCGGCTTCATCACCCGCCGGGCTCGCGGGCGCGATGAGCTGCGCCGGGCTGGACGTGAAGCCAGCAGCGAGGCTGGCGGCGCCGAACACGGTTAGTCCTGCCAGCAGCATGCCCTTGCGGCCGAACCGGTCGGACAGGCTGCCGAAGGTGAGCAGCAGCGCGGCGAAGACGAGGTTGAAAGAGTCGACGACCCACTGCAGCTCAGTGGTGGTGGCATGCAGCTCGCGCACCAGGGCTGGTAGCGCCACGTTCACTAGCGTGGTGTCCAGGTTGACGAGGAAGGCTGCGAGCAGCAGCGCGATGAGGATCATGGGCTTGGATCGCATGGTTGAAATATTGTAACTAGAAGTTGAAAAAGTCAAGTTCTTAGACTTGAAGGTCAACTAGCCGTCGGCTAAGCTGGGGTCATGCGTAGTTACGGTGAGTACTGCTCGATCGCCAAGGCGCTGGACGTCGTCGGCGACAGGTGGACGTTCCTGATCATCCGGGAGCTCCTTATTCGCGGTGCGTGCCGGTATACCGACCTGAAGGACGGGCTGCCGGGAATCGCGACCAACTTGCTCTCGGACCGGATTCGTGAGCTCGAAGCGGCGGGCCTGATCCGGCGGGAAGACGCCCCGCCTCCCGTCGCCACGACGCTGTTCCACCTGACCGAGGCAGGCGCGGAGCTGGAATCGGTCCTCGACGCGATCGGCCGGTGGGGGGTCAGGTACATGATCGAGCCGGCCGAGGGCGACGAGTTCCGCGGCCACTGGTTCGCGTTCCCAGTCTCGTTCTACCTGCGCGATCGCGATCCTGACGGGCCGCCGGCGTCGATCGAGCTCCGTACCGCCAGCAGTCCTGTGGTCGTCGAGGTATCCGGCGGCTCAGCTCGCATGCGGCTCGGCACGGCCACAGCGCCGGACGTCGTCCTGCGGGGCGAACCACGGCTCATCCTTGCCCTGTTCTCCGGCCATCTCACCGCCGGCGAGGTGACCGATCTCGGCCTGGAGATCAGCGGCGACGCGAGCGTGCTGCAGCGCGTCCTGCCGGAACCAGTGGCCGCGTAGCGCTTATGCAGGGAGTGGCCGGTCGTTCACGATTCGCTTCATGACGCGCGTTGAGGTCATCCGCTGGACACCGGGAGTGCAGAGGGGTGCTCTGGGGAGATGCAGGCCAGGTGGGCGACCCCCTCGCGGCGTAGCCCGGGGGTTCGGCGCGTCCCGTCGCCGGAGCACACCAGACGGCCAAAGCTGGCGAAGTCAGCTCGCAGAGCACAGAACATCCAGCTCCGCGCGGACCATCTCGTGATCAGCATATAGCTGAGGTAGACGCAGATTAGGCGGCTACCGTGCATCCTCACGGTGCTGGCCATCACGGAGTGCCACTGCAGTGGCAGTGGCCTGGCCTGCAAGAAACTCGTGATACCGCTGGCGGTTAGGAGAAGTTATCGTGAGGGCGAGAGTCCGCGGGTGATGCCGTGGGTGATCTCGCCGGGGACGCCGGCGGCTGAGATGATGCGGGAATGCCAGACCGGATCGAGCCGTTCACGATCGGCGCGGATGGGGCGGCGCTGGATGACCTGCGTGACCGACTGCTGCGCACACGGTGGCCCGAGCGCGAGACGGTGGGAGACTGGTCGCAGGGCGTGCCGCTGGAATACCTGCAGGACCTGTGCGGATACTGGGCCGGCAGCTACGACTGGCGGGCCGCGCAGGCCCGGCTGAACCGGATCCCGCAGTTCATGACCAGGATCGACGGCCTCGACATCCACTTCCTGCACGTCCGCTCGCCGCACCCGGACGCGGTGCCGCTGATCATGACCCACGGCTGGCCCGGATCGTTTCTGGAGTTCGAGCGGACCCTCGGCCCGCTGGCCGACCCGCCTGCGCACGGCGGCGACGCGGCGGACGCATTCCACGCGGTCGTGCCGTCGCTGCCCGGCTACGGGTTCAGCGGCAAGCCGGCCACTGCCGGCTGGGACGTGCACCGTATCGCCCGTGCCTGGGCCGAGCTGATGACCCGGCTGGGCTACCAGCGATTCCTCGCCCAGGGGAGCGACTGGGGCACCAGCGTGTCCACCAGCCTGGCGCTGCAGCACCCCGGTCGGCTGCTGGGTATCCACCTCGTGCCGCCGCTGGCGCCGCCCGACCGCAATGCTGGCGACCTCACCGGCCGCGAGCGCGCCGCGCTGGCCGACCTGGACGAGCGCAGCCGCACCGGATCGGGCTACTCCGCCGAGCACGGCACCAGGCCGCAGACCATCGGCTACTCGCTGCTGGATTCACCCGCCGGTCTGTGCGCCTGGATCGTGGAGAAGCTGTGGGCATGGACCGACCACCCCGGCGACCTCGGCCAGGTCCTCGCCGCCGATCAGGTACTGGACAACATCACCTTGTACTGGCTGACCGGCACCGGCGCCTCCTCAGCCCGGCTGTACTGGGAGAGCATCGCCCAGGTCACCGAGTGGTTCACCACCACCGCCAGCGACACCATCACCGTCCCGGCCGGCTGCAGCATCTTCCCCAAAGAGGTACCGCGGCCCTCCCGCCGTCAGGCCCAGCGCCGGTTCGCCAACATCGTGTACTGGAACGAACCCGACCGCGGCGGTCACTTCGCCGCCTGGGAACAGCCCGGCTTGTTCATCGGCGAAGTCCGCGCCGTCGCGCGAAGCTGCCAACGGCGGCTCCGGTAGGCCTGGAAGTTGCTGCGCAGCCGACGGCAGCACAGAACTCCCGATCCGCAAGACCTGCGGATGTCTGGCCACCGGGACGCCCGCCTACCGCCTGACGAGAAGGCCCGGCTGATAGCCGAGTCAAGGCAGCCGCTGGTAACCGCCGACGTCGTTTCCCGAGACGTGACGCGTCCCGGCATCGAGCTCCATCTCGCCACCTGGGGCACTCAAGTGGCTCCGAGATCACACTGGAGGGTCCGAACACGCCGAGCGCGCGGGATCATCAACGGCAAGGCCCAGGATCGGGTCGGATGGCCAGTGCCTGTCTGGCTCCGGTTCGATCTCCTCGACGGCACCTGGTCAGCACAAGCGGGATAGCGAAGATACCTGCGGTCTTGGCCAGACCGACGGTGTTGTTGAGGTGGAGTGAGCGCTTACAGGTTTCATGCGACGTCGACGGGCGTTTCGCGCTCGTGCCACTCGGAGTCACCTCCGCGGACGACGAGCACCGAGCCGTGGAACCTGTGGACGAGAGCGGCGTCGACCGACCCGAGCAGGCCGCTCAGGGCCGCCTTATGAGTTCGGCCGCCCACCATGATGGCTGAACCCCTGGGCGGGCGCGGTTGCGCTCGGAAACACCCCCCATCGAGCGGACGGCCGTCCCCGAATATCACGCCGCCCGACCGCGTCCCGGACCGCCGGCTTGGAGACAATGGCACCGGGTTGACAGCCCAATCTGCTTGCCATCGCGAGCGCCCGGACATCGCATCTGAGCGCGACGACGCCCAGCGCAGGCTGGCCGCGGATAGCGCGCCGAATTAGGCTGCTCAGGTTCTTGAGCGGATCATGCGGCGGTCACGGCGGGTGATGAAGCTGGCTTACCCGTCGAGTTGCGCTGGGGCTACGCGGAGGCCCGCTCTTTGGGCGCCGGTGTGCAGGCGCCGGTCCCAGGCGGCGACGACAAGGTCGGGGTCGCCGATGGCCAGTGCGCTGGCGAGGTGGACGGCGTCTGCGCCCCTGAGCGCGTGCTCCCGGGCTAGCTGGCCGGCGTGCTGCTCGACGGCCGGGGTGAGCTCGACCGGGCGGGTGGCAGCCCAGTAGCCTGCCCAGGCCTGCTCTGCCGTGTCGAGGTCGTGGTCGCCGAGGTCGTGGTTGCGGGCAGCCGCGGCGAGCGCGGCACGAACCTCGGGGTAGGCCAGGCGGCTCGCGATTGCGGCGTCGCAGGCGTCCCAGAGTTCGGCTGCGAGGTCGCTGCCTGCTTCTTCGGCCAGCAGTTTCACGAAGGCGCCGTTGGCGTGCTCTCGAAGGCGGACACGCCGAGTTCAGTGCGTCTTACGACGGACTAGTTCCGGGGCGGCTGAACGGCAGCTGGATCTCGAATACCTGCTGGCCGACCTCGGCAGCATCATCCACCATGTGGACCCATACCTCCCGGCCAGGCCCAGCGGCCTGGTAGCCGCGCTCGTCCGCCCACCGCGC
>OCZU010002575.1_pt1 | contig 11538 bp, 11 predicted proteins | sample 1539001 | NCBI WGS metagenome assembly OCZU01 (sample SAMEA3539306, study PRJEB22396) | soil metagenome | biome: tundra; feature: field; material: soil | place: USA | collected 2010-05 | depth 0.15 m
CATGGCGTTCCGGCCAGATGGATTCCACCGCGGAGAAGATGGGTTCGCACTTGAGTACCATGCCTTCTTCGCCGCCGAACGGCCGGTCGTCCACCGTGCGGTGGCGATCGTGAGTCCAGTCGCGCAGGTTATGGATGCGGATGTCCAGCAGGCCGGCGTCCTTGCCGCGCTTCACCACGCCGTGCGCGAACGGTCCCTCGAAGAACTCGGGGAAGATCGTCAGCACATGGAAAATCACGGGCGGTTCAAGTCCTTTAAGCCTTCGGGCAATTCTACCGCGATGCGTTTGCCTGCCGGGTCGATCTCCACGCAGATGGATCGCGCAAATGGGACCAGCAGATTGCCATCCACCACCAGCAGTCCGGTGCCGCCGCCATCGTCCCAGGCGGTTACCCGCCCGATGGATTCGCCGGTCCGCCGGTCCACCACCTCGCAGCCGATGAGATCGCTCTGGAAATACTCGCCCTCATCGAGCGCCGTTCGCTGGCTGGCCGGAATGCGCACTTCGCGGCCGTAGAGGCGTTCCGCATCGTCGATGGTGTCGACGCCGCGGAACTTGAAAACCAGGGTGCCCAAGTGAAACCACGTGGATTCCACCAGGTATTTCTCGCCCGCGGCAGGGGCGCCGGAAGCGAAGAGGAAAACTTCCTGGAGAGCCTGATAGCGTTCCGGCTTGCCGCTGAGAGCTACCGCCGTCACTTCGCCCCGGTTACCCCGCGTCTTGCCGATTTGGGCAACCGCGACCCATGCGCTATCGGTCTCCGGCTCGCTACTCAAGGATTTCCAGGGTAAACCGGCGATTCAGCTTCATTCCCGCCGCCCCAAGAATCGTGCGGATGGAGCGCGCGGTTCGACCCTGTTTGCCGATCACCTTGCCAAGATCGCTGGGGGCCACCCTCAGTTCCAGAACGGTGACCTGCTCGCCCGCGACCTCGGAGACCACAACCTCGTCCGGGATGTCGACCAGAGCTTTCGCGATATCTTCAACCAGTTGTTTCATTCACCCCGCCTTCCCAAAGTCAATGGTAACCGAACCCAGCCATGCACTCGCGAGCGGCAACCTGCGTAGGGGTTCGATTCCTTACGCTCGGGCGACCGCCTAAACTGCCGGCAGCACGGGAACGGGAGGATTCTTTTCCACCAAACTCTTCACGGTGTCGGACAGCTGGGCGCCGTTCTTCACCCAGTACTCGATGCGATCATGCTTCAGCATGACCTTCTTCGGCGAGGTCAGTGAATTGTAGTGTCCCACCACTTCCAGATTGCGGCCGTTGCGGGCGCGCTCCTTCTCAATTACCACGACACGATAAAACGGCTTCTTCTTGGCGCCAAACCGCGCCAGGCGAATCATCAGCATGAATACTCCAATGTGGGGCCGATCATCCTTTATCAATCACCGGACGACCTGCCCGAACCTTTCCCAAATTTACGAAGGCAGATTGCCGAATGGAAACCCGCCGGGCAACTTCATCTTACCGAGCTTTTTGCCCATGAAGCCACCCGAGAAAGTCTTCATCATCTTCTTTGCCTGCCCGTACTGCTTCAACAACTGGTTGACCTCTTGCACGGAGGTGCCGCTGCCCTTGGCGATGCGCCGGCGCCGGCTTCCGTTGATGATCATATGATTGTCGCGTTCGCGGTACGTCATCGAATCGACGATCGCCACCACGCGATTGATTTCGTTCTCGTCCACCTTGACGTCTTTGAGATCCTTCAGAATCCCTACCTTGGGCATCATGCCCAGCAGCGATTCCAGCGGCCCCAGCTTGCGGATCTGTTTGAGCTGATTGCGGAAGTCCTCGAGGGTAAAATCGTTCTCGATGAGCTTGCGCTGCATCTCGACGGCCTGCTTCTTGTCGATGGCCTCCTCGGCCTTTTCGATGAAGCTGAGGATATCGCCCATGCCGAGGATGCGGTTGGCCGCGCGGTCGGGGTGGAACGGCTCCAGCGCGTCGAGTTTCTCGCCCACGCCGACGAATTTCAAAGGCTGTCCGGTGACGTGGCGGATGGAGATCGCGCCGCCGCCGCGGGCGTCGCCGTCCATCTTGGTCAGGATTACGCCCGTGATGCCGAGCCGCTTGTGGAATTCGTCGGCCGATTTGACGGCGTCCTGTCCCGTCATGGCGTCGGCTACGAAGAGGATTTCCACCGGGTTGAGCTGCTCCTTTAGCTGCTGCAACTCCACCATCAGGTCGTCATCGATGTGCAGGCGGCCGGCCGTGTCCACCAGCAGCACGTCGCGGCCCCGATTGACGCTTTCCCGGCGCGCCGAGCGTGCCAGGTCCAGCGGCGCCGTCTCTTCGGGCGTGCCTTCATAGATTGGCTGGCCGACCTCGCGGGCCACGACCTTCAGTTGCTCACGCGCCGCCGGGCGGTACACATCCACTGAGACCATCATCGGCGTGTGGCCGTTCCGGGAAAGCCAGCGCGCCAGTTTACCCGTCGAGGTGGTCTTGCCCGAGCCCTGCAAACCCACAATCAGGAAAACGCTGGGCGGCTCGTTGGCATAGCGCAGTTTGGATTCGTGGCTCCCCAGAATCTTGATCAGCTCTTCGTGAACGATCTTGATTACCTGCTGCGAGGGGGACAGCGCGTTGAGTACTTCCTCGCCCACGGCCTTCTGCCTGATGTTCTCGATCAGCTGTTTGACAACTTTGAAGTTGACGTCGGCTTCCAGCAGCGCCATGCGAATTTCGCGCAGGGCGCTCTCCATGTTCTCGGCCGAGAGTTTACCTTCGCCGCGCAGGTTCTTGAACACCCGCTGCAGTTTATCTGATAGGTTGTCGAACATGAAAATAGACCAACCCCGCAAGGGTATCCGTGCGAGAGACCTTGTGGAGTCTTCCTATTATAGCCGTTATTCCGCGGCCGCGGGAGCCGCCGGCGGCGGGATGCGCAGGCTGCTTGCCGCCATCTTCCCGGTCCGGTCCATACCCAGTTCGTAGAGCACGCGCGTGCCCGGACGCAGGTCTGTGGCCAGGCCTTCCGACAGGCGGGAGACGTGGAAGAAGATGTCCCTTCCACCATCGTCGGGGCGCAGGAACCCGAAGCCCTTGGCTTCGAAGTATGTCACTACGCTTCCGCTCTGCTCGCCCGACGGGGCTTCGCCCGTGGCGTCTCCGGTGGCGGCCGCCGGCGTGGCCGGACGGCTGGTTTTGTCGCCGACTCCCTGTTTCACTAACTGGAGATCGGCTTCCGACCAATTCGCCGGCGGCTTGGTCGTCTCGGATGGCATCTTGAGGTCCGGATTGCGCTTGCGGGCCTCTTCAAATAACCGTTTCTGGCTTGCGTTCAACGAAAGTGTCCTCGAAATCCTGCGTGCTACGCCGTCGCGGGCACGGGAATTTTCTTCTTGCGGGTGCCCTTCTTCTCGACAGGCGCCGCCCGGTCGCTCTTCTTTAAACTACCCATCACCAAGGTGGTGACAAACTTCTTTTCGCCGTGATCGTCGAATTTGATAACGATTCGCTCTTCACTGCTGGACATGACCGTCCCCAACCCGAACTTCAGATGCTCGACTTGGGCGCCCTGGGAATACGTGTTAGAAGCCATAGATTTCCTAAGGTTTACTCCTCGGATGTGGTGCTGGAGGGATGACGTGCCGGCTTGGTATGGATTGTTCGGGCAGTTCAACCACAATGATAGAAACATGTTAGCAAATCAGGGGCCACTTGTCGAGCGTGGTCCACCATAGCCGTCCTGCTACAATTCTAGAGATGCCCAACGAAATCTACGCCGTATTCGATACCACCGAAGGCAAGTTCAAGGCCAAGTTTTTCGCCGACAAGGCGCCCAATACCGTGAACAACTTTGTCTCCCTTGCCGATGGCTCCAAGACCGGGAAGCCGTTCTACGACGGCACCGTTTTTCATCGCGTCATTCCGGATTTCATGATCCAGGGCGGCTGTCCCGAAGGCACCGGCCGAGGCGGACCCGGGTACAAATTCGCCGACGAGTTCCACCCCACCCTGAAACACACCAAGGCCGGCTTCCTCTCCATGGCCAACGCCGGACCTGGCACCAACGGCAGCCAGTTCTTCGTCACCGTCGCCGCCACCCCGTGGCTCGACAACAAGCACAGCATCTTCGGCGAAGTCATCGAGGGCTACGACGTAGTAGAGAAGATCTCCAAGCTCCCCCGCGGCGGCCAGGACCGTCCCATCAAGGAAGTCCGCCTCAACTCCGTCACCATAGAGAGGACGTAGATGTGGGGCAGCCTATCCAGGCTGCGGACCCGCTTTCCAGCGGGTCCAGCCGGCTGAAAGCGGCCCAGAGGGCACCCCGCAGGCAGGACCACCACCCCCGGTGTACTCCGTGAAACTCGCGATCTTCGGCGGCACCTTCGATCCCATCCACGAGGGACATCTGGCTCTGGCGCGCGAGGCCGCCGCCCGCTGCCACCTCGACCGCGTGCTCTTCGTCCCCGCCGCCCATCCGCCTCACAAAGCCGGCGTCACTCACGCTCCCTACGCCGACCGTGTCCGCATGGCGGAACTTGCTTGTCAGGGCGACCCGCGATTCGAAGTCTCGCGCATCGAGGAGAACACCGCGCGCAGCTACTCCATCGTAACCATCGAAAAGATCCGCGCGCGCCTGGCGCCCGCCGACCAGTTGTATTTTCTCATCGGCGCCGACGCGTTCGCCGAGATTCGCACCTGGCACCGCTGGCGCGACGTGGCTTCCGGCGTCCGCTTCCTCGTGGTCAGCCGCCCCGGACACCTCTACCAATCGCCTCCGGGCGTCGAGTTCGACCGCATCGACGATATCGAAGTCGCCATCTCCTCTTCGGAAATCCGCGGCGCGCTGGCACGCCATGAAAGCCCCGCCGGGCTTCCGCCGGCAGTCTTACACTACGCCGTGTCACACGCTCTGTACGGCGCTTGAGATCGTGGCCCCCCTGTCACAGCGGCTGTGTCGAGGTGTACCGTCCGCCGTCCCATGAACATCGCCCGATGGTCCCCCCTTGCATTGCGTGTAACTCGTGAAGTCTATTGAATATAAAACATTTTTGCCCCATCATGTTTCTGTGAGGAAACGCCACATGGCACGCGCCGTGCACAGTGAATTCTGCGCTGTGGCGTTCTCCAGTGGGAACTGCCCGCCCTTTTTGGAGGTTTACCTTGAAGAGAGTTCTTTCGATTTCCCGCCTCATTCTGCCGCTGCTTGCGCTTGCTTCCGCACCCTGGTTAAGTGCGCAAACGATCGTAGTGGATAAACCGACGCTGGCCCTTCAAGGACAGGTCGGCGGCTCTCCAGTTACCCAGACAATCAATATCACCAGCAGTAATGGAAGTGCCCTGGCCTTCACCCTCTCGTACACGAGTTCTCCCTGGCTCAAAGCGAATGGGCAGTCCTTCGGCTTCGCCGGTACCACCCCCGCGGCAGTCGTCATTTCCGCCGATCCCACGGGCCTTCCGGCGGAAACCTTGACCGCCAACATCGTCGTCCAGGGCGGCTCGTCCGCCAATTCCCCCATCGCGGTGACCTTTAGAATAAGCGCCATTGCGGTGAACCCGTCCTCGTACACCTTCACTTACACGGTCGGTGGCACGGTTCCGCCGCAGCAAAGTTTCAACATCAGCGGCGCCAACAGCGGGTGCACGGTGGTTCCCACCGCCGACATCAATTGGTTTACGTACCTGGTGAATCCCACCTGCACCACGCTTACGGTATCGATGACCAACATCGTCAACAGTGGTCTGGCGCCGAAAACCTACAACGGCTCCCTCGCGTTCTCGCCCGTGCCGGCCGGGACGGACCCCTCGGCGGTCCTGTCCCTCACCCTCAATGTCGTGCCCGCGCCCCCGGTGACCTTCGACCCGGCGTCAGGACTCATCTTCAACTATCAAACCGGGATTGGGGCGCCTAACCCCACCCAGACACTTAACGTTTACGCCTCGCAGCCGCTGACGGTAGGCGTCACGGGTCATGTCACTACCGGCAACTGGAGTTTTGCCACCATCAACACGGGTACCGGCGCCATCAGCGCCACCACCGGTTCGCTGGCGATCGCCGTCACGGTGAACCCCAATGGCGTGGCAGCCGGGACGTATACCGGGTCCCTCACCGTGCAAACGCCGGGAGGCAGTCCGACGCAGCAGGATGTTCCGGTCAAGCTTGTCGTCTCCAGCACGCCCTTGCTCAACGTGCCCAATAACACGCTGAGTTTCGTCTACCAGTTGACGACCAACGCCCCGGCCGCGCAAAGCGTGAACATCACCTCCACCGGAAGCCTCCTGTCCTATACGCTCACCCCGAGCAATTATGTTCCTACCGCCGATACGTCGTGGCTCTCGGTGAACACTTCCGGCACTACCGCCGCGCCCTTAAGCGTCTCCGTCAACCCCGCGGGACTGCCGGTCGGCACCTATTCCGCCACCATCAACGTGTCCCCCCCCACGCCGGGCAGCACCGCGCAGCAGATTCCCGTGGTGCTGACGGTCACCAACGATCCCACCATCTCCGCCAGCGTCAGTTCGCTGAGCTTCCCGTACCAGATCGGGCAGTCCGCCGCCGTGGCGGCGCGGAGCGTGACACTTACCAGCAGCACCGGCGTGCCGCTCAACTATACGGCGTCCGTGGCCACCACTACCTGCACGGGCTCTACCTGGCTGCTAGCGGCCAACGCCAACAACTCCTTAACCGGTATGGCGAATCCGAAAGACACCCTCACCGTGTCCGTCACCACCACCGGCCTGACCGCCGCCAATTCACCCTGCACCGGCACCATTACCATCACCGCCACCAACCCTGCTACGGGCGCGGCTGTCGTGGGCAGTCCGATCAGTATCCCAGTGACGCTGTTGATTTCCACCACCGCGCAACTGGTGCTCACGCCGCCCGATCCTCCGCTGTTTGTGGTCGGGTTTGGATCGCCATCTCCGGCGCCGCAGACCATCACCCTCGGCAGCACCGGCTCCGACGTGCTGACCTACGCGGTGGCCATCCAGCCCCAGGGCAGCTGGCTATCCGTCAACACGGTGGGCGGATCCACCAGCACCGGCAACAGTCTCACCGTTTCGGTGAATTCCGCCGGCCTCGTCGCGGGTACCTACAACGGAACCGTGACTGTCACCGCGACCGGCTCCGGAAGTGCGGCCGTCGTCAATAGCCCGGTCACCATTCCGGTGACACTGACTGTGACCACCGGGTCGCTGACCGTGAGTGCGTCAGATCTCACCTTCCCCGACCAGGTTCTGGGCGGGCCCGCTCCCCCTTCGCAGACCGTAACCATCGGCAGTACCGGTCAGCCCTTGAACTATAACGTCGTGGCCAACGGCAACACCTCCGTCAACTGGCTCTCCGTCTCTCCGGCCAGCGGCAATACCTCTACCAGCGGCACCCTGACGGTTTCCGTCGATGGGTCCAAACTCACCGCCGGCACATACACCGGCAGCATCCAACTGACTTCGCCCGGGGCGGGGAACAGTCCTACCATCAATGTGCATTTCAAGGTTGATCCCGGGACCTTCGCCGCTACTCCCACTACGTTGACCTTCGCCGAGGTAGCGGGCGGTACGGCTCCGGCCGCGCAGAGCGTCGCCCTTACCGGCAGCGCCCCCTTGAACTTCATCGTTGCCACCAGCACCCAAAACGGTGGCAGCTGGCTCAAAGCCACTCCGGCTTCCGGCACGACGCCCGCTAATGTGCAGGTCTCGATCGACGCTACCGTGGCGCTCGGCGTGGGCCAGTACTTTGGCAGTGTCACCATCACCTCGGCGGGCGCCAGCGGTAGCCCGGCCACCGTCCAGGTAGTCCTCAATGTGGCGGCGCCGGCTGTGCTTTCCGCTTCGCCCACTACGCTTGCTTTCTCTTATACCATCGGCCTGGCCGTGCCGCCGGCGCAGAATCTCCTGGTGAGCGCCACCGGAGCCACCGGCGCCGTGCCGCTGACCGCCCAGGTGCAGTACGACATCGCCGGACAGACGTGGCTCGCCGTGGCGCCGGCCACCGGCAACGCGCCGGCCACCTTCGCCGTTTCGGTGTCGACTAACGGCCTGTTGGCGGGTACATACACCGGCAAGGTGATCGTCAACTCCGCCAACGCCCTCTCACCCACCACCACTCCCGTCACCCTCGTCGTGACTGCGATTCCCAAGCCGGTCATCACCGCCGTGGCCAATGCGGCCAATTACATCACGAGCGCGGTTTCGCCGGGAGAGAATGTCGCGATCTTCGGCGTCGGAATCGGACCCGCCACGCTCGCTTACGGCACCGTGGTCAACAGCGCCTTCACTACGGTCGCCGGCAACACCCGCGTGTTGTTTGACAACGTGCCGGCGCCTGTCTTCTACTCCTCTACCGGCCAGACCAGCGTCTGGGTGCCCTATGGCGTCAGCGGGCGCACCAGCACCAACATCGTGGTGGAGTACGCCGGCGTCCAATCGGCTCCCGTCTCCTATAACGTTGTGGCCACGGTTCCCGGCATCTATACGCAGAATTCACAGGGCACCGGCCCCGGCTCCATCCTCAATCAGGATAATAGCCTCAACGGCGCTGCCAACCCCGAGAAGCGCGGGAACGTGATCTCCATCTATATGACTGGCGAAGGTCAAACCAATCCCGGCGGGGTGGATGGCGCCATCATACCGCCCGTAGCTTCCGCTCTGAAGTATCCGCTACTTACGGTGACCGTCACCATCGGGGGAGTGGATGCCGTGGTAGCCTACGCCGGTTCTGCCGCGGGCGAGGTCTCCGGACTCATGCAGGTCAACGTGATCATTCCCTTGACCGCGCCGACCGGCACGCAACCCGTCGTGGTCACCGTTGGCACGGCGAAATCGCAATCCGGCGCCAGCGCCGCCACCGTAGCCGTCCAATAGACGGTGGCTTGTGGGGCAGCTTGGTAAGCTGCGGCGGGTTGCCAACCCGCCAGTGGGCCGATTGACAATCGGCCGCAGCTTGCCAAGCTGCCCCACAAAGGTCACATCTGTACCTTTAGAACTCCCTGACCGCGCCGCGTGAGGCGCTGGTGGCCATGGCGGCGTAGGCCTGCAACGCCTTGGAAACCGTGCGCCGGCGCGACACCGGCTTCCACGCCGCCTCCCCGCGTGCCTGCATGGCCTCCCGCCGCCGCGCCATCTCCGCCTCGCCCACATCCAGCCGTATGCTGCGCCGCGGAATATCGATCTCGATTGGGTCGCCGTCCTCCACCAGCGCGAGCGCCCCGCCTTCGGCCGCTTCGGGAGACACGTGGCCGATGGAGAGGCCGCTGCTTCCGCCGGAGAATCGCCCGTCCGTAATCAGCGCGCACGCCTTCCCGAGGCCCTTGGATTTCAGATAGCTGGTCGGATAGAGCATCTCCTGCATCCCGGGCCCGCCCTTGGGACCTTCGTAGCGGATCACCACCACCTCGCCCGGCTGCACGCGGTCGCCCAGAATGCCCTCGACGGCATCGTCCTGGCTTTCGAAAATGCGCGCCGGCCCGGTGAACGTCAGGCTTGCCGGGTCCACGCCCGCCGTCTTGACGATGCACCCGTCCCCGGCGATGTTGCCGTACAACACGGCCAGGCCGCCATCCCGGCTGAAGGCGTGCGCCACATCGCGGATGGCGCCTTGGGCGCGGTCCAGGTCCAGGGCCGGATAATGCCGGCTCTGGCTGAACGGCTCGGTGGTGCGGATTCCGCCGGGAGAGGCGCGATAGAATTCCCGCACACTCTCCGCGGCGTCGCCCCGCACGTCCCACTGAAGAATCGCGTCGCCCAGGGTTGGCGCGTGCACCGTGCGCGCGCCGCGATGCAGCAGGCCGCCGCGATCCAGTTCCGCCAGAATTCCGAAGACGCCGCCGGCGCGGTGGACGTCCTCCACATGCACGTCCGGCGACGAGGGCGCCACCTTGCACAGGTTCGGCACGCGCCTTGAGAGGCGGTCCATGTCGCGCATGCTGAACGGCACCTCCGCCTCGTGCGCGGCGGCCAGAAGGTGCAGCACCGTGTTGGTGCTTCCGCCCATGGCGATGTCCAGCGTCATGGCGTTTTCGAAGGCGTCGAAGGTGGCGATGCCGCGCGGCAGAGTGCCGGTCTCGTCCTGTTCGTAATAGCGGCGCGCCAGGTCCACGATGCGCCGCCCGGCCTCTTCGAACAGAAGCTTGCGATCGGCATGCGTGGCCACGAGCGTCCCGTTGCCGGGCAGCGCCAGGCCAAGCGCCTCCATCAGGCAGTTCATGGAATTCGCCGTGAACATCCCGGAACAGCTTCCGCAGGTGGGGCAGGCGGAGCGTTCCATCTCGTTGGAGAATTCGTCGCTGATGCGCGGGTCGGCGGCCGCGATCATGGCGTCCACCAGGTCTACCGGGCGCGCCATTCCGTCCTGTTGCACCTTGCCCGCCTCCATCGGTCCGCCGGATACGAAGATCGCCGGGATGTTGAGGCGCAGCGCCGCCATCAGCATGCCGGGCGTGATCTTGTCGCAATTGGAAATGCACACCAGCGCGTCGGCGCAGTGCGCATTCACCATGTACTCCACGCTATCGGCGATCAGTTCCCGCGAGGGCAGGCTGTACAGCATGCCGCCGTGCCCCATGGCGATGCCGTCATCGATGGCGATGGTGTTGAACTCCTTGGCGACGCCGCCGGCGCGAGCGATTTCACCGGCCACCAGTTGCCCCAGGTCTTTCAGGTGAACGTGTCCCGGCACGAACTGCGTGAAGGAATTGGCCACGGCCACGATCGGTTTGTCGAAGTCCCCGTCCTTCATTCCGGTGGCGCGCCACAGGCTGCGCGCGCCGGCCATGTTGCGGCCATGAGTGGTGGTGCGAGAGCGATAAACTGGCATGTCGGGTATCTCTTGTTACCATACCAGCCGCGCCGCGGTGTGCGCTTGCCGGAAACCGTTCACATTGAACGTTTTCTATTTATCTTCTGAAGAAAACAAAGGGATACTGTGGGCAAACCGTAAGATGCTTACGGTTTGGTCCCATCGAGCTCCATCAGTTCGCGGTAGAGGGCGGACTGTGCGTGGGCGATGCTGTCCCAACTGTAATCGCGCTCCACCCGGGCGCGGGCGGCGGCTTCGATGCGCGCGCGCTCGGCGGGTTCGGCCAGGAGCCCTTCGATGGCGGCGGCCATTTCCCGGGCCGTGCGCACCAGCGCGAAATCTTCACCCGGCGTGAGATCGAGGCCGTTGACGCCGGCGGGCGTAGACACCACGGCCTTGCCCATCGCCATGGCCTCCAGCACCTTGATGTTGGTGCCGGCGGAAGCGACGAGCGGCGCCACCACGAGGGCCGCGCGCTGGTAGGCGGGGCGGACGTCGGCGACGAAACCATCGAGCGTGATGCCGGGCTGCGCCACGTCGGCGGCGACCGGGTACTGCTCGTGGCGCGCTCCGGCGATGATGTGGAGCGAGACCTCGTGAAGCAGGGGCCACACCTCGTTGAGAAAGAACTCCACCGCCATGACGTTTGGGCGGTGGGCGAAGCTGCCGATGAAGAGAATGCGGCGCGCGTCCGGGGTGCCGGGGGCGGGGCGGAAACGTTCGAGATCAACGCCGTTGGCGAGTGTGACGGCGGGCGTGCAGGTCACCATGCGGCGGTCCTGC
>OCZU010002576.1_pt1 | contig 11530 bp, 9 predicted proteins | sample 1539001 | NCBI WGS metagenome assembly OCZU01 (sample SAMEA3539306, study PRJEB22396) | soil metagenome | biome: tundra; feature: field; material: soil | place: USA | collected 2010-05 | depth 0.15 m
CGAGCCGGACAAGGCCACCATCGGTGAAATCCTCAAGGAGAACGGCTATGCCACGTCGTGGTTCGGCAAGGAACACAACACACCCACGTATCAATACAGCATCGCCGGACCTTACGACCAATGGCCCTCGGGGATGGGTTTCGAGTATTTCTACGGCTTCATGGGCGGCGAGACCGACCAGTGGACGCCCTATCTGTTCCGTGACCATATGCAAATTTTTCCGTGGATTGGCCGGAAGGATTACAATCTCACGACCGACATGGCGGACGAGGCCGTCAAGTATCTGCACAGTCTGAACGCCGCCGCGCCGGACAAGCCGTTCTTCCTCTATTATGTGCCCGGCGGCACGCATTCGCCGCACCAGCCGACGAAGGAATGGATTGATAAAATTTCCGCGATGCGCCTGTTCGATGACGGCTGGGAAAAGTTGCGCGACACGATCTTCGCCAACCAGAAACGGCTAGGCGTCATTCCGGCGGATACGCAACTGACCCCGTGGCCGGACGGACAGGCCGCGTTTGGCGGTGCGAAGCTGCCCCGGTGGGACTCGCTTTCGGAGATCCAAAAGAAACTCTACATCAAGCAGGCCGATGTCTTCGCCGCCTACGCCGCCTACACGGATCATGAAATTGGCCGCGTCATCCAGGAAGTTCAGGATGAAGGCAAACTCGACAACACGCTGATCATCTACATTGAAGGCGACAACGGCACCAGCCCCGAAGGCACCGAGGAGGGCACTTATAATACATTGACTGCCTACAACGGCATTTTGAAACTTCCGGAGGCATTGCAGATGTTGCACTACGAAGATTGGGGCTCGGACAAGACCTATCCGCACATGGCGGTGGGCTGGACATGGGCGTTTGACACGCCGTTCAAGTGGACCAAGCAGGTGGCGTCGCATTTCGGCGGCACGCGGCAGGGCATGGCCATTTCCTGGCCCGGTCACATCAAGAATGTCGGGGCCATCCGCACACAGTTCAGTCATGTCATTGACATCGTGCCCACCATCCTTGAAACCACTGGCATCAAGGCACCCGACCTGGTCAACGGCATTCAGCAGAAACCGATTGAAGGTTTGAGCATGGCTTACACATTCGATCCCGCGGCAGCGGGACCAAATGCGCCGTCCAAGCACGACACCCAGTATTTCGAGATGGTCGGCAACCGTGCGATCTATCACGACGGCTGGGTGGCCGCCACGACCCCGCCCGTCCCGCCCTGGATGCTGGGAGCCACGATGCCCGCGCTGGGCGACTACCACTGGGAACTCTACAATGTCGCCAAGGATTATTCCGAGAACAACGACCTCGCGGCGCAGATGCCCGACAAGCTCAAGGAAATGCAGGCTTTGTTCCTGGCCGAGGCGGGAAAATATCAAGTCTTCCCGCTGGACAACTCCGGTTTTGCACGCGCCGTGTTGCCGCGTCCCAGCGCGGTTGCAGGGAAAACGGAATTCACCTACACGGGTGTGAATGCCGGCATTCCCTACGGCAATGCCCCCAGCATTCTGGACAAGGACTACACCATCACTGCGGAGATAACGGTTCCCGAAGGCGGGGCGGAGGGGATGATCGTGACTCTCGGCGGACGCTTCGGCGGTTACGCCCTCTATCTGCTGAATGGCAAGCCGGTCTTCGATTACAACCTGCTCGACATTGAACGCTTCCGCTGGGAAGGCGGCGTTGGCGGCATCATCGGCGATGATTTGTTTGGCAAGGCGCTCAAGCCGGGCAAGCATACGATTGTGTTCGACTTCAAATACGACGGCCCCGGTCCCGGCAAGGGCGGCACCGGCGTGTTCACGGTGGACGGCCGGGAACTGTCGCGCAAAACCATCAAGCACACGGTTCCGTTGCTCATGACCGTTGACGAAACCTTTGACGTCGGCGTGGACACCGGCACGGGCGTGGACGATAGCTACCAGTTGCCATTTAAATTCACCGGCACGATTGACAAGCTGACGTTCAAGCTCGGCCCGTCGCAGATGGTGGCGGCAGACCAGAAAGCCGTTGATGAAATGAAAAAGAGCGTGGACAACTAGGCTTGTTGCCTAACCGTAAGTCAGGCGGTCAGAAATGGCCGCCAGCCTTTTGTCAAAAACGCGATGAAACTTTTGCTCATACTGACCGCCCTCATCGAAGCGGCCACGGGACTGGCCCTGCTGGTCGTGCCTGTCTTCGTCGTCAGGCTCCTGCTCGGTGCCGAAATTTCCGGCGCAGCCATTCCGCTCGGACGTTTGGCCGGAGCCGCATTGTTCACGCTGGGCGTGGCCTGCTGGCTCGCGAGTGGCGACTCAAAAAGCCGCGCGACAAGAGGATTGGTCATCGCGATGCTGATGTATAATGTCGGCGCGGTGGTTGTTCTGGGGGCGGCTGGCATCCAATCGCCGGCGGTCGGCATCGCGTTGTGGCCGGCGATCATTCTGCACGTGGTCATGGCCGTCTGGTGTGTCCGCGATTTGATTGTGTCGGGAATTAAAAAACAATGAGTCAGTTTGGAGTGCGGCGACACGTCGCCGCTTTCTCCCGACGCGATCCCGCGACTGCGGGACGTCGTTTCAAAGTGTGGACGTGTCCGCGCACTACAAATCGGGGCACTGCAAAAAATATTCCCCATTGACTGTCCGTTCAACCTCACATAAAAAGTGTTTATGAAAACAAACAAGCGAAGCAATTTGCGCAAGGCTTTGGGACTTCTGGCCGTTATCATTTTTGGATTGTCACCCGCGCTCCGGGCGGATGTGCTGCTGCTGCAAAGCGGGGCGCTGGTCACCGGCAAAGTCCTGCAACACGATGGCAACGGCGTGCTGATGCAGACCGAATCCGGCACCTACCGTTATCCCCAGGCCTGGATCAAGGACGTGAAGCCGGAGGCGGCCACCGCCCCGCACGTTTCCAACAACGGGAAAACCATTCCGGACTGGGCGCAGATCGTCACGTTGCTGGCGGACAGCGGATTCGCCCCGGAAATCAAACAGGTTCCGGCCTCGGTGATCGGTTACGGCAACTTTAAAAATGTCCCCTACCTCTCCTTTCGCTGCGCTTTCGGCGGTTACGAAATCAACATCTATGGCGACCTGAACGAGCCCGCCGCGATCCAGATCGGCGCCATGAACGCGCTGAAGGAGAGTGCGGCGGCCAAAAGCAACTGCGTCAATTTTGTCTGTTCCGTGCTGGCGAGCGCCGACGCCCGGAAAATGGTCCGCGCCTTGAAGTGGGATCAGAAAGACATGGAGACCAAAGATGGTCTGATGTTTGAAACGCTGTTGCCGGGCGAAATGGGATCGTACGGTGGCTGGTGGTTGTCGGTTTACAATCAAAACGCGCTGGCCAGCGCGCAGGCTTCAGATGCCGAACTGCTCGCCCTGGCACAACCGCGCATTCCAGCTCAGCCGATGGCGGGAGCCATGCAACCGGCGCCAGCCACAAACAGCAATATGGCGGCTGCCGCCGCCGCCCCGCAACCGGTGACGACAACTACTACCACGACCTATGACACCGATGGTTACTATGGTTGGACGGCGGAGGAACTCGCCGCGGCCCGGCCGGTAGCGGCGGCCACCACCATGGCTGCTTATCCCACAGGCACGGGTGCATATAAACCTGCGGATACGGCGGGGATGGTATATCCGCGCACCTATACCCGGACAGAGGGCACCTATCGGAGTTACCGGCGATAAGATGGCCCGACCCCGATGGGCTGTTCACTTCTACGTTTGCATTTGCGCTGGAATTCCTGCAGTTTAATATTTGTCAATTATGCCGATGGAACTTCAAATCATCCGCGCCCAGGAATTCATCCGGCTGGGCGCGAAGGGTCATTTCGACCTGAAGGCGAGCAAGGCGGTGCTGGTGCAACTGGCCGGGGCCTGCTGTAAACGCGGGATCAACCAGGCGCTGCTGGATTTGCGGGCGCTGCACCCGGGGCCGAAGCCGGTATTCTCGCCGGACGATTTAGTGACGCTGGTGAACACGTTCCATGAGGTTGGATTTACTCATAAGCAGCGGCTGGCCGTGCTTTACGGTTCGGACCCGCATCATCGCGCCCGGTTGTTTGCGTTCATCGCCAAGCTGCGCGGCTGGAGCGTGCAGGCCTTCGACAGTTTTGAGCATGCAGTCTACTGGCTCGCCAGCGCCGAAACGACACCGGTGGAAACTGAATTCACTCCCAAGGCGAAAAAAGTTCCGGTGCGCCAGTTCCAGGATGTCCTGGCGGCAGCGCGGCCGGCCCGGCAACCCAATATCATTACCAAGACCGCCGGCGGACACCGGCGTGACGCCGTTGCGGTCAAAACCGGTAAAATGAAAACGCCGTCCGCCTCCGCGACGCGGATTGTGAGAAAAATTCCTGCGCCTGCGACCCCGCGCGCCATGCCGCCGCGTTGAGGCGCGGCAAAGTATTTCTTGAATTGTTGCCGGGTTTCTTCACAATTTGACCCAGCAAGCCCGCCAGACTTCCGGCTTGGAAAAGCAAGAGCAACGATATCAGTTCGCTGCTTGAAAAATTGAACCAACAACGCGAAACAAAAATCAACACCTCAATACGATGAAAAAATCCACCATGAAACTTACCACGATCAACTGCGCATTGGCCGCCACGCTGGCGGTGCTGGCCGGTTGCGCGACCAGCAGTTACGACAAGGGCGCGGCCACGTCCACCGCCTTGAGCTCGACTGCGACCGCGGTGGCCCAGACTTCGACCAGCGTGAATAGCGTGCTGTCCGCGTTGAACAACCTCACCTTCAAGGCAACGGGCGACCTGCGCGTCCAGTATGACGCATTTGTCTCCGCGTCCAAGGACCTGGATTCATCCATGAAAAATCTGGATTCCAAGGTGGTCGCGCTGCATAGCACCGCCGCCACCTATCTGGGCGACTGGACGAATAAAATGGCCCTGATCCAAAACGAGGAACTGCGCAAACGCAGCGCCGAACGCAAGGATGAAGTTTCCGGCAAGCTCAACGAAGTCGAAAACAGCTATCAGGGCGTGAAAAATTCGCTTCTGCCGTTCACCTCGGATTTGAAGGACATCCAGACTTATCTGGGCACGGATCTGACGCCCGGCGGACTCGCCACCATCAAGGACATCGTCGCCAAGACCAAGGTGGATGCGGTACCGTTGCGCGACTCGATCAAGACACTGCAGGGCAGCTTTACCAGCCTGAGCACGGCGCTTTCGCCGGTGATGCCCGGTGCCGCGACCAAATAATGGAATCGGTCACGGGCCGTCCAGTTTACGGACCCTTCGACGCCCGCCGGGGATACCATAGCGGGCGTTCTTTCTGCGTGGCAAAAAAAGTCTGCTGTTTTGCAAGAAAGGGAGAGTGCACCTGGGCGGGGATGTAGTATCAATCCAGTGAGATTCTGACTGAAACTCGATCAAACCGGCAAACCCAACATCCAGCAAAGATCATGAACCCGGCGGGCGCGAAAAACTTTGATTCTGCCGCCACGGTGGTGGAGGCCGATGGTTCGCGGCGTCCCTTGGACAGGTATGATGCGCCTTCGCTGCTGGGAAACGAGTCGCGGCGACGGTTCCACGTCATGATCAAGCCGGGCGGCTCGGCCTGCAACCTTGATTGCAGCTACTGTTTTTACCTGAGCAAGCAAACCCTGCCCGACGGTCCGCGCACCGGCCGCATTTCTGACGAGATGCTTGAGCGCTTCATCCAGCAATACATCGCGGGCGTGACCGGGCCGGAGGTGGTGTTTTCGTGGCAGGGCGGCGAGCCGACGTTGATGGGGCTGGATTTCTTCCGCAAGGTCGTCGCCCTCGAAAAGAAATATGCGAAGCCGTTCCAAAAAATCGAGAACGACCTCCAGACCAACGGGACGTTGATCAATGAGGAATGGTGCGAATTTCTGAAGGAGAACCGTTTTCTCGTGGGCCTGAGCATCGACGGCCCGCAGGAAATCCATGACAGATATCGCGTCACCAAAGGCGGGAAGCCCACGTTTGAAAAAGTTTTCCAAACGGCCAAATTGTTCAAGCGCCATGGCGTTCCGTTCAACACGCTCACCTGTGTCAACCGGTTCAACGCCCGCAAGCCGCTGGATGTTTACCGCTTTCTCCGGCGCGAACTCGGTTCCACCTACCTGCAGTTCATCCCCATCGTCGAATACAAGGGCTTTGAGAAGATCGCGCCGCACAAGTGGGACAACGACGCCCTGCCGAAGGACGGTGATCCGCGAGCCACGCCCGGTCATCCTGATTCCATCGTGACGGATTGGTCGGTGGACCCGGACGACTGGGGTTATTTCCTGTGCAAGGTGTTTGACGAATGGAGCCGCAACGATGTCGGCAAGGTGCTGGTCAACCATTTCGAGACGCTCGTGTCGCAGCACCTCGGGCGCGGCTCGCAACTCTGCATCTACGGCGAATTTTGCGGCAAAGGCGTGGCAGTGGAAAATGACGGCGGCGTCTACTCGTGTGACCACTATGTCTATCCCGAATACCGGCTCGGCAACCTCCAGGACACCGCGCTGGATTCCCAGGTCTTTTCGCGGACGCAAGTGAAGTTCGGCTACGCCAAGAACGAGACCCTGCCGCAGTATTGCCGGCAATGCGCCTATCTCACCGACTGCTGGGGCGAATGCCCCAAGAACCGCATCATCCGCACCGCCGCCGGCGAGCCGGGGCTGAACTATCTTTGCCGCGGATTCAAGCGCTACTTCGCGCACGCCATCCCGGAGGTGGAACGCATCGTCGCCGGTTTGCGGCAGCAGCCGCTCTCGCCCCGGAAACGGATGTGAGGCGCGCATCTTGACAGTCCCCCGACTCCCTCTCCCCGCCCAAACGGGGAAGGAAAATCTTTGGGGGAGTAAGGGAAAACATTTTCCTTGGAATGGAAATCTCTGGGAAAGTAAGGGAAAACATTGTTTTGGGAAGGAAAAGACTCGACCAGCCCCGGAAAATAACCCATTTACCCTCAAAAATGACTTTCCGGGCAAAAAGAGTGAATTTCGAGGTTATCCCAAGGACAGAGTCAGGCTGAGTTGCCCAATCAGGTTCGGTAAGGCTTGGCGAGTGAAATTGAATCGTTCGCTGTCCCAGTTTCAAGCCCTGAGAAAATAGGACAAACCCGCGTGTAAATTTTCAAGCGGAAGGGGAGCGCAACCATCCCGGTTGCACTGTCCGGCGTCCCGCTTGGACGGAAACGCAAGGGAATGTGTTCGGCGCGACGTCAAACACGGCGGGCGTGACGCCCACGCTGCGTTTTTTGAAATGTAGGAGACGACGTGATGAGTCTCTGACTGAAGCCTCAAAATTGAAATGAGACTCGTCACCTCGTCTCCTACAATACGACGACGGAGTCCGGCCGTAAGCGAACGAGATACTCGCGGATTTCGTCAGGACGACTAATAATAATGGTGTTGTAAATTTTCCCAAATTCCAATGGCTTGTTTTGAAGCATTGTTGCCATTCCGCCATCGCAAAATAGCGCATCGAAATAAGGCATTGCGACAGCAGCATGCTGGAAATCTGAAATGTAATTTGCATCAAGTTTCCTTTGCGATACCGCAAAGGCGGCGTTCACGCCAGCCACAACTTGAAGTGAAGGAATTGCGAGAGGGTCAATCCCCTTTTCAGAAATGCGATGCCATTTGTCAATGTCATGGTGTTCTGGATATGCCTCCCAAACTTCCCGTGCAATCTTTTCCTGATATTTTCCAGATAATCGGCGAAGCATGGATTCTCTTTCTTGAAGATACACTTCTTGGAATGAAAGATTAGCAAGGCGATACTGCTCCATACGAGCAATCGTCGCATCTGTCAGATTTTCCCCAGGCCATTCCGGCCTGCCTGGCATGAGTTTTTCAGCCAAGTATTCAAACGTCATCATCCAGTTGTGATCAACTGATACTTTGAGAAGCAGACTCTTCATTTCTTTGGGAACATCTTCGGGAATGGCTTCGTTAACAAAGGAATCTTCATTGAAAAGATAACCGCACTTGCTTCAAATCCATTCGTCCCAGTCGGGTGCTTTGTCACCGACAATAACGCGCAAAATCAAGCGGCGAAGTTCCATTCGATTCAATTCGCTATCATCTAATATACAGACACCATTGCTGTAAAAGTCCATCAAACGAGCGGTAGCAAGACGTGTTGCCCCATCTGCCTGCCTCATATTCATCAATTCCAAAAAGAGAGGATAACTGATAGGGCATAGAATGCGTTTCTTTTCAATTAGAGCATCCAGCAATCCTAAAATTTCGCGATAGCCTACTCGTTCGTTTGGGCTGTTAAGTTTTACATCTCTCAAATGCACCCAATGGTTCGTGTCTAAATAAATGAGCGTTCGTCCTTCAAGTTCTGTTTGTAGGGCAAGATGCTTTTCTCGCCGGTAAATAGAAGGACTTACATCAGATTGATTTTTGTGTTTTGCAAATGACTGATTCAAGCCATGCTGAAAAGGGGATTCAGCGTCCAAGTTTATGTTCTGCGTTTCAATCATGCCGTTGCCAAAATTTACCAATATATTCGAGCGTGCGTAGTTTTGTGTCAACCTTGCGGATTATTTTCTTCACGAATGGTCTGGCTTTGTTAAAGGCGGACGGGCAGTTTGCCTCTCTACCCATTTTGCCCAGCCGGTCGGCGCATCTGGGCGGTATGGTCGCGACAATTGGTTTTCCTGACCCGTCGTTGCAAGGATTTTCACCCAAGCTGGCCAAAGGAGAAATCGCATCGCTCTCCGGCGCCAGTGATGACCCGCGATATTTTCAAGTCAGTCTGCCGGTGCAGCCGGGCAATTCTGGCGGTGCATTGGTGGATGACCGGGGCAACGTCATCGGCGTTGTGTCGGCCAAGCTGGACGCGTCAGTGGCGCTGGCGGCGAGCGGGTCGTTGCCGGAGAATGTCAACTACGCGGTTAAGAGCAGTCTGCTATTGAGCTTCCTTGAGTCTGTCCCGGAGGTATCTGCCAAGCTCAAAGCGCCGAATATGGCGGATGAGAAGTTTGAAGATGTCGTCAAATCCGCACAGCAAGCAGCCGTCCTCGTCCTCGTTTATTGAGTAGCAGCGAACGTGAGTTCGCTCATTCTCATCCGGGGAAAGTTAGAGCCGACTCACGTCGGCTGCTACGGAGAAAGGCGGCGGGGCTGGTGGTTTACTGAAGGCACGTAGCGGCGGCTCGGGAGAGCGCCGCCATTTTGAATTCGGTCAGCGGCGGTCTGCCGACACGCCGTTACGGGCGAAAGTTTGAGGAGGTGATGAAGTCGGCGCAAGACGCCACCGATCTTGGAATTGGCTCGCATCTTTGCCGCTTCATTTGCAACTGGCGGGGCGGATTTGTTTCCCGGCTGCTTGCCGCCGCCGTCGGAATCGAGTAAAATATTTATCGCGTGAAACAACTCCATTTCGGCGAAAACCTCAACGTCCTGTGCGACCATATTTTACTCGATCCCTTCTCCCGGCAACAAAACCAAAACCACAAAACCAAATCCATGAGACAAACCGCCTTCAAACTCCTCACCGTCCTCGCGCTCGCCGTGCTGGCCGCGGGCTGCGCCAGTAATAATCTGCTCGATAAAGAGAACGCGGCCACGGGTGCCGGCTTCAAAATCATCACGCCGACCAAGGCGGAACAGATGGCTCTCCTCCAGAAGCTGCCGGCGGACAAAGTCACGCCGATCACTTACGGCGGGAAGCCCTATTACATCCTGCCTGATCTGGCGAACAACCGTGCCTACATCGGCGGCCCCAAGCAATATCAGGTCTATCAACAATTCCGTCAGAAGCAAAAAATGAACTCCGAAAATTACGTGGCGACGCCGGATTCTGTCACCGTGGTTGAGATCAATGCGATGAACTGGGGCGAGTGGGATGGCTGGGGCCCGGATGGTTTATTGGGTGAGCCCGGCTGGTATTAAGCCGTTCCCCGCAACCTTGAACTTCAAGAAAGCCAAGGCGGAGGCGAATGAGGCGAAAAAGGATTTGATTAAGTTTTAGAAGGAACCCTCCAGCACGCATGATGAAACGCAAAAAAATCCTGTGTGTCATGGCGTGTGTTTTGATTTGGTGCATCCTCGGCTTGGCGACGCTCTGGGCGGCGGCGGCGCTTTACTTTGATGTCAGGATTTCGTGGTTGCGGCTTTCGCTCGCGGTGATTTACGCACTGGGAATGTTGGTGGCGTGGATTTGGATTCGCCGTCCGTGGAAGATGGTGGTCACCGTCGCCGGTTTTGTAGTTGTTCTCGCCTGGTGGTTTACGTTACAACCGTCGAACAACCGCGACTGGCTGCCGGACGCGGCGGTGCTGCCGGACGCGGAAATCAATGGCAATCAAGTCATCATCCACAACCTCCGCAACTGCGACTATCGCACAGAAACGGACTATGACGTGCATTACTACGACAAGAAGTTCGACCTCGACCAGTTACGCACGGTGGATTTGTATCTGGTCACCTGGGGTTCGCCCGACATCGCGCACACGATGGTCAGCTTTGGTTTCACAAATGGCGACCATGTCTGCTTCTCCATCGAGACGCGCAAGGAAAAGGGCGAGGAATATTCGGCCGTCAAAGGCTTGTTCCGCCAATATGAACTGACCTACATCATCGCCGACGAGCGCGACCTCGTGCGGTTGCGGACAAACTACCGGCAGGGCGAGGAGGTTTGCCTCTACCGTTTGCAGGTGACGCCCGCGCAAGGCAGGCAACTATTCCTGGATTACCTTCGCCGCGCCAATGAATTGCACGAGCGTGCGGAGTGGTATAACGCGCTCACCGACAATTGCACGACGGCCATCCGCACCCAGCGCGCCGCCGCCGACCGCGCGCCGTGGGACTGGCGGATGCTGCTTAATGGCCATCTTGATGAATTGCTTTACGAGCGCGGGGCGCTGGCGACCAATTTGCCGTTTGCGGAATTGAAAAAATTATCCAACATCAATGCCGGGGCCAAAGCGGCGGGTCAGGCGGCTGATTTTTCGCAGCAGATCCGCGAGGGCCTGCCGGGTTTTGACGCGGATCCGGCGACGGTTCAATAGAGCGTAAGTTAAAGTCGGATTATGGGCGGAAGTGATCGGTGGTCGCAAAGCGTCTGGACTGCGGCGGCTTCAGCGCCGCTTTTTACGCGCGCCTGGAGGGTGGGTGGTTCGTAAGGTTTCGTCCGTCCGAAAGCGCCGCTAAAGCGGACGCAGTCCAGACGCTTCGCGATTTTTTGGAGCGTCCGTTCATTTTGAAAACCTGGAAAAACGACCATGAATAAATATTTGCTGATTGGTTGCATGCTGGTTGCGCTGCTGGCGCTGGCGGGCTGCATGACGCCCATCGGTGCGGACAAGGTATCGCCGCGCATGGCCTACCAGCACATCAACCAGAACGCGCTCAACAGCAGCCATTGCAGCGCGGACACGATGCGCGTGCTGCATCGCTACGACCTCGACGAGGCGTTTGAAGATAATCCCGACGCGACGCTGGAGAAACTGCAGGCCATCGCCTGTACCGACGACCGCCGGGATTTGCTTTATGCTTTGTCCGAATTGAACTATCGGAACGCCGACCGCCAGAGCCGGAGCGTCAAGCCG
>OCZU010002578.1_pt1 | contig 11526 bp, 12 predicted proteins | sample 1539001 | NCBI WGS metagenome assembly OCZU01 (sample SAMEA3539306, study PRJEB22396) | soil metagenome | biome: tundra; feature: field; material: soil | place: USA | collected 2010-05 | depth 0.15 m
TAAGAGCACCCTTTGGCTCAGCACTCAGACGATTCTGGGGGCGGTTTGTCGGCTAACCTTACCTTGGGATTACTTCCCGCTTGCCCGTTCGGGTATGATCGCCAAGCTAACCAGGCGGACCACATCCCAGATTATGTACCGGGCACCAGGATCCGATCGAGCACATGGGAGATGTAGCGTCGTCGCGAAGTCAAAACGCAAGCCGGGCGCCTCACAGAACCCAGCTCGGCCGGGAATCGAGCATATACAGTTGCTCAGAAAACTGGATGGGCAACGTCACGGCTAACCGGTGATCAAAGAGATTCCTGCCTTTGAATTTTGTTCTTTCCTGGGCATCATTCCAAATTGGGATCGCGCAGAGGACTGATCCCCGCGAGCGCATCGCGGGACACACGCTGAATCTGATATTGAAGCGCAGAGCGAATCCCGGGCTCATCGGGCGCATACTTAAGCGCTTCGATATATGCGCGCACACTTTCCTCGCGCGAACCGCGCTTCAGGCAGAGATTACCGAGCTCAATGTGAACGAAATAAGCCGATGGGTCGAGTTTCACGGAACGACGAAATGCTTTTTCCGCCTCCGCATCGTCAGGATTCTCGTCATAAATTTTGTCGAGTCCGCGGTAGTAAAACACAAGGGCTGCCTGGCCAGGCAGGTGAAAGGAGCCACGGAAGACAAAGAGGTTTCCCAATCGCTGCATGGGGGTAGCTTGGCGCAAAGCAGCGCGATCCCAATAGCCCTGTCGAATAAGGCCCGATGGCGCGGCAAAGATAGTCCCCTACTTTCCGGGAGTTCGATGAGCGCCCGGTCGTGAACCTTGTCTGGGGCTGCCCAAACTTGCGTATTGCTAAACCGTTGTACGGGCTAACACCTGTACGGAGGGTTCGAATCTCTCCCTCTCCGCCACGCAGTCCGGAACGCAGAGAAACCGAATTGCAATTCCTGTAAAATCGCTCGAAATGGCCGCAATTCCGCAAGTCTAGCCCTTCAACCGGACTAGAGAAAGTGTCACACTTTACCCCGCAGGAAAGCTTTGTGGCCCTTTTTCTCTGCGGGGCGCATTGGCAGTCCGGTTTCAAAGAACCCCGTCGGGCGAACGCAATGCGATCTCCAGCCGATGATTCGGCGGAAAGCCGGGTTGACTCTTGTCGGCACTTGGCGCTCGCGTTCGCCGCTCCCGTTGTTTGTGTTGTCTGTTCAGGCTGACATCCTGCCTGAATACAACGCCATCCCGACAACGGCGTCCATTCCCAGCGCGTCGAGGCTGTCGATTTCTCGCTGCGTCGTGATGCCACCGGCGACCACTAGCCTCCGCGAAGTGGCCTGCAGGATTGCGGTTACCGTGTCCATCGGGATTCCCTCCATCAGCCCCTCCGTATCGATGTGGGTGTAGAGGAAGGTGTCGCAGAAAGGTTCAAGCGTCCGGATCAGGTCGAACGCCGTAACGGCCGTCTCTGTGCGCCAGCCCTCGATCGCAACCCGGCCGGCCCGGGAATCGAGGGCAAAGACCAGTGCTGCGGTGCCGAGCGCACTTGCCAGCGCAGATGCGAACCCAGTGTTGATCCTGCCATCCTTCAACAACGCGGAACCGAGGATGATCCTGCGCGCGCCCATATCTAGGGCTTCTCGTGCCGTTTCGAGGCTGCGAATCCCGCCTCCCACTTGGCAGTTGAGCCGTCGCACAATCTGATTCACAATCGCCCGGTTACTCCCGGTGCCTCGAGCTGCGTCGAGGTCGATCACCTGCACCAGCGGATACTTGGAGAAGCGCTCGATCCAATCGTCGAAGTTGCCGAACTCCAGCACCTTCTTCTCGCCCTGCACCAACTGCACAATCTTGCCGCCCATCAGATCGATCGAGGGAATCAGCATGGCCACCTCGCCGCTATGTTGGCCTCGCGCAGATCGCGCTTCAGTTGTTCGATATTCTCGATACCGAAATGAAAGATGGACGCAGCCAGAGCCGCATCCGCGTGGCCTTCGTGAAAGACCTCGATGAAGTCGCGGGCTGATCCTGCGCCCCCGGAGGCAATCACTGGAATCGAAATCGATTCTGCCACTGCGCGGACAAACTCGCAGTCAAACCCAGATTGAGTTCCGTCGCGATCCATTGAAGTGAGCAGGATCTCTCCCGCACCACAAGCAGCCGCTTCCCGCGCCCACTGAATTGCGTCCCGGCCGGTGGGAACGCGTCCTCCGGCGACGAACACTTTCCAACCTCCGTCAACTCTTCTGGCATCGATGGCCACCACAACTGCCTGTGAACCAAAGCGCCCTGCAATTTGGCCGATCAATGCGGGGTTGCGCACGGCGGCGGAGTTGATGGCGATTTTGTCCGCGCCGGCATCGAACAGGGCTGCCGCATCCTCGACCTGGCGAATTCCTCCACCCACCGTAAACGGGACAAACAACGAACGCGCGGTGCCGCGAACCGCGTCCAGCATGGTGCGCCGATTCCCGCTGGTCGCGGTAATGTCGAGGAGCACGATCTCGTCCGCGCCATCGCGAGCATGGGCTGTGGCACACTCTGCCGGATCGCCCGCGTCGCGTAAATTCTTGAAGCGCACGCCTTTCACCACGCGTCCACCATCCATGTCCAGACACGCGATAATGCGCTTGGTCAACACATCACACCTCACAGAAGTTCTTCAGGATCGAAAGTCCCACCGCTCCTGATTTCTCGGGATGAAACTGCACTCCGAAGATGTTGTGGCGCTCGACGGCAGCGGCGAACTGCAGCCCGTATTCGCTGGCTGCTGTCGTTTCTGCAACTGCCGGCGCATGAAAAGAATGTGTGTAATAGACAAATGAATCTTGTGCGATGCCCCGCAGCAACCGCGAGCCTTCCTGAATTGTCAATGAATTCCAACCGACGTGCGGCGACTTCACAGAGGACGAAAACTGCCGGCATTTTCCGGAAAAGATTCCGGCTCCGGCCATCTCGATGCACTCTTCACTCCCTTCGAAAAGCCACTGCATTCCCAGGCAGATCCCGAAAAGAGGTTTGCCAGCGGAAGCGCCTGGCAGCAAGGCTTCCCGCAAGCCCGTGCGGTCCAGAGCTTGTAGTGAGGAAAAATGTCCAACTCCAGGCAGTACGATCTTGTCGGCCGCGGCCACAGTCTCAGGCTGGTTCGTCACCACAACTTCCGCTCCGAGATAATCAAACGCCTTCTTCACCGAATTCAAATTGCCTGCACCGTAATCTACGATGGCAATCATAGGAGTCCTTTGGTACTCGGCAGCATGCGGCCCAAGCGACGATCACGCGAGCACGCTACGCGCAAGGCCCGTGCAAAAGCCTTGAAGAGGGCTTCGATCTTGTGGTGGCTGGATCGTCCGTAAAGCACACGCGCGTGAACATTGGCGCGAGCGCCGCGCGCGAAACCTTCAAAGAAGTCGTGCACCAGTTCCACCTGCAGGTCTCCCACTCGCACCGCGCGAACGTTGGTATCGACTACCGCAGCCGCGCGTCCACCGAAATCGACAGCCGCCAAACCGAGGGTTTCATCCATGGGCATGACAAAGTAACCGGCGCGCAGAATGCCGCGGCGATCCCGTAAAGCGCGGTCGAAAACCTCACCCAGAGCAATTCCGACGTCTTCCACCGTGTGGTGCTGATCCACGTCCAGGTCGCCGACCGCTTGGAGGTTCAGATCGAATGCACCGTGACGCGTAAACAGCTCCAGCATGTGGTCGAGAAAGCGGATTCCCGTGGAAACCTCATACTTTCCTCGACCCTCAATCGTCAGCGCGATCCGAATCTCGGTTTCCGCGGTCTTGCGATGCAGTTTGGCTTTTCTCACGCCCTCACCTCGCGCCGGTTCTCGAGCACATCGCACAGCGCGCCGATCAGAGTCTGCGTGTGTTCGCTCGAACCTACGGTGAGACGTACGCAGCCTTCGCAACCTGGATCGGAGTTCCTGTCGCGCACGAGGATTCCGCGCGTGCGCAATGCTCGAACAAATTCTGCGTGGGCGGGGCCGATGCGTACCAGAACAAAGTTGGCGCGGCTCGGCCAGTAGTGCAGGCCTAGAGTCCCGAGTCGGCGCTGCAATAAACCTCGGCCGCACTGCACCTCGGTGATATAGCGTTCGACGTATTGCTGATCTCGAAGCGCCTCCGGCAACACCGCCAGCGCGACCGCATTCACGTTGTAGGGCGAAGCGAGGCGGCGCAGCATTGCCATCTGTTCCGTATCTCCGGCGAGAATGCCGATGCGCAGGCCAGCCAATCCATAGGCCTTCGAGAATGTTCTCGCCACGAAGAGATTCGCCGGCCACGCGGCGGAGCCAAGGATCGTCTCTCCGTGAAACTCAAAGTAAGCTTCGTCTACCAGAACCGCCGCCTGGGGCGCAGCCCGAGCGACCTGAAGCAGGACTTCGCAGGCTACCGCGGCTCCCGTCGGATTGTTCGGATTCGCCACCGCGATGAGCCGTGTGCGTGGGCCGATTCGCGAGAGCAGTTTTTCTAAAGGAAAGGAGAAGTTTGCACCGGAAGGAACCTGGACTACGTGCGCGCCTTCCGCCTGGGCGAAGAGCGCATACATCGCAAACGTGGGCACGACGATGATCGCTTCGTCTCCGCGATCGAGATAGGTCGCGCAGAGCAGATGAATCGCTTCGTCCACTCCGTTCGTGAGCAGAACCTGCGCCGCATCGAGGTTGAAAACATCAGCCACCTTGCGTTCCACCGGCTCGCGCTCGGGGTAGCGGGCCAGCGCTTCGGCATCGAGCGAGCGTAGCCGCGCCAACACACGCGGAGAGCAACCGATCGTGCTCTCGTTGAAATCAAGACGCAGTCCTTTACGGCCAGCCAGGGGCGGACGATATGCATGCAAACTCTTCACTGCGGCGCGAGCGTTAAGCATGGGAGCACCTCACCCGCAGCGATTCCGCGTGTCCGCGCAGGCCCTCGGCTTCGGCCAGCACAATGGCGGGTGGTGCGATCCGGCGAATCCCCTCCCGGGAGACTTCCTGGCAAGAAATGATGCGAAGGTAATCCAGCACGTTCAGGCCCCCGCGTACGCATGCCATCGCACCTGTGGGCACTACGTGATTCGGGCCTGCAATGTAGTCTCCCGCGGACTGGGGCGTGAACTCGTTCAAGAAAATCGACCCGGCGTTTCGAACTGCTGGCGCCACTTCCGCCGGGAGCGTGAGATGCTCGGGCGCGATGCGGTTCGCGGTCTCGACCGCCTCATCGAGCGAATCAACCAAAAGGATCGCCCCACGACGAGAAAGTGATTCCGTGGCAATTGGATTTGCCCGTGCGCGCCGCTGTATTTCGGTCTGAACCGCCTTCGCTAATCCGCGTGAATTCGTAATCAAGAGGCAGAGCGCATCAGGATCGTGCTCCGCCTGCGCTACCAGGTCGCACGCAATGAAGACTGGATCACCCTGCTGGCTGATAAACACGGCTTCGGTGGGACCGGCGAGAAACTCGATGCCACAATCGAACGCAACCAGCTTCTTGGCCGCAGTCACGTACCGGTTGCCGGGACCAACGATTTTGTTTACGCGTGGGATGTTCTCGGTTCCATAGGCCAACGCTGCAATCGCCTGTACTCCGCCAACGCGGTAGCACTCATGCACACCGAGAAATGCAGCAGCCGCCAGCGTAGCCTGGGCCGGACGCGGCGACACCACGCGAATCTGCGGCACGCCCGCGACCTGCGCTGGGATTACGGTCATCAGCAACGTGGAAGGCAACGGATAGCGGCCACCAGGAACATAGCAGCCCACCGAGTCCAGCGGCCGTACCAACTGGCCCACGCAAACTCCGGGCTGAATTTCGCGCCGCCATTCCTCCGGTTTCTGCCACTCGCAGAACCGGCGAATATTCCCTGCGGCCTGAGCGATGGCCTCCTGCAAATCCGTGGGAGTTTTCTGCCAGGCCCCACGCAGATCAGCTTCGGGCACGCGCACGGGTTCGCTTTTGTCCAATCCATCCCACCGCGCCGCATAACGGCGCAAAGCCCGGTCGCCATTGCGCCGCACATCGTTCACAATGCGCCGCACCGCTGGCTCGACCTCAGCCCGATCGCTCGCGCCGCGCTGCTCGAGCGCTCGCACGAACCGGTCCTTCTTAAGCCCGTCAAGAATGCGCATGCGCATCACATCACCACCTTGTTCAGCGGATATTCGACGATCCCCTGCGCATTCGCTTGCTTGAGCTTCGGAATCAACGACCAAGCGGTTTGCTCTTCGATGACGGTATTGACCGCTACCCATTCGCCATCAGCCAAGGGAGCAACGGTCGGATTCTTCAACGCGGGTAACAATCCAAGGACAGTGGCCAGATCCGGTTTGCGCACGTTGAGCATCAGGCCGACCCGTCCCTGCGCGGCCATTGCCCCGCTGAGCATCACAGCCAGGTTTTCGATCTTTTGCCGCCGTTCAGGATCGTTCCAGGCTGCTTGGTTGGCGATCAGTTGCGTATTTGACTCCAGCACGGTTTCGATAATTCTCAGATGGTTGGCGCGAAGCGAACTTCCGGTCTCGGTGACTTCGACGATCGCATCCGCCAGCAACGGTGGCTTCACTTCCGTCGCACCCCAGGAGAACTCCACCCGCACCGGCACGTTCCGCCTGGCAAAGTAGTTCCGCGTAAAACTCAAGAGCTCGGTGGCAACGATCCGTCCCTCAAGGTCTTCGGGTTTCTGGAAGTCCGAATTCTCCGGCACGGCCAGGACCCACTTCACCTTGCCCATGCTCTGTTTCGCATAGATCAGGTCGGTAACGCAGACCACGTCAAGGCCGCTTTCCAACACCCAATCGAGTCCGGTTAGGCCCGCATCGAGCGCACCGTGTTCGACATAGCGCGCCATTTCCTGGGCACGAATGAGCAGGCATTCGATTTCCGGATCGTCGGTTGCGGCGAAGTAAGACCGCGCGTTGGTGTAGACGCACAGTCCGGCGCGGGTGAACAGGCTGAGCGTCGCGTCCTGCAAACTTCCCTTGGGGATGCCTAGACGAAGTTTCATCGCTGCGCCTCCTCGCCCACGCCTGGCGCAAGCGGCAGCTCCTCGGTGAAGCAGCATTTCGATCCCGTATGGCAAACCTTGCCCTCGCCCAACACACGAACCCGCAGGAGCACCGTGTCGCGGTCGCAGTCCGTCCATGCCGCGACCACCTCCAGCCGGTTACCGGAAGTTTCTCCTTTGGTCCACAGCGCTTTGCGCGTGCGGCTGTAGAACGTGACGAAGGTCGTCCGCAAGGTCGCTTCCAGCGCCTCCCGGTTCATAAACCCCACCATCAGCAACTCTCCGGTGTTCGCATCCTGAATCACCGCCGGCGCCAAGCCCTGCATTTTGTCGAAGTCGATCTCCATCTCAGCCTCCTCTTTCCATCGGTCCCCACTTCGAGCATACGCAGCACAAACAGAAAGCCCGCTGCGCGGTTCGCGTCAGCGGGCTTGGATTTCCTATCAGTGCTCTTAGGCTGTTATCCGTAGTCCTCCGCCGACACGCTCATCGCACGGTGATGATGATGGTGACGGTGGTAGTTCGACGAAATCATAACTGTCCAATGTTAGGGCGGTGAGCATTTCTCCGTCAATGGAATTCCACATGGTTGCTGCGGTAGACATAAAGAATTACGCAGCCTGTCGATTGGAGCCATATGGACATGGCTCAACATAGAGCGCCAACTGCTAACAGAAAAAGAGACTTGGCTGTTTCGTGGGATTTGCTCGTCGAGAGTCAGCATCGCAAATTTGAATTCGTCCGATCATTTCTTTGCGTGCCCATCCGGGGGCCGGAACGAACAGTTGGAGGAGTCAATGGGATCTGCTTGTGGAAAGTTGAAAGCTCCCCTACCTGCATCCTGCGAATCAGGGAATGTCGGGAATTTTGCGAACTGTCCTTCACGATAATGCGCGGCCCGGGGCAACACGCCTATCCGGAGTCCGAATTCGGAACGCTTAAACGCAAGAGGTACCTGTTCGGAGTCGCTAAATCCCTCGATGGTGAGCCCAGGTTGGCTACGTTCGACTGTAAGCGTCAGAGGAAGCAGAGGAAGTACACGATTGACAAACGTTTTCGCTGCGTGTTGCGTAAGAAGTAGTCTGGAAACTCGTGCTCAATGCCGCCGGCGATGATAAAGTCCTTGTATCAGTCATAGGGTAGCCGCCGGAGATTCGCACAAGGCCCATGAAGACGATTCCGGGGAAAAACATCCCTCGCCGCCCGCCCGAAATTAAGGGGCGCGCGATCCTGGGCGTCTGGCGAGACTATCTCCGGAATCCCCCTGTGTTTTTGGAGAAGGCCGCGCGCGATTGCGGTGATATTGCACGTTTTCGCCTCGTTCATCATAGCGCCTACCTGTTGAATCACCCGGACTGGATCGAGGACGTGCTCGTCACCAACCAGGCGAATTTCACCAAGAGCCGGATGCTGGAGCGCGCGCGTGTGTTGCTCGGCGACGGCTTGCTGACCAGCGAAGACGATGTCCATTGCCGCCAGCGCCGCCTGGTACAGCCCGCTTTTCATCGCGATCGACTCGCAGGATACGCTGCCTCGATGGTCGATTGCGCGGCACGCTGCCGAGATCAATTGCAGTCCGGTGCCGAGTTCGACGTGTCGCAGTTAATGATGCGGCTCAGCATGGCGATTGTCGCCCGCGCGCTCTTCAGCGCCGATATCGAGTCGGAGGCGGATGACATCAGCGGTGCATTGGGCCAGGTATTCGAGCTGTTCGAGGCACTGCTCATGCCCTTTTCCCAGTGGCTGGAGAAGCTACCGCTCCCTTCCGTGCGGCGCTTCGAACGCGCTCGGGACCGCCTGGATCAAATCGTTTACCGGCTGATTGCGGAACGCCGCGCAAGCGGCGGCGATACCGGCGACTTGTTGTCGATGCTTCTATTGAGCCAGGGCGAAGAAGGCGATTCCGGCAAGTCCTGCCGCGGCCTGACCGACAAGCAGGTGCGTGACGAAGCGCTGACGCTACTGTTGGCCGGATACGAAACGACTGCCAACGCGCTTACCTGGACTTGGTATCTTCTTTCCCAGAATCCGGACGCAGAGTCTAAACTTCACGCGGAACTCGATCGAGTGCTGGCCGGGCGATTGCCTGCGCTTGACGATCTGCCCCGGCTCCGTTACACCGAAGGCGTCTTCGCCGAATCGCTTCGCTTATATCCACCGGCATGGGCGATCGGCCGCCGGGCGAAACAGGATTTTTCCATTGGCGAATACATGATCCCTGCGCGATCCATCGTGCTGATGAGTCCGTGGGTGGTGCATCGCGATGCCCGCTGGTTCTCCGATCCGCTGAAATTCGCTCCCGAACGGTGGCAGACTAGGGAGATCGAATTGCGGCCGAAGTTTTCTTATTTTCCGTTCGGCGGCGGCGCGCGCGTATGCCTGGGAGAGCGGTTCGCTTGGATGGAGGTGGTTTTGGTGATTGCGACGCTCGCTCCCCGATGGCGTCTGCGAATGGCGTCCGGGCAGCGGGTTGAAACGAAAGCCCGGATCACGCTGCGGCCGAAGTATCCTATGAGGATGATCGTTGAACGGCGAGCCGGTTTCTCGGATGCGTCTTCAAACTAACGCGTAATCTTCAAACGGAATGCCTTCGACACGTTTTTCGAGCCCCCCAGGGTCTCCCAAACTCGTGGCTAAGGCTAGTGACGAGAACGTAAATCTGGGAATCCTTCGGACAAGGCTCCTGAGCGGATCCCGTTCATGTAATCCAAGCATCAAAAATGTGAATCGATGGCGGAAAGCCTCGGCACGGGCCAGAGCAAGCAGCGCTTCCAGCGCCGCATGGTGTCCGTTTTCGCATGCGACATAACGTGCACTGAGAAGCCGAAGGGCTTGCCCCATCCGGGGAACGTGGAAGCCGGGAAACGGTGCCGCGGCGACACGGAGCAGGGCCAGTGCACCTTTCAGCGAGGCAGGTACATTCAGAAGAACGTTGCGCTTCACTGGCCCGGTATCGCAAAGGGTGAGAGTTGCGACGACGCACTGCTCTCTGCGCGCCACGAATGTTCTGGGAAATGGCTCCTCAAGACTAGCGGAAAGTATCTGGGCGATTTCGTCCTCCCGAAGTTGCGGGGCGAATTGCCGAGAGCGATGGAAGCGATCGAGGAGCGTTGTGATGGCCGGCATATCAGCAAGCTGCGCGGCGTCAATTAAGTAGCGTTTCGAATAGCTCTTGAAAGGCCAAGGCACCAACCCATTAACCAGAAATCGTCCGAGGGGAACCCATCGCGGCATGCCGAGCCGTCCTTCAAAGAGCGGCATCACCCGGTGATTGCCGTCCGCCGCCACGCAAAAGCCTACGTCGATCCCGGCGAGACGCATATCGGTCTCGAGGGCCTTGATCAGGCGTACCGCAACAAGGCTTCCAGAAAAGCGCGGATGCACCTTCATGTCGCCTATGTATGCGATGGTTTCCGGGACTCCTGAAATATACGCGGTCCGCAGCGCCACGGATACGCAGCCGACTACTTCACGCCCTCGCGCCGCTACGAAGACCTTGCTTCTACCGCGGAGCCGCAGCAACGCGAAAAAGTCGGGTTCGCGGTCGGTCCGGAGTGAGATGGCCCCGGCCATAGGTGTAATTCGCGTGAGTGTCAGCAACCCTTCGTTATCGGCTTCGTCGGCTTGGCGAATTTCTATGCGATCGCGTAACAGGGCAGGAGCGGACATCGACGGGACAAGCGGATCCGTGCTCATCGGATTCTCTCCTGCGCTGCTGTGGCATTCGCCCCAGCGAGACCCCAGGGCCACCAATTCCAGTCACCAGCCAGACTGAGTAGGGCCGGGCCGATCACTATCCGAACGAGCGTCGCGTCAATCAATACAGCGACTGCCAGGGTGAAGCCGAGCATCTTGATCACCAGGAAATCTCCCAGAGTGAAGCCCGCGAACACTACAATCATGATTGCAGCGGCACTGGTGATCAGACCCGCTGTTCTTGCCAGTCCCTCCGTGATGGCCTCGGTTTCACTCAGGCCGCTCCGCCGAGCTTCGAGGACTCGTGCGACCAAAAACACTTCGTAATCCATGCTCAAACCGAACACGATCGCGAAGGCAAGGATCGGTATGATGGGAAAGACGCCACCAGTTCCTTCATGGACGCCCAAGAAACGGCTTCCGTGTCCCTCCTGGAAGACCAGAACCAATGCGCCGAATGCAGCGCCAACGGAAAGCAGGTTCAGTGCGACCGCCTTCGCGGCAGCGAACAGGGATCGGAAGCCGACAAGAAGCGCCAGGAATGTTGCAGCAACCACTAACGCAATCACCCGCGGCAGCCGGTCGCCGACCGCGTTCTCGTAGTCGGCATTCAAGGCGGGAATACCGCCAATGCTGATCTTCGCACCGGGCATGCCTAGTAGATCGGCTACTGCGAGTCGCCTGAGTTCCCGCACCCAACGGATCTGTTCTTCCGCCGAGACCCAAGGCGCAGGTAAGAGCTCCTCGAGAGTAGCCCTTCCGTCGCCTCTGAGGAGACTCCTCCGAGTCTCGGAAGATAGAGACCAAATGAGATCACGATGGCCCTCGGTCAGCGTTGGAAGCGAGA
>OCZU010002579.1_pt1 | contig 11523 bp, 10 predicted proteins | sample 1539001 | NCBI WGS metagenome assembly OCZU01 (sample SAMEA3539306, study PRJEB22396) | soil metagenome | biome: tundra; feature: field; material: soil | place: USA | collected 2010-05 | depth 0.15 m
CGGCGCTATCGGCGGTAAATACGCGCTGCCTTGCCGGGGTTTCATCATAACGCAGTTGGCCAGCGCATTTACTGCGGGAGAGCGGGGCTGCATAAGATAGGTACCCGCTGCTCCCCACGCTAAGTATTGCAATTATTATTGCGCTTTCCGGGAATTCCCTGGCATGGTAGGCGCTATGCGCGGAAGGCATGGGCATTGGACGGCTGACCGCAGTAAAACTCGTGGTCAGCGAAATATCGTGACCGCAGTAAAACAAGCCAGCGAGGCCGTAGCAGGCCAGCCTCCTGAGCCCGCGGATGGCGATACCTCCATGCAACCGGGCAGCCGGATCCGGAAATGGCGCGGCGGTTTCATCAGTAATTCGGCTGGTGTCTTGCGCGAGCGCAATTTCCGCCGGTTCTATGCGGGCTACGTGACGTCACTGCTCGGCACGTCGATGTCCTCGGTCGCGCTGGCGTTCGCCGTCCTCGATGGCGGCGGGAATGCGGCCGATCTCGGGTACGTCTTCGCGGCCGGCGTGGTGCCCCAGGTGCTGTTCATGCTCGGCGGGGGAGTGATCGCGGACAGGCTCGGACGCCGGCCGGTGATGCTGGCGGCTGACGCGGTCCGGTTCGCCGTGCAGGCCACGCTGGCGGCTGCGCTGCTGGCCGGGTCACCGCCCATCTGGCTGTTCGTCGTGCTGGAGGCGCTGCTGGGCACGGGGGAGGCGTTCTTTACCCCGGCGCTCGGCGCGCTGACGCCGGACATCGCGCCGCCCCGGCGGCTGAGTGACGCGAACGCGCTGCTCGGCCTTGCCCAGTCGGTGACCAGGATCACCGGGCCCGCGGTGGCCGGGATCCTGGTCGCCGCCACCATGCCCGGCGTGGTCATCGCGCTCGATGCCGCCAGCTACGGCGCGAGCGTGCTTGCGCTGAGCCTGCTGCGCCTGCCGGCCAGGAAGGCGCCGCTGCGCTCGCCGCTGCGCGACTTGGCCGACGGGTGGTCGCAGTTCAGGTCCCAGACCTGGCTGTGGGTTACCACCGTGCAGTACGCACTCTTCAACCTGTTCACGTGGGCGCCCTACCTGCTGCTCGGGCCGGTCGCGGCGAAGGACTACCTCGGCGGCGCGCGTGCCTGGGGCCTCATCCTGGCGGCCCAGGCCGCCGGGGCAATCCTGGCGGGCACGCTGCTGGTGGGCCGGCGGCCCCGGCGGCCGGTCGTCGCGGCGGTGATCGGCGCGTTCGGGTACCCGATGCCATGCCTGCTGCTCGCGCTGCATGCGCCTGTCTACGGCGTGGCGGCCGGCGCACTGGCCGCCGGCGTCGGCTCGGCCGTGTCCAGCACCTTCTGGACTACGGCGCTGCAGCAGCAGGTGCCGCCGGAGATGCTGGCACGGGCCACGGCGTTCTCGCTGACTGGTTCCTTCGCCCTCGGCTCGGCTGCGTTCACGGTCATCGGCCCCATCGCTGCCGTGGTCGGGGCGGGCACCGTTCTCGGCGTCGCGGCGGCCTGGGGGATACTCAGCCCCGCCGTGGTGCTCGCAGTGCCCGCCGTCCGGTCGGTTACCTGGCGCCCGGCGGCTAGCCCGGACCCGGCGGCTAGCCCGGACCCGGCAGCGTGACGGGCCGCTTGAGCCGGTAGCCGGCCATCAGCTTCTCCCGGATGTCCGGCGGCAGGGGCTTGACCGCCTCGCGCATCGTGACGCCGGACGCGCGGTGCGCGCGCGGGGCGAGCCACTCCGCCACGAGCGCGGGGCGCCGCCTGGCCGTATCGCGCAGGATCCAGCCGATGGCCTTGCGGATGAAGAACTCCTTCTCCTCCAGCATGCTGTCCGCGTACCGGCCGAACCTGTCGAAGTCGCCGTCCCCGCGGCGCAGCGGGCCGAGCAGGGCGAGCATCGCGGACCGGCGGAGCCAGAAGTCGCCGTCGGCGGCCCACCGGTCCAGGGTGCCGAGAAGCTCGGGGTAGCGCTCGGTCAGCTTGCCCATGACGCTGCCGGCCAGGTTGTCTACCAGTGCCCAGGTACGGGCCGTGCGCAGCATGGTCTCCACCAGCAGCGTGTCCTCGGCGCGGAGCAGGCCTGCGTTCGCGTCCAGGAGCTCGACGGCGGCCATCCGGCAGTCGTGCACCGGCCGGGACCACAACGCGCGGGCGACGGCGACCAGGTCGGCACGGGTCAGGTCCGGCCGGCCCGCGCACCACGACCGGACCGTGGCCCGCATCACCGGCACCGAGGTGCCGGCGAACTCCAGGTCGCTCTTGAGGTAGGCCTTCTCGCTGACCGCCCGCTCCGGGGTGCCGGCCGCCCGCAGCGCGTGCTCGATCGCGGTTGCCTCGCTGGCGGCGTCTGCGGGCATTGCGGATCCGGTCATAGGCCGCGATTCTTCCACGCCGGGTGGCCGGCGAAGTCCCCGGACGGCAGCGGCAGCAGAATCGCTGGACTTCCGGCAGCCAGTCGGCTTGATGCTGATAGCCGTCATGCGCTGCATCGCTGATGAGGATGACCCGTGCGGGCTCGTTTCTGCCCTGCTGGACGCGCTGCCGTCTGGCGGCTGCCTGGTGCTGACGCACAGTCGGCCCGGCCATGTGGGGAGGCCTGGCATGCAAGCCGTAGCCGGCAGGCACGCAGTACTGTGGAGCTTGCGATGACCTCAACCATCCTTAATATCACCTTCGATTGCGCCGATTCCGGCACCCTCGCGCGATTCTGGGGTGCAGCTACCGGCTGGGATGTCCAGGTCCAGGATTCCCGGCCGGACTGCGCGGAGTATGCCGTAGGGCCAGCGTCCGGCGGCGGCCCGCGGCTGTACTTCGTGCAGGTGCCGGAAGCCAAGGTCGCGAAGAACCGGATCCACCTGGACCTGATTCCTCCCAGCGACGACCAGGAGCGGGAGGTAGCCCGGCTGGTCAGCCTGGGTGCCACGGTGGCGGAGCGCCAGCCGCCCGGAGTCAGCTGGATTGTGCTAGCCGACCCGGAGGGCAACGAGTTCTGCGTCGAATGATGACAGCGCGTCTTAAGGTGATCTTGGATGTCATCATGGCGAAGTCAGAGGACCGTCAGTTTATTGTCTCAACGCATTCAACTCGACTTTCGCATTTTCGGGATGCGACTGTCCGGTGCCAGGCACGTCACCCCGCTGCCACTCAATCCGGCTTTTCAGGCCTCGCACGGGATCATGGGTGACTGGCATTGCCGGGTGGGCTGCGGCGCAGATGTGATCTAGTGCCGCAGCAGGCAACGTGTGCCTCGTTCGGGCTCATTCGCCACAGCCCGGTATCCCCGAACCTGTGCTAATTGTGCGGCCCGACCGTGAGCCCGACGCCGATTGGTAACGGCTGCGCATCCCGGATGCCTTCTAACGAGGTCCCGACAACAGACTGAGCTCCTGGGCGCGCCTGACGGCAGCCCGGCGGGTGTTCACGCCGAGCTTCATGTAGATGTTCTTCGTGTGGGTCCGCATGGTGTTGAGCGAGACCATCAGCTCGCGGGCAATGAGGGGCCCGCTCAATTCGGAAGCGAGGAGGCGGAGCACCTCCAGCTCCCGGTCGCTGAGCGGCTCGACGAGTCCCTGAGTCTTCGCTGGACGGACCGATGGCCGTTCCCAGCCTGTCAGCAGCTCTGAGATGTAGTCAGTGGTGATGCCCCTCCGGGAGGCTTCCCGGAGTAGGGCCTTCATGGCGTGGCCCTCGTCGACGAACAGCCGGACGTAGCCCTCAGGCTCTGCTGCCGTCAACGCCTGCTCCAGCGCAACAAGGGCGGACGCGCCATCGCCGCCGCCTGCGGCGGCGAGCGCCTCGAGGATCAGGATCTCGATGACGCTGCCCGTCCTAGTTCCCGTTTCGGCTGCCTCCCGGAGACGACCGAGGAGGCCCACGGCCTCCGCCATGGACTCCTCCGCCCCGCTGTTGGTCTTTGTAATCGCGAGGAGCAGCCTCGCCAGGGTGATGTGCTCGTATTCGCTCAGGTAACTGAGCTTGTCTTCCGGCGACAGCCCCGCCTCACGAGCCCACCCGCGGGCTTCCCGTAGACGCCCCAGGGCAATCCACGTGCGGGCCCGCAGCGCTGCAAGCGGGCGAACGTCGGGGAAGAAGTCGCTCACGTACATGCGCTCCGCCTCCTCCAGCAGAGTGAGCGCTTCCTCGGTACCTCCTTCAGCCTGAAGCAGCCGTGCCATGGCCACCCGCCAGCGATAGGGATGCTGTGGCATCGCCGCGTGCTCACCGAGGTCCTGGCTCTCGAGGAGGTGGCGCCGGGCACTCTCCAGGTCGTTGCGCTCGCGGAAGACTTCGCTCATCCCGGCGTGCATGTCGGCCGTCCCCCGCACGAGTGCCCGGCTCTGCTCCGGCACAAGCGCCAGCGCGTGCTCGTAGGTGCGCTGGGCGTCGCTCAGGCGCCCCTGCACTATGCAGATGTCACCCAGGGCGAGGGTGGCCCCAAGTGCGTCCGCGACGTGCCCCGCCCGCTCGAGGCCCGCGACGCACTCGCTCCATGCCCGATGAGCCGCTGCGAGGTCGCCTTCAGTCCAGAAGGCGATGCCCAGAAAGCCGGCGGCCCCGGCCCGCACCATGTGATCGTCTTCGATAGCCAGCTCCATAGCCCGCTGGGCATGCTCCACCGTGGCGGGCACATCCCCTCGAACCTGCGCGAGTGCTGCCCGGTACATCTCGATCTGTCCTGGGACGCGGCGTAGCTCGCCCTCGTCGACGAAGGCGATCTCAGCCACTCGCGCCGAGGATGCCGCCCCGTCGTCACCCGTCAGTGGCATCACCTGGCGCTCGGCGTCGTCCAACCGGCCTTCGACGCCCGACAGCTCCCCCGTTGCCAGCAGGGCACCGGCGAAGCTAACGCTGAGCACGGGCCGCCGCCGGATGAGGTCGTCGGGGAGCGCCTCAGCCCAGCTGAGCAGTGCGGTCTCCTGGCGGGCCATGCGCATCGCCGGGAGCGCCCCCTCGACGAGCTCCGCCGTTCGCTCGAAGTCACGAGCGGCAAGTGCGTGGCGGATGGCCTCGGTCCAGTCGCCCTCGCGCTCGTACCACTCACTAGCCCGTCGGTGCAGCTCTGGAGCACGCTCGGGTTGCTCGTCTTCGAGATGAGCCTGCAGGACGTCGGCGAACAGATGGTGATAGCGGTACCAACGACGCTGGTCGTCGAGCGGAACGACGAAGAGGTTTCGCCGCTCGAGGGCGCCCAGCATCGCCTTGCCGTTGCTTCGCCCGGCGACGGCATCGCAGAGTGGGCCATTCAGCCGTTCAAGGATGCAGGTGTCCAGGAGGAACATCCGGATCTCGTCGGGTAGACGCTGCAGGACCTCCTCGACCAGGTAATCGACGATGTAGCGGTCGTTGCCCGTGAACCGGGCGACGAAGTCTGCGACGTCGTCTCGTCCCTCCATCGAGAGGGCGGCCAGCTGGAGCGCGGCGATCCACCCCTCGGTGCGCTCCTCCAACGCGGCGACATCCTCGGAGCCGAGGCCAAGGCCCGTCACGTCGTTGAGGTAGATCGATGCTTCCTCGGCGGTGAAGCGCAGATCTTCAGCCCGAATCTCCACCATTTCCCCTCGCGCCCGTAGCCGTGCCAGCGGGAGCGGCGGGTCCGCGCGCGTCGTGATCACCACATGGATCTGTGCGGGGAGGTGGCCGAGCAGAAAGGTCATCCCAGCATGGACGTCGGGATCGTCGATGACGTGGTAGTCATCGAGCACCAAATCGAGCTCGTCCGGCAACGCACTGAGCTCGTTGACCACGGCGGCGAGGACGCCCTCAGTCGGTGGCTGGCCCGATTCCAGGAGCGGGAGGATGCTCTCCCCGATCGCGGGCACGGCGGCCGCTTGGAGCGCGGCGAGCACTTGCGCCCAGAAAGCGGCGGGCTCGTTGTCAGCCGGATCGAGTGCAATCCACGCCACGGTGCGGTTGCGAGCCGTGCGAGACGACAGCCACTGCGCAACGAGGGATGTCTTGCCGAAGCCGGCGGGCGCCGAGATGAGCGTCAACCTCGCCAGGGCCCCGCGATCGAGCCGCGCAGCGAGCCTGGGCCGTGCGACCAGGTCTGGCCGCGGCTTGGGGACATTCAGCTTGGTCGCAACCCGCGGGCTTGGCATCGGGTCCTCTCTTCGGGCGTCGCCCGCAGAGGTGATCTTCTCAGAGCGAACGCCGGAGAGGTCACCGGCGGGCGTCGGGCCCGACAGGCCCAGTTGGGCACGCCTGCACCACGCCCGCCCACGGCTGGCTGGCGTGCCCTTTCCCTGCCGTCGGCGGGCGAATCACCACCTCGGTCACATCATTTGGTGATGCCGGGTCACCACGTCCTTTCCTACCGTCCAGAACAGCGCCGGAAACCTCACCGGCTCAAGACCGACCAAGACCAAGGAGCCGAGTCATGACCATCACCGCCACCCGCCTTACCCGGGCCGCCGGCATCTGCGCCGCGATAGCCGGCCTGATTTTCATCGCCGTCCAGATCAAGCACCCGCCCATGAACGTCGACTCGGTCACCACCACCCAGTGGGTAGTGCGCAGCACCGCCAAGGTGATCATGGCGGCGCTGGCGCTCGCGGGCATCACCGGCATGTACCTGCGGCAGGTCCGCCAGACACGCGTGCTCGGACTGGTCGGCTACCTGCTGTTCGCCGTCGGCTACCTCGCCATCCTCAGCACCGAGGTCATCGCCGCTAGCGTCCTCCCCGTCCTGGCGCACACTTCGCCCGGTTACGTGAACGACCTGGTCACCGCGGCCGCCGGCGGCACCCCTGCCGGACACATCGGCGGGATGCAGATCGTGTTTGATGTCTCCGGCTTCGCGTACATGGTCGGTGGTCTTCTTTTCGGCATCGCGCTGTTCCGTGCCCGTGTCCTGGCGCGGTGGGCCGCGGCCCTTCTCGCCCTGGGCACCATCGCCACCGCCGCGCTCGCGGTACTGCCGCAGTCGTTCAATCGGCCGCTGGCTGTCCCTACCGGCGTTGCCCTGATCGGCCTGGGTATCTCCCTGTGGCGCGACCAGCGCAAGACCGCCCCCGAGGCTGGTCCGGCGACCAGCCGCGCCGAGCACCTGGCAGTCCGATGAGCCAGGCACCGTCCGGGGCCGGCAGCGGGCGAGAGGCCGGGTTCTACGAGATCCGCCTGCGGGGCCACCTCGGCCCCCGATGGGCGAACCGGCTCGAGGTCTCGAGCCTCTCCCACGAGAGCGGCGGCACCACGGTCCTCCGGGTCACGGTCGTCGACCAGGCCGCACTGCACGGTCTGCTCCACAAGATCCGCGACCTCGGCCTCCCGCTGATCTCGGTCGTACCTGCTGAACGAGCCGACACGACCCACGCACCCACCGGTCCTCACTAACCGCGAAACGCACTCACGGAAAGGGAATCCGACATGACTCCCACCGCCGCTATCCCGGGCACCGCGACACAGCCGGCCAGCGCCATGAGCCCCAAGAGGAAACTGGCGATTGCCACTGGCGTGTTGTTCTTCATCACCCACGTGACCTCGGTTGCCGCGATAGTCCTGTACCAGCCGGTGCTGAACCGCCCCGGATACGTCCTGGGCAACGGCGCTGCCAACTCCCGCATCCTCTTCGGCGGCCTGCTCGAGGTCATCCTCGCCGCGGCCGTCATCGGCACGGCGGTCACCCTCTACCCCGTCGTCAGCCGACACAACCGGGCACTCGCCATGGGCTATGTCGGCCTGCGCACCCTGGAGGCGGGACTCATCGTCACGGGTATCGTCAGCCTGCTGGCGGTGGTCTCGCTCCAGCACGATGTGGCCGGTACCGCTGCCAACGCCGCCGCTCTCACGACCGTCGGCAAGGCGCTCGTGGCCGTCCACAACTGGACGTTCATCATCGGGCCCGGGCTGGTCTGCGGCCTGAACACCGTGGTGATGGCCTACGCGCTGTACCGCTCCAAGCTCGTCGCCCGTTTCATCCCTGTCCTGGGCCTGATCGGTGGTCCACTCGTCTTCGCCGCCAACGTCGCCGGCATGTTCGGCGTGCCCCGCCACGACCTCGGCGTGTGTGCTGTCCCGGTCTTCGCCTGGGAGGTCTGCCTGGCCATCTTCCTGATCACCAAGGGGTACCGGTCCACGGCTGCGACCTCGATCGTGCCTTCGGACGAGCGGCAACCGCAGCTGACCGCCGCTTGAGCGCCACTTTCCTTCCCGCCCGGTCTGACACCGACTCCGGTCCCGCCACCGGGGTCGGTGTCGAGTCCGGCGGCCCTCTACGGCTTCGTGCGGGTGCTCGGTAGCGAGTGAGACCCGAACGGAGCGCAGACCGTCCGAGAATGCCGGTTCTTTGCGCCCTGACAGGGCCAGCCCAACCACCCTCAGGCCGGTCGGGATCACCCCCCGCTACCGGGCGGGTTGGAGTCAGCCGGGCAAACGTTGCCTGATGCGGCACTGGTCTCGGGCGGCATGGGTGAGGATGCTGGCCGCGACCTGACGGAGTCCGAGCGTGATGTGCTGTTGGTCTTCCTCAACAGGGTGCGGGACGCGGTCGTCCGGGCGTCAGCAGGGCTGACCGGCGAGCAGCAGCGGATCCGCGGCGTGCCGTCGGGGACGAGCCTGCTCGGCCTGATCAGGCATCTCACCGCGGTCGAGAAGCACTGGTTCCAGCGGGTCTTCCTCAGCCAGGACCGTCGCGTCGACATGTCCATGGACGTCCCCGCCAGCGCGACCCGCGACGAGGTCGTGGCCGCCTACCGGCAGGCGTGCGCCCGCAGCGATGAGATCGTGCGCGCCTGCCCTGCCCCGTCCACGATGGCCGGGGCCGCCAACCCGGGAGAGAACCGGGCTGTCTCGCTGCGGCGGATCATGGTGCACATGATCGAGGAAACCGCGCGGCACGCCGGTCATGCCGACATCCTCCGGGAGCGGATCGACGGCGCCACCGGCCTGTGACCACCGTTGACGTTTGCCGCTCAACCAGGACCGTACAGGTCAGACTGGGTTTGCCCGGGCCGCGATAGAAGACGCCAGGCAGGTCCTCGGTGCCGGGCAGGCCCGCAACCGGGTCGCCGCCGCGGTTCGCTGCCTGCTCCCCTTCACGCTGATCTGCCAGACCCTGGCGATCATCTGGTTCGCCACGGCGGGCCACTACCCCGACGACGTCACCGCCCGTTGCCTCGACGCACCCTTGTACACCACCAGGACCGAGCCATCCACCGCCGACCTGATCGCCAGGCTCAGGCGCGTCCTGATCACCGCAAGATTTCAGCAGCCTCGCCCTGACCAGCCCGCACTCGCAGATACCCACGTCATGCGCCTGGCCTGGGAGACCAACGCGGCGTAATGACGAAAGTCGAGATTCAAACTCGTTGCTAGATATCTCGGCGCCGCCCCGAACAGCAAATTGGTCAGCATCCGCGGGCAGCTGACTTCATTCATCACGTGACAAGCGGCTGGCCCGGGCGTGGCCGCGATTCGCGAGCCTGACCGTCGCATGCCAACTCGGTAGTTCGGCGGCATCGGCGGCCTTCAGCCGTTGGCGGGCCGCCCCCGTAGGGACGGCCCGCCGCAGGTCCTGCCTGGTCCTTCCTGTGCCCTCTTCCCGTGCCCCGCTACTGCGCGGGATAGGGCAGCAGGCAGAGCCCGGCGAGACCGCTCACGCCACCGCACGTCTGGCTGCCGTCGAGATTGTCGCTCGCGATCCACAGGCCCGCGCTAGTCAGCAGCATGTCGTCCGCGCCGAGCCCGCGCGCCCTGGTGGGGTTGAAGGTGAGAGCCCCCGTCGCGGGCGACAGCCCCTCCATGCCGGGCGCCGAGATCGCGGTGGGCCCGGGCGCATCGCAGTCGTCCGGGTTCGTCGACCAGCGCTCGTGCCCGCCGAAGTACGCGGTACCGGCGTCTGCAGCCGCTGAGTACAGGGAGTCGCAGCCGGTGTAGTTCACCCAGTTGTGCAGGACATAGCCAGGCTGCCCGTTCGCCTGGGCTGGCGGATTGACGGTGGCCGGGAACGAGGCCGCCGCATCGCACAGGCCGGTGCGAGTGGTTCCTCCGGTCGGGAAGCCGTTCGGGTGGTAGCCGGTGGTTCCGATGTAGATCGTGGAATCGTCCGGCGACCAGGCAGCCGCCTGGATGTAGAACGACTCGCCGGTGAAGCACTGGTAAGGGTACCCGCCCGGATTGGAGCTGCTGAGCTCGCCCAGGCTGCCGTCCCACTCGGGCGACGTCCAGCCGGTGACGGTGGCCGGCGTCGTCGCCAGGTTGAGCATGAAGATCTGCTGCCGGGGCAGCCCGCCGGCCGTGGTGAAGTCCCCCATCACCAGGTCGAGCGTGCCGCCGTGACTCAGTGCCTGGTTGTAGACGCGGGTGGGGTTGTCGCTCACGCCGGGGAAGGTGTTGTGACCGGAGATCTTCAGGCTGAGGAACCCGTCATCCTTGCCCGTCACCGGGCTCAGGCTGGTCATGTACGGGTTGGCGGTGCTGTTGTTGATCGAGGTGTAGTAGCCGCCGACCAGGATGTGGCCATTCGCCTCGAGCAGCGTCGAGACCTGGCCGTTGGCGCTGTGCCCGAACGCGGTCACGACGGCGCCCGCGGTCGTGTCGACCTCAGCGAGGTTCTTCACCGTGGTGCCGTTGACGGCGGTGAATGAGCCGCCGATGTAGGCGTCGGCGCAGTTCGTGCCGTTGAAGGCGATCGAGTTCACGATGCCGTTGACGTTCGGGTTCCACGACGTGACCGTGTACGGGGACGTGGCGCTGAAGCTGAATGCGTTGTTGCGGGTGTACGTCGTGCTCCCCTTCTTGATCGTCGTGAAGGTGCCGACCGCGTACATCGTGTTGCCGCATTGCACGACCTGCCGGATCTGCTCGACCGGGCTGCTGGTAGGCAGCAGGTGCGGGATATTCGTCACCGGAGTCGCCGACACCGACCCGGCCGGGGGCGACGTGGCGAATGACGGTGCGGCGACCCCGATCATGCTGATAACCACGGTGGCAGCCACCGCTCCGGCCCTGCCCCAGAATCTAAGCCTCCTGTGCCGCATGGCACACCCCTAACTCTCGTCCCCCGGTAACGCTCTGCGCGTGCTCGCGGCCTGATGGCAGGAAAGAAACTTGCCCAATAGCCACGAGCACCCGATCAGCCAAGAGTCCGGCGTGGGGGTTGCCGGGCAGTACGCGAACGGTTGCAGAAGGGTGGCAGAACCGGCGGCCGGCCGCCGCGGCCACCGCGATGCTGGTCAGCTGCCTGCCGCCAGTGCGCGGCGAAGTGCCTGACCTGGCGGCTGGGACGCTGGCGGTGAGCTCGGGCGGGTACTGTTAGCCGGCCTGGGCTGGCGGCTGGACAGGCCTACGTCCAAGCGGCCGATATCCGCGACCAGGTTCGATGAGGCCGAGGCCCGCCCGGCGATGATGGCCGGGTAGCGCTGGACCCGCGGGCGGCGAACAAGCCGCCGAAGCTGTCGCGGAGGCGGCGATGGCGCTCGCCGTCCAGGCGGAACATCCAGCGTGGGAGAAGCTGGAACGCCGGATCTGGCGATGGGCCGATGGCCGGGGGTGGCGAAGCCCCGGCCATGCAGCACGTCCCGGACGAACGGGCATCGCCGGCCGGGG
>OCZU010002580.1_pt1 | contig 11522 bp, 8 predicted proteins | sample 1539001 | NCBI WGS metagenome assembly OCZU01 (sample SAMEA3539306, study PRJEB22396) | soil metagenome | biome: tundra; feature: field; material: soil | place: USA | collected 2010-05 | depth 0.15 m
TCGCCGCGACCTGGGGCAGGCACGCCCGGCACCACATCGCCCGGCAGTGGTTCGATGAGCAGTCCGATAACCTCATCTTGTGCCGGGTCACCCAGATGAGCCTGCTGCGCCTGGTGTCCAACCGCGCCATCATGGGAGAAGACGTCGTCACGCGAAGCGAAGCCTGGCGGATCCTCGATCAGCTCTGGTCAGATAACCGCGTCCTGTGGGCAGAGGAGCCTGACCATCTGGAGGCCGTCTTCCGCGCCATCTCCGCCCAGAATGACAACAGCCACAAACTCTGGACTGATGACTACCTCGCAGCATTTGCCCAGGCCAGCGGCGCTTCACTGGTGACACTCGACACCAGGCTGAAGGGCCGCTATCCATCCGTAACGGTCGACCAGCTGACCTGAAGTACTCCCGGAAACCGCGGGATGCGCTGGAGACGCCACAGCGTCCGTAAGCCACCCGTCAGCTATGGGCTGAGTGGCCGACCTGAGTGGTTATAGCTTGCACGGCGGCCTGTGCCGAAGCCACCACCAGCTCAAGCAGCATCCCCGCTGGCAGCTAGCGCAGCTTTCACCAGGTCATTTCCTGTGAACCACCCCGAGCGGTCGCGCCTATGCGGTCGGACCCGACAGCTACCTGTAGGAACTGGCAGCGATCATCGAAGGGGTACCGGCCCGTTGTCAGGTGGGCATGTGGCGCTCGCATGTCAGGGTGACGCTCGCGTATCAGGCCAGCAGCCTGGCGCTCGCGTGTCAGGCCGGCAGCGTGAGGCTCACGTGTCAGATGAACAGCGCAGTGCCCGCGGTTCCTGATCGGCCAGTGCTCGCACCGGACCGCCGCCCGCCAGCGGCAGCGATCGCAGTCGCTGGCCGGTGGCATCGAAAATCGCGCTGGCGATCGCGGGCGCCACGGCAATCATCGGAGTCTCGCCGGCTCCGGCGGACGGCAGGTCGGGGCGGTCGAGCAGGATGACCTCGATGAGCGGGACGTCGGCCATCCGCGGCACCCGGTACGCGGAGAACGCACCATTGGTGATCACCCCGTCAGTGAAGCTGATCGCTTCGAGCAGAGCCCCGCCCAGGGCCATCACAGTGGCACCTTCGACCTGGCTGGTCACCGTCTCCGGATTCACGATAGCGCCGCATTCATAGCCGGTGACCAGCCGAATGACATGCGGCTGACCGTCCGGGCCGATCCGCACCTGAGCAGCGGTCGCGACCCGTCCGGCCTTCTCCGAACCACAGGCGATGCCCCACCCGATCCGCTCTGGCGAAGGCGGACGAGGCGGCGGCGATTCAGCTGGCGGCGGCGGGCCTGGCGGCGAAGGCTGCTCTGTGGGCGAGGGCGGCTCGGACGGCTTGCCCGTTCCGGCTCGCCGTCCCCACTCGACATGCTGGGCGACGGCACGGAGTACATCAGCTAGCTGGGAGTCGGCGAGGTTGCGCAGCCGGAACTCGACCGGATCCTGGCCGAGCCGCTCGGCCAATTCGTCCATCTGCGACTCCCTCGCGAAGTTATTGGCCGTCGCCGCGAGCCCGCGATAGGCGGCCTGGAGCAGCGGACCGGCTGCGGGCTGGTAGTCCAGCCGCTGATGAGGCACCCGGTACGGAGTAGTGATTGCCGCCTGGCCGGAATTGACATTCCGGTGCGTCCACGCGGTCAGCACTCCGTCCGTCGTGCTCCCGGATGCCACGTCGATCACCGCGGCCGGCCGCAGCGTGCCCACGGTGAACTCCTCATGCCTGCTCCACGCGATCCGGACCGGTCGGCCCGCATGCCTCGCCAAGACGGCGGCCTCAATCGCGATCCCGGCGGCATGCCTGCCGCCGAACCCGCCGCCGGTCGGCGGCACGATCACCCGAACCCGGTCCTCGGCCAGCCCGACCGCCGCCGCGACCTGCGCTCGCACCGGAAACGGCGCCTGCGTCCCGGTCCAGATCGTCAGGCGGCCGTCAGTGTCCCAGACCGCAAGCGCGACCCGGGTCTCCAGCGGCGCCGGAGCGATGTAGGCGGCGGTGTAGGTGGCCTGCACGCGCACCGCGGCCAGGCCGAACGCGGCATCGACGTCCCCGATCTCGTGGTGGAACGGTCCGCCTCGTGGACCGCCGCCCGACTCGACCGGATGTGCCAGCAGGTACTCCGAGATCGTGGCATCGGACGGTGCCTGCGGCAGGTCCCACCCCGCCGCCGCCGCTAGATCGGCGATCGCAAGCCTGGCCGTCACCAGATCGGGTGCGACGACACCGGTCAGCTCCCCGGACTGAACGACAAGGACCCCGGGCCGGTGTCGCGCCGCTGCGCAGTCAAGCTCGCGGAGCCGCGCCCCTGGTGCTGGCGGCCGCAGTACAGCTCCATGCCCCATCCCCGCAGCAGCCAGGTCGGTAACGAAACGGCGGGTGCCAGTGACGGCAGCCACGGTTCCTGGCGGCACTTGCGGCCGCCCAGCGACCTGCCAGTCAGCCGGCGATCGCAGGACAGGCTCGCTCGTCATGATCTCGATATGCCTCGTCCCGGCCGCCTCCGGTAGCAGCGTGCGAGCATGTGCGGCGGCCCGGCGCAAGGCACTGCCGGCGTCGGGCATCGAGCGGCTGCCGAACGTGCCCATGTCGTACGGACACAGATCGGTGTCGGCCATCGTCAGCCGGACCTGGGCCAGCGGGATGCGCAGTTCCTCGGCGACGAGCTGCCGCAGCGCGGTGCGGTTGTCCTGGCCGACATCGACCTTGCCGGTGAACGCGGTCACGATCCCGCTGGTCCCGATGTGCAGCCAGGCACCGCCGCTGGTCGACCAGGTCCCAGCAGAAGGGGGAGCCACCACGACCAGGCCGTCGCCAAGCGCTCCGAACCAGTCCCGCTCGGCAGGCTCGGTCAGGTCCCACGGCCGGCTCGGCCGGTATCCGTCCGAACCAGGCTCGGGCGGTCCCCATCGATCCGCAGCGGAGGAGCCGGCCACTGACGCAGCGACCCCGTGGCCAGCCGGCTCAGCTTGCATGGCCCCGTGCTCCCCGGCGGTGGTCAGACTGACGGCTCGGTGCACGGCCTGGCGGATCCGCGAGTAGCAGCCGCACCGGCAGATGTTGCCGGCCAGCCCTTCGTTGATCGCGGAATCGTCCGGTTCTGGATCGCTGGCTAGCAACGCGACGGTCGACAAGATCATGCCAGGGGTGCAGTAGCCGCACTGGGCAGCGCCGAGCGCGGCGAACGCGCGCTGTACCGGATGCAGCCGCTCCCCGTCGGCCAGTCCCTCGATCGTGGTGATTCGGCGGCCTGCCATCGAGCCCGCCTGCTGCTGGCAGGCCCGTACTGGCTCGCCGTCGACCAGCACAGTGCAGGAGCCGCAAGCTCCCTCGCCGCAGCCGGGCTTGGCGCCGGTGAGCCCGAGCTCATCGCGCAGCGCAAAGAGCAGGACGGCGGACGACGGCACCAACCGGTCGGTCCCGTTGACAGTCAGTACGACGCGCTCCGGATCGCGGTCGGAGTGCGGGACGCCCTCGGAGGGCGAGTCACCTGAGGCAGTCATGACACCATCCTGGCGCACTCCGGCCGGGTCGAGCCGACCTGGCACCGGGCGTCGCCAATGATCGTGGTCACTTGTCGGTTACCGCGACTGACTGGCGACCACGAACTAGAGCGCGGGAGGTGCCCGGTGTGGGGCAAGGGGCAGCGACTGGGCCAGCTTGTGCTCGGTGTAGGCCGCGCGGGCCTCGCGGACTCCGTCAAGGGGCGAGACCTCAGCGACCGGGACGTCCCACCAGGCGCCGGTGCCTGGGGCCGCGATGGTCGGATCGGTCTCGATGTGGATCACTGTGGTGCGGGTGGCGGAGCGGGCCGCGGCCAGAGCATCGCGCAGCTCCGCGATCGAGGTCACGGCGATCACGTCGGCGCCGAGGCTGGCAGCGTTCGCAGCCAGATCCACCGGCAAAACGGCACCATCCAGCTGGCCCGAGCTGGCATCACGGAAGCGGTACCTGGTGCCGAAGCCGGCCGTGCCCCCAGATTGGGAGAGCGCGCCGATCGACTGGAAGCCGTGGTTCTGCACCAGGATGATCACGAGCTTGATGTCCTCGGCGATCGCGGTGACTAGCTCGGAGCTGAGCATCAGGTACGAGCCGTCCCCGACCAGGACGAAGACCTCCCGATCGGGCGCCGCAAGCTTCACCCCGAGCCCGCCGGCGATCTCATAACCCATGCAGGAGTAGCCATACTCGACGTGATAGCCCTTGCAGTCTCTGGTCCGCCAGAGCTTGTGCAGGTCACCGGGCAAACTGCCGGCGGCACAGACCACCACGTCGCGCGGAGCGCTGGCCTCGTTAACCGCTCCGATCACCTCTGAGTGGGCCGGCCGGGGCCGGTGACCGAGGTGATACGCACGCTCCACCTCCCCGTCCCAGGCCGCGGCCAGGCCCAGCGCGAACAGCCGGTAAGCCGGGTCGACTTGCCAGCCAGCCGTGAGCCTGGTCAGCTCCTCAAGTCCTGCCCTGGCGTCGGCGATCAGCGGGATGGCCGACCTCTTGTGCGCGTCGAACCCTGCCACGTTCAGGTTCACCCAGCGGACGTCAGGAGCGGCGAACAGGCTGTTCGACGCCGTGCTGAAATCACTCCATCGGGTGCCGACCCCGATGATCAGGTCCGCGGCGGCAGCAAGCGAGTTGGCCGCGGTGGTACCGGTGACGCCGATGGCGCCGACTGCCGCCGGGTGGTCGAACGGCAGCGCGCCCTTGCCCGCCTGCGTCTCGGCGACCGGGATCCCGGTCGCCTCGGCGAACTGCCTGAGCGCGGCGGACGCCTCGCTATACAGCACCCCGCCGCCTGCCACCAGCAGAGGCCGGCGGCTCGCCCGGATCGCGGTCCCGGCATCGGCCAGCGCGGCGGACTCCGGGCGCGCACGGGGGATCCGCCACGACCGGGGCTCGAATAGCTCACCCGGCCACTCAGACGCCTCGGCGACGACATCTTGCGGGAGCGCAATCGTTACCGCTCCAGTTTCTGCCGGATCGGTCAGAACCCGCATCGCCTGCAGTAGCGCGGCCGGCAACTGCTCGGGACGCCAGATCCGGTCGAAGTACCTCGACACCGGGCGCAGGCAGTCGTTGACCGAGATGTCGAGAGTCCGCGGGTCCTCAAGTTCCTGCAGCACCGGGCTTGCCACCCTGGTCGCGAACACGTCGCCGGGAATGAGCAGCACCGGAAGCCGGTTCACGGTAGCCAGCGCGGCACCGGTCACCATGTTGGTGGCGCCCGGGCCGATCGAGGAGGTGCAGGCAAAGGTCTGCAGCCGGTTCTTCATCCGCGCGTAGCCGGCGGCGGCGTGCACCATGCCCTGCTCGTTGCGTCCCTGGTAGTAACGCAGGTCGTCGCTTGCCTCAAGCAGCGCCGCGCCCAGGCCGGCCACATTACCGTGCCCGAAGATTCCCCAGCATCCAGCGAAGAACCGCTGGCTGACGCCGTCGCGCTCGCTGTACTGGGCGACCAGGAACCTGACTAGTGCCTGGCCGACCGTGAGTCGGACCGTCGCCCCCTTCATTCGGGTCTCCCCGCGGGCAAACCTGTCGCCAGGAGGTCGATGCTACGGTCCGCTCCGCTGGAGTAGACCTGCTGGTAGCCGAAGCCAGGACCGCCAGGACCGGCAGCTACCTCGAAGTAGATCTCCTCAAGCACCGCCTCGCCCGGCGCCTCCTCGTCATGCTTATGTAGCGGGTAGGAGGACCAGTTCCCTGCCGGGGTCAGCACCTCGACGCAGACCAGCCGGTCGGTCTCGAACGCCTCGGGGGAGCAGAATCTGTTCACCTGCCCGCTGGCGATGCCGACGCTGGCTGGCGCAGCCGCGCTAGCTGCCGTGGCTGGCGCATCCGCGCTGGCCCTTGCCGCATCCTGGCTGAAGTAGGCGACGACGCTCAGCCGCCTGCCATCGCGCCGACGATCAGCAGCGGCTCGGCGCCAGCCAGGACGGCTTGCGGAAGGGGTGCGTCAGGCGGCTCGTGGGACAGATCCTCCTGGCAGGCGAAAAACCGCACAAACGCTCGCCGTTGCCCGGTGACCTGATCCCTGACGGTGCCCCTGAGCACCGGAAAGCGCTCCTCCAGCGCATCTAGCACTATGCGCAGGCTCGCTTCCGTCGCACCGTCACCCTGGCCAGGCATGTCGATGGTCACCTCGCCACTGACGCCCGCCAGGGTCCGCAGATGCGCCGGAAGCGAGACCCTGATCATGGCCGCCCTCATGACAGCGTCTGTACCTCCACGGACAGCACGGACGGCAGATCCCTGACAATAGCCGTCCAGCTATCACCGCCATCCGGCGAGACGTACACCTGGCCGCCGGTGGTACCGAAGTACACTCCGCACTGATCGAGCGAGTCGACATCCATGGCGTCACGCAGCACGTTGACGTAACAGTTCTGCTGGGGCAGGCCAACGGTGAGCGGCTCCCACTCGTTCCCGCCGGTCCTGCTCCGGTAGACCCGCAACTGGCCGTCCGGCGGGAAGTGGTAAGAGTCGCTGGTGATCGGGACGACGAAGATGGTCTCCGGCTCATGTGCGTGCACGGAGATCGGGAATCCGAAGTCGGACGGCAGATTCCCGCTCACTTCATGCCAGTTCTCGCCGGCGTCATCGCTGCGCATCACGTCCCAGTGCTTCTGCATGAACAGCACGTCAGGCCGGGACGGATGCAACGCGATCCGGTGCACGCAGTGCCCGACCTCGGCCGCCGGATCCGGGATGCCCTCGGAGTGCAGCCCGTGGTTGATCGGGCGCCAGCTGATGCCGGAGTCATCGCTGCGGAATGCGCCAGCGGAGGAGATCGCGGCGTACATCCGGCCGATGTTCACCGGATCCTGAATGATCGTATGCAGGCACATGCCGCCGGCGCCCGGCTGCCAGCTCGAACCGGTGTCGTGGCACCGCAGGCCGGACAGTTCCTGCCAACTGTCGCCACCGTCGACAGACCGGAACAGCGCCGCGTCCTCCACTCCGGCATAGACCGTGTCCGGATCTGAGAGCGACGGCTCCAGGTGCCAGACCCTGGCGAACTCCCACGGATGCGGCGTGCCGTCGTACCACTGGTGCGTGCCGGGAATGCCGTCGTAGCTGAATTTATTACCGACCGGCTGCCAGCTTGCGCCACCGTCGTCGGACCGCTGGATCAGCTGTCCGAACCAGCCGGTCGACTGCGATGCGTAGAGACGGTCCGGACTCGCCGGCGAGCCCTTGAGGTGGTAGATCTCCCAGCCAGGGAATTCCGGGCCGTCGATCGCCCACTTATCCCGCTTGCCATCGGAAGTGAGGACGAACGCGCCCTTGCGGGTGCCGACAAGTACCCGTACTCCGCTCATCAGATCTCCTGTTGCTGCTGAGTTCCCTGCCTCGGGCACCTTCGAGACCAGCCGCGAGGCGGCCCTTGGTCTCGCAGCTTCGACCTTAGGCCGCAAGTCTGACAGTGGGCTGCGACAGCATCAGAGCGCCGCCGTCGAAGCATGGCCTACATTGCCCACCGTAGCCCGGCCTCCCGCCGCACGTGGCCGATCTCTAGGCATTGCGAAGGCGTTTGCGACCAAACGCGGGCGCGCTCTGCTAGCTGTTCAGAAGCCGTCGCTGCCGTAGCCCGGGTATCCGTACGGGTCCATCGCGTAGGGGTCGCTTCCCGCGTAGCTGCCGGTCTCCTGGCTGGTGACGGGGTACCCGTGCTGATCGTACGGGGCATCGTGAAATTGCCCGGCCTGGTAGCTGTCCGCCTCTGACTGGTTCAGCGGCGCAGCCGGATAGCCAACGCTGAACCCGCTGTTTCCTGGGGCCACGGGTAGCTGCGGAACGCCAGCGGGATAGGCGGCCGTCGATCCAGCCGGGAACTGATCAGCTGATCCGCCGAAGCCCGGATACCCGCTGGCTGGCTGGCTGGCCTGAGCCTGCTGATATGCGGCGTCCTGTGCATGGGCGTAAGGAGGCGTGCCATTGCCGATCGACGGCCTGCCCGGCAGGTAGCCGGGATAGGTCAGCGACGGCTCGGCTGGCACCGGGCTAGCTGGCGCCGGGCTAGCTGGCACCGGGCTAGCTGGTACCGGGCTAGCTAGCACTGGTCCGGTTGGTACCGGGCTAGCTAGCACTGGTCCGGTTGGCACCGGGCCGGCCAACCCGCGCGTCGGGAACGGCGAGCCGACGGACGCGGCGGGGTAGCCGCTGCCGACGGCTGACGGCATGGAATAAGTACTAGTGCTGGCGTCTGGCCCGTAGCCGACCGGACCTGGCTGCGAGGCTGGATAGCTGCTCGGACCGGCCGCGAGTGCCGGGTCAGCGTAGCCATCCGAGCCGCCGACCGATGAGTACCCGGTGCCAGCCGCGCTCGGGTAGCCGCCTGAGCTGGCCGCTGCGGCAGGATAGCTGTCCGGATCGCCACCGCCAGACCCGGCCGGGTACCGGTCCGAACCTGCTGTCGCGACTGGATAGCTCGGGCTGAACGGAGGCGTGCTGAACGGAGCCGAGGTAAGCGGAGCCGGGCTGAACGGTGCCGGGCTGAACGGTGCCGGATAGCCTCCGGAACCAGCAGGCGGCGGATAACTTGCACTGACCGGCGCTGGATAGACACCGGCTCCGACCGGCCTGGTCGAATAGCTCGCACTGGGAGCTAGTGCGGGAATCGGGTAGCCGGCTGGCGGTGAACTACCTGGTGGCAATGTCCGGTACGGATCGACAGTCGAAGCCGCCGCGTAGTCCGAGCCGCTGCCACCCGACCTGCGATAGCCGCCCGGGGGAGTGGCATCGCGCCGACCAGGGCCATCCATGGCAATGGTCTGAGCCGAACTCTCGGCCGAGTAGCGAGTGAACTGCTCGGCCTGGGACGCGGCGCCTGACGGTCTTGTTTCCTGCGCCGCTGACTCTGGCCGGTTACGGCGGTAGGACCTGCTGTCATCGGAGGCGATTCTCGGGAACGACGGGCTGGTCAACGGGTCATCGTCTTCGGCTAGGACCGGCTGCCGAGATCCGTCATGCTGCGGGCCGAGGCTGGCAAGCATCGCAAGGGTCTGTTCCCCGGCCGGAACGCCGCTCCGCCTGCCGCTGGCGGTCTCGAATTCGCCGCTGGCGCCGCGCGCTACCACGGCGCCCTGATCAGCCCGTGCCGGCTGGCGAGCCGACCGGACCGGAAGCCTGGGGCCGCCTTCCAGCGACGTGCCCGCCGACCTGCCATTGCGCAGCGAGGCGGCTGCGCGCACCGGCGGGGTTTCACGGGCCGAGAGGGTTTCACGGGCCGGGGCGGTTTCACGGGCCGGGGCGGAATCACGGGCCGAGGGGGTTTCACGGGCCGAGGGGGTTTCACGGGCCGAGGGGGACTCGCGTACCGGGCCGGAATCACGGGCCGGGGCGGAATCACGGGCCGGGGCGGAATCACGGGCCGGGGCGGAATCACGGGCCGGCTTGACTTCGGCCACGCGGGGCGTTTCGTGACGGTCGACGCGAGCCCGCGCGGCGGGCTGCGCGGTGGTGGTCAGCGGCTTGTCCGAGGCTAGCTCTGCCCAGTAGTCAACGTCTGACAGGCCATCCCAGTCGGTGCTTGGCCACTCGCCGTCACTGTCGCGCTTGGCCCGGCCCTGACGTGGGCGCACGGCAGGCAGCGACTCGGGCCGACGCGACCGGCCGCTGTCTCTCCTCCGGTCATCTGCCCGCGACTCTGCCGGCACGCTGCTTCGCTGGTCGCGCTCATCGCGCCCGGCCCTGGCGTCCTGATCACGCGGGCTCCCGGCGGACCTGCCGCCGCGTCCCTGCCCGCTCTCGTACTCACGTGCGATCGGGACCGACCGCGACGGCCGTTCGTCATAATCGTCAGATCCGCGCTGCCCCCCGCGGACCGCGGGGGCCCTGCCAGCGCGCGCACCATCAGGAACGCGGTCATCGGCGCCATCGTGGCCGCGCCTGCCGATCCGGCCCGTTCGCTGTGGCTGAGGCCCGCGGGATGCGCGATCCTGGTGACCCGGCCGGTCATCTTCCTCGCGCCAGCCCTGGCCGACGCCGCCGCGCGAGCGGCCGCGGCTGGCGCGGCTGTGTGCCGCGCCGTCGGCGTTCGATCGGGAGGGCTCAGCGGGCACGTCGTCGAAATTATCTTCGTCGTCCGCTCGCAAGAACCGCATTCCGGTCAGGACGACGATCACGATCAGGACGACCACAGCTGCCAGAATGATCAGCAGGGTATTGTTGTGCATCGCACCATCCAACCCGGCATGGCCCTAGTGAGACGCTCGGCAGGCGCACGCGGCCATCAACGCGAGCCTCCCTGGTGATACAAGCGCCCTGGACGAATTCCCCAGGCGATTCATCTGAACGATCATTGTGTCGTACCGCTATGGACCGTGTCACCAGATTAGAGAAGTTTAACCAACTCTGTCTACAGTCCGTAACGTTCCAACTACGGCTTGGCCAGAGCTGTCAGCCTGCCGATCCCGATGACATGCAGGGCGATCGCCGACCAGGTCTTCCGAAGTCCCGCTCCGGCCGGAAGCCGCAACTTGGCGTTGAGCGCGTACACGGTGAACCTGTACAGATGACCATTACGACCGGCTGGGCAGGGGGGATCGTACCCGGTTAGCCCGCGGCTGTTCTGGGCCACACGAGCGCCCGGCGGCAGCCTATTCTGCGCCAAGGCTGTGGTCGCAGGGCTGATGTCGAACACGATCCAGTAAACGTACGGAGTAATTGGGGCCAGCGAGTCATCCACGACGATCGCGAACGATTTTGTCTCGCCGGCCTGCGGTGCCCCTGACCAGTAGAGCGGCGGGCTCTGGCCGACGCCGTGGCACGTATACCGCAGCGGAATCTTGACGTCCGTGCTGAAGTCAGGACTGGTAATGGTCATCACCTGGGGAGTCCGCAGACGCTGGCTGCCCAGCCCGTTCAGCCAACTGCAGCCGCTGACCAGCGGCGCGAGGACGATGACAGCGACCAGGATGCCCAGCACCCGCGAGTTGCTGACGGCAGGGCGGGCTGAGCCGATCAGAACTGCCGGACCGACCGAACACGCCGGAAGGGCGGCAGCAGCCGGACCGGTTGCTGCCGAGCGGGCAGAACTGGCGGAAGGAACCAAGCTGCGTCCCCTAACCCGATCAAGCGGCGAAGTCTTGCGGTCGGATCTTACGCGGTTGACCGGGCGCTGGCGGTGCTGCAAGCAGTGTCGGGGACAGAAGGACGAAGCCCGGGTCAGTCCGGCTGACGGGAGTTACCGAACATGATCTCGTCCCAGGACGGTACGGACGACCTCCGCGGCCGGCCGCTGCGCTTCGCCGGAGCAGGGGCCGTGGCTGGCGCGGGAGCGGGAGCCGGGGCGGCGTCGGGACGCTCGGGTTGCGGCGACGGCTCTGACGGCAGATCATGCCGCGCATCCGCGGCGTCGATGCCGCCGACGCTCGTTCCACTGACCTGGCCAGCTGCGGCCTGACCAGCCGCGGGCCGTCCGCCGCCAGCGGCAGGCTGACCAGGCGCGGCCTGACCAGGCGCGTCCTGACCAGTCGAGCCCTGGCTAGCCGCGGCATGGCTAGCCGCGGCATGGCT
>OCZU010002581.1_pt1 | contig 11521 bp, 10 predicted proteins | sample 1539001 | NCBI WGS metagenome assembly OCZU01 (sample SAMEA3539306, study PRJEB22396) | soil metagenome | biome: tundra; feature: field; material: soil | place: USA | collected 2010-05 | depth 0.15 m
TTCCCCACTGCTGCCTCCCGTAGGAGTCTGGGCCGTGTCTCAGTCCCAGTGTGGCCGGTCGCCCTCTCAGGCCGGCTACCCGTCGTCGCCTTGGTAGGCCATTACCCCACCAACAAGCTGATAGGCCGCGAGTCCATCCCTAGCCGAAAAACTTTCCACACCAGCCAATGCCGGCCGGTGTCATATCCGGTATTAATTCCGGTTTCCCGGAGCTATCCCAGAGCTAAGGGCAGGTTGCTCACGTGTTACTCACCCGTTCGCCGCTCGAGTACCCCGAAGGGCCTTTCCGCTCGACTTGCATGTGTTAAGCACGCCGCCAGCGTTCGTCCTGAGCCAGGATCAAACTCTCCGTTGAATGTCTATTAACAACCGCAGCTATTGCTGACGGATTGTTGACATAATAGAGCTTCCTCGACCGGTCTAATTGATCGGTTCCGGAAGCGATCATGGCCATCGTAGTGAGATCAGTTCGTGATAATCACGAGCCGCCCCACTGACGAGGTTTTGGTGCTTTTAAAGTGCACTGGCTTTTAGCACGCTGTTGAGTTCTCAAGAAACGGGCGCGCACCTTCTTGGAACTTTCGTTCCTGTCCGGGGCAACCACTCTACATTACCAGGCTTGGAATCTCGTGTCAACTCTGTTCGCTAGAACTTTGCTAACCCTTGAACTTTGCCTCGTCATCAGACTACCTCCTGTTCGGACCAGTGCGCACAGCACAAGACTTAATCAGAAGGATTCGCTGGTGGCTTCCCTGGACCTGGCCGCTTTCGCGTCCATCCCCTCGGGCAAGAAGAACTCTAGGGGTGCTTGGCACCTTCGTCAAATCGACGGTGTCTACGGGGTATTACAGCAGGTCAGACGCGGTGTTACAGGACGTAGTCCCGCGTGCGCCGCCGAACGGGGCGTCATCTGGACACCACTTCGACCGCGCCGACCGTGCGCTTGCCCAGGCGCAGGATCAGGTAACGACCATGCAACAAATCCTCACGGCCGGGCACCGCGTCTTCCGACGTCACCTTGCGGTTGTTCAGGTACGCACCGCCCTCCGCAATCGCCCTCCTGGCCGCTGACTTGCTCGGTACGAGCTTGAGCTCGGCCATCAGGTCGACGACGGCCGGCCGGGCGGCCCCGGCGAACACCTGAACGGAAGGTACTTCCGCCACCGCGGCGGCGAGGGTTTGCTCGTCTACCTCGGCCAGGTCGCTGCGGCCGAACAGGGCCTGGCTGGCCGCGATCGCGCGACGGGTTTCCTCGGCGCCGTGGACGAGCGTGGTCATCTCCTGCGCCAGGGCGCGCTGGCCCGCCCGGCCGGCCGGCCGTTCGGCGCTTTCGCGCGTCAGCTGTTCGATCTCCTCCCGTGACCGAAAGCTGAATACCCGCAGCAGACCGGGCACCTCCGCGTCGGACACGTTCAGCCAGAACTGGTAGAACACGTACGGCGGCATCAGGTCGGCGCTGAGCCAGATGGCTCCGCCCTCGGTCTTGCCGTACTTGGTCCCATCCGGCTTGGTGATCAGCGGCGTGGCCAGCGCGTGCACGGACGCCCCCTCCACCGACCTGATCAGCCCGACCCCGGCGACCAGGTTGCCCCACTGGTCGCTGCCGCCGACCTGCACGGTGCAGCCGTACCGCCGGTAAAGCTCCAGGTAGTCCAGCGCCTGGAGTAGCTGGTAGCTGAACTCGGTGTAGCTGATCCCGCCGGCTTCCAGCCTGGCCTTGACCGACTCCCGGTCCAGCATCCGGTTGACCGAGAAGTGCTTGCCGATATCTCGCAGGAACTCAAGCACCGGCATCGGCCCGGTCCAGTCCAGGTTGCTCACGATCAGCGCGCTGGCCGGGCCGGCGTCGAAGTCGAGGAACCGGGATACCTCACCGCGGATCCGCTGCACCCACTGGTCCACCACCTCCCGCGGGTTCAGCACCCGCTCGGCCGACTTGCCGCTCGGGTCGCCGATCAGTCCGGTCGCCCCGCCGACCAGCCCGATCGGGCAGTGCCCGGCGAGCTGCAGGCGGCGCAGCGTCACCAGCTGCACGAGATTCCCGATGTGCAGCCCGGGAGCGGTCGGATCGAAGCCGCAGTACACCGTGACCCGACCGGAATTCAGCGCCGCCCGCAGCTCGTCGAGGTCGGTCGTAACGGCGAGCAGACCCCGCCAGGAGAGTTCGTCGATGATGTCGTCCACGCCTGCATGGTGCCATCTTCGGATCGCTAGGGGGTAACCAGTTTGCGGTGTCGCGGGACATGCGGCCGGTACACCGAGACGGTCGGCTCGCCCGCGAACCAGAACCGCCATGGCACCTCGGCCGCCATGGAGACTCCGACCCGGGGCCCGCAGACGATGTCTGGAGAACGAGCCGTGGTGCTTGCGCCCGGACTTGTCCCTGGCGCCCGGACCCGGAGCGCCGCCGACGCTGCGCAGACGTCCACACCGTCCAGCGACCTGTCGATGTCGAGCGCCCGGCAGAGCCTGGCCGGCCCGCGAGCCAGGTCACGCGGGGCGAGCCGGGCCTGATCCGGCGTATCCGGGGCGCCGCCGGGGTTGCGGCGGGACCGCCGCGCCCGGGCCAGGTTCTCCCCCTCGATGACCGCCCCCGCCCGCAGCAGGACCGCGGACGCGCTGTCCTCCCCCCGGCAGACCAGGTTTACGCAAAAGTGCATGCCGTAGGTGAAATACACGTAGGCGTGGCCGGGCGGCCCGAACATGACCGCGTTCCGCCGGGTCTGGCCCCGGTAGGCATGGGACGCCGGATCGGTCTGGCCGGCGTACGCCTCGACCTCGGTGAGCTCGATCGCGACCAGGCCGGCCGCCGTCTCGTGCTCCAGGACGCAGCCGAGCAGCTCCGGCGCGACCTCGGCGGCAGGCCGGGCAAAGAAGTCACGCGAGATCGGCACCTACCGCTACCCCACGTCCTGCGCCCAGGCGGCGTGGCTCTCGACCGTCGCCCGCAACGCGACGAGCTGCTCGGCGACCCGTTCCGGTGCCGTACCGCCGTGGCCCTGACGCGCCGCCAGGGCGCCCTCGACCGTCAGCACCTGGCGGACGTCAGGCGTCAGGTACTCCGAAACCTTGGCCAGATCAGCGTCGCTCACCTCGTCCAGGTCGCGGTCGTGGACCTGACACCACACCACCAGGTGCCCGACCACCTCATGCGCCTCACGGAACGGGACGCCGCGGCGCACCAGGTACTCGGCCAGGTCAGTGGCGAGCGTGAACCCGACCGACGCGCCGCGACTCAGCTTGTCGGGATTGATCCGCAGCGTCGCGATCAGGCCGGCCATGGCCGGGAGCACGAGCAGGAGCGTGTCGACCGCGTCGAAGACCGGCTCCTTGTCCTCCTGCAGATCCCGGTTGTAGGTGAGCGGCAGGCCCTTCAGCGTGACGAGCAGGCCGGTCAGCCCGCCGATCAGGCGGCCCGCCTTGCCCCGGGCCAGCTCGGCCACGTCCGGGTTCTTCTTCTGCGGCATGATCGAGGAACCGGTCGCGTAGGCGTCGTCGATCTCGACCCAGCCGAACTCCGCCGACGACCAGAGCACGATCTCCTCGCCGAGCCGGGACAGGTGCACCCCGATCAGCGCCGCGGCGAAGCAGAATTCGGCCGCGAAGTCACGGTCGCTGACCGCGTCCATGGAGTTCGGCGCCGCTTCGGCGAAACCGAGCTCGGCGGCGAGCACCTGCGGATCGACCGGCAGCGAGGACCCGGCCAGCGCACCGGACCCGAGCGGGCTGACCGCGGCGCGCTTGTCCCCGTCCCGCAGCCGGCCGACGTCGCGGGCGAACGCCTGGACGTGCGCGAGCAGCTGGTGGCCGAACAGCACCGGCTGGGCATGCTGCAGGTGGGTCATGCCGGGGGCGGCCACATTACCGCATCCCGCCGCCTGGTCGATCAGCGCGGTCTCGAGCTCGGCCAGCCTGCTCGCGACCAGCCGGGCGTTGTCCCGCAGGTACAGCCGCAGGTCGGTGGCGACCTGGTCGTTGCGGCTGCGGCCGGCCCGCAGCTTGCCGCCGAGCGCGCCGAGCCGTTCGAGCAACCCTCGCTCCAGCGCGGTATGCACGTCCTCGTCGGTGATCGTAGGCCGGAACGCCCCGGTCGCGCACGCCCGGTCCAGGTCATCGAGAGCCTTGAGCATGGCGCTGAGCTCATCGTCGGTCAGCAGGCCGGCCCGGTGCAGCACGCGAGCGTGCGCCCGGGAAGCGCGCAGATCGTACCGGGCCAGCCGCCAGTCGAACTGCACGCTGACGGATAGCCGGGCCAGCGCGTCGGCGGGTCCGGCACCGAACCGTCCGCCCCACAGCCGCGTCGACTCCCCCCCGGAGTCGCCCGAATCCCCTGCAGCTTGTCCCGGTGCTTCCACAGCTCTTCTTTCTATCGCAGTAATGCCTCAGTTTTGTCGCACTGGCGGGCGGCGCGGCGGTGGGTGGTTGATGGCGGAGACGATCATCGTCGGCGTTCGGCGCAGCGCAGGAAATCCGCCGTCAGGGCGTCGCCACCCGCCGGGTCACGCGCGATGATCAGGACCGTGTCGTCCCCGGCGACGGTGCCGAGGATCGACGGCAGGGCCGCATGGTCGATGACGGAGGCGAGGAACTGCGCGGCCCCGGCCGGTGTCCGCAGGACGACGAGGTTCCCGCTCGCCTCGGCCGAGGTCATCAGCTCACCCAGGTACCGGGCCAGCCGCGCGTCCCGGGCCGACTCCGCTGTGTGCACCCGCTGCCTCTGGGGCCCGCGGTGGCCCGAGGGAGCCTGCGGATCTTGCGAGGTCTGGACTGGCTCCAGGCCTCCGGTGGTCTGGGAGGTACCGGGGCCGGGGCGCGAGCCGGGGCCGCCCGGTTCCTCCGGCAGGGCGTAGACGAGCGCGCCGCCGGTGGCCCGCAGCCGCACCACGCCGAGCTCGTCGAGGTCCCGGGACAGGGTCGCCTGGGTCACGTGCACGCTGGCGTAACGCTCGAGCAGGTCGGCCAGCTCCTCTTGCGAGCGGACCTGCTCGCGGGCAAGGATGGCGGCGATCCGCGCGTGCCTAGCCGTCTTGGTCACCGGGGTAGCCGGGTTCATGCCCGCTCCAGCAGCCAGGCCAGCAGCGCCTTCTGAGCATGCAGCCGGTTCTCCGCCTGCTCCCAGACCACGCTGTTGGGCCCGTCGAGCACCTCGGCGCTGATCTCTTCACCGCGGTGTGCCGGCAGGCAGTGCAGTACCAGGCAGCCGGGCCGGGCCAGCGCCAGCTTCGGACCGTCCAGCCGGTAGGAGTCACCGGTCCCGTCGGCGCCGAAGGCGGCCAGCCGTTCCGCCCGCTCGCCTTCGGTCCCCATCGAGGTCCACACGTCGGTCGCGATCACGTCGGCGTCCCGGCACGCCACCCGGGGGTCGGTGTAGCACGCGACCTCCCCGCCGCTCTGGCGGGCGATCTGTCCGGCGGCGGCCATGACCGCGGGGCCGGGGCGGAAGGTCTCCGGTGAGCCGATGCGCACCCGCATCCCGGCGGTCGCCCCGCCGAGCAGGTAAGAGCGCGCCATGTTGCTCGCGCCGTCGCCGAGGAAGGTCAGCGTCCGGCCAGCCAGCGAGCCGTAGTGCGCCCGGATCGTCTGCAGGTCGGCGAGGACCTGGCAGGGATGGAACTGATCGGTGAGCGCGTTGACCACCGGTACGGTCGCGACCGAGGCCAGCGCCTCGATCCGCTCCTGGCCGGAGGTGCGCCAGGCGATCGCGGCGACCTGCCGGGTCAGCACCCGGGAGACGTCCTCGATCGTCTCGCCCCGGCCCAGGTGGGTCGTCTGGGTGTCAATGAGGAGCGGGTGCCCGCCGAGTTCGGCGATGCCGACGGTGAACGACACCCTGGTGCGCAGCGATGGCTTGTCGAACAGCACGGCCACCGCGCGCGGTCCGGCCAGCGGCTGCCACCCGAACCTGTCCTTCTTCATCTCCTCGGCCAGGTCGAGGACCCCGGCCTGCTCATCGGGCGTGAGATCGTCGTCCCGCAGGAAGTGCCTCGGCATCAGGCCGCCCCCTGGATCGCGTCGAGGATCCCGGGCAGCGCCGCGGTGACCTGGCCGGCCTGGGCGGCGGACAAGATCAGCGGCGGCGCGAGCCTGACCGCGTTCGGCTGGACCGCGTTCACCAGGAACCCGGCCTGCCGGGCGGCCGCCTCCACCTGCCCGGCCACGTCGGCCGTCAGCACCAGGGCCAGCCAGAGCCCGGTGCCGCGCACGCTCGCCAGCAGCGGATGCCTGACCGCCTCCAGGCCCGCCGCCAGGTGGGCGCCGACATCGGTGACGTGAGCCAGCAGGCCGTCGCGCTCGATCACCTCGAGCACCGCCAGGGCCGCGGCGCAGGCGACCGGGTTGCCGCCGAAGGTGGAACCGTGGTCGCCCTTGGCAAAGCCAGTGCCGCAGGCGCCGAGGCCCACGCAGGCCCCGATCGGAAGCCCGCCGCCCAGCCCCTTGGCCAGGGTCAGCACGTCGGGCCGCACGCCTTCGGCCTGGTGCGCGAACCAGATCCCGGTCCGTCCGATCGCGCTCTGGATCTCATCGAGCACCAGCAGCGCGCCGGCCTGGTCGCAGATCTCGCGCGCGGCGGGCAGGTAGCCCGCGGGGGGCGGTACGACCCCGCTCTCCCCCAGGGTGGGCTCGAGGAAGACCGCCGCGACGTCAGCTCCGACCGCTGCGCGCAGCGCGTCGGCGTCACCGTAGGGGACGAACCGTACGGTCCGGCCGTACGGTCCGAACGGCGCCCGGATGGACTCCTTGCCGGTCAGCGAGAGCGCGCCCAGGGTCCGGCCATGGAAGCCACCCTCGGCGGCCACGATGACCGGCCGGGACGGACCCTGGATCCGGAGCACGAGCTTGAGCGCGGCCTCGTTGGCCTCGGTGCCCGAGTTCGCGAAGAACACCCGCCCGTCCGCGGCGAGCAGGCTGAGCAGCCGTTCGGCGAGCTCGATCTCGCGCTCGTGCAGGAAGAGGTTGGAGGTGTGGGCCACGGCGGCGACCTGGCGGCTGACCGCCTCGACGATGGCCGGGTGGGCGTGCCCGAGTGAGCTCACCGCGATCCCGGCGATCAGGTCCAGGTACTCGCGCCCGTCCGCGTCCCACACCAGGCAGCCCGCGCCCCGGCTGATCGCCACCGGGGGCACGCCGTAGTTCGGCATGATCGCCGCCGCGAACCGCTTCTGCAGCGACTCGGTTTCGCTCATTGTTCCGGGGCTCCTTCCTGCACGACCATGGTGCCGATGCCGGAATCGGTAAAGATCTCGAGCAGGATGGCGTGGCTGAGACGGCCGTCAAGGACATGGGCGTGCGGGACGCCGCCGCGCACGGCGGTCAGGCACGCCTCCATCTTGGGGATCATCCCGGCCGAGAGCCCGGGCAGCAGCCGCTCGAGCTCGGGCACGGTGAGCTGGCTGATCACCTCGGCCGACGAGGGCCAGTCCCGGTACAGACCCGCCACGTCGGTGAGCACCACGAGCTTGGCCGCGCCGAGGGCCACCGCGAGCGCGGCGGCGGCGGTGTCCGCGTTCACGTTGTAGACCTCGCCGTCCTGTCCCCCGGCCACGCTCGACACGACCGGGATCCGGCCATCGGCCAGCAGCGCCTCGATCGCGCCGCAGTCGGTCTTCACGATCTCGCCGACCAGGCCGATGTCGACCGTCTGGCCGTCGACGACCGCCGCCTTGCGGATCGCGGTGAAGGTGCTGGCATCTTGCCCGGACATGCCCACGGCGAACGGGCCGTGCCGGTTGATCAGGCCGACCAGGTCTTTGTTCACCTTGCCGGACAAGACCATCCGGACGACCTCCATCGTCTCCGGCGTGGTGACCCGGAGCCCCGCGGTGAACGTGGACTCCACCCCGAGCCGGCCGAGCTCTTCGGTGATCTGAGGGCCGCCGCCGTGCACCACGACCGGGCGCAGCCCGGCGTAGCGGAGGAAGACCAGGTCCTGGGCGAAGGCCAGGCGCAGCGGTTCCTCCGTCATGGCGTGGCCGCCATACTTGATCACCACGGTCCGGCCGTGGAATTGCTTCAGCCAGGGCAGCGCCTCGATCAGTGTCGCCGCCTTGGCGGACGCGACCAGGTGCCCGTCGCCGTTCACCCTGTCGCTGGCCACGATCATCTGGCCACGATCATGTGGAGTAGGCCGAATTCTCGTGGACGTAGGCGGCGGTCAGGTCGGTGGTCAAGATGATGGCGGAGTGCGGCCCCGCGGACAGGTCCACGGTGATCGTCACGTCCTTCGGCCTCAGGTCCACCTTCGAGCGCTCATCACCGGCGGCGCCGTGGCGGCAGACCCAGATACCGTTGATCGCCACGTTCAGCCGGTCGGGTTCGAAGACCGCGTCCGTGGTGCCCACCGCGCTCAGCACCCGGCCCCAGTTGGGATCCTCGCCACCGATGGCGCACTTGAGCAGGTTATTCCGTGCGACGGCCCGCCCGGCGGTCACCGCGTCAGCCTCCGACGCGGCCCCGACCACCTCGATCGTGATCATCTTCTCGGCACCCTCGGCGTCCAGCTGGAGCTGCCTGGCCAGGTCCGCGCACACCTCGGTGAGCGTCACGATGAAATCGGCGCCGGCCGGGGTGACGCCCGCCGCCCCGCTGGCCAGCAGCAGCACCGTGTCGTTGGTGGACATGCAGCCGTCGACGTCCAGCCGGTCGAAGGTCACCGCGGTGGCCGACCGCAGCGCGGAATCAAGCTCGGCGGGCGGAAGGTCGGCATCGGTAGTGAGCACGCACAACATGGTGGCCAGCGCCGGGGCCAGCATTCCGGCGCCCTTGGCCATCCCGCCGATGGTGTAGCCGCCTGCGCCGCGCCGGAAGGCGATCTTCACCACGGTGTCGGTCGTCCTGATCGCGTCGGCGGCGGCCAGGCCGCCGGCCCGGGAGGCTTCCGCGACCGCGGCGTCGACGCCGGGGAGGAGCTTGTCCATGGGTAGGCGCTCGCCGATCAGGCCGGTCGAGCAGACGGCGATCTCCCCTGCCCCTTCGCCGAGGGCGGCGGCCAGGTGCTCGGCGGTGGCGTGCGTGTCCTGGAAGCCAAGCGGGCCGGTGCAGGCATTGGCCCCGCCGGAGTTGAGCACCACGGCCCGGACCCGGCCACCCCGCACGACCTCGCGGGTCCAGATCACCGGAGCGGCCTGCACCCGGTTGGAGGTGAATACGGCGGCGGCGGACCGTGAAGGTCCGTCGTTCAGGACGACGGCGACGTCCGGATCAGGGGACCGCTTCAATCCGGCTATCACTCCGGCGGCGCGGAAACCTTGCGGGGCGGTCACGCTCATGGCGCTACTCCGTGTGCGGTCAGGCCGGCGGTTTCCGGCAGGCCGAGCATGAGGTTGGCGATCTGTACCGCCTGGCCGGCCGCCCCCTTGACCAGGTTGTCCAGGGCGCAGACGACGATAACGCGGCCGGCATGGGTGTCGGCCGCAGCTTGCAGATGGGCCGCGTTGGACCCGAAGGTCGCACCCGTGGCCGGCCACCGGCCCTCGGCCAGCAGGTGGACGAACGGCTCCCCCGTGTAAGCCTGCGCCAGCGCGGCCCGGACCTGCCCAGCCCCGGCCGAGCCAGCCCCGGCCGACGAGGTCAGCCGGGCGGTGCAGGTGGCCAGGATGCCGCGCGACATCGGGGCCAGCGTCGGCGTAAACGAGACAGTCACCGGGCTGGGATGAGGCAGGCGGGTCCGTTCGGAAAAAAGGGCTTGCTCTATTTCTGGGGTATGCCGGTGCGTGCCCCCGGCCTGGTAGGCCGACATCGACCCCATGACCTCGCTGCCAAGCAGGTCAAGCCGGGCCGAGCGGCCCGCGCCCGACGTTCCCGAGGCGGCGACGATCACGATGTCGGCGGGGTCGGCCAGCCCCGCGGCCAGCAGCGGGGCAAGGGCGAGGATCGAGGCAGTGGCGTAGCAGCCGGGCGCGGCCACCTTGGTCGAGGCCTTGATCGCGGCGCGAGCCCCGGGCAGCTCGGGCAGGCCGTAGGTCCACTGGCCGGCGTACGGTGTCGGATAGTACCGCGTCCAGGCCTCCGGGTCGCCGAGCCTGAAGTCGGCACTCAGGTCGATGATCTTCAGCTCAGCCGGGAGCCGGGCGGCCAGCTGCGCCGACTCCCCGTGCGGAAGAGCGGTGAAAAGCAGGTCGGCCTCGGCCAGGATGTCCGGGTCAGTGCTGGTGAACACGCTGTCGTTGAGGCCAGGATGGCCGGTCAGCTGCGGATGCACCGCGGTCACCGGCGTCCCGGCGCTGCTGCCCGCGGACACCGGGCCGATCTCGAGGTCCGGATGACCGGCCAGCAGGCGCAGTAGTTCGCCCCCGGCGTACCCGCTGGCCCCCGCTACCGCCACCCTCGCACCCATATGCCTGTCCCTCGCGTCGCGCCGTCTTGGAAGATTATTCACCATACCGCATTAATATGCAAGATGTGAGGCGGCATAGGCTGGGAACGTGGAGCGGGACGGCAGGCGAGGACACACCCGGCGGGGGTATTCCGGCGGCCGCCGCGCGGTGCTGAGGGCGGGGGGCTGCCTGCTGTTCCTGGCGGGCTGCTGCGCGGTGCTCACGACGGGCTGCTCCTCCGCGAAGGCGACGTCGGGCGCCGGGGCGACCTGCGGCACCACGCGCACCGCGGCGAACGTGCCGGTCGTTATCAAGATCACCAAGGGCACCGTGACCTGCGCGACGGCGCTGCAGGTGGAGAACGAGTACGCGGCCAAGATCAGGGACGGCCAGGTGCGGGGCAACGGCGGCGGCGCGCCGGTCACGGTGAACGGGTGGACCTGCCAGGGGTATGCCACCCCTGAGGTGCTGAGCACCGGCAAAGCGTCGCAGTGCCGCTCCAGCGGCGCCGCGATCCTCGCCGTCCTCCCGGTGCCCTCCCCCGCGACCACCGCGGCCTAACCGGCCACCGTCACGAACCGGCGGAGCGGCTCGCCAGGGGGCGGAACACGCTGAACGTGTCGGAAGGGGGTCCGCCTGTGGCGTTGACTGCGCGCGGGATGCTGCTGACCGCGCTGAGGCCCCGGGTCGTGCTGATCATCTGGACCTGGTCGCGGCCGCCGGCCTTGGCCCGGTACAGCGCCGCGTCGGCCGCGGCCATCAGGTCGGGGTATTCACGCTGGCTCCCGCTGTCCAGCGCGGCCACCCCGATCGACACCGTGACGTGCACCCTTTCGCCGCCGGACGCGCCGGGAGCGATAATGCTCAGCCCGGCGATGGTGGCGCGTACCCGTTCGGCGATCCGGAAGGCGTCGACCGCCCGGGTCTGCGGCAGCAGCAGCGAGAACTCCTCGCCCCCGAACCGCCCCGCCAGGTCGTAGTCGCGCAGCTCGCTGCTCAGCGTGCGGGCTATCTCCTTGATCACCTGATCACCGACCAGGTGACCGTAGGTGTCGTTGATCCCTTTGAACTTGTCGAGGTCAAGCAGGGCCACCGCCAGCGGCGATCGGGTCCGCACGGCCCGGCCGACCTCCGCGGTCGACTCGCGCTCCCAGGTCGCCGCGTTCAGCAGACCCGTCTTAGAATCGGCCCGGGCGTCCTTGAGCAGC
>OCZU010002582.1_pt1 | contig 11520 bp, 10 predicted proteins | sample 1539001 | NCBI WGS metagenome assembly OCZU01 (sample SAMEA3539306, study PRJEB22396) | soil metagenome | biome: tundra; feature: field; material: soil | place: USA | collected 2010-05 | depth 0.15 m
GAGGTAATCGCCAAGGTCGCCGTGCGCACCGGCTTTCGGCATCGGCAGGTACCCGGGGAGCAGATCGAACAGTGTCGGAATGTCCGTCGACCCCTGGATGCTGGCGTGACCGCGCAGCGCGAGAATGCCGCCTCCGGGCCGGCCCACGTTGCCGAGCAGCAGCTGGATGATCGCCGCTCCGCGGATGTACTGCACGCCGACGGAGTGCTGCGTCCACCCCACGGAATACACCCATGACGTGGTGCGCTCGCGACCGCTGTTGGCGGTGACGACCTCGCACACCTTCGCGAACTGGTCGGGCGGAACCCCGCAGATCCGCTCAACCATCTGGGGCGTGTATCGGGCGTAATGCCGCTTCAGGATCTGAAAGACGCAGAACGGATCCTGCAGGCTCTCGTCGCGCCGGACCTCGCTGTGCGGCAGGACCGCGCCGCGACCACCGAGCTCGTCACCGCCCCCCGCCTGCGCGGATGGCGCCCTGCCCGCCACGGCTCGGGAGCCTGCCGCGGCAGCTGTCTCCATACCCTCGTAGGCCCAGCTCGCCGTGTCGTACGTGCCCGTCTTCGGATCGAAGCCGGAGAAGAGGCCGCCGAGCTGGTCGGCATCCTGGAAGTCCTCACTGACGATGGTTGCCGCGTTGGTGTAGCTCACGACGTACTCGCGGAAATACTGCTCGGTGGTGAGGATGTAGTTGATGATCCCGCCCAGGAATGCGATATCACTGCCGGCGCGCAGCGGCACATACATATCGGCCATCGCGGAGGTTCTGGTGAAGCGCGGGTCGATGTGGATGATCGTGGCGCCGCGCGCCTTGGCCTCCATCACCCACTGGAATCCGACCGGATGACACTCGGCCATGTTCGAACCCTGAATGACGATGCAGTCAGCGTTCTGCAGGTCCTGCTGAAAGGTCGTGGCTCCGCCGCGTCCGAACGAGGTCCCCAGACTGGGGACAGTGGAGCTGTGTCAAATACGGGCTTGATTCTCGACCTGCACTACCCCGATCGCAGTGAAGAGCTTCTTGATGAGGTAGTTCTCTTCGTTGTCGAGGGTTGCGCCACCGAGGCTCGCGATGCCAAGGGTGCGGTGCAGGGCGTCACCGTGCTCGTCGACGTCCTCCCAGGTGCGTGCGCGAGTGTCGAGGACACGGTCGGCGATCATCTCCATGGCACGCTCAAGGGGCAGGTCTTCCCAGTCGGTGCCATACGGCCGCCGGTACTTCACGGTCGTGACCCGTCCGGGGCTGTTCACCAGCTGCTCGCTGGCGGCTCCCTTAGGGCAGAGCCGGCCCCGCGATATCGGCGAGTCGGGGTCGCCCTCGATCTGCACGACTCGGTCGCCCTTGACGTAGACGCGCTGCCCGCAGCCGACCGCGCAATACGGGCAGATGCTCTTGACGACCCGGTCAGCGGTTCTGGTCCTGGGCGCGATCTCCTCGGCCCGGGCGGATCGCACTGCGGTCCCGCGACCGAGCCGGTCTGCGCTGGTCAGCTGACGGACCACCGGCCAGCGTCCGATTCGGGTGCGAATGCTCACTGGAAGTACCTCCGAGCGTGCTATGACCGGCGCGACAGGATCGCGAAAATGATACTGAGGCGGTACCGGATGTGCTACCGATCTCGATTCCCTCGGGTCTGCCGGTGCCACTGAAGCCGATTGCGGAGTACCAGCCCGAGCGGTATCTGCCAAAGACGCTCGTGATCGTGGCGATGGTCGCGGTGGCGATTCTGTACGCGGCGTCGATGCTCCTGAACTGGGTGGGCGTGATCACGCCAACAGGCGGGTACGTCATCGTCAACGGCCTGCACCAGGCGAACTGGATGCTGCTCGTCGCGGCGGTGGTGGCCGCCATCGCGGCGCGACTCAGTGTCGCCCCGCCGGCAGGTTTCATCCGATTCGTCTTCGTGGCGCTCGACTTCTTCGTCCCCCTCGGCTTGTACATCGAATACATCGATAACCTGGGCCGCGCCGAGTCGGACACCATCAAGCCCTACCTCGGCCCCGGCTTCTTTCTGGCCCTGGGGACCACGGTCCTGCTCATCGCGACGACGGTGTTCGGTTGGCGTGAACGAGACATATGGCAGGACCTCACGGGAACCGCGAGCCAAGGTTGATGCCGGAATGGCGTATCCATTCATCCAGGAAGGTGTTTCATGGGGGCGAGGCGACCGGACGCCTCCAGGTCAGCAAAGGGAACGCTCAGATGCGTCCTTGCGGTCGTAACACTGCGACAGCACGCTGGGAGCGCAGATGCGGGCTCACTCATCACAGTCGGCAAGTCGCTCATCGCCATCAAGAATTGGACATTCCTGCTCGGGCCCGGATTCGTCGACGGAATCGGGACTGGGCTGATCCTCGGCTGGCTGATGTACCTGGTCCGGCCTGGTGTCACGCCGCCTGGCGCTCTTCGGCGTCGTCGGAGGTCCTCTGCTCGCCGCTTCAGGGATCGCCGTGCTGTTTGGCCTGATCCCACAACAGTCCACGTGGCAAGGCATCGCGACCGTCCCGGAGGTCATCTGGGAGGCGTTCCTCGGCTTGTGGCTCACCTTCAAGGGGTTCCATCGGGTCGCTCTTGACGCCCCGGAAACCCGCGAGGTCCGCGCGCGTGCGGGCTCTCCGGTCGATGCGGTGGCTGCCGCGTAGTTCTTCCCCTCCGGACACGCCAGAACGCGGACGAGCCTCGACAGACTTAACGGAGCTTCTCATGATCGTGGTCGACGACCTGAATGCGGTTTTCCACACGCGGTGTCAAGCACGGTTCGGCCTCGTCCAGCGGGTTCGGGCGCTGGGTAACTGCGTACTTTATCCGTAATCCCGCGGATTCCATTGCCTTTGGTGGTGACTAGCGTGTTCGGCATTGGAATCGCCACACGGAGAACAGTCATGAACGCCAATTCCGCCTCCCAGCCCCCGAGCCCTGGCCTCGACGCTCAATACACCGGACTGATAGAGACCGTTTGGGCTTGTGAAGCTCAGTGGACCCTAGATGACAGACTCGACGCCGCTATCCGTTACGCCCGGCGTGACAATGCACACAATGACGATTGACGTCATGGCTGCTGCTATTCCGGCTCCGTCGCCGACGTCTGGCGGCCCATCCGAATGACCGCCCTGACCATTGCCCTCGCCGTTGTCGGGACGACCTTTGTGGCACTCCCCATTTACTCTTTGGGCGTGCGCCGGCTACTCGGCCTCCGCCTGGGGCTGCTCAGGACCCTGATCGCCGGCGCAATCGCTCTTCTCGTCGTCTCTCCGATCATCAGCGAGCTCTCCGGGAGCACATACGCTGGCCAGAGCGCCCTGCCGGGCTTGTGGTTTGTCATCCTCGGCGTGGCGATCGCCCTCCTGGTCGGGATGGCCTTCCTCGTCATCGCTGAGGTCTTTGTTCCCTCCGGCTCACTGCCCGGCGCGCTCTTTGTCGCCAGGGGACTGCGCAAGCGATTTGTTCGCACGCGGCGGTACGCGCAGATCGGTCGAATTCTCGTGCGCCGCGGCCTTCTTCCCTATATGCGGGGTGGACGCCGGGCCGAGCTCCGCACGTCGGACGGTCGCGCGCGCCTGGCCCATTCGCTGCGCATGGCGCTCGAAGACGGCGGTGTGACCTTCGTCAAGCTCGGTCAGTTGATTGCCACTCGTCGTGACCTGTTGCCCGAGGAGTTCGTCACCGAGCTCAGCGGGCTTCAGGACGACGTGGCACCGGTGGCGTGGCCTGCCATCGATGAAGTGATCCGAACCGAGCTCCATGACAGGGCTGATGCCCTGTTCGCGACCTTCGACCGCACCCCGCTGGCGGCCGCGTCGGTCGCCCAAGTCCATGCGGCAACCCTGTGCTCAGGGGAGCGAGTGGTGGTGAAAGTCTGCCGGCCGGAGGCCCACGCCATCGTCGAGGCCGACCTCGAGATCCTCGAGCGTCTTGCTGTTCGTCTGGAGCGGAGCACACGCTGGGGTCGCTCGGTGGGGACCGTCAACCTGGCGCACGGATTCCGCGACGCCCTCCGCGAGGAACTCGATCTGCGTATTGAGGCGCGGAACATGACGTCAGTCGCCGCCGCTGCGGCGGCCCGCAGCAGCACTCCTGTCCGCATCCCCGTTCCGATCGAAGGTCTGTGCACGAGGGGGGTATTGGTGATGGAGCGGCTCGACAGCCAGCCGCTCTCGGCGATTGAGCCCAGGAGCGTCATCGGCGATCGACACGAACTGGCCCGTGCTCTGAACGATTGCCTTCTGGAACAGGTCGTGATCGACGGCGTCTTCCACGCCGACCCCCACCCGGGCAACGTCTTTCTCCTCCCCGACGGGGAGCTTGCGCTGCTGGACTTCGGCTTGGTGGGGCGCATCGACGCCGAGATGCGAGCGGCGCTGCAGCAGATCCTGCTTGCGGTCGACCGCGGCGACCCCGCGGCGCTCACCGATGCGCTCCTCGAAATCGTTGGCCGCCCGGCCGGGCTCGACGAGGATCAACTCCATCGATCCCTCGGGCGATTTCTGGCTCGCCATGTCGCAGCGGGCCTGACACCCGACGCCAGGATGTTCACTGACCTGTTCCGGCTGGTGTCCGACCATGGCCTCACCATCCCGGCCGAGATCGCCGCCGTGTTTCGAGCGTTGGCGACGATGGAAGGCACGCTCGCGCGCCTGGCCCCCGGCTTTGACATCGTCGCCGAGACGCGACGCTTCGCTGCGGACCGGTTCGCCGAGCGGCTTCGCCCCGGTTCCGTGCGCGACGCCGTCACTGACGAATTCACCACCCTGATGCCGGTGCTGCGCCGGCTCCCGCGCCACATCGACCGCATCAGCGCAGCACTGGAGTCCGGTCGCCTCAGCATCAACATGCGCGTGTTCGCTGATGATCGTGACCGTCAGTACGTGACCGGTCTGGTGCACCAGGTCCTGCTCGCGTTCCTGGCAGCCGTAAGCGCCGTCGTCGCCGTGATGATGCTTGGTTTGCACGGTGGACCGAACGTGACAAGCGGAATCAGCCTTTACCAGTTCTTCGGGTACTCGCTCCTGGTGATCGGCGCCACACTCGCCCTGCGTGTCCTCGTGGTCGCCGTGCGACCAACCACGAGTTGAGGGGCTGGTCAGGGAGCCGCCTCTCCGGGGTGTCTGCGTTTGCGGCTTGCGCCCGATCTGCGCTCGAAATCTGGGTCCTGTAGTGCGTGAAGATCAATCGCCCACCTGACCTGGCGGGATCCGCTCGATGCGCAGTCAGTGGCAACTGCCCGAGGGCCGCGAGCACACTTTGTTGGTCCCTCGAACAACGGGGCTAGTCCGGCCGTTCGTAGATTGTCGAAAGACACGACCTGACCATTGCTGAGAGCCCATGCGGCGGCTCGCGGCCGAGGTTCAGGCAACAAGTCCCAGGCCGACTTGTAGTCGGTCGCCATCGCACGTGCTGTGTGGATTAGCGGCGGCACCACGACTAGCGGAAGAAGGTTGGTTATCAGTCGTTCGTTGATCGGCGGTGGCCGCACATACGCGCCCGAATCGTTCGGCTGTCCGAGGTGGAGCAAATCCGGGGCAGCGGCGTTGTCAAAGGTCTGGGTGCGCTTGTCGATGTGGACTGTCCGTGAGGCGGGCCGCAGAGTCGACTGGAGCGGGAGACGAGGCTCGAACTCGCGACCCCTACCTTGGCAAGGTAGTGCTCTACCACTGAGCTACTCCCGCTCGTACGCGAAGGCCAGAAGTATATCGGCGCCGGTGTACGGCCCCCGGCGTGATCAGACCGGTTGCGCTGCCTCGCGCCGCTGTGAGGCGATCCAGCGATCCAACGGCTCACCGGACTCGAACGACGTGATCAGTGCGTACCGAGGGTTCGGCCCCGGGTTGTGCACGACGTGATACAGCCGCTCGGTGTCGATCACCAGCTGCCGGCGCGGATGGAGCGGGATCCGGCTCTCGGTCGCAGGGTCGTCGCGGACCTCGCGCAGGATGAACTCCGATCCCGCCGGGGCGTTGAGCTCGAGCCAGGAACGGACCACCCAGCCTTCACCGTCGGGGTTCAGGCGGTTGTTGTCGTCCTGGTGGAGCTGACGCAGGGCGTCGGCCTCCGACGACGGGTTGAGCTTGATCACCCGCACGCGCCCATACGTCGCCCCCACCGCTTCGACGTACTTGCAAAGCGTCGGCGCGATCTCGCGGTTCGACGTCCAGATGCCGTCCTTGTCGGGCTTGCCGTGATCCCAAAAGCCCGCGCACTCCATCTCCCCCATCGCCGAGGCGAGCGGGGCGAAGTTGGTGTCCCCTCCCGATTTCCAGTCGACATACTCGAGCCGCTCCCACTCCTCCAGGGGGATCGCCGGGCCGTCGCCAAGGATGGCGTAGCCGTTTTCGGCGAGCGCGTCGAGTTTGATGTGAGCCATGGAATTACCTCTCGATGTCTGGACGCAGTGCAGCCAACGCGGAATCAGTCGCTAAGGCTACACGCGGGTGGAGGCCGTGGCGCATCCCTCGCCCGGTAAGCTCAGCCTCGGTGACAGACGACCTCGCGCTCGCCCTCGAGCTCGCTGACGTTGCCGACGGGATCTCAATGGAGCGGTTCCGAGCTCACGATCTCAAGATCGACTCGAAGCCCGATCTCTCGCCGGTGACCGAGGCTGATCGGGCGATCGAGACCTACGCCCGTGAGCGAATCGGCGCCGAGCGTCCGAGCCACGCGATCATCGGCGAGGAGTTCGGAGTCGTCGGCGACCAGGGCGCGACCTGGCGGTGGGTGATCGACCCGATCGACGGGACCCGCAGCTTCGTTCGAGGCAACGAGACCTGGGCAACTCTGATCGCCCTGCAGCGCGACGGCGAGTCGGTGGTGGGCGTGGCATCAGCCCCGGCCATGCGCCTGCGTTTCCACGCCACCCTCGGCGGCGGCGCCTTCCTCAACGGGCGCCGGATTCACGTGTCGAAGATTGCCGACATCTCCGAGGCCCTGATCACGCACACAGCGATCCGCGGATTCGTGATCACCAAGCAGGCCGAGCAGCTTGTCGCCCTCGCCGGCCGCTGCTGGGACGCACGCGGCGTGGGCAACTCGATGTCGCACCTCGCGGTCGCTCGGGGCACGGCCGACATCGGCTGGACCTCGCGGGCGAACCTCTGGGACTATGCGGCGCTGAAGCTGGTCGTGACCGAAGCAGGAGGGCGTTTCACCGACCGCAGTGGCGACGACCCCGTGCTCGGGGGCACCGGCATCTCATCCAACGGGCTGCTCCATGACCTCGTCCTCAACGCCGCCGGCTACGCGGACGGAGAACAGTCATGAGGATCGGTACCATCCGCGACGGCACCGAATTCCTGCCGGCCCTCATCGAGGGCGACCGCGCGTACCGCCTCGATGACGTTCTCGGCGCCATGGGCGGAGCCCCGGTCGCGGTGCCGGATGGCTCGGACGCAGCGACGGTGCTCGCCGCGCGGAAGCTCGCGGTGGCAGCTCGCGCCGCCGCGGCCGCACTTCCGGACCTGATCGCGCGTGGCGCAGCCCCCTCGTATCCCCTCTACTCCCTCGGGCCGCCGGTGCCCCGCCCCGGGAAGATCGTCTGTGCCGGCCGGAACTACGCCGACCATGCACGCGAGCTCGGAGAGGATGTCCCGAGCCGGCCGATCCTCTTCGCGAAGCTCGCAACCTCCATTCGCGGACCTTTCGATGATGTCGTTCGTCCACTCGAGGTCGACGACCTCGACTACGAGGCGGAACTGTGCGTCGTTATCGGCACCGGTGGGCGGCGCATCCCCAGGGAACGGGCCCTCGCGCACGTCGCCGGCTACTGCTGCGCGAATGACGTCTCGGCGCGCAACGCGCAACTCGGACTCGGCGACCAGTGGCTGCGCGGCAAGAGCTTCGACACCTTCTGCCCGATCGGTCCATGGATCGTCAGCGCAGACGAGATTCCGGATCCTCAGGCATTGGCAGTCCGCTGCCGAGTCGACGGCAGTCTCCGTCAGAACGGGAGCACCGCCGACATGATCTTTGACGTCGCCACGCTCGTCGCGTACATCTCGAATGCGTTCACGCTGGAGCCCGGGGACCTGATCCTCACCGGCACACCGGCGGGCGTTGCAGTTGGACAGAGTCCGCCGCCGTGGTTGCAGCCGGGCCAGCTGTGCGAGGTGGAGATTCCCGAGATCGGCGTGATCGCCAACAGGATTGTTGCCGAGGGGCAGGGTTCGACTCCACCCTGAACGGCGTCGCGCCGTAGGCGCACCGATCGGCTACAGGTGGATGCCGCGCATGAGCATCCCGAGCGCATACGCCTCGGCAGTGACCTGCTGCTCACCCGGATCTGCGTCCTCGTGTGGCCGGGATCCACTGTCCGGAAGCATCTGGAACGCGCCGGCCATGATCAACTGATGGACATTGGGCGCGATTGCGTGGACGAGCTCACCGAATTTCCCAACCCGCGTCGACACCTCGTGCGGGCGCTTGATCAGCGCCTCGACCACCATGTCCGCTGCCTCGTCGGAACTGATCGTCGGAAAGTTCTTGTACATCCCTGTGGGCGCGATCATCGGCGTGCGCACGAGCGGCATGTGGATGGTGGTGACGGCAATGCCGTCTGCCGCCACCTCGGGCGCGAAGCAGCGGGAGAACGCATCCAGCGCGTTCTTGCTTGCGACGTACGCCGCAAAGCGCGGTGGGTACGCCTGTCCGCCGATCGAGGTGATGTTGATGATGTGCCCGTCCTGGCGCTCCCGCATGCCCGTGATCACGGCCATGATCAGCGCGATCGCGCCGAAGTAATTCAGCTTCATGGTGCGCTCGAAGTCGTGAAATCGATCGAGCGAGTCGAGGACGGAGCGCCGGATCGAGCGTCCCGCATTGTTGACGAGCACGTCAACCCGGCCGTGGTCGGCGATGACTCGCTCGATGAGGTTCGTGCACGCGTCGTGGTCGCTGAGGTCGGTGGGATAGGCGTACGCCCTGCCGCCGGCGCTCTCGACCTCGGCGCGCATCTCCTCGAGCTGCTCGGTGCGCCGAGCGACTCCGATGATCGTGGCGCCCGAGACCGCGAGGTGCTTGCACACTGCTCGTCCGATCCCGCTCGACGCACCCGTGATGACCACCACGCGGCCGCCCACCACGCGACGCACATTCGCGGGCGTCGGCAGCTGCGGGTCGAGATGTCGCTCCCAGTAGTCCCAGACCTTCCAGGCATATTCGTGGAGCGGCGGACAGGTGACCCCGCTCCCCGCCAGGGCAGCCTGCGCATCGGTTGCGTCGAAGGTCGCCGGATAGTCCATGTACAGGAACGCCGCCTCGGGAATGCCGAGGCGCGACAGCGCCTGCTGGCGCATGCGCTTCACGGCCGGCAATGAGCCCATCGCAGCGAATCCACCGGGAATCATCCGCGCCATGCGGCGGTCGATCCGGAGCGCGAACTCGGGGGCATGCGCCGCTCGGCAGAAGGTGTTGAGCGTGTCGCCGAGCGACAGCGGGGCGGGATCGACGATGTGGAAGGCGTGCCCGTCGAGACCGTCGAGGTGAGCGATGTGATCGATTGCCTTGGCCACGAAGTCGACCGGGACAAGGTTGAACGGTCCGCCCTCAGGGCCGATGAACGGCACCCACTGCGGGAAGGCATCGCGCATCTGCTGGATGAGCTTGAACGCGTAATACGCCCCATCGACCCGATCCGCCTCGCCGGTATCGGACGACCCGATGACCATCCCCGGGCGGTAGACACGCCAGGGAACGGTCGCCTCGGTGCGTACGATGCGCTCGGATTCGTACTTGGTCTGGTAATAGGGATGGTCGAGCTCCTGGCCCTCGTCGAACATCGCCTCGGTGAAGGAGCCCTTGAAGCGGCCGGCCACGGCGATGGAGCTGACCAGATGGAGGCACGCGGCGTCGATTTCGTTGGCGAGCCCGACGAGATTGCGTGTGCCCGTGACATTGGCGCGCTCGGTCTCATCGGCATCCGCCGTCAGGTCGTAGATGGCGGCAAGGTGGAAGACATGAGCCCCACGGAGCTGTTCGCGATCGTCCACCGAGAGGGCGAGTCCCGGCTCGGTGAGGTCGCCGGTCAGGGCGTGGAGTCGTTTGCCCCCAGGATCGAAACGCTCCCGCTGGGCGGCGAAGCGCGCACGCGAACCCTGGCGGACGAGGACGAAGACGTTGTCGCCTCTGGCGAGGAGCAGTGGGACCAGGTGGCGCCCGATGAAGCCGGTCGCGCCCGTGATGAAGTACGTCACGCGGCCGACAATAGCCTTTTAGGACAATCGGAGACAGAGCCATGCCTGAGCCAGTCATCGTCGCCCTCGGCAGATCCCCCATCGGACGCGCGATGAAGGGTTCGCTGGTCAACATCCGCCCCGACGACCTCGCCGCCAGCGTCGTGACCCAGGTGCTCGACCGGCTCCCCGAACTCGACCGCTCGACCATCGAAGATCTGATCTGCGGCTGCGGGCTACCCGGCGGCGAGCAGGGCTTCAACCTCGGTCGCGTGATCAGCATCCTCACTCGCATCAATGCCCCTGGGACGACGATCACCCGCTACTGCGCATCGTCGCTCCAGACCACCCGGATGGCAGCGCACGCCATCCGCGCCGGAGAGGGCGATGTCTTTCTCAGCGTTGGCGTCGAGTGCGTATCGCGGTACATGAACGGCTCGAGCGACATGTCCCAGTGTCAGAACGAACGCCTCCAGCCCGGCAACCCGGAGCGCTTCCCCGACATCTATCTGGCGATGGGGCAGACGGCGGAGAACGTCGCGGCTCGCGAGGAGATCTCGCGCGAGGAGATGGATCGTTTCGCGCTGCGCAGCCAGCAGCGAGCGGTCGCCGCCCAGGATGACGGCTTCTTCGCTCGCGAGATCGTCCCGATCACCCTGCCCGACGGCGGGACGCTCACCAGGGATGACGGGCCGCGCCGGGAAACGACACTCGAGAAACTCGCGGAGCTGAAGCCGGTCTTCCGCGAGAACGGCACAGTGACCGCCGGCAACGCGTGCCCTCTGAACGATGGTGCGGCCGCCGTCGTGATCATGTCGGATTCGCGCGCTCGAGAGCTCGGCATCAAGCCACTCGCCCGCATCGTCTCGACCGGGCTCACGTCGCTCGAGCCCGAGTTCATGGGGCTCGGTCCAATCGAAGCGTCGCGGCAGGCGCTGGAGCGGGCCGGCATGACCCTCGACGACGTCCACGTCGTGGAGATCAATGAGGCATTCGCGGCCCAGGTCATCCCATCCGCGCGGGGTATCGGGCTCGACCCGTTCGACGATCGCCTCAACCCGCACGGGGGGGCAATCGCGCTCGGTCACCCGTTCGGTATGACCGGTGCTCGCATTCTCTGCACGCTGCTCAACGACCTGCAGACACTTGACGCGACCATCGGTCTCGAGACGATGTGCGTCGGCGGCGGCCAGGGCATGGCGATGATCGTCGAGCGCCTCAACTGAGGATCACCGCGCGCCGCGGCGGGGTGGCGTCGGCCTACAGGGCTATCCGCGTTCGCTGACGAACCGGCCGGCCGGGCAGCACCACCTCGACGTCCGCGGACGTCTGGGCGCCGATGGATCGGCGGCGCGGCGG
>OCZU010002583.1_pt1 | contig 11516 bp, 13 predicted proteins | sample 1539001 | NCBI WGS metagenome assembly OCZU01 (sample SAMEA3539306, study PRJEB22396) | soil metagenome | biome: tundra; feature: field; material: soil | place: USA | collected 2010-05 | depth 0.15 m
ATGCGCCAGCTCGGGCCCGCATGCGCCGCCGCCTGGGCAGCTGCGTCGCACGCTGCCTGGCGCCGCCTGGGATACGGCCGGATCTGGACCTGCCCGCTGCCCGCCGCATTCGGCCTAAGCCGTTTCCTAGACCCGCCCCGCAACGGCAGCGGGCATGCTGGCCGCACTCGCGTTGAGCACGACGCCGTCACGGTGACGCGCCCCGCGACGGCGTGACCATCTCGCCGTCAGCGCGAGCACCAATCCCCGCAGCGCGCTCGGTTTGCCCGATTCTGCATGCTCGTCGCGAATGACGCCATCATGTTCATCTCGAATGACGGACAATAGCCTGCCGGCGACGTTCGCGCTGATCATGCCCGCAACAAAGCCAGATGGAAGCATTCTGATCTTACTTGCCGGAAGGCGATAGCACTCTTTGGCTCGCGAATGCGAAACCATCTCATCAAGACGGTCAAACAAACGTGCGAATGGCGATTCTTCGAAGGAAGTTACGTCGGACGCATGATCATTGGTCACCAATGGCCAAAGACATCATAGCCCAGCAAAAAGCTTTAGCACCGTCGCTGACGGATAGGAGGACAGCGAGGCGACGCCGTTGGCCAGAGAAATTGGCATGAGCGCTCCCTCGTGCTGGTAGCTGATAAGTGACGGCAGCGTTGCTAGAATTCTGTCAAGTCCGATCAGGTCGGCTGCTGATGTAGGAAAATCCTGATCAGCATGGTACATTCCGGTGGGTACAGACAGCACCATCGACGTGTGAGGATCCAGTTTCACCAAGACCTTTTCACCGTAGTTGGTCTTGAGTCCGTAAGGGCTCACGCGCTCGGGAGCGTGGTCTACTTCCTGGCGGATGTAGCGATGCGACAAAACGGCGTAATGTGCTGGGTCGTCCTTCGACGTGGGCATTGTGAACCGCTGGACCTCTTCCAAATGGTCGACGAAACGACCCGTCTTCTCCTGCCCGGCAAGGTGGACTGGGTGACCCAGGTCGCTTGCGTGCTGAAGCAGGTCACGGATGTTTGGCACGAGCTTGGAGTACTGGCCGCGCAACGCCAGCGGACCGTCCTTAATCAAGAGCATGTTGTCCAGGGAAGCAAAATCTCCTTGTTCCCAGAAGTGCCGGACTACGGAGAACAGCAGAAGCGTCTCATGGACGAGCATGTATCCCGTGGCAACGCTGTCCGGTGCCTGATCTTCTCCCATCTCCAGGTGGAAGCCGATCATGTCTGTCAGCAGGACTTCGTTCCCGCAGTGCTCGCACGTGCCGTTATCGGCGTCATAGGGAAGCCCGCGTGTCTCTTCCGGGCAGTGGGGGCACCTGAACTCTGGCGACGGCGACTTCAGGTCTGGTCGCCATTTGCGATAGGCTAGCCACTTCAAGGTCTCGTGGACTATTCCTCCAGCTTCGAGCTGGAGGGAGTCTCGGACGATCCTGCGGACAAGATCGTAGTTCGAGATGCCCGGCACTCGGACGTTGCGGAGCGGCAGGACGGTTGCGAGTTGCAGTGCCGAGTCCGCCATCAGCGCTTTCATCTGCACCGGATGCGGCATTTCCCTGTCGATCTTCTCCATCTGCCGTCGGTCGAGGCGTACAAGAGCGGTCTTTACGAAGGCAACTGACCGGGGCGGAAATCCTTCCGATTTTACGACCTGGAATGAGCCGTCGACCGCGATAACGACCGTGAGCGGCGCGATGCCTCCGCCCTGAATTCCCGCCACAGGTCCTGACCGAGTTCATCAGCGGGCTGCGATGGATACTCGAACTGATCGACGAGGCTCTTCACGAACGGGCTGTTCACGATCTCTAGATGACCGAGCTTGCTGGCCGCCTCCATGCCGGTCAGCCGTCGGCCGCCCTGATACGGCATGTCAGCTACCGCCTCCGGCCTCGAACAGGCGTGCCTGGACCGGGATAACGAAACGGTGCGACTGCGTCAGCATGCGCATGAAGCCCGGAGTGCGTGACCGCATGATCTCCTCTTCCACACCAGCGAAGGCTCGCTGGAGGCGGGCGAGCGTCTTGGTCTCATCCGAGGAAGACAGATGCCCGACGAAGAAGTTCTCTGTCTGATTCAGCAGCTCGCCATAGATGGTTGAGGGCGACTGCGTCGAGTAAGTCATGCCGATGTGGAACTTCGCCCCTTCCTTCGCGAATCTGGCATAGACGCCTGTAAGGTCCTTGGCACCGACCGGAAACAAGTTATGAGCCTCCTCGAAGTACAGGTGCACGAAATGCTCGCCCAGGTTGTTCGAAGTAAATTTCTTCTCCTGATGGGCGAACACTTCACGTGACAGCGTATCTGCGAAAAACGCCCGAATTCTGTCGTTGGCGTTGCCGAGATCGAGGATGATCGTGCGCCCGGCATCCAGCGCCGTGAGAACCTCTACAACAAAGTCAGTCGCCGCGGGGTCGTGGTAGCTGCGGTACCGATTGAGGACCGTCGGTCCCGTGCTCGTCGTACTTCTTGGCACCAGGAATCCGAGGAGTGCCAGGTCATCCGGCTGGAACGCCTGCTTCACCAGTGGGGTATCTGGATTCGCGCGGGCATAAGTAATCATTGTCGAAAGCTCGGCGTTCAGGGCATCGAGAGATCCTGGGGGGCCTGGCTCCTGGCCGGTTCCGTAAACTGCGGCGCGGAGTTCCTTCTTGAAATGAGGATCAAATGCTCCGCTGCCGGAAGGGAGCCTGAAGAGGCCGCGGAGCCGCGCCTCGCTGCTGGGGAAGCCTGCGGCGTGCAAGATGGCCCAGTACATCTGGACCCGGCGTATAGCGCGGGTCTTCAAGCTGAGGTCGCTCTCCTCGTTGACTTCCTCGATGCTGGACAGGCCGACGCTCGCGAATCCTTCTATGTAGTCCGATCGGCGGTTGTCCTCCTGAAGCATCGATCCGAGGATACCGATGCCGGATGCGGGTTGCTCGTAGAAGTTCAGTCGCAACGGCTTGGACGGCGTAGTCGGCCGCTTCGTCAGCGCGTACACGTCACAGACGGCCTGGTTCGCGCTCCGGATCGACCTCGAGCCGTCCTGAGCGTTGTCATTGGCGTACTCGCCGTTAATGTCGAAGATGAGCTGGCCGACACTGTGATCGGAGGCCGTGGCGTCGATGACAGCCTGAGCCAGGAGCTTGACGACATTGGACTTGCCCAGTCTCGTTTTGCCGAACATAGCGGTCCGGGCGCCCTTGAAGTCCTCCACCGAGACCCTCACCGTGGTGGAGGTTCCCGTTCCCGAGGCAGGGCTGAGGAGCGAGGCAAGCTGATTCTCAGTCGGCCTGAGATGCCCGATCGCAACTGGACTGCTGCTCCTAGGCCGGACGAGCCCGTTGACAATGACGTCCAGCAGGGCCTCGTCCGGGGAGTATACGCGGTACCGATGCGCGCTGACAACGGAGTTCACGTCGCCTGAGAAGGCGACCTTGGCCCGGTCCGCTGGATCCGGGTAGTACATGCCCAGGACAGCGCATTTCAGGGCGCCCCACTGAAGTTCGCTCTGGGTCCAGATGTCCAGCTCGGGCATCGACTTCTTGTGAAGCTCGAAGTACGTCTGCTGAACCTGGACCGACAGCGGCGTCGGAGCGGTCTCCATGACCCGCAGCAGCGTGAAATGCGGAGGCAGGTCGCTGAGGTTGCTTGGGGCGAGGATGAGGAAGGATCCCCGCGGTATCCCTCCTACCGCGATCTTGTACGGGTCAGAGGTGATGATGGTCGCGGTGTCATATCCGATGTCCAGAACATATCCGGCAAACCGCATCTTATCTATCTGCCGGGCCTGCTCGAACTGCTCCTCCGCCTGAAGGAAGTCGGTCAGTGCTGCGAGCGGGCTTTCCTGGTACTCGATCTTCCTGAAGAACTCACTGGGCCGCACGACTGCTCCTTCGCCTCTTGCTTGTGATGAACCAGCTCCTCGAACTGCTTCCGGCTACCCAACGCCGCAGACACCGGCGAGAAACGGCTTACAGTCTGGAACGTGAACAGATCCCTGCTATAAAGTGCCCGGACTGCCGGGTGCGAGGCATTAGTCGCGACTTACCTTAGCCCCTCGCTCTGCCGCACGGGTAGCGGCCCTCGCCAGCCGCTCCTGGTCCTGCCGCAAAAATAGTTTCTTATTGTACTTATTAAAGCCGTTTTGGTTGTGTCGCACCGTGTATGGCGGTCCAGGAATAGAAGATCGCCGGGCTGGGCAGCCTCTGTCAGAAACTCGAAATCGCACTCGAACAGCTCGATGCGGACAGCAGAGTAGCGACGGCGAGCTGCGTCTGGACCACCGCGGCCAAATCATTGCGACGGTTTGGGACAGCCCAGCACAGCTGACTTAGCAGATCTGCAGTCTCCGGTGTAAGGGCGCCCGCCAGCGCTGAACAGCGGTTCGAGAATCGCCACGATCTGGTCAACGGAGCTAGGCGGGAGGGTCCCAGCCGAACTGCGCACAAAGCATTGACCGGCGTCTAGCGCGAGGGGCGGTTGAGCGCGCAACTCTGCACAATCCCAATCTTCAGGCTGAGCAGGTGGCAGACCGGCTCGCGCCCCCGTGCGGCGCCACCGGGTCACTGCGGCGGGCTCCCATGCTGATAGCAAACATGTATATAACGTTAAGAACAGGGCGCGATTCCCAGATAGTTCATCAACCGACGAAGCGCGTCTAGATATTGCTTCCGGCCAAACCAATTATTAATAACCGCATCCGCGCGAGCGACGAGGTTTTGAACATCTTCCTCGCCAGGTGCGTAACGTACTCTGAGAAAATCATGAATCGAGGCGCCTGGTGCTTCACGAGTGCGATAAAACTTAAAAGCTACATCGAATGGAGTATCGACATAAAGCAAGCCGACCTTCCTTGACCGATCTAGATCACGCAATCGATCAAGAGTCTCCATCTGCCGAACTCCATCAATCAGAACTCGGCCCGCCCCACCAGGTGCGTCTCTGGCCGCCGCCTCTATCGCCCTAACAAGACGGTCTACTCCTAGAGGCTCCGAAATAAATTTACCCGCAGCTCTCTGAAACGACTCCCGAGCGGTCTCCGGAATCGGAGGCAAATCCAGCAGCCGTGCCATTAGAAGACCTGTCTTCACCTCGTGATAGCCGAACTCGTTCTGGAGCAAATTGCAAGCTTCCGTCTTGCCGCTACCCACCTCGCCAGCAACTACAAGCCAGTGTGGAGGAAGGAGCAGACGGCGCTTCGCCACTCTGAACGACGCCTCGTTCTTCAGCATCTTCGGAAAAAATTTCCGAAGAACGAGTTGCGACCAATACTCAAAATGCTCCGCATTCGTGACGCCGCTCCCGGTAGGTAGCCATCGGACTTTCGCAATAGACTCTTCCCCACGCACTGGGCGATCCCATTCCTCAGGGCTTGCCACCCAGTACTCAACTACGACTGCGAAATGCCTACGTCCAACATCCGATGAATCATCATTCAAATAACCAATTACAGCGAAACCCTCCCCGATCGTAAGTCGATCCCGGTCAGCAGAAGGCATCGTCAACTCCTCGAGCAGTTCCCGAATGACAGCCCCACGAACGCCAACAAGATCATCGCTAAAAAGATCGACATCACCATCATTCACATGACCGCCGAATCCGACACAGTCATGTCCGATGAGCATCCGATCGGTAAGGGAGAAAGTGCCTCTCCTATAGGCAAGTATCTGCCCCGGGCGTCGAACCAGGATATAGACAAGCACCTGCTTGTCGGAATCGCTTAGCTCCGCAGTCCTTCGGTCCATCGGCCTAAGCGCCTCCGAGCAGAGAACTGCATCGTGAACTGCCACAGATGGATCTACGAGTCCTTGAAATCTATCCAGACTGTCCAGAATCGACGACGGAAACGTCACCACGCGCTCATCGGAAGGTGAAGGCAGCCAAGGATCTGCCTCATACAATTCCCATTGATCTCCAAGCAGTTCGCGCAAGTAGAAGTGCCCAGCTGAAGTGCGCACGAACACTGAGTCTGAGCCATACTTTCTGACGTGCACGCTTAGCTTCGACTTAAGAGTCTGCCACGGCGTCTCGCCCGCTATCTTGTCGGAGAAAAATCCATTATTATAACCATAATTCCAAATATCGACAGGCTTCATAGGCCGCTTCCGTCGACGGAGAACGGCCTCGGCGCCGACTAGGAATGTGCTTCGGTATCCCTTAGCCGAATTCAATGTTCAATCCACGATAGCCAAGAGCATCGCGCAACACTTTATCGGACTTCACCAGCGCCTTAGAAACAATCAGAGATTCCTGTCTAGGCCCTCTATACTGAGGATCTGCTGCCAGATTCGATCTTCTATAGACTAGGACTCGAGCGAACAGCTTCCGTGGGTACATCTTAAGAACGTCGCTGTGAGCGGCATTTGATATCACTACGCATCGGCCCCCCCTTGCCAGCGCCTCGACAGATTCGCTAAGACGACGTTGGTCGGTCCAACTAAATATCCGGTCGTTGTATCTAACAAACCCATTATTATTATGTGCGACAGTGTATGGTGGATCGCAATAAATTAGATCCGAATCGTTTGCGGAAGCCAGACCTATGGTGAAGTCCCCAGCGTAGAGCTCTGCAGCTTGAAGAGCTTGCGACGTCCGCGTTATGCTTGCAGAGTCCGGTAGCCTTGTTTCTGGTTTACAGCCGAAGGGAACATTGAATTTTCCCGTCTGGTTAACACGCCATATGCCACCGAACGCAGTCCGATTAAGATAGATCAACCGAACCGCTCTGTCAATGTCTGCCTGAGGCACTGTGGCTACGATATCAGTGTAAGTCTCGCGATCGATCGTGAGCTTTCGGAGTTCCGAGTCTACTTTGTCCGGCGCATCGCGTATCGCACGGTAACAAGCAATTAGATCAGCGTTTATGTCACCGAGCAGTGCTGTTTTGGGACGGAGATCAAAGAACAGCGCTGCGCCACCGGCGAAGGGTTCAACTATACGGGTCTGAGCCGAAGCCCCTACTGCCTCCGCCAAGGCCCTGACCAGCCATCGCTTGCCGCCAGGCCATTTGAGGAGCGGCAACATCCTTAGCGGCTCAATCGACGCTGAACTGCTCAAAACGACACCTGCCATAGCTGAGGTCTGTGCGTGAGTCGCCACTCGAGAAAGGCCGCCATTGCACGCGATGATTGAGACTGTCTTAGGACTTTATGTGCTATTCCCATTGAGGCATCTGCAACTATCTCGGCATAGGTCATTTGATGGGGATTAGCGTCGTCTGGCACAAAAACTGTATCCCAATAGAAAGATCTGTCACCGCGAGGCTCCGAGCTAATTGTGCCTTGGGTCTCTCCTGTGAAAGTGTATGAGCTTTGACCATCGCAATAGCCAACGACAGCACGGGCTATCGCCGAGCGCCCTGCCGAGTGAGTCTCATTGATGAACGCTTGGCCAAGAGTGTTCCACATCGGCTTAGTAAGCCCACCAGGATAATCGTGATCCCTGTAGTCGGAGAAAATTAGGCCGGCGTGCTCAACGATACAAGGTACTCGTAGCCTGGAGTAAGCGGCTTTTACTTCCTGGTGCACCATCTTCTCGATACTGACCTCAAGAACCTCGGCTATAGCGACCTTGCGGAGACTGAAGTTAAATAGATGGTTTACTATCGCCCCATTGGCGAGTGTCCATTGGGAACAGAATATCTGATTCTCTTCAGCCTTGAACGGACTGGAAGTGACGTAGGTTATGTCGATAGGAGTCATCCGGCTAGGCTCCGGAGCAGGTCTGCTGTATCTTCGGTTTGTGTAGCGGTAGCTATGGGCAAGACTTCTATATTACGCGCGCGGAACAATGTATACTCAAAGTCTGATGGGTCAGATACGGCAATGTAAGCACGTCTGCCAGTCGGAGCTTGGGGAAGTGGGCCGAAATAATCATTTACGAGCCTGAAGAGGTACGATACATTCCAGTCCCGGAAACTATAACCTAGAAATAGCAAGGCACGTCCGAGGAGATCAGATTTCAATCGTTGGTCTTCGACATCGGAGAAGCTTAGGCGCCTTTCGTAGTCGGACTCCGATAGCACCATTCGGCGAGGGTTGTTTAGATCACCGTGGAACTTGATTACCTGCGCATGATCGATGGCACCGTCCGATTCCTCGATGAGTAGGTCAGCTATATGTGCTTCCAGTGCGATGGCTTTCGAGGCCCGGCCGTGGAGCCGCAGGCCACGCTCAAGAAAGTCATCATAATTAGTAGTGTAGAATAGACGGCATTTATCTAGGCCTGCAAGCGCCGCATGGATGGGCGAGTTCAATAGTGCTGCGTCAGGTGCGTTTATTTCTATATTAAACCAGTTTCGCAATTCGGCCATCTCGTCATTGTGCTTGATGCGGAAATATTCGAGAATCTGGAGATCATCTCCTCGGACACGAAGTAGGTCGGGATCCTCGTAGCCAAGCATTCGAGCGGCCTCGTTTACCAGTTCGCGCCAGGAGATGCCCCGCCGGAGCGTGCCGTCGTGTGGGCTCTGCCACTCCACAGACATTGACATTCCGGCTCCCACGAATGGCAAGAGGCGGCCTTCGGCGTATCTGGACTTGAGATCAGGCGGGATGTTCAATTATGGTTTCCATTGTTGAACCAATAGCCTTGTCATTGAATGTGTATGTTGTATCATATTAGTAGGATGACGCTCTGTGAGATCTTCGTCCGAAGCCTCGATAGTGCGCCAGTCAGTATATGCGCGGACGTATTCGGCATGCGGCAGGCACGTGGGGTGAAAGGCAGGATGGGCCGATGCGATATTGTCCTGCATTCGATTATTATAACACACAGTGATATTGTAGCCATCCGGGACAGTGGCTCGTTGGACGTTGGCAATGGTCGAGATTATTGCTTCCGGCGATAGGCAATGGTATAGTCCGTAAGCGAGGACCAAGTCGAACTTTCGAAGGTCTGTCGTAATGCTGAGAACATCCTTGTGGCGCCAGCGGACTGGGATGTCCGGCCAGGCCGCTTTAGCGTTGTTCAGCGCTGCAGCTGAGATGTCCCAGGCTTCTACCACGCAGCCCTGACTGGCCAGGAATGCCGCGTTCTTGCCTTCGCCGCATCCGAGGTCGAGCACAAGAGCACCGGCTAGATCAGTTGAGTCTGCGAGCAGTCGGACCAGCCTTCCAGGCTCGGTGCCCCAGAAACAGGGGCACTGACGGTAGCTGGCGTCGTATCCTCCTGGCCCTGGATCTCTTTCGGCTTGGATCTCTTGCATACATCGTTTGTAGCAGGATGCAGAGGGTTGGAACGTACGTTTGCCGCCAGAGCGGTAGCGGGGCTGGTCAACAGGTGCTGGATCGGCAGTGGCTTCCTAGCAGTGCTAGATGCGCCGGCCGGGCGTCGGAGAGGCCGAGTCGGACGTGCACGGAGCGCTGGCCGCCGCGCTGTGCTGCGGTGGCGCCTTGACGGCGTAGTTCTGCAACGCATGGCGTCGGGACATCGGCGCAGGGATCACACGCTGACCGGGGCGGTGCGATTCGGAGTAGTTGCCTGGTGGATGTGCTGGTCCGTGTTCCGCAAGGATGCTGTAGCTGTTAGTAGCGTGACTGGCGCAATCGGGGACGAAACGAGGGCAGATCAGGTACCGCAAGGGCCGGTCGGCGGCGGTGCCCACGGCTCGAGGGTCGGCGTCAGCCCGGGCGCTCCCGGCACAGTCAGCGGCGGCGCCTTTCCGGTAACGGCGCTGAACGGCGCGCTACCCGCTTGTGAAGCGCTCACCTAGGAACTGGCGCACCGGGGACTGGCGTCTCCTCAAGCTCTCGTCAATGCCTCCGGATTGCGGATGGCCCAGTCATCGCACTTTGCCGATCTGCTGCCGGAGTGGACGCTGACCATGCTGACAGCCATGCCCTGCCACTGATCCCAGCCGACTGCTGACTCAATTGGTCTCCGGCACATTACGCACGCGGTCCGGGCGGCTCAGCGGCTACCGCGTGGCGGAGCAGCGCCGGATCGGCGGGCCGCGTTCAGGCGTTCGCGGCAGAGTGCTCGCAGGCTTGCGGCGGTCTGATGGTGCGTCTGGAGGTATCTGGCGACCAGGTCGAGGTCGCGGCCGTGGTCGTCGCACCGGCCGGGTGCTGGCCCGCAGTCCGGGCACGGCACGGCCACGCGGCTCCGCCGGTAGGCAATCGCGTCCTCGAGCGCTTGCAGCCTCTGGAACAGCCGCCCCTCCCTGGCTCCCAGGCCCCGGGGCCGCTCCCCTGCTGCCGGATCTTCCGGTGTTTCCTGATCTTGCGTTCTGGCGCTTTCGGCAACGAGCACAGCTTCGGGGACGGCGTCGGGCATGGCTCTTCCTTCCCTGCGGTGACGGGCATGCGGGTGGCACGGGCAAGGCCAGACTTCCGGCAGTCCGGGAACCTCTGTACCCCGCAACAGGACGCCTTAGGACGTCTGAAGATGGATCGTCCTGGCCTGCGGCATTCGCGGGGCACCGAGACTGGAGCACCGCATGCCGCTGCCGGCCTGGCAGGCGAGGCGCAGGTCGCCGTTGCCGGCAGGTGGACGGCTGATCAGGACGTGGCCTCCTGCTCGCGCTCAGCACGCGCCCCGGCGTGATGGCCGGCGGGTCGAGCGGCCCGCCGCTGCGCGGACCTGACCGTCCGGCTGGCTTCCTCACCGGTCAGCCCCGCGGCCTGCGCCGCCTGTGCGAGCGCGTCCAGCGCGTCTGCTTGCCCGGCCTCGATCACCCGGCTGGCGGCCCAGAACAGGCCCGCGTTCCGGTTGCCCTCGGGCTGGACCGCGACCCACGCAGCCAGCCGGCCAGGATCGGCCTCCCGGCCGGCGCCACGAGAAGCTCCGAGGTCCGGCACCGGCCGCGGGTCCAGCAGGTCCCTGGCCCGGCCCCAGCTGAACACCACCTCACCGGCCCGCCAGCCAGCCGTCACATACGGGCGGCCGCCTACCACCGACGGCGGAGCCAGGACATACCCGCCCTGGCTCCGGAAATCAAGGTAATGCCCGGCGAGGTGCCCGCTGCGCTGCCCGGTCCCCGCATAGTAGGCATGCATCCCGCCGCCCGGCGTCCGCACGATCACGCTGGGCTGACCAGCCAGCCCCTCGCGCCGCAGCCGCCGGAACGCCGCGAACCCCGAACCACCCGCCCGGACATCAACGTCCACCACATCCGGCCCCGGCTCCCCCGTAGCGATCCCCACATTCCGGTCCGGCACCGACGTCCACCACCACGTGATCCGGTCCGGATCGGTACAGGCGTCTAAGAACCCGCGCCGCGTCGCCGGGACCTTCTCCCCAGCCCGGCACGGGAACACCGGCCACCCCTGCCGGGCATACGCCAGCGCCGCCCGCAGCATCCGGTCACTCCCCGCCACAGACCCTCCCTCACAAGTACATCCATACCCGCCCGCAGTCCGCGACACCCCAGTCGCCGCTCCGGGCAGTCCCGCCGGCGGCCCGCAGGATGCTCACCCCGCCTGGTCGTCGCGCGTCCTGCCGACGCCGTGACTGAGTGGCAATTCTTATTTAAATCAGTTCTGAGTACATTGTCAACGGCTCGCTCGTGTCCGGTCAGCCAGCGCGAGGCAGACC
>OCZU010002584.1_pt1 | contig 11514 bp, 10 predicted proteins | sample 1539001 | NCBI WGS metagenome assembly OCZU01 (sample SAMEA3539306, study PRJEB22396) | soil metagenome | biome: tundra; feature: field; material: soil | place: USA | collected 2010-05 | depth 0.15 m
AGGGGTACGTCGAGCAGTCGCTGGCGATGGGCACGGTGCTGGCGCCGGAGATCGGGTATGAGAAGGCGGCGGCGCTGGTGAAAGAGGCGTATGCGACGGGGCGCACCATCAGAGAGGTGGCGCGGGAGAAGTCGGGGCTGAGCGAGGAAATGCTGGTGTGGCTGGAGATCCCGAAGTCTTCCCCGCCTGGGTAGATACGCGAAAACGAGTGCTGGGAAGCTCTGCAACCGGCCCGGCTTAGGCGCGAGCGGGGAACGGCCTTCCGCCCCTCGCTGCTCTCAGCGCCCTCGCTAATCCTTGTGATTGTTGAACCGGTATCCCAGGATGGCTTTGATCAGCAGGTGATCGGTGGCTTGCGTCACACCCACTCCCACCCCGAAATTGAATTCCCAATTCTTGCCGAAATCCACGTCCACGGCCGGCAGGATCTGCTGTTGCTGGTCGCGCAGCGGGTCAAAGCCCGTGACCGGGCCGTAGGCGCCATAGTATTCCACTCCCACGGCTACTTTCTTGGTCACGTCGTAGCTGAATTTGACGTTGGGTGAAAATTCGTAGCCGTTTTTTTGGGAAGGGCCGTGGAACGATTTGTCGAATGTCGGATTGAAGGCGAGGTACCACTTGTCGATTTTCTTATCCACGATCGGCCGGATTTCCCAGGTCCACGTATCCGGGGAGAAGTTGGGCCGCTGCCACCCGATCTCGTTGGAGATGCTCACGCCCACCGGCCAATGGTAGCGCTCCGGCACGGAGAAGCGCGGGCGGATGTGCGACCCCACGTAATACCAACCGCCGTCCGATTGAATGCTGGTGAAGATGTAGAATCCGCACTCGAACCAATCGTTGAACCCATGGGTGATTTCCAGGGTCTCATGCTCGGCGTGCTGAGTGGGGAGGACGCCATCGACCACGCCCTTGGTCCCGCTCGCGGTGAAATTGCTATGTAGCTCAACCATCGTGACCTTGGGGGCCACCAGGTCGGAGCCGTAAACCTGCACTTCGTAGTTGCCCTGGCCGCGCAGACCCATTGCACAGCAACTCAGGAGCATCATGGGCGCTATAAAATGACGCAAACCGACTACCCCTCCTGGTATGGTTTTTGACCGCTCCTATCACCGTAACACGGCGTCACGCCGCAGCATTCTTGCCGGTGTTGGTCTGGCGCAATACAGCATCGTCGAAACTCACGAGATCGAGGTGGCGCAACGCGAGGCCGGTCATTCGATCGAGCGCGAAGTTCTCCCCCGGCTGCGTAGAGGGGGGGCGAGGAAGCCGCCCCTCTACCGGCCCACAGGACGGAACTGCAGCGTGCTCTTGGCTTCGACGCCGCGGAACTGCATCGGGTAGCTGCGCCCGTTGTAGTAGTCCAGCCACTCATCTTGATAGTGTCTGGAGAACGGCTGGCCGGATTGGCCGATCTGGACGTTGAGCAACGAGCGGTCCCAGTCTCCCAGGTCGGCGTTCATACGCATCGAAGGGGCCAGGGTCCGGGTGGTCTGTTTGATGGTGGTACTGGAGCCGCTCATCGGCACGGGGCCGATATCGAAGTACTTGCCCACCAGCGGCACCCGATGGATCACGGGATGGTTGATCGAGATCCTGAGATACGCTCCATACTGCCAGCGTCCGATATCCCGGCCCTGTATGCGCATTCCTTCCTCCAGCGCATCCACCAGGGTGCGCAGCAAGAGTTCGTCGTAATCGAGGAACCATCCGGCGGGGCGCTCGCGCAGCAGTCTTTCCAGCACCAGCGGCGCCATCGAGAACTCATACGCCGTTCCCTTGCCAGGCGCCGCGCTTTCCGCGACTGAGGTTCGCAGGTGCTGGTACGCCAGCGTGATCAGGAATGGCGCGGCCAGGTCCTTTTGCATTTGTCCGTTCCATCCGCGAAGCAGAGCGACCGCTGGGTCCAGCCCGGGGTTGTGGGCGTTGCGTTTGTCGTAGGCAGCCACAATCTGGGCCGCCAGGAAGCGGTTGAATCCCGAGTACACGTCGTTCTGGATGGTCAGCAGGTCCGGCGCTCGCCACCCGTCGTGCGCCGACAGCAGGTCGCGGACTTGGCGCGCGCGATACGGCGGCGCGAAGTTGCCGTTCACGGGATACGGGTAATCCGGCGGAAAGGGATTCTGATTGGAACTGGCGATGATCCCGCTCGGAGGGTTGAAGACCGAAGGCAGTTGGTCGAAGGGGATGAACCCATCCCAATCGAAATCGCCCGAAGACCCGTCCACCGGCAAGTCGCCCGTGTAACCCCGTCTCTTGGGCAGCTTGCCGGCGGCATGGTATCCGATGTTGCCATCCACGTCGGCGTAGACGAAATTCGACCCGGGTCCGGGGAAACGGGCGAGGGCCGCCGTGAATTGCTGCCAATTCTCCGCGCGATCCAGTTCGAGAAACGGGTATTGCACCACCCCCGGCTGCGCCACCGACCAACGGAGCGTCATGCGGTCACTGCCCTCGACGACGAAAAGGGGGCCGTGACGAGTCACCCACACCGGAAGCTCCGCGGCGGCCTGCCCCTTGACCCGGATCATCTCGCGTTCGAGGCGCGCTTGTTCCACATGGCCCTGATACAGATAGCGGCCGCTCCGGTCGTCGAATTTTTCGATGTAAAGATCCTGCACATCGAAGTGAAGATTGGTGATGCCCCAGGCAATGCGCTGGTTATGACCCACGATCACGCCGGGTGTGCCGGGCAGAGCGACACCGGAAACGTCCAGACCCGGAGCTTCGAGGTGGGTCATGTACCAGATGCCCGGCACCGAGTATTCCAGGTGCATGTCATTCGACAGGAGGGGCTTGCCCGAAGCGGTGTGGCTGCCGGCGACGGCCCATGCGTTGGAGCCGGGTTGCACGTCCGCACCCGAGTGGAGCTGGAACAGGAACTTCACTTTCTCCGGATCGCCCTCCGCCATCATGTTTCGCTTAATCACCTCATCCCGCCAGGTGGTAGTCAGGCTGCGAAACATGTGCAAACAGATGAGAATGGAATCCACGACGCTCCAGGGCCGGGGTTGGTAGCCAAGCAGGGTGAACTCCACAGGCAGGCTACGGAGGTGGGTGGAAACATAACCATTCACGCCGCGGGCATAAGCGGCGAGGGCCGCGCGGTCCTCGGGCGGCAGCGTCAGGTATGCGTCTTCCGCGATGCGGCGGAGGCGCAGCCGTCGTGCTTCGCGGTCGGAATCGAGGCCGGCCGGCCCGAGGATCTCAGCCAGTTCCCCCGCGTCGAGCCGCCGCAACGCATCCATCTGCCACAGCCGGTCTTGGGCAGTAACATAGCCCTGGACGTAAAGCGCGTCATCGAGGCTCGAGGCGCGAATGTGCGGCACTCCGAGCGCATCGAATGTCACCGAAACGGGGGCGGCAACCGCGGCATCGAGGGATCCCGATCTTTGGGGCAGGGGACGCCAGATATACCAGTAACCGATGCCGGCCGCCGCCAACAACACGATTGCGATTGCGAAATTTAGGTACTTAACAATTCGAGCGAACCAGGATTGGGTCATCGAGAAACGTAAACTCAATGATAACGGGTGGCGCTGGTTCAGAGTGTGTGAAAAAAGGATAGCTATGAGGCGGTTTTTGGCATATAATCGGTGGCAACCAGAAAAATGGGCGCGTTCCCGGGATACTTTGGAGCGCGCCCACCTACGTAACGGAGTTAGTTGGTTACCTGTATAGACGACGGACTTTCGTTTTCGTTATGAATCTCCGATAGAATTATTGTCGGAACTCGTGACCTATTCCCCATTCCGCATCTTGCTCGTCGTCCTGTTGATCGCAGTCAACGGATTCTTCGCTGGAGCCGAGGTCGCCCTCCTTTCGGTGCGGCATTCGCGGCTCCGGCAGATGGCGGAAGACGGACAGGCCGGCGCGCAGGCCGCACTCAATCTTCTCTCCAACCCGGGGCGGCTGCTTTCCGTCACCCAGGTGGGCGTCACGCTTGCCAGTCTGGGGCTCGGCTGGGCGGGCGAGGACACGTTGTACCAAATCCTGATCGTGCTTTTCCATCCTGTGACGACGCCGTTCACGGAAAAATTCCTGCGTGGCGCGAGCCTGGTGATCTCGTTCCTGTCGATCAGCTACTTCCATGTGGTGCTCGGTGAAGTGGTTCCGAAGAACCTGGCCATCGCCAAGGCGGATCGGGTCGCGGCGCTGGTCGCGCCCGCCCTGCTGGTGTTTTACCGGATCTCGATGGCATTCGTCGTCGTCGTGGAACGTTCGGCGGGAGTTTTAACACGTGCCTTGAAGCTGCGGGGAGGCACGCATATGGGCGGTCACTCAGCCGAGGAACTGAAGATGATCGTCAGCTCCAGCCGCGGGCTCGGCTACCTGCCGGAGATCCAGGAAGACATGATCCACCGGGTGCTCGACCTGAACAGGATTTCGGTGCGGGAAGTGATGGTGGCGCGCAACGACATCATTTCCGTTCGATCCGACGCAACCCTCGACGAGGTATTGCGCACCATGATTGCAGCGCAGCATTCGCGCCTGCCGGTGTACGAGGACACCCCCGAAAGGGTGGTGGGAATCCTGCACTATAAAGACCTGCTGCCGGTTTGGGAGGAGCGCCGGCGCGCCATCCGCTCGGGAGAGCCCAGCCGCGCCTTTCGCCTGGCCCGGTTGACCCGCCCGCACCTGGTGGTTCCGGAGACCAAACCGCTGTCGCAAATGCTCGAGGAGTTCCGCCGGGGCCACTCGCACATGGCCATGGTGGTCGACGAGTTCGGAACCATCGTCGGCATGCTGACCGTGGAAGACGTACTGGAGGAAGTGGTGGGCCGGATCGAGGATGAGCACGACGAGAAGAGCCAGCGGCGGGCCACCGAAACCGATGAAGTGGAAGTCGACGGGACCACCCGGATTCGCGATCTCGAAAGTGAGTTCGCGATCGAGATTCCCACCGATGAAGGTTTCGAAACCCTGGCCGGTTTTCTGCTCTTCCGGCGGGGCGAGATCCCGCAGGTGGGCGACTTCGTGGATTACAATGGCCGTCGCTACACCGTTCTGGAGAGGGAGCGCAACCGCATCGCGCGGGTGAGGATCGAAAAATTGCCCGAGCAGCCGGACCGGGCGGCGGGGTAGAATTGGCTCGTACTTATGCTCGGCATCGACCGTCACGCGGCCCGCTACACTTTCACGACGATCCTGGTGGTTCTGGTGATGTACCTGGTCTACCTGGTCCGCCAGACGCTGTTCATTTTCATCCTGGCGCTGCTGTTCGGATACCTCCTGACGCCGCTGGTCAACCTTCTCGACCGCCTTCTACCGGCCAGTCGCACGCGCGCGCCGGCGTTAGCGCTGGCCTACCTGATTTTCGTGGGGCTTGCGGTGATTCTGGGAATCCAGATCGGTTCGCGGGTGGTGGACCAGGCCAACCGCCTGGCCAGGGAACTTCCTCCCAAGGTCATCAACTGGGTTAAGACGCCGAGTTCGTCTCCGACCATCAACGACATCAAGGACAAGGTGGTGGCGCAGGTGGAAACGGAAGCAGGCCAGTGGTCCACCGATCTGCTCTCCGCGCTGCCGCAGGCGGGGATGAAGTTCCTCACGGTGGCCAGCAACCTGATCTTCCTGGTAATTATTCCGGTCCTCGCATTTTTCTTCCTGAAAGACGGCGGAGCCATCCGCGAGCACATGCTGGAGATGGTGGAGGCCGGCCCGCACCGCGCCTTGCTGGACGATGTGCTCGCCGATACGCATCTTCTGCTGGCGCACTACATGCGAGCCCAGGCCATGATGTCGCTCGCCGCCTTCACCGCCTACAGCATCTTCTTTGCGATTATTGGCGTTCCGTACGGAATCCTGTTGGCCGCCACTGCGTGTCTGCTGGAGATCATCCCGATGATCGGCCCGCTCACCGCGAGCGTTGCGATTCTGGCGATTGCGGGTGTGGCCGGTTCGCACGTGCTGCCGGTCCTCATCTTCCTGGTGGCCTACCGCATGGCCGCGGATTACATCCTCTCACCACACCTGATGGGGCAAGGCGTGCAACTCCACCCGCTGCTGGTGCTGTTTGGAGTGTTCGCGGGTGCGGAGGTCGCCGGCATCGCGGGGACCTTCATTTCGGTGCCCGTGTTGGCGCTGGCGCGTATCATCTATCTGCGGATACGGAAGGCGCGGCTCACGGCGCGCCTGGCTTCGCGGCCGTCCCCCACCCATACTGTCGCGAAATGAGGGTCCGGGTCTGGCTGGGCCTGGTGGCGTGGCCCGCATGGGCGCACGTAGTGAGCATGAGTTCGGGCGACCTCACGATCGAGGGGACCCGCGCGCACTACGAGCTGCGCATGCCGCAATACGAGATCGCGCATGTGGCTTCCCCCGAGCGCGTCCTCCTGGAGCATGTCCGCTTCTCGATCGGCGGCCGCGAAGCGCGGGTGCTGGCCAAGAGCCGCGGCGCCGACGGCCGCGACACCTACGTATGCACCGCCGATTATGAGTTCTCCGCGCCCGTGGAACGTCTCGACGTGGAGTGCACGTTTGCCGCGATTACGGTGCCCAATCACGTCCACCTGTTGCGGGCCGAGATGGCCGGAAAGCACGACCAGGCCCTCTTCGACATCTCGTTCCCGCATGCCACCATGCGCTTCCGTCCGCCGACACCGATGGAGACCGCGGTGACGGAATCGGGCGCAGGTTTCATGCGGGCGTTGGGCGGCGCGGTGCAGATCCTGTTTCTGGCGGCCTTGGCGTTGGCGGCGCGTAGCGGGAAGGAGTTGCTCGCGCTGGCCGGCATGTTTCTGGCGGGTCAGATCGCCAGCGTGCTCATTGTGCCCCATACCGCATGGCAGCCCGCGCCGCGGTTTGTGGAAGCCGCCGCGGCACTGACCATCGCCTACCTGGCAGTGGAGATCCTGCTGTTGCCTGAGGCTGGAGCGCGATGGCTGGTGGCGGGGGCGCTGGGCGCATTCCATGGACTGTACTTCCATCTGTTCCTGCAGACCAGTGGCTATCGGCCCGGGTTTGTGTTGGCCGGCGCGGCTTTGGCGGAGATTACCGCGATCGCGATTCTGGGACTGGCGTTCCGGCGAATCGGCCACGCGGCGCGGGCGCTGCGGCCCGTCGAGGTATCGGCATCGGCGCTGCTGGTCTTCGGGATGGCGTGGTTCTTTTTGCGGCTGCGGGGGTAGTATGAATTTCAATGATCCCAGTTTTCTCCTTTCCGCGCATTGAGGAATGAGGAGCAACGAATCTGTACAGCATTCGATTCGAGACCTATCTTGCGGTGGATAACATTTCCAACGGCGTAAATAAAGTGGATCTCTACGGGGGCTGGGCCTGGGGATACGATTACACTGCCTACGATACGCCCGAGCCTTCCACGGCGGGACTCCTCTGCTTCGGCGCGCTGATGATTGGCGTGCTTCAGGCTGCTCGCGTCAAGAGGCTCGAAAAGGCCTCCGGCCGGCGCGGGTAGTTGCGGTATGCGCCGGCCGGATCATACGAGGCTGAGTCTGTTGAAGCCGTAGAGACAGACGAAAGCGCCTGTCCAACGAGCCCACTCACTGGCCCGCCTGCGCCTTCTTCTCTTCGCCCCACATCAGCGGGTCGGGGCCCGAGAGTCGGAGGAACAGACGGTAATTGGCACGAGCTTCGTCGGGTTTGCCCGCTTTTTCCGCTTGCATCGCACGCAGGTAGTAAATCCGCGGGAAGTGGAGCGAGACCAACGTACCCGGGCCGGCCGGCGGCGGAATCGGATTCAGCCGCAGCAACGGCGCGGCATCCTGTGCGCGGCCGGTTTCGAGCCAGCTCCACGCCAGCAGCGTCCGCTCGCTTTCGTCCGAGGTGGGATTGGCACGGTCATACACCTGCTTCAGGATCGGGGAAGCGGGCGCAAATTCCTTTTCCAGCAGGAGCGCGTAGGCCACCGCGGTATCCCTGAGCGAAGCCTGGTTGGCGTTTGGGAAGAGGCGCTCCGCGCGCGCTGCCCACTCGGCGGGTGAGGCCGGAGGCTCGACTAAGAATCGCGCTACCAGCAACAACCCGGCGGACGAAGGTCCCGCCGGCGGCGCTGATTTTTGAAGCGTCTGTTCGGCGCGGGCGCGGTCGCCCAGAAACAGGCTCCAGATCGCCAGTTCGGCATAGGCGGGGGAGACCATCTCCTTCAGCGGGCCGGTCGCGGCGGCTTGAGCGAACGCCTCCAACTGCTGGTAGCCTTGCTTCCGGCGTCCGCTGACCCACCACCACTCGGCCTCAAAATAGTCCACGATCGGATCATGAGCCGATCTGCGGGCATCCGTATACTGCTTGGCAATCCCGTCAGCGCCCGATACGTCCCCGGTCATGAGCCGCGCCATAGCGGCTTTAAAAAGATCGGGTGCGTTGGGAAAACCGGGAGACTTCCTGGCGGCTTGCACGTAGAGATCCTCGGCCTCGCGCAGGTGGCCCAGCAGCAGGTTGACATCTCCCTGGGAGTCCAGCGGATCGGAGTCGGCAGGGCGCAGAGTCTGATAGTGGCGCAGGGCCTCCAGAGCAGCGGTCAGGTCCCCGGCGTAAGCCTCGGTATAGCCGAGCTGGTTCCAGGTACTGGCATTTTCCGGCTCCACTTCCAACGATTTTTGGAACGCCTGGATGGCTAGCGGGTAGCCGCGCCGTCTCAGAGCCGAATCGCCCAGGGAGCGCCACATGGCGGCATCGCGCGGCTCCAGTTTGACGAGTGCCTCGAGCGCGCGCTGCTGTCCGGCGGCGTCATCGCGCAGGTTCGCGGCTTCCAGCTCGATGCGTGCCCGCTCCCCCGGGGGCATCTCATCGCCACGAGAGAGAGCCTGATCGAGCAGGTGGAGGGCGCCGGCACGGTCCTGTCGCTGCACTTTCCATTGCGCCAGCAACCGGTAGGGTGGTCCGAAATCGGGGTCGGCGGCGATGGCTTCCTCAAGGGACTGCCCAGCGACGGCCGCATCGTTCGTTTCGAGGGCGACGATCCACGCCTTCAACGACCCGCTGCTCCTTGTGCCGTACTCGCTTGCCTGACGCGAGATCTGGCGCGCCAGGCCGGTTGCGGCCGCGATCACGTCGCCCGGCGCCGAAGACGTTGAAACCACCTGGATCATCTTTCCCGTACGGGGATCTTCCATGGTGAGTTGCGCTTCCAGGCGTCCGCCGCGGACGGCGTAATTCCCATAGCCGACCTGGTTGGCGCCCGAGGTCAGCGCCAGCGTCCGCTCGGCGGAAATCCCCGGTGCCGAGATGGGCCGCGCTCCGAACGTCTGGTTGAGGGAGTGCATCCGGCTGGAGGGGATGGCATCCGCATCCGGGGAGCCGGTCAATTCCGTGGTGATGATTTCCGAGAAGGCGCGGCCCATCCAGTCGCTGGTGGTATCCGAACCCAGGTTTTCGAAGCGCAGGATGGCGATGTGTTCGGCTTGGTTGCGGGCAGGCTGGCGATTACAGGCAAAGACGGCCAAACATGCCACCACCAACGTGGTGCCGGCCTTCTTGCCGATAGGGATGCTGTTTACCCGCGGATCTCGGAGCGCCCGCTCCACTCTACAATACACGCGGCTCCAGGGTCAGCAGTTGCTTGAACTCTGGCAGCTCCTTCATGGAGGCGAATTCGGGCTCTTCTCCCAACTTCTTCTCACGGAAACCTTCCTCCAGCGCCTTCCTCAGGTACTGGAGGGCAAGCTCGTTGCGGCCGCCCTTGGCGTAGAGCTTGGCCAAATAGAAGTGAAACTTGCCGCGCTCCTCCACACTGCGTTCTTCCAGCATCACTCCGAAGTTGCCGTGGCGCTCGAAAACATCCGGGTCCAGGTGGAGCGCGGTCTGGAAGGACTTGGTAGCATCCTCATACCGCTTGCGCGCGAAATAGGCCGTGCCCAGGTTCATGTAGATGGAAGCCGACCTGGATTCCTCCGGCGCAATCTTGAGCGCCCGGAGATAATAGCTAATCGCCCGCCGGTTGTTCTTCTTGGCGTAGTAGACGGTGCCCAGATTATTGATGGCCTCGACATAATCCGGCTTCAGACGGAGCGCCTGTTCGTAACTCTTCCTGGCGCTGTCGAGCTGCATCAGTTGATGATAGGCAATGCCGATCTTGTTTGCCAGGACCGCGTCCTTGGGCGGTCCTTCACGGAACGTCTCGATGGCTTCGCGGTACATTTTGCGGGCCATGAAGATGTCCCCGCGCATTTCCGGGGAGAGCGTCACCTTGGGAGCCTGAGACGCAGCCGGCATGGGAGCCTTGGTGCCATCCAGCATTGCGTTGGGTTGCGATTGCGCGAAGGCGAAACTGAAACCTGCTGCGAGCAGCAGGGCGAGAGGTTGCGAAAACATACAGGGCCCACCCCCTATCCGCTCATTCTACCGCCAACCAGCGGGATTGTGGAGATGGCTTTGGTTATAGACCCGGAAACAAACGCTCCCTGACGGTCGGTGTGCCAGGATAAGCCAATGGGCTACCGATTCTCCGTGGGCCGCGGTATAGGGCTCTAAAACCCCGCTTTCAAGTGCGGTGGAGTGACGACTACTGAGAAATCGAAATCAGCGCGCTGCTGCCGGCATTCCCGTTCACTGTCAGAACCAGGGTGTGGTCTCCCGCCGGCAATGCGGGAACCCGGAGGTTAACTGACCCCTGCGAGCGCGGCCCGAAGCTACGGTCCCCGCGTCGGTTTGGATGAACAGTATCTCCTGCCCGTTATTCACCAAGCTTACTGCGAGGGTTTCGGCATTCCCCACACTGTCGGTCAGAGCGACCGTCCCGGAGCAGCCGGACTTGATCGAGTAGGCGCCCGAAAAAGTCCGCCGCCCCACGACGCCCGCCGCGCTAAACGTGCTTTTTCCGGTGAAGCCGCCCTTTCCATCGGTCACGAACCGGCCCGCATCGGCGGTGGGCACATAGGTGCCGAAGGCTGCCAACCACCCGCTGGTAGCATAGGTGTAGGCCCGCTAAACGCGCTAGCATCGCACGCCGAGGCGAGGTGTTGTGCGTGGCCCGACACCACGGTTCCGCTGTCCGTTTGCACGAATTCGATCGCGCTGCCGTTACCATCGACGGTGAATGTGAAATGCGCCACATTCCCCAGCGAGTCTTGAAAAACCGAAATGCCCGTGCACGCCGCTGTCATCGTATAGTTGCCGGAGAGGACCCGGGCGGCGATCGCTCCGCCCACGCTCACGGTGCTTGACCCGGCGAAGGAACCCTTACCGTCGGCGGCGAACTGCCCGTATTCCGCATACGGCACGGCTGCAATGAACCCGGAATTGACATACCCATAGCTGCCCGATATCGTGCCTGGTGTGCAGTTCAACACGCTGCCCACGCGGGGTGTCTGAGCGCTGGCGGTAGCCAGGAGGATGAGCCAGCCCGCCGCGTTGAGAGCCATCAGGGTACGTAGTCGCATAGAGCCTTCGGTGCCCTCTTTTGCCGTGGCGAGCCGGCACGTTTCCCGGCCGCCCCGTCTCCGAAAGCAGGTCATGCCGGGTACGCTGTTGTTTGGGCGAGCATACCACGGAATGCCATTGATGGACGCGCACCCTTGCTCGGCTTACGAAAACTGCGTCGTCCACAGGCATCGT
>OCZU010002587.1_pt1 | contig 11505 bp, 12 predicted proteins | sample 1539001 | NCBI WGS metagenome assembly OCZU01 (sample SAMEA3539306, study PRJEB22396) | soil metagenome | biome: tundra; feature: field; material: soil | place: USA | collected 2010-05 | depth 0.15 m
TGCCGCACCTGTGGGAACAACGCAGTCAGCACGGAAGAGTTACGCATATTGCGTAGGTTGTCAAACGCCCAGGAGGGGCCGGGCAGGTTTTTGGCTAGTAGTGCAAAATCTGAAGTGCAAGTTTCGATTTCTCCTGGTGCGCGTATCTGAGTCGGGGTATTCTGGATGTATTCTGCTCATGTCCGCTGGTACGCCTCGCACCACTTTGGCAACGTAGCAGCAACGGTCGGCTTACTGACGCGTGGGGGCGGAGATGCCAGCGGTACAATCCACAGTGAGAAATCAAAGGAGAGCCGCAATGACGCAAAAGATTATTGAGGTAGTCGGAACGTCCAAAGAGAGCTTTGCAAAGGCTGCGGAAAACGCTGTGGCTGAAGCCGCAAAGACGGTTCGGGGCATGAAGTGGGCGCGAGTGGCGGAACTAGAAATGGAACTGGACGGCAAGAAGATAGCTAAGTACCGCGCCACAACAAAGATTTACTTCGACATTGAAAAGTGACGATGTCGATGAAGCGCAGGTAGGCCGAAAAAGCGACCCTTCGATTGTCGGAATTTGCGATTCGCACAATTGAACCCGAGAAATAACTCCAAAGGCCGAGCCCGTCCCAATCGGCGATCACGAGAGCAGGACCAGAGGTAAACTAGAGTGTTATGCGCAAGCGCCTAATCACGCCGATTCCGCAGGATGCTCCGACCCTCGACGAAGGCTGGCTGGACCTCGACGATGCAGCCGTGGTCGAGGTCACATCGGAAGACAAGAAATATCCGGTCGAGTCTGCGCTGGTCTCAGGAGAAATGCGGGGTTGGCGTGCCGCCGATTCTGGCACTCAAACCATCCGGCTAATCTTCGATGAGCCGCAAAGACTCGCACGCATCTCGCTCGTCTTCGAAGAAACCGAGACAGAGCGTACCCAAGAGTTCGTCTTGCGATGGTCTCCAGATGGCGGACGCTCGTTTCGAGAAATTGTGCGCCAGCAGTGGAATTTCAGTTCCCCTAAGACAACACGCGAGGTCGAGGAATTTCAGGTTGAACTCTCGGATGTCACAGTTCTTGAATTGGTTATCGTGCCTGACATCAGTCGAGGATCGGCTCGCGCCTCGCTCAAGAGTCTGCGCCTGTCTTGACTCGCTGCGAGGTGGGTTCCAGCACAAACCACGGTCTTGGGGCGCAAATGACTACAGATGACCTTCCAGCAGACGGATTTGCCGCCTTATACCCTCAGCCTTCTCCGTTTCTTCGTGCGACAATTTGATGATTTCTCGCTGGTATTCGGGATCGGCCAACTGACAAGCCATGATGAAAAGTTTTTCGGCGTGTGCCTCCAGCATTTTGGCTTCGACTTCCAAAACGGCGATATCACGATCAAGTTTATGCTGCATTGTCATTTGAGGACCATTCCAATTTACGGCTGACCATCGAGAACAAGATCGAGAACCAGATTGTCACGGGGCGAGACACGGCGGCATAGGCGTTACTCATCCGACGTGCGGCTCTTAAGCTCAGGTACTTAAAGCCTCCCCTTTTGTCAACGTGAAGGTTCCGGAGCCGGTGCATCCCGGCTGAACTCCGATCAACTGTGAGAAGTAGTACTACCAGGAGAGAACCCAAAAGAGGGGGACAAGTTGCCCGAACTTGTGCAAAGAAATGGCCCCGTGGACGCCCCGCGCTGTGTCTAATTGCAACAGTTGACACGCTCAAGGAACTTCACAGCCACCCCTTGGGTCTGCCTCGACACCCCAAGGCACCTGTGACAAGTCCCGTCGACCCACCAATCACTCTTGAGGGCTGCCGGACGCTGTGCCGCTCCAGACAGTACGGAGTGGCGCGGATACTGGAGCTTGTTCTGCCAGCAACGTCTCGTTGTAAAGGACGGGATGAAGCTCTTCGAGTCTGACACGCCGGCGTACTTGTCGCTGACATACTTGATGAATAACAAGACAAGGACGTGGTCCTTGTATTGGCTGGCCTCGATGCCGCCGCGGAGTTCGTCGCAGCTCGACCAGAGAGAAGAGTAGAGTTCAGATTTCTTGAGAGCCATGCCTTAAGTCATTCTGCGATGTAAGCGGTGGAAAAGGCGAATTATCGCACATCAAGCGGGATCACCGAGGAGGGGAGCCGCCGCTTGGTGTGGCACGCAATGTTTTTATACTCGGAAACCGGTCCGGACCGTACACAAGTACCAAGCGAGAGGTAATCATCACAGTCCATGCGGATTGGAGTGAGGCAGCGACGACAAGAACAAAGGACCGGAACCCTAAGGCGTCAAACAGGCCGATGAAGATGGAGGGAAATAGAAAATAGCAAGCGGGTAGAACGACCGCCAGCAACAGCGCGCTGATAAGCTGAAAGCGGATCAGATACCCGAACTCGACCCAAACCAGGAATCCCTCCCACGTTAAGGGGCCGAACGGGAAGTAGTAGAGGATCGCAATCACAAACGTGATAAAGAGCAGAACAATGGCCGGGACCAACAGAACGAGATGAGATATTCCCGCTGCCGTCGACGCCGCCGAGCCAAACATCAGAATTGACATGACAATAGGCCATGGTTTTTTGCTCACAAGGAGGGCAAACCCAAGTATCAATGTGTAAATTGCGAACAACGACCATTTCGCTTCCGAGACGAAGCCAGGAACTGGAAACTGAGACTCATGCAATACGACTCCGCGCAAGGCCTGCAACAGACGGACATTCTCCGCGATATCAAAAGCGGCAGCGAGACTGATGAACAGAGCGACGAGAACGGTGGCCCATCTGCTCTGTAGCTGCGCGAGGAGAAAGAAAACTCCGCAGTACAGGGCGATGAACAGGAAGTCCATGCACGTGTTCACGCGAGCAATTTCGACGTTCCAGACCTCGTTCGCCTTCGGATCTCTCTGATCGATTCGATCTCGAAACATCTGGGGATCGGTCGCAAGTTCAAGAGCCGCGATGGGAGAGGTGTATTTGCACGCGAGCCGGGCGTTGCCTTGCTCCCCCGAACAATCTCGTTTCTTGAATTCAGTGGCTTCCCAGAACATCACGAGTGACCAGACGGTAGCGGCAACGATTGTGAGCCAGAACATCCGTTGAACGTTCATTGGGGCCTGACCTTTCTCCCGGTTTGTGGCGAAGGTGCTGTAAGGTTTTATGGTCGTGCAGTATAGTGCAAATCGAGCACTTTTGGCCGTACTTGTCCTGCCCCATGACCTTTCTCTCTCGCTACCTGGACCGGATCGGCGCCCCGTCGTCGTCGCCGAAAAGCGGACTGCTCTTGTTGGCTTTTTGGCGGGCGCTGCGTTGACTTGCCACCAAGCCGCGTCGCCGGGTGATAAGGGCTTTGCTGCAGAGCCAGAAACGCACCGATGATCCCCCGCTTAGGCAACGTGATTCTGGCCGAAACAACTCCTCGCGCGTCCGGAAATCGTAACAAGAAATAGACCGGCGACCGCCGACCGGGCCGTCGAGAATATGATCGGGAGGTCCGGCGGTTGTCCTACTTCCCCTACAACTAGATCCGTATGTTCTGCCACTCATCGAGGCCCGGCGAGCGGACCAAGATACTTCGTTGCAAAATTGGACGGGAGGGTCGGGGTATCGGTGATTCACCACTTCCCGACCGCTTGGAATGTTGAACCTTTTGCTAAGAAGGAGGATTACAAATGAGCGACGCAAACTCCAGAGCATCTATCAAGCTACCCAGTGACTTCCTATTCGGGGAGCTTCGACCGGATCATACTGCGCCCGCCAAACCGGCACCGCCTCCGCCCCTTGGTCCACTCTCCGCATTTGTTGGAGATTGGGTCGGGAACGGCTTTAACACCATCTTCCGGCCCGACAGTACCGCTACGCCAACCCCGCTCCCGAATCCAGTGCCCCCACCCCCACCTCCCCGCGACAACGTTCTGGAATTGAACCTCACCTCTGAGAGCCTCTCGTTTTCGCCCAGCCTAGGCTCGGTGCCGAACCGCGGGACGGCGACGCAGACAGATATTTTCCTCAACGGAGTGCCTTATCTGCAGACCATCAACGACATTACGATCCACGGCGAAAGTGTTGGGATTCACGTCGAGCCCGGCATTTGGATTCGCGTGCCTGCAACCACCGTTCCACAGCTAGGGGAGTCGGTTACGCGCATGGCATCCATTCCGCATGGCGCGACGATCGAGGCTCAAGGCACATTTCTATCCGTCGCTGGGCCGCCCACTATAGCCCCAGTGGACATTACACCATTCGTCACAGGGAGTAGCCCTCTGAAGAAGATCACCTTCGCTAGCCAGACTGCCAGTAATCCGAACACACCGAGAATTCCCCAAGATCTGGGCCCCTTCATCATCCGTGGCACCATCACGCAAGCCCTGTTGGACGATCCCAACAGCCTCCTGCGCAGTCACATCAGTAAACAAAAAATCACCAACACGATTGCCATTATCATTTCTACGGGCCCGCCGCCTCCGCCTCAGCTGCTCCCGTTCGGGGGCGGCGTCGACAACATCGCCTTCTTGCTGGGCCAGGCCGCAGCGACTGCACCGAACGCCCAGGCCCTGCAAATGTTCGCGATTTTCTGGATCGAAACCGTCGAGGAAGTTATTTGGGTACCACCCTACAAGGTAGGTGGGCCGCCCTTTGCCATCAAAGCCAAAGCGAGTGGTCCGGGTCAGTGCGTGGCAAGGTTCTCCGTCACACCACCGTTTGATTTGGACGATGGACGCAAGATTACAGTCACGTTCACGCAGATTCAGTACACTCAGACGGTCCTGCTGAATTTCGCTGGTCTGACTTGGCCGCATGTTTCGGTGAACACGCTTGTGCCCGCCGACGACATCGTTGTTCTCCCGTCAGTATGGAAGTGAGCCGGTCCGGTGTTTGGGCGGCGGCTGTCGTTAGCGGCGTCCGCCGCAACATCCGGAACCGGGCAAGTGGAAAAGTGGGCCCCCCGGGTCCACGGCCGAGGGGCTTTCCACTTCAACGACTTCCCCCACAACTTGCGCAAAGCTATTCTGGTGCTGCTGGGATGACGTTCTCGAAGCCTACGCGGCGGTTGCCCAATCAACCGATTGAGGTGTGGGAAGCAAATACAAATTGAGAAAAAACATCATTGGTTGGATGGACGAGAAAGGGCCTGTCGGCCAGTCACGGCACCATCGTGCCGGATTCGCATCTCAGTGTAAGCCATTGAAAATACATAGTTTACATTGGCATGTGGAGGACGGCTTGTGAGGCTATCAGTTTTGTAGTATTATCTAATCATAAATGGAGACAGTCTTTATGGCAACAGCGCAGCAGCCCGTTGTTGGTTTCTCGTGGGATACAGCCGTCGATCTGTCGAGAAAGGAGAACCGAACCCGACTCAGTCCGGCTGCAGTCAAAGGCCTTCTTCGGATCGCGAGACATTGGAAATTACGGGACGACGATACCCGAGCTTTGCTGGGCGGCATATCCAGCGGCAGTTTCTACGCACTGAAGAATCGAGCTGCCAAAACACTGGATGAAGATAAGCTCACCCGAATTTCGCTTTTGGTTGGGATCTTCAAAGCGCTGAACATTCTTTACGGCCATACGCTCGCGGATGCTTGGATCGCGCTGCCGAACACGAATCCGATGTTCGGGGGAGACTCGCCCCTCAATTACGCGAAGAAGGGCGGCATACCTGCCTTTCTGAGAGTTCGCCAACTCTTGGACGCACGTCGCGGCGGCAGATGAAATCTCCGAAGCAGATCAAGGTGGAACAGGACGGGACTCATCGTCTTATTCCTCATCGCTACAGCGATCGTGGCAGGCCAATCCTCAATCTTCTCGCGCAAGACGACGAAGATCTGCTCAGCGACCTCACGGAACTGGAGGGCGCCACGAACGATCGATTGCTTGGCGAGAGTGGCCGGCTGCCTGGCATCAGCGCCATCGAGCTGGTTTCCGGCTTCCGGCTGGCGCACATCGTGAACGCCTCTTTTACTCACCCGAATCCTTTTGGAGGACGATTCAATGGCGCGGGACGAGGATCTTGGTATGCGGCTTTCGAAATGCAAACGGCGCAAACGGAAGTGGCTTTTCATCGTGCCGCCGAGCTGAAAGAAGTCGGATGGAAAGCGGAAGAAGTGTTTTCCTATATCGATTATCTCGCCGATTTCAGACATGAGTTTCATGACATTCGGGTAGATCCAGATTTTGTGGACTGCTTAGATCCGAACAGCTACACCGCCTCCCAAACCCTTGGACTTACCCTGTTGACCAGAGGCTCAGCGGGGATCGTGTATCCGAGCGTACGACACCAAAATGGCGTCTGTATCGCCTGCTTTCGTCCTCCCTTGGTCCTAAATGTGCGAGAAGGGCCGATGCTGACATTTACTTTCATGGATACAGAAATGACTGCTGTTGTCATTGAAAACTGAAGCCAGGGTCCACTCTCACGACCTCAAAATGTCAATTGTTTTAGTAACGTTTCATGCAGTATATGCAATAACAACTTAATTATCTGTTGTTTGCAAGTACATATATGTAAGAACTGTAATCGATTTGCCGATATTGAGATTAACAGGCTTATAGATTCTTCAGACAGTGTCTGTAGAATCTCGGCCTCCGGCGATGCCCGGCAAAACGAACCCATTCTGGCCATCCCAACGGTCGGCATTTCTCACAGTCCCAGCCCAATTCCCGGTGCGACGGATGAACCTTGATTGATTTCCAAGGCGGAGGTCTTCGAGACATCGGTTCCGAGTTGGGGGCCGAGTTTCGCCATGTCGTCGGTGAAGAGCGTGGCCTCGTGGCTGGCACGGGAGATGGAGACGTAGCCGAAGCGGGAGTTGAGCAGGTCCGGGTGGACGCTGGTATCAGCGTTAACGGGGACGCGTTCGGCGGTGAAGCCCTGTGAGCTGTGGCTGGTGACTGCATAGCCGTGGTCGAAATGACGATGCTCGCTGGGGTTGAATTCAATCTGGCGGTTGTTGTCGAGGCGGGAGGTGAGACGACCATCGGGATGAATCGCCTCGATGACGGCGAGGTCTCGATTGGCAACGCCGAGCGATTTGTCGGGTGCGGTGAACTGGATGCGGTCGCCTACAGACAACTCGCGTTCGATCTCCCGGTAGACGCTGACGCCTATGAGACGGCGGGGATCGTAGGTGGCAAGTTCTCCGTTCCCTTTCTCGACCGTGAGCTGGTTTGCGGCCGGGTTGATCGCGACTACCAACGCATAGGCGCCACCTTCGATTCCGATGGCCTTGCTACCCCGTGTATAGCGAACTACGTTGTCGATCTCGTAGTGGTTTGCCCAGGAGCGCTCGGCTCCGGTCATGTCCTGACGCTGAACCAGGACCCGAAAAGCGTGATCTTCCGCGGCAAGAGTTCCATTGGCCTTCGACTCCCGGCGAACCGCGACGTTTAGCTCGTGGCGGGAAGCATTATCGGGCGAGACGATCAGAGTGTTCTGGGGCGATTCGACGTAGCTCTTGGCGATAGCGCGGACGCGCTCTTCTGCGTTGGGAATTTCCTTCACATGGCCCTGCTGTTGGAGTCTGTCGAGGGCAGCGGAGACTTGGCCCGTAGCCAGTAGTTCGACGGCGGATTTCAGAGCCGGGTCTTGCTGGCGAACGATCTCATCGAGTCTAGCTGTGCGCATTCCGGCTTCCTGCAGTTGCTCGAAGGGGCGGCCCGCTTCGACGCCCTGATGCTGGCGGATATCGCCGATTAGAAGCACGCGGTCATCGGGACCAAGCCGCGAAAGAAACGCGCGCATCTGGTTGGTGCTGGCAAGGCTCGATTCATCGACGAGATAGAAGTGCTTTTGCTCTCGTAGGTCGGGGGGCACAGTATGAGCGAGAAAGCCTTGCAGGGTTCCGGCTTCGATGCCGGCCTCATTCAGTTGGCGCGCAGCGCGGGAGGTCGGGGCAAAGCCCTCGACCTGATAGCCTTGTGATTCAGCAGCGCCACGGATGACCGTGAGCGTCTTCGTCTTGCCTGAACCGGCGAAGCCTTGGATTCCTTGAATGCGGTCCGGCGAGCTTAGCACGTCCTCGACCACGGCCTTTTGTGCCCGGTTGAGGTGCGGATGCTCGTCCGCTACCGCGATTGCCTGCGGACGCGAGAGAACCCCTTCGACACGGTTTTGTCCCTCACGAACTCTGCGGATAATTTCATGTTCCGCCTCGATCGTTTTGGCGGTGGTGAACTGACGGCCGGGAACGCTCTGAGGGCGCTCGACGATTTGAAATTCCCCAGAAGCCAAGCGGGCGTAAAGATGGGCGCGGATCTGGGCATGGGTGACCTCGCCCATGCCGCGCCGGAGCCCGTCGCGAATCAGCGAACGTTCATCGACAACCGCCTCGCGCTCGAAGTTCTTGTCGCGAGAAAAAGTGAGAGATTCTCGAACACGGTCAAACGAGTTGGCGGGCTTCTCCTGATGTTGAGACCGTTCACGTGCCGCGCGCACAACCGCCTCGGCTTGGTGCCCAAAGTCTGCCGCCAGCTTGCAGTGCGCGGCCATCACCTCGCCCGGCGAATGGATCTCCTTGCGGTCACGCGTCGAGTGCGCGGCGATCTCGGCAGCTTCCTTTCCGGAGTGCCCTGTGCGTTCGAGGTACTCACGAATCTGCTGGCTACGGGGACTGGATGCGTCGAGGTATTCCTGTGTGTATCCCTTAATCTCCGGAGCGCCGCTCTTCCCTGTCGTAATTTCGTAACCGAGTTGGCGCAGGCGGTAAGTCAACTCGGATTGATAGATGGCCGTGGCAAATTGCTGCGAGGCGAAGAGGCTCTGGGACTGAATCGCGCGGGGCTGGCCGTTATCGCGCTCCGTGATGTTGAAAACCACCGCGTGGGTATGCAGTTGTGGCGCAACATACCCATCGACCGGGCGGGCGGTATCGTGCTCGAACTTAGCGGCGATAAACTTACCCGTGGTCTCGGGCGGATGATTGCCGCCGATGCGGGCTTGCGTGTAGTGTTCGAGCTGGTCGAGGGCAACGCGGACGCTCTCCCGGTGCGCTTCGCGGACACGCTGATCGCCGCCGACAAGTGCGGTAAGCGAGACAGACTTGGGCGCGGAAAAGGTCGCATCCCATGCGGCTCGGTGCTCCATCGTCTTGATGGTCTTACCGTCGGCATCCTGATATTCATACGACGCTCTTTGCCGTACAAGCTGCTCGCCGGTCTGCGGATGCTGGCCCTGGCTGAGTTTCGAGAAGTCCTCGGCAGAGACCGCTCCTGCAAGGCCGAACGGCCCGGCAAGGCGGCCTTGCCATTCGCCTGCAATTGCACCGCGTTGCGACCAATAGCTCTGCTCCTTCGCGGTGAACTCCTTCTGGTGGTAGCACTGCGCCTGGCCAGCAGAGAGTGGCTTCGAGATCGTCAGCATGGCGGTTTTTATCCCCGAAGATTGAGGCTTGGTTGGGCGTTGATGTTCATCTCAAGGTCGGTCTCCGGCTGCGGTATGTCCGTCATTGTCGGTTGCGATTTTCGCTGCGACAGCGTGGGCACATTTGGTTCCTGTTTCAGCTCAACGGGGCGCACCTTGGGCTTAGACGCTCCGATGTTCTTCGGATCGTACGGAAGCTTGTCCTCGGGCGTATCGCGGAGATCGAAGTCACTGGCGACAACCGGCATCTCCAAATAGGGGAATGAGAATCGCGTCACATAGTTCTCGTACTTCATATAAGCGTGGAGGTCCGCGAGCCCGGAGATTTCGGACTCCATCACGAGCGGTTCAATCTGCCGGTCCAGCGCGAAGTTTCGCCCAGCGCGGGAGCCGTCGAAGTGAGTCTCGCGCAGCCGTTCGATCTCGACTTTTCCAATGAACTTGCTGACCCACTCGCTAGCAGTCGGCTCCTTGGTCTTGAGCCAAATGCTGGTTGCCGGTTGGGACAGCATGACCTCAGCTAGGTGGCCGTAAAGGTATTCCAGTTGGGACTTACCCTGGAAGCCCAGAATCACCGGATTCCTGCTTTTTCGATTTTCCGTAATGGCAGTATGAAGCTGGGGGAGCCTCTGCAAACTTGCCAGCTCGTCGATCACGAACCATGCCCGCTTCTGGCCTTCTTTCGGCTCGTTTAACAGACGTAAGACGAGCAGGTCGATCCACAGACTTTGCAAGGGCCGAAGCGCCTCACGTTCCGCCGGGAGCGAAGTAATAAAGATCCAACCCTGCCGCGTCTCGGCCCACTCCGTGGCCGACCACTCGCCATTCCCCTCCCCCTTCTTCGGCAAAAGACGCAGGCTGTCAGCGACCAATCCAAGCGAGCCAAGAACTCCAGCACGCTGCTGATGCGCCTTCGGGTCGATTAGATGAGCGTGCTCCGTTCCTTTCAGCCTTCGGTCGATCTGTTCCGGGTCTGACATCCACTTCACCAACTCCTCTGGGGTTGGGCCATAGGCCATCAGGAACGCAAATATCTTCTGCGGGGACTCGATGAAAAACTCACCCTTCTTGTCTTGCGGCGGCTGAAACAAGGACACTGCCAGCGCCTTTGCCTCCGAGCGGCGGCGCAGTTCTTCCGCGGGTCCCCAATAGGGGCAACGCTTATCGAGTGGATTCAGGATCACGTCGCCATTCTTCGGATCGTAAAAGCGTTGGACGAACTCCCGTGCTGGGTCGTAGACGATCGCGGAATCGCCACGATGTTTTATCTGCCGAAGGATCTGGAGCATGATCATGGTCTTGCCCGCGCCGGTATCTCCGATGATCTGCATGTGCTGTGCTTCCGCCCGCTCCGGTATGCGGATCATTGGTTTCATTCCGTCCGTCTTGATGCCTATGCCATCTCCTCCCACCCTGTCGTTGAACTCACTCGGCGTCATCATCTCGGGGCCTTTCAGTCGTCGTCCGTATCTCAGTTCCTTGCGCCGTCGAATGTCCTTGCCGATGGAAAACGGGAGCTGAATGACCAGTGAGGCGAGACCGAAAAGCAGTGGGAGCTTGTAGAGGTCTAAAAGACTGTCACCACTGTAAACCGCACTCCTGAGATAGGCACTCAAGAGCGCGTCGATATAGCGCTGCTCCGGTCCGAGGTAAAGGAGAACATAGCTGCCCTGCAAGGCGGGCTGCGAGAGCGCAAGCGGGATGGGTTTGCCGCCCGGTTCCGGCGTCGTGCCGTCTGTCACGTCAGCATTCGTTGCCAGACGCGGTGGAATTCCGCGGGCGCCCAACATAAGCAGTCGGTAATTGTCTCTGCGGGTCGTTCCGATTGCTCCCGCGACACTCGACCGGATGTAGATCGGCGTATAGAACCGCTGTAGCGGGCTGCTGCCGAAACTGAACCGGCAGTAAAGGAACAGTCCGGTAAGAACGACCGCCATGAATACCGCGCCGTACGTGTAAATCGGGCTGTGCGGCGGCCAGATGATGGTTTCCTTGCGTCCCCACTTTGTCATTGCCATCGCCTATTTCCTTCCTGCGGAAGTAGCCAACTTCCCAGCGAGTTGGTGCTTCGCGTCGCTGATTTCGTCGAGCAGTTTGTCGAACGCCTCCGGCGTGAGTCTTTGGCCTGCGGCCAGAGGCCGCAACACGTTTACCAGGAGCAAGCGAACCCCAAGAA
>OCZU010002589.1_pt1 | contig 11504 bp, 5 predicted proteins | sample 1539001 | NCBI WGS metagenome assembly OCZU01 (sample SAMEA3539306, study PRJEB22396) | soil metagenome | biome: tundra; feature: field; material: soil | place: USA | collected 2010-05 | depth 0.15 m
CGCGGCCGATGATCATGCGCTGGATTTCCGAGGTGCCCTCGAAGATCGTGAAGATAGTGGACTACAGGGCAGTTTTCGCAGGTCAGCGTCCTGCCGGGGCTGTGGTATCAGCACGGATTCAGCACGGGCTGTCCGAGATGAGCTACAACGACTTCGCCCTCGGCATCCCCGCCAGCCTGGCCACCGCGCTGGCCGGCCACGCCCGCCGCCTGCTCGGCGGATGGGGCTCGGCGACGAGCCCCATCACTGGCAGCCACCCGATGACTGGGTAACCGTCGCCGCCTGGCCCGGCGCCGACCCCGCGCACACCGGCCCCGCACCCATCCACCACGCCCTGCTGAACGACGGCGCCCCGCCCGTCCAGGTCGCCGCGAACCTGGGCATCTCCCTCGGCCACCTGCGCCAGGTGCTGCGCCGACACCCGCTGCCCCGCACCCGCCGCGCCTGGCATCGGGCCCTGGGCGACATCGCCGCCCAGGTCGGCTGCGCCATCCAGACCCTCAACCGGTTCGCCCGCGACCACGGCATCCCCATCCGCACCCGCGGCACCAGCATCTACACGCCAGCCTCCGCAACCCCCGGGCATCCACCCGCTGGACCGACGGCACTTCAGCGTCGTGCGTCCGGCCCACGCCGCAGCGTTTACCCTCCTTCCATAGCTGGCCAGCCACACCGGCTCGGAGGCAAGTCCGCACGGAGTGCAGGTCCGTGGCGGGTCGGGACCCGGGATCGCTCGTTCGCCTTCAGACGAGCAGACAGCCGCGGACAGCAGCACCGGGCCCGGCGGTCACGGTACGGACCCGGACCCGGCCGCCGCCAGCCGCAGATGCCCGGTACAGGCATCCAGCAGCCTCACGGTCGGCCCGTAACGCCCCGTCCAGCCGCCCGCGCGCTCCGCAGCGCCGGGTTCAACGCGGTCTTCCACGCTGAGCTGCTACCGGCGAACCTGGCGACAGACATCGTGCACGTAGAACGGGGTGGATCTCGTTACTTACCAGTGAAGTCGACACCGGCTGCTCAGCTGCCTGATCTGCAGGGGAGTATCCCCGTAGCGTGCGCATGATGGCGTGCCACCGCCGGGTGACGGCCGCGGCCCGCTCTCCCGCCTGCCGGTCAGCCTGGAGCTGCTCGGCATAGCTCTTGCTGCGCTCTGCTTGGTAGATCTGGTAACCGCTGTTCATGTTCATGCCGTAACCGTAGGAAAGCCGTGTTCCCGCGGTGTTCCCGCGCGCGGGACAATAAAGGCGTGGAATCCCCGGTGCAGGTCAGGCTGCTCGGCCCGTTCGAGGTCAGCACGGGCGGCCGCACGGCTGGCCCGTGGCCGCGGCCCAGCGCTCGGCGGCTGTGCCAGCGCGTGCTTATCGCCCCAGGCCGCCGGATCAGCCGCGACCTCGCCTGCGAGGACCTGTTCCCCGACTCCGATCCCTATTCCGCTGCCCGGGCGGTATCGAAGGCGCTGTCCATGGCCCGCGCTGCCCTGACCGATACGGCGCCAGAGCTGCTCGCCGCCGACCTGAGCCACATATGGGCCACGCCGGCCGCCCTGGTAGACGCCGATCAGCACGAAGCAGCCCTCCGTCAAGCGCTGCAGATGTCCCCTGGCCGCGCCCGCGACGACCTGCTCACCGCCACCCTCGCGCAGGACGGCGAACTGCTTGCCGACGAGCCGTACGCGGACTGGGCGCTGCGCCCGCGCGAGCGGCTGGACGAACTCCGCCAGGAAGCGCGCCTAACCCTGGCCAGGGACCGTACCAAAGGCGCCGGGCAATCCTTGGCAAAAGCGGTGACCCAGGCATGGGAGGACTGTTTCGAGCACCACCCGGCCTGCGAGGAAGCGGCGGCCGCCCTGATCCGCACCTACGCCGGCGACGGCCGCCGCGAGCTCGCCGTGCGAGTCTACGAGCGCTGCGCCGCCGCCCTCGATGAACTCGGCCTGCGCATCCCCCCGTCCCTGGCCGAGCCGCTGGCGGCAGCGCCCGTAGCCCGGCAGCGCCAGGAGGAGGCGCGGACAGTCACCATACTGTCCGCCGAGGTGGCAGCCCCGCCCGCCCTAGGGCTGGAAGCCATGCGTGATGCCCTGACCGCATCCCTGACGGCGGTAATCGCCGTGGCAGAAGCCCTGGGCGGCACCGTGATGTCGCTATCCGGCAGCGGTCTGCAGGCAACGTTCGGCGCCCCGCAAGCACACGAAGACGACCCGGAACGCGCCGTCCGGTCCGCCTTCCGCGCCCTGCAGGCACCAGCGCAGTCGCAGCTCAGGATCGGCATAGAGACCGGCTTCGCGCTGCTCGGCCCGATCGGCGCCGGCGCACACGTCGAGTACGGCGCCATCGGCGACGTCGTCGGCCAGGCATCTGCCCTCCAGTTCGCGGCCAAGCCCGGCACCGCCCTGATCGGCCCGGCCACCCGCGCCGCGGTCAACCACCTGTTCACCTGGGGTGAGACCGTCCAGGTAGGCCCGCTGCAGGCGACCAGCCTGGCCGGGCTGCGGCCAGTCCCGGCTGGTCGCCATTTCCTGCTTGGCGGCCAGATCCCGCTGGCCGGCCGTCAGGCGGAACTAGCGGTGCTAGGCACCGCCCTGCGCAACCTGGCCCGCGGCCGCGGCTCCGTGGGCCTGCTGACCGCCGAGCCGGGCCTCGGCAAGACCCGCTTGGTACACGAGTGCCGCAAGCGCGCGTCGGGATCGCTATGGCTGGAAGGGCGCGGCACGTCCTACGCCACCGCCACCCCGTATGGTCTCTACCAGCAGGTACTGGCGAGCTGGCTGGGCGTCGCCCCCGATCAGCCGGAAGCGGTACTGCGCCCCGCGCTGGAAGCCGCGAGCGCCGACCTGTTCCCGCCGCTGGCACGCATGCTGGGCCTGCCGTCTGGCGCAGGCCGGATGAGTCCCGAGGAGCAGCAGCGCGCCATCTTCGCGGCGATGCACGAGCTGATCGAGCGACTGACCGCGACACGCCCCGTGGTCCTCGTCCTCGAGGACCTGCACTGGGCCGACGCGACGTCCCTGCACCTGACCGAGCACCTGGCCCGCCTTGCCGCCGCTCGGCCGCTGCTCATCTTGGCAACAGGCCGCCCGGGCACTGAGGTGCCACTGCTAAGCAGTACTCCCGTAAACCACCTGATCCTCGCCCCGCTCCCGCCGCAAGCGGAACGCGAGCTCGCAGGTTCCTTCGTCGGTGCCGCTGCCAGCTCAGAAATCCTGGACGCCATCCTGGACGGCGCAGAAGGCAATCCGCTGTTTCTGGAGGAACGTCTGGCGTCCCTGGTCGAGACCCGCGCCCTTACCCGCGACCATGACGTCTGGCACCTGCGCGAGGATGCCCCCGCCCAGCTGCCCCAGGCCCTTGAGCGCCTGGTCCGCTCCCGCGTCGACCGCCTCACCCCGTACGCCCGCGGCGCGATCCGCGCCGCCGCGGTGATCGGCGTGGAGTTCTCCCTCCCGCTGCTGACTGCGGTATGCGACACAGCCACCCCGCCGGTCATCGACGAGCTGTGCGCCCGCGACCTGATCCGCCAGCTCCCCGGAACTGCCCGCTCAATCGATGCCGCCCCGGCAGCCAGCCCGACCTTCCGCTTCCGTCATGCCATGATCCAGGAGGCGGTCTACGGGGGCCTGCTCAGCGCCGAACGCCGACTGCTGCACGGCCGCATCGCCTGGACCATGGAGGAAAGATCGGCTGGCTGCCTGGCTGAGGTCGCGGCAATCCTCGGCACCCACTTCGCCCTGGCCCATGAATCAGAACGGGCCGTGCGTTACCTCCAGCAGGCCGCCGACCAGGCCTCTGACGCTTTCGCCAACACCGAGGCGATCGCGTCCTACCGCAGTGCCCTGACGCTCATCGATCGCGGTACACCAGCAGCGCGCCTGAACGCCAAGCTTGCCAACGTGCTGTGGCGTACCGCGCAGCGCGCCGAAGCCAGAGACGCGTTCGTCGCGGCCCTGCGCCAGGTCGACGAGGCTGACGTGCTGTTCCGTGCGCATCTGCTGACCCGGTATGGCCGCCTGGAGATGGCCGAGAATCGGGGTGCTGCGGCGATGAAGGCCTTCGACGCTTCCGAGGCCCTGCTGGCTCCGTTGCTGACTCCGTTGCTGGCTGGTGATATGGCGGCGGCGGACGACGAGACCGTGGACCAGTGGCTGGAGCTGATGGTGGACGGCCGGGCCGATCTCCTTGCCATTTCCGGGCAGCAGGACCTGGGCCTGGCGACGCTGCGAGCCGTCCAGCCGGTGCTCGAGGCCCGCGGCTCGCCAGCCAGGAAGACCAGTTTCTACCACGTGCTCGGTACGGCGCGGGTGCTCCGCAACCGCTATCGCGTCGACGACACTGACCTTGCGAACCTCGGGCTGGCCGCGGCAGCCGCCACCGAATCCGAGGAGAAGGACCTCGGCTACGCGACATTCTTCGTCGGCTGGGGCCTGCTGCTGCACGGTAATCTAACAGCGGCGCAGGAATACCTGGAAAGTGCCCTGGCGCTGGCCGAGCGGATCGGCGAGGCGATACTCGTGTCGGAGTGCCTGGTCAATCTGAGTTTCACCGCGGTGCGCCGCCACGATACCGAGGCTGTGCGATCCCTGGTGCGCCGTGCCCAGGCCGCCGCCATAGCCACCGCTGGCTTCAGTCTCCCCTTCGAGGCCACCGCCTGCCAGGCCTGGCTAGCATGGCAGGACGGCCGCCCCGAGGAAGTGATTGCTCTTGCGGCCCAGATCGTGGCCGAGAACCGCACCACTTACCACGCCCCCGAAGGCCATTCCCCGCACAACTGGGTCTACCTATGGCCCCTGATCGCCACTCACCTGGACGCCGGAAACGTCGAGGCCGCGGCAGCAGCCGCCGACCGGCTGCTGGAACCCGGGCAGCTCCGTTTCCCCGACCCGCTAGACGCCGTACTAACAGCAGCCTGCACCGCCTGGTCCCAAGGCGACTCAGCAACCACCGCCAGCACCCTGAAAGCAGCCCTAGCTCAGGCCCAACACCTCCACTACTGCTAACCCGCACCCCCGGTAACCCGGCCTTCCGGTTCAGCACCGGCTGGCCAGTTTGCCAGCGCACCGAGCCGATGCTCGCCAAAATCCGCCGCTCGTTGCCCAGCGATCGCTTCAACGCCGCTTGGCAAACCGGAGAAGCCGAGAGCCGCTCAGCCAGCATCACCCCCATCGGGATAAAGCGAACGGCCCGCCTTGCCGCTAACGGGCCATTTTCCGCTGGTGGCCGGTGATGGATTCGAATCATCGTAGCCTGAGCCGACGGTTTACCGCCCGTCGCTCCTGCCCGAGTCACACGCTGCTGGCCCGCGTGCATGCGTTGCAAGGCTGGATTCGTGGCTGACACCGTCCGCTATGTGTCCGTGCGCTCGGGGCTAGGGCGGCGGGACGCGCTGGCGGGCACGGACGGCGTTCCGTGTGCGAGGGGCCTTCATGCTCTCATGCCAGTCCCTCTCAGCGATGCGCGGGAGGACATCGGCTACCTGGCGAACGCTCGGACAGCTCCGGCAGCCGCCACGCACGGGGGTGACGCGGTGAGCGGGGACGAGGAGCGCCCGGAGCGCGGATCGCGGGGGCCAGGCCAGGCGCCGCGGGGACCTGTCGCAGTCGGTACGCGCCGGCTGGTCGGCCGGTTGGAGTCGTGGCTGTCGCATGGTGCGTGCGGAGCACCGCGGTCCGCTGCTTGTAATTGACTAAACTTAGTCTAGTCATTTATCATCGCTAATATGACTGTGAGCGTCAACATCCACGAAGCTAAGACACACCTGTCGCGGCTGCTAGAGCAGGTGGCGGCCGGCGAGCGGGTCGTGATCTCCAAGGCCGGAACACCCATCGCGGACCTCGTGCCGCACCAGGCTGCGACAGTAACGTTCGGCGGGCTAAAAGGCGAGATCGCCTACGACGACCGGGCGTTCGACATCGATCCGGACATACAGCAGATGTTCTACCAAACAGAAAACAGCCAGCCAGGCGGCCCCAGCGAACCCGGCAGGCCTGGCGACGATGCTGCTTCTTGACAGCCAGGCCCTGCTGTGGCTGCTGGACGACAACCCGCGCCTAGGCCTGCAGGCCCGGCAGGCGATCACCTCCGCGCGAGGCGTGCACGTCTCCGCGGCGACAGTGTGGGAACTGACTATCAAGACCATGCTCGGCAAGCTGTCCGTCCCGGCCGACCTCAGCAAAAGGCTCACCGCCCAAGGGCTGGTACTGCTCAGCATCACCGCCGAGCATGCCGAGGCACTCCGCGACTTCCCCGAGCTCACCAGGCATGACCCATTCGACCGCCTGCTGGTAGCACAGGCCTCCCGCGCGGGGCTCCGGCTGCTCACCGCCGACCATGTCTTGCTGGGCCTAGGCCGCGATTTCATCCTCGACGCGTCCCGGTAGCCAGTAATCGTGGTCCGCCCCGGCAAGTCTGGAGGCTGCCATGTCTAGGAACCGCCATGCTGCCATGGGCCTGCATCTTCCCAAGGATCAGAGCCTGCAAGGTTCCCGGGGCGGAGACCATGGGCCCGAAGGTATCAGCACGGATTCAGCACGGGGTCCGGAACTGACGGGAAATAACCGGCACGATTCGGGTAAACCGGACACGAGAACGGCCGCTCCGCTCCCGAGCGGACCGGCCCGTCTTCCGGGTACATGGATAGGTATATCCGCAGGTCAGGCTACCTGACGTCCAGGCCGGTCAGGGCGCGGCCGATGATCATGCGCTGGATCTCGGAGGTGCCCTCGAAGATCGTGAAGATCGTGGACTAGGGGGCAGTTTCCGCAGGTCAACGCTCTGTGGACCCCCTGGTATCAGCACGGATTCAGCACAGGCTGTCCGGGGAGAATGACGGTTTCCGCCCAGCTCGCATACCTTGTCGGTTGTAGCTCGGACGCGCGCCGAGAAGGCACTGTGGACCCAGCAGCTACTATCTCTCCGCGCTACTCTGCCGCAGGTTCAACGAAGGTATATTTTCGCGCTGACCTGCCAGTATCCGATCGATCACGATATCCGCCCGGGCGGGCAGTGGCGCAGAGGCGGGCCGCATACGGGCCGGACGCCGGGGGATGCCGGGATCCCGCGCTGGCGCTGTCGTGCCGACACGGCGGCGTCACGGGCTGAACAGGCCATGACGTGCCCGCGCCGATATATCCGGCTGATGACAGCCACCATGATGGCGCGCGTACAGGCACCATCAAGAGGGCGTCGGACTCATTCCGCTGGTCGCCTATGCTTTCGGCCGTAGAAGCCGGGCCGGGGGCATAGGAGATGGCGGTGCTGCTTCAACCGTGTCGGGCGTTGAAACCTCGGGTGGCACATTGAGCGAGGCACTAGCGGCCTGCGCCGTGAGGAGGTGCTCGTGAGCTCGACTGACCTGGTGAGGTCGAGCCGCGACGGGGATCAGTTTCATTACTACTGGGCGGCGCGGCAATGCCTGAAGCTGCTGCTCCCCGGCAGCGGGCTTGTGGCGGTGTCGATCGAAGGGTCCTCTCCGGAAGATCCCATGGCCGCCGGCGGGCAGGGGCCGGACGATGATCCCACGGGCGAGTACGTGGTTGACATCGCCGAGTACTACGGCGACGCGGCCCCTGACGCAGCCGACAGGATCGTCTACCGTCAGCTCAAGCACTCGACAGCGCGCGCCGACCAGCCCTGGACGAAGTCCGGCCTCAAGAAGACTCTGGAGGGCTTTGCACGCAGGTTCTCGGCGCTTGGCGACACGAGCCTCGAGCTCAGGGACCGCGTCTCGTTCGAGTTCGTCTCCAACCGGCCCGTCGATGATGCCCTGATCCAGGCGCTGAATGACATTGGCCAGGGGGCCACCCCAGCCAACCCGCAGATAGCCGAGTACATCCAGGGCTGCCTAGGGCTGCCAGAGGATCTGGCCGGGCGGTTTTGCCAGCAGTTCGCAGTCGATGCGCGCGCGCCGGCGCTGCTGCGGCTGGCCCACTTGTTCCGCCAGGACGTCGGCGTCATCCTTCCCGGGGCTCCGAATGACGGCCCGCTGCGGCTAAAGGAGGAAATTGCCCGGCGTGCTACCTCGCTTGAACCGGACAGGCTGGTAACTGCCGGGACGGTGCTCGCCGCCCTGGGGGCTTCACCTGACCAGCTCATGCCGGCGCCGTCTCTCTTGCAGGTACCGGAGGCCGTCGTCCCCGTCCCGCAGGCCGCTGAAATCGCGCGGTCCCTCGCCGCCTCGAAGCAGCCGGTGGTGGTGCACGCGGCGGGAGGGATCGGCAAGTCCGTACTGGCGTCGCAGCTGGCCGGGTTCCTGCCGAGCGGCTCGGTGTACCTGCTGTACGACTGCTTCGCCCTGGGCGGCTACCGCCGTTCCAGTTCCCCGCGTCATGAGCACCGGCAAGGCTACGTCCAGCTGGCCAACGAGCTCGCGGGCGCGGGCTTGTGCGATCCCCTAGTTCCAGGGGGCACTCCGTCGGCATCGGACTACTCCAGGGCTTTCATGGCCAGGGTTAGGGCCGCCGCCGGGTCCCTAGCGGCGCAGGCTCCCGGCGCTCTCCTGGTGCTGGCCATCGACGCCGCGGACAACGCGGTCATCGCTGCGGGCGAGCGGGACACGGGGCGCTCTTTCGTCGTCGACCTGCTGCGCGAGGAGATGCCACCCAACGCGCGGGTAGTCGAGTTCTGCCGCACCGAGCGAGTCGGCATGCTGGAGCCGCCGCCCGGGACGGCGATGTTCGAGCTGGGCGGCTTCACGCTAGAGCAAAGCCGCCAGCACCTGGAGTCGAGGCTCGGGCCGGTGCAGCCGGGCGATGTCGGGGAGTTCCACCGCCGGACAGGAGGCAACGCCCGCGTCCAGGACCAGGTCATGCGCGAGTCCGCGACGGCCGGGGAGTGCCTGGACCGCCTGGGCGAGGTCTCCGGCAGCAACGTCGCCACGATTGATGACCTGCTGGCACGGCTCGTCGATGACGCGATCTACCACAGCGGCCCGGAGCATGCGGCGGGCATCCGCGCCATGTGCCAGGCCCTCGCCCTGCTGAGGCCACGTATCCCGGTTGATGTCCTGGTATCGCTGTGCGGCGTTCCCGCGTCGCTGGTCCGCAGCTTCGCGGCCGACCTCAACGGCTCGCTGCTCGCGGACGGCGACACGCTCCAGTTCCTCAACGAGCCGACGGAGACCTGGTTCCGCTCGCAGTTCAGGCCCGAGGGCGACGCGCTGAGGCTCTTTGTGCGGCAGCTGCTGCCGCTGGCGAGCGCCAGCGGGTACGTGGCTGCTTCCCTTCCGCAGCTCATGTGGGAATCCGGCGACTTCGACGAGCTCGTCCGCCTAGCCCTGACAGGCGAGGCGCTCCCCGCGGGCAACGACATCGAGCGGCAGCAGGTCGCGCAGCAGCGCCTCCAGTTCGCGCTGAAGGCGGCGCTAAGGCAGCGAGCGCACCTGTCGGCGGCGCGTCTCGCTCTGCGGGCCGGCGCGCAGGGATCCGGCCACAGCCGCCTGCTGCGCCTGCTGCGCGAGAACTCCGACCTGGCAGGCACCTTCCTTGATTCCCAGGCGATCGAGGACCTCGTGGCCACGCGCGACCTGGCCGGCGACTGGCCGAACTCCAACCTCCTCCACGAGGGCGCCCTGCTGTCGTTCGCGCCATCGCAGCAGGACTACGCCCGCAGCAGGCTGCGCAGCGCGATCGAGTGGACCGCGGCGTGGGTCAACACACCCCGCGAGGAACACGAGACGAACGGCGTCACCGCGGACGACATCGCGGAGATCGCTATCGGGCTCCTCAACGTGGACGGTGCCGCCGCCGCCGTGGAATTCCTCCAGCGATGGCGGCCGCCGCACCTCGCCACCAAGCCCGCAGCGATCATCGCAGCCCGGCTGGCCCAGCAAGGCCGGGACGGGGAAATCAGGGATCTCCTGCAGACGGAGCACGCGTCCGAGCACGTGCTACTCGGCGTGGCGTCGTCGGCCGCGCAGGCAGGCCTCACCCTGGATCCGCAGGCACTTGAGCGCTGCGCGGCCATGCTCCGCGCCCGAGGCGGACCGGACGACCGGCCAGCAGCGGCCCGTACATGGGATGACGACCCTGACATCCTGCATGCGGCCTGCTGGGCCGTGGCGCTGGGAACACGCCACGGCCTGCTGACCAGGCCGGAAGCCGAAAGCATCCTGGCCCCGTACCTGCCAGCGAGGCTGCCCGCGTGGGCCGGGTCATGGTGGGGCGCGGACAGCAGGTCGGTGATCAAGGGGCTGGCACTGCTGGCGTGCCTGCGCGGCGAGGCGTTCGACATCGACGCCCTGGCCCCAGTGGAAGTGACCGAGGCCAGGCACCACCCCGGCGGTGACTCACGCGAGGTAGCGGAGTTCACGGCGAACGTGAAGCCGTTCGCCGCATGGGCGGACCTGTGGGCGCGGGTCATGCTGGGCGAGGCCACGGATGCCGACGCCGAGTTCAGGCGCGCGGCTGAAGTCACGCTCCGGGAGGTTTCCGACTACCGGACCCCCCGCATGTTCATTAACGCCGCCGCGCGCACCGCCTCGCTCCTGCTCGCCATCGAATCGTCAGAGGCGTCGCGCGCGCAGTTCGCCCAGTGGGTCCGGTCTAACCACCGCTTCATATCCCGCAGGGCGCTCACGGAGATCGTCCAGCACGCCGCTGCCTCACCGGAACTGCACGGCCTGGCACTTGAGGTCGCCGGGATCATCGCGGGCGAGATCACCGCCGGCCATGACAGCTCGGACGAGCGGATCGGGGACCTCATCAGCCTGTCCCGGGCAATCTGCCGCCTGTCACGGGAGGAGTCGCGCGAGTACTTCCAGCAGGCCGTGGAGGCCGCCGAACTCGTCGGCGATGACGTCCGCGCGCGGTGGGATGCGCTGCTGAAGATCAGCAGCGCCGCGAGCCGCAGCGATGCACCGGACCGCGCCCGTGCGTACCGCCTGGCCCAGGTCACCGAGAGCCTGGCCCCCTACCTGGACGACGCGCTTGATCACGAGGCCGCCATTCACGCCATCGGGCAACTTGACCCTCCTGAGGGGATCGCGGTCGCCTCGCGGTGGCGTGACCGCAGCCTAGGGTGGCTGGACCGGATCATCGGGGCCCTTGCGGTCCGCGACGACTGCACGCTCGCCCCGGAGCCGCTGGCCTGTATCGCGATGACGATGCTCCAGCAGCGACCGGACGTCCTGCGGGCGGCCGGGCAGGCGGTGCGCATCCGCCCGGCAGATGCGCAGGTCATCGCGGACGCGGTCGCCGCGCTGCCGCGATCCACAGTCAACACGCGGTCCGGCCTTGAGGTGCTCCGTGCTGCGGCTGCCCAATCGGGGGCCGCCTTCGACGGCACCCGCCTGGAGCGCCATGAGATGCCCAGCCACCCCGGCTACGAGGAAACTGGGCGCACGGACTGGGACCGCCTTGACGAATCCCGGGCCAGCGCCAGGGAAGCAGCGCTGAGACGACTAGGCGAACTCGACCTTGCCACCGCCGACGGCATCACGGCTGCCCAGGCGCTGCGCCGCGACACGCCGCTCACCTGGCAGGATGTGACCGAAGCCGCACTCGGCTACCCACCGGC
>OCZU010002591.1_pt1 | contig 11501 bp, 7 predicted proteins | sample 1539001 | NCBI WGS metagenome assembly OCZU01 (sample SAMEA3539306, study PRJEB22396) | soil metagenome | biome: tundra; feature: field; material: soil | place: USA | collected 2010-05 | depth 0.15 m
CGACCTTGCCCGCCCAGGCCGGGTCGACGCTGGACAGGTAGTTGCTGAAGATGTCTCCAGCGCCGCCACGGGCAGGCTCGCGTTGTCCGCGTCCCCCGGCTCGAACGGACTCCAGCCCGTGATCTCGACGGCGAACGGGAGATCCTTGTCTTCCAGTTCAACCGTGGCAAACGGGAAGCGCGCCCGAAATTCCGCAGCGCGAAAACGCGGCAGGCCAAACGCGGAGCCGGACGCGCCGTTGCCGCTGCCGCTCTGGCCGAACTTTTTCCAGGCCGGCACCGGGCCTTCCAGCACGCGCGCGCAGTTCGGCTCGCCCTTCACGCAAAGCGCGCCAAACGTCACCGGTTCATTGAACACCTCCGGCCGGTTTCGCAGCGAGACATGCGACAGCGCCCCGCTGCCTTCAAGACAGATCATTCCCGCGCCGATGCCGCCCATCGGAAACGCCACGCGACTGAGCCGTTCGCCGGAATACGCGCCGTTGTATTTTGATCTGCCCCGCGCTCGGGATGAAGCCGGACCGCTCCCGCTGGCCGCGGTGGCTGACGAAGTCACGCCCGCTCCACCCGTGCCCAGCGCGCCGAGGGTGGTGGCCGAAAGTTTGAGAAATTCCCGGCGTTTCATTCCCGAATCATTTTTCCCGCGCGACATAACAGTCCTCTTTCGTTTCCGCCCTCAGCGCCTGCCCGCCAGCCGTTCCACCAGAAAATCCTCGAACGAGCCGAGGTCTTTCCAGTTCGTGGCCACGTTGATTTGCTTGGCCTGCGGGTCAATGACGGTGAGGCCGTCGTCGGTGACGCGGAGGCCGAGTTTCTCCATCACGCACAGATCCTGCCGGATGGCGAGATAGACGGCCACGGTGTCGAACAGCGTGCTGCTGCGTCGGTCAGCCATGTCCGCCGGCAATTTGGTGTCGCTGGCAACCCAGAGGCGGTAGTTGGCGATGAGGTCGGCGACGTTGCGGTCGGTCGTCTCGCGGACGCGCAGGTATTTGTCGCCAGTCAAGGTCACGAACCCGCAGGTGTCAAGCGGCGTGATCGTGATGTCCCACGCGGCGGTGAAAACCAGCTGGCAGGCTTTGGAATCGCACTTCACGTTCCATTCCGCGTGCGGTTGCTTCACCCCGCCGTAACCCGTGCGCACACTGCCTTGCATGCCCACGAACCGCGCGTGTTGCGCAATGCGCGGCTCGCGCTTCAGTGCCTCGGCGATGTTCGGCACCGGGCCGATGCAAATCAATGTCATGGTCCGCGGCGAGTTCATCACGGTGTCAATGAGCGCCTGCACGCCGTCGGCGTGGACTTTTCCCGGATAAGACTTGAGATCGTACTCCGTGACCCACGCGGCCTGGCGGCCGTCGCCACGCGGTGCGATGTCGAGGCCAACGCCCACGGGCACGTCGCTGCGCCCGGCGCGTTCGAGAAATTTCGCGAGCAACCGCGCGCGGTATTGCGCCTCGCCGTAATCGCCCACCACGAGCTTGAGGTCCAACTCCGGCGATTTGAGCAGCAGAGCCAGCGCCCAGGTATCGTCAATGTCGTCACCGATGTCCGTGTCGAGGATGACGGGGATGGCCGCGGGTTTGGCGGGGGGCGTTTCGGCGGCGCTGGCGGGGAGGGCCGTCAGCGTGAAGCCCGGCCAGAGCAGGCCGAGGCAGGCGACAATCCGGCAAAGCGACCAGCGTACAGCAGCGGAGTTCACGAGCGAGGAACGCGTCATGCTCGGCAGCATCGCAGAAGCGACGGCCGTGTCAACGGGCGACCCAGGAACAGGTGCGAGGACTTCCAAAAGCATGAAACAGGATGGAATGCGCAACGCGAAGTCGTTTATTTGTCAGACCACTCGAGCGTATGTATACGATGCGAAAATGTTGGAATTGATATACACTGACCTGTGGAGTATCTGCTCACTGGAGCCAGCGCTGGAACGCGGAATGGATGCCGTGCTCCGTCCCGCTGGACCGGTAGTTTCAGTCGCATCCGTCCGTCAGGCGGCACTTGACGTTTAGCGCAAAAGTGGAAGGATGCAACATCATGAAAGCTCTGATTCTTTTTATTGGATGGTGCATCTTGTTCGTGCTGTGCTGGCCGGTGGCCGTGCTGGCACTGATTCTCTTGCCGGTCGTATGGCTGGTATCGTTGCCTTTGCGCCTGATCGGTATTACGGTCGGGGCCGTATTTGCACTGATCCGGACTGTTCTGTTTCTCCCCGCCCGCGCGCTGGGTTGGAAGCGACGTGAATGTCATGCCGGGTGAGTCGGCCTCGAGAGACAGGAGCTGGTTGTTTTCAGAGTCCTGGAAACAATGCCCGTAGGCGCGCTTGGTTTACCCGGTGGTAAGGCTGAAACTTCACGGCCTTTTCGGTGTTCACACGAAGATGATGAATCAGGCCAATGTTTTTAATTGCCCGCATGATGTTCCGCGGTTTAAAAGGAAATGAACATGTATAAATCCCCTGTCCTGCTGGCGGCAATTGTTGGCTGGTCACTGCTGGCCGTCACGTCCCGCGCACAAAACACGGACGTTTATCCTCCGGCACCCGCGACGACATTGGAAATTCTGGAAACCAATACCGGAACGGTTATCATCAAAGGCACTTCTCCAATCGGTTCGATGTCTGTTAACGCGGTGAATGTGTCGGTGGCGTGCAAAGAGGACACCGATACCAGCACTCAGCGCAAAGAGTACGGGATTGCGATCAGCATCAAAGCAACCGGCCAACTGGAGGACAGGACGATTGTAGACTATGACGAGATGGATTCGTTGCTCAAGGCAATTGATTATCTCAACAAGATTGATTGGTCGGTGACTCCTTTGACCAGCTTCAACGCTGCTTATGCAACGAAGGGAGGATTCAGAATCGCCGCGTTCAGCAGCCGGCGTTCAGGCGCCATCGAGTTCAGCCTGCGGAGCAGCCGCATGAGCAAAGGCCTTTTACTTACCCAAAGCCAGTTGGCCCAGTTTCGCGGGCTGATTGATGAGGCGAAGCGCAAGCTCGACGAGATACGCAAGAATTGAGCAACCACGCCATGCCCGGCGAACGGCTTTCATTATCGGACAGCGCGGGTTTAAACGGATTATCTGGCGCCGCCAGTGTTGTCTTTGGCAATCACCAATTCCTTCTCCAGAAGAAAAACCCTCGCTGATTTTCGGCCGAGAGCCGATTCGATTTTAAGCAGCGCTGGATAATCCTTCGGGCTTACGATTGCAGGTTCCGTGTCGAGCTCGTGCGTAATGACGCATTTGCCGGGCGTGTTGACCAGGGTGATCCGGGCTTTGCCATAGCCACCGGGCGTATCGAGCTTGTCGCCTTTTGGCGAGATGACCATTTGAAATCCGGAGGGCAAGTTAATCTTGGTGCGAACGGTGCTCTTGTTTTCTTCCGAAAGGAACAAAGGCAATGCCCGGTGATCCGCTCCGGGAGAGAATAGGGATGGAGTAAACGGCAGGTCGAAATAAAAGTAATTTCCATCCACCACGCTGTAATTATCAATCGCGACCGAGTATTGCTCCAGACCGGGATAAGTGTCGAATTTCGTCGTCAGATCGCTCACTGGCCGCGCCCCCTGAGCCATGTTGGAAACCAATTCCTGATAGTAGCGTTTTCTTTCCTCGGGCGGGAGTTCCGAGAAATAGCGGTTCTTGCCGTTGTAGTTTGCGCCGTAATAACGCCGCGTCACGCCAATCTGCGCCCGGCCGTCCCCCGCAAGTGACAGGGTGTAATCCGTTTCTGTTTTGTCCTGGCAGTCGCGCGCGGCCTTGATCACCTCGAGAGACTGGCTGGAGAGCACGATGCCCAGGCTGTCGTCGTGCGGCGTGCTGCCCAACTCCGAGTATTGGTCGGTGTCGTTCAGATAATATGTTTCATCATTCACGGCGATCCTGACCAGCGGCGACTGAAAATTCTGCGGCAAAGGAAACGATTTGGCGACGTTGACAATTCCCTTGATGGGTGGCAATTCGGACGCAAGGACGAATTCAGGTTGAAAGCCTGCCGCCGCCAGCATTGCGTGCGAGAGAATGGCGCGGTCCGCGAGATGTCCGTAACCGTCGGCCAGCGTCGTGTCGGCGGCGGAAAGCTCGCTTAACGGCAGTTCGGTGAAAGACGGGCCGGCAAGCCGGATGGATTTGGCGACGAAATCACGAATTGCCTTCACAGCGTCCAGACGGGTTTTGGTCGTGCTCGTCAGTTGGCGCGCGAGGGCTGCGGCTCGGGCGCTTTTCTGCGAGCGATCAAGCATGATTTGCCGCAGTTCCTTGAGATAGGCGTCCTCGTCGCCGATGAAGTAACCGACTCCCGCGTTGTAAGCCCATTCCGGCGGCAATTGCGATTCAGCAGGCAAGGCTTTGACGTTGTCCGCCTGCCATTGGAATGTCTGCGTGCCATTGGCGGTGTTGCCCTTCTGTTTGATGGCGCGAGTGGCGCCGGTGATTATTCTTTGGATCTTCATCCCGGCCGGCGCCGTCAGTTGAAACGATTTGTGCTCCAGCCCATCGGGCAATTGGAACAACTCCAACCCCGACAGGAACGGCTTCTCTTTGGACGCAATTTCAAACTCCACTTCGATGGTGGATCCGATGTCCACGCCGGGCAGGTTGGCCACCAGTATTTTCCCGCCCGTGTAACGCTTGGCCGAGGCGTTCCAGCCGGCGTCCATCACGTTAATTTCATCTTTTGAAATCTCCTGGCGTTGGCCGGTTTTGGAAATCACCACACCACGGACAAGTTTCGCCTCTCCGCAGGCCGGATTGTAATCAATTTTCAGTTCGGCTTCGCGTTTCTTTCCATTGTAACTGAGAATGCGCTTGGAATATTTCACCCGGTAGATCGCCGTATGAGCGTCGGTGACGGCGAGTTCCTTGCGGCTTTCCAAAATTTTTGCGTCGGATTCGACGGGCACTTCCACTGCAGCATCCATTGCGAATGTTGGCCTGGGCGGCGCGCTTTTCGTCAGGGCCAGAATCGGCGTTTTGCGCGCGTCGTATTCCAGATCCTTTAACGTCCGCTTCAGTTCCAAATACTGTGCGGGCGTGAATTCGACCACCTTCAACTTCAACTCCCGCGAGCAGCCGAGTGTTTTGTCCCGGCAATCAAAACGCTCCTGGTAAGTGATGCACTTGTCGTCCATCGGCGAACTGGCCGGCATGGACACCGCCCCGGCGAACCCGTCGCCCAACCGGATCGAGATGTCTTCTTTCAGGCCGCACGCCACGGTTGTTTGCAGGGGATATTTTCTTTGCTCCAAGCCGGCGCCGCCGAGGATGAAGCTCACCACGCCCAACCCTTTGCCGATCCACGGCACATTCACGACGGACTTGCCGCTGCCGTCAGCCGTCATGCCGTCCGCGGAAAACTCCAGTTCAGCCCGCACACCTGAAGACATGTCGAGCATGTCTTCCGGCAGCACTTTCAGCGATTTCAACGTGGCACCCGGCATCGTCTGCTTGAGGTTGCGTTCAAAAAACCGCTGTTTGTCGTCGGGCTTCATGTGTACGAACATATTCCGGTACGCATCGTCGTTGACGCCTTCGAACCACAATTCCGACTTGGCTTCGAGCACACCGTTTGCGCTCAGTACACCCGTGGTTCTCACTCGCATCATGTTCTTGTCCGGCGGTTCAATCGGACTGGTCAGGAGCTGTTCGCCTTCCGGCCGGCAGACCAGGTAGCTTTGATCGCAATCGTAATAAGGCAAAAGCTCGCGCGTGTTTTCATCCGTCGGATCCATTAGAACATACCGCCCCGGCTCCAACTCAACGCTGACGATGGCATGATTGAAATCGGGATCGGGAACTTCCTTGTCGCGCTTCACGCCCACGCTGATCAGCACCGGATAGGCGTTCAATCCCGCCGCGCGCAGCATGGAAACAAGCAACGCCGCCTTGTCCCGGCAAACGCCGTATTTTTTGTCGAAAGTCAGCTTCACGTCGTGCGGCTCAAAACCCGGGCGATCCTTTTCGGGCGTGAGACCCATGTAGCGAATTTTCTGCGACACGTCGTAAAAGATTGCCTTGATTTTATCCAGGTCCGTTTTCGCGCCGGCGATGAGCGCGGCCACCGTTTTTTGCATTTCGGGCGTGGTGGCTTCGAGATGCGGCTGGCTGAGTCCCCAATACCATTTCGACACGGACTGCCAATCGGGCGTGGTGCTGACGTAGAGACGCTGCAACACCATTTCGTAAGGCGGCATGGAAGGCTCGTCAAACATGCGCGGCACGTCGCTGACCTCCCACTGATAATCGAGGGTGCCATCGGCGTTCGTTTGCGCCGAGTAATGCACCGTCTCCGGGATTTCATCCCGCAAAGCGATGCGTTTGAGCGGACGGTCGGACGGCGCGTGAACTTCGTAAGCGAGATGCCGGATGTAGCCGCTCCCCTCCAACACGTTTTCCTCGGCATATTCACCGGGAATGATCGGTCGCTCGAGCGTCTGGCGCGTGATCGAGTGAACCACGTCGCCGATCTCGACCTGCGGAATGTTTACCCGCAGCACCCGGCTGTTGGGGTCGTAAATGTTCATCGCCATCTGGCTGTCGTCAATCGTCTCCTTTGAATTCGCCGCAACATCCACCGGCGCCACCTGGCCATCGGGCTTCATCACCTCCAGCTTGACGACATCCTCGGTCGAATACGGCAGCATGAAGCTCAAGGAAAGCGTGCGGTTGGCGCGCTTGCCTTTTTCGGTCAGCACCTTGACGAACGTTTCGTCCTGGCACTCGCCGGTGCCGTCCGAACGGTACACTCGCACCATCTTCTGCTCGACCGTCGCCGAGTCGCAGTCCGGATATTTCTCCAGAGTGATTTGCGAGGCCGCCTCCAGGATTTTCTTCGCATCTTCAAATTCCCAAAGACGGCCGGCATAACGGTTGGTTTCGGCGCGAAGCGGCGTCACCATGAACGCAACCGCGACGAAGGAAAAGAAAGTGCTAATCACGGACAAACGCCCGGTCTTCATAAAATCAAAAGGTCGAATAGCGAACATGTTTGAACTTGGACAGCGTGCCAGTCAATTCGTTTGATATAAACCGCGCGCCTACGACGTGGACAAGCCTCGCAATCTGGCCCAGAGCCATCCTTCTGGGAAATATGATTGTGTGGGGTAAGAAAATAAAGTTTGTAAGCGGAAAATAAAAACTCCTGGTCACGCAGCCGAAACGGGATTGCCATGTCGTGACGATGATCGGCGGTTAGCCGATGTCCAATCGCTGCCGCACTTATGTCGGATCCTACCAAAACTTTTATTTCTTTGCCGGCGCAGCCGCGTTGCCCACGGCTTGACGAACTGTGCTTCCGATATTGTCCAGTTTTCTGCCGATGAAATCCTTGCCGAGATCCACCGGCGTGATCGAGAAGTTGCCGCCACTGCGCAGCCAGACCAAAAAGAGGATGCCGTAAACGTCCGCGTCCGATTTCACGTTCTTAAAAATCTGGTTCTGAAGGTCCACGCGGATTTCACGGTTGTTCTTCGCGTCTTTCAAATCAATGAACTTCGCTTTGCCGAGGCTCAGGTTCAGCACGTCAATGCCGTCGAATTGAAAATCTCCCAGCGCTGCCTGGAGGCCGTTCTTTTTTGAACCGCCGCCTTCGACTTTGTTTTTGATCCTGAAAATGTTGGTCTGCCCGGCTTCATTTTTCACGATGTCGAGTTCGGCAAGGTTCAGACGCACGAGGGTGATGCGCAGCTTGCGTTGCGCGAGCGCGAGGGAATCGAGTTCGATGTGCAGTTCGGGGATGTTGAGGAACGGGGTGCCGCCAAATTCAGCGGTGTTGTAAATCTTCAGATTTTCAATCGTGACCACCGGCGAAAAAATTCCCGAGGAAAATTTTCCGATCTTCACGTCCATGCCGGTCTGGGCGCGAATGCGGTGTTCGGCGGCGATGCGGAGCATGGAATCCTTGAAGGCGAACACCAAAATCACCAGCACCACGACGACGAATATGAGGCGCAGCAGCCATTTGAAGAGACGTTTCACTGGCCTGTTATAAATTAAAGCGTTGAAGCGGCAAATGGAAAACATCCAACAACCAACATCGAACAACCAACATCCAACGGGGAAAATCAAGCGACGCAGTCCGGCATTGGGTGTTCGATGTTGGTTGTTGGTTGTTGGATGTTTTCCTCAATCTCACAACGACACATCCTCCGGCCTTACCTCAAGGCACTCGTCCTGATCTTCCCACACCACGGCGGGATAAAATTCCAGCAGCTTCGGCGCGAGCTCACCGCCGACGCGGCCAAGCAATCGCTCGGCTTCCTTCGCGGCCTGTTCGTAGGCGTGGTCGTAGTTGCCGGCGCCCTTGCGCTGGCGGTCGTCCCAATGCGCAACGGCGTGGACGGGCGCGTAGAGTTCGGCCCACTTTTCCAATTCCACCCGCAATGCTGCCGGAATTTCATCGAAAGGCACGAGCGTGTCGCTGCAATGCTGGCAGATCAAACCGGCGTCATGCACGTCGCGCGTAAGGAGCGGCAGCGAAGGCGCGCGGCAGCAGGGCGATTCCGTGTAGGCGGCGGGCGCCGTGGCGAGGCGCTTGAGCCAGATCTGGCGGTCATGGGCGAGCTGCGCGGCAAGGCGGTACGCGCCCAGCAGCGGATGCGAGAGCCGCCACGCCTTGCCTTCGATCTGGCCGAGCGTTTGCGCCAGCCACCGCGCCAGCATCATGTCGTCGAAGTCGCGAAAGACGAGGCCGTATTCCTTCCACAGCAAATCGAGCGGAGATTCCGGGTTTGTCGCCATCGCGCGCAGTGTTGCGCCGTTTGGAGAATTTGTCGAGACGCGAACAACCGCCGGCAGAATCACCAGACAACTTACTTCAGGAGGCTGGCGACAGTTCGAGCCTTGATGCGGGAGGGCATGAGGAGATTTCCTGAATCCGGCCAATAACGATCATAATCCGGGTTGTCATCCGGATTCCCCCACAAACAAAGTTTTCCATCAGCGGCCAGGGCAAAAAATGCGTTTCCACAAGGGCTGATGGCAACCCAATTAAGATACCTGCTTTGCAATGTTGGCGGGATGACGAAATTCTCGTAAGGACTGCTGCGCCACCAGAGTTGTCTCGAATCCCACTTCCACAACCCATGATGTGAGGTCGCGACCAGTCTTCCGAACCCGATGCAATTCACCTCCTGCCAGTCCAGGTTGTTTCCGACTCTTACCATTTCGTGCCAGGTGCGTCCCAGCGCCCGCTCGTCCACGATTCCATAAGACAAACTCCCTCCGACCCACAGCGATCCGTCTTCCGCGACTGCCGCCAGCGAATTGCCGTCGAAGCTGAGCGTAGCGGGTTTAGTTTTTGGGCCGGGAAACGAAATCCATGGCTCCGGTTCCGATGTAAACTTAATGGTCCCACTTTTGTTGGTTGTCAAAGCGGGCACGCTCCGCCATCTCCAGATGCTCCCGTCCGACTTCACGGCCAGGCTCGTCTCCCGGGAATTGCTAATCGCGTCCCAATTCGAATCGCTGCCAATCTGGCGAGGAGTGGAGGACGTTTTTGATAATTCCGATTTGTTTGAGCTGGCGAACGCGGTTCCCCATTCCCACAAGGTGCCGTCCGATTTGAGACCGATGAAATGATTCCTGCCCGGAGAGCCGGAGATCTTTTTCCAATTGTCACCGTCTCCAACTCGCTGTAGCTGGGTGCCGTGGTCGTTGTTTCCCGGCTGGACGTCTGAAAGATCCCACAAGCTGCCATCGACTTGAATGGCAAAGGTGCTGCTCTCCGAAACGGCGACTTCGCGCCATTTTGAGCCTTGCACAAAACCGGTGTGCCACGGGCCGGTCGAAGGGAAGGTTTCGAATGCGTTGCCGTTGAATTGTATTGTTTCCTCGACGGTGTGCCGTTGCCGCAGCCAGAGCCGTCCGTCGGGCAGGATGACCGCCACGCGCGGGCGCGAGGATTCCAGCCTGGGTGCGACACGCCAACTTGCAAAGCGGTTCGTCTGAAGCTGCGAATATTCCGCAGCTAACAACCAGGGACTGAACCTGTGTTCCGGCTCCTCCGGCATCCACATTTCCCAGGCTCGATGATAAATCACGGTGGCTAAACCAGCGCTGCAAACGAGCGCGGCCAAAATCGTGAGAATGTTTCGCAACCAGACTTTCGAGCCGGGGTTCAGTTGCTTGAAGTTTTTAAACGCCAGCGCAAACACCGTTGCGAGTATCACCGGCCAGCCGATCAAACCGATCAGCCGCCCGCGCCAGAGGGGTGCATCGCCTTCACCAAGAAGTTGACCATCCGCGATGCCAGTGGCGACCGCGACAATAAAAAATGCAAAAAGACTCAGTACCATTGCCAGACCGAGCGCCTGAAGCAAATTGCGCGTGAGTGTGGATGCGTAGAACGCCACAAAAGTCAGTCCGGCTGAACCGACCAGCAATTCACCAACCAACGAAACAATCCTCCAATTGAGCATCATCGTCATTTCAAAGATGTTTCGCGAAAGGCCAATCAATGTGCCAAGCCATTCCACCGCCAAGGGCATGATGCCGCCGAGAAAAAAGCCAAGCAGCAAGGCCACGAAAAGTTTCACCGCGAACTCACGCCGGCGCGTTGTCGGCAGGCAGAGGAAATTTTCCAGCGTGCCGAGCTTGCGCTCCTCCGCCACCGCCACACCGCCGATCAGCAGCGGCATGACCAGCCACAACAGCGGCCAGGATTCCCAGATCATCGCCGCCGAGCGATGCGATATGAAGTAATCCGCGCTCACCCGGCGAACGATGACAACAACCACATGCGAGACCAGAAGCAAAGCGGCGATGAGCAGATTGACCTGGTGTAGTTGAAATTCTTTGCGAACCAGTGCGCGCAGTGGTTTTTGATTGTGTACGAAAGTTTGGGCCGGTGAATCCGTTTTGGAACCGAGCAAGGCTGGCAGCGAAAGCAGGCCGCCGGTCCATTGCGTGTCCTGGACATGGAGGAAAAATTTTTTGGCCCACAAAAAGCCGGCGAGCGAATAAATCACCATCACAGGAATCAAGGCCATTTCACCGACCACCTCGCCGAATAATTTGTCAGCCAGCAACCCCAAGCCAAGCGGCACTAGCAGAGAAAACCAAAACGCCGCACTGGTGTTGCGAAACAGCAGGTTTGTCCAGAGGCCGCTGGAAAACGCCGCCAGCGTGCAAATTCCACCCAGCAGCAATGACTCCATCAAAATATTGATGCGAATGCCGGCAAGCATGCTCAACACCTCGGCTGCGGTCACCGGACGGTGTAGCGCGTTTTGCAGGTCCGTGGCTTTCAGCGTTTCAATCACGGATTCCGAGCGGATGCGAAGCGAGACGCACAGGGCAACGAACACGAGAACCATCGCGGCGGCGAGAACCGCGGTCTTTACCCGCCAGAGATGCCGGCGTGAAACCGGTTGCGCGAGCAAAATTGAGAACGTGCCGAAGTTTAATTCCTGCGCGAACGACGCCAGCCCCAGCAACAGCGCGCCCAGAGCAAACGGCGTGTAAACGGCAATGCCCGGGCTTTGCGAGATGGTATAAAGGGAATGT
>OCZU010002592.1_pt1 | contig 11499 bp, 9 predicted proteins | sample 1539001 | NCBI WGS metagenome assembly OCZU01 (sample SAMEA3539306, study PRJEB22396) | soil metagenome | biome: tundra; feature: field; material: soil | place: USA | collected 2010-05 | depth 0.15 m
AGCGGAACATCAAGTCCTGGACGGTGACCACCACCGGCCCGGACGGCCCGCGCTACTTCATCCGGCTGTCCAAGACCGGTGACCCGAACGCTGCCATCAGCTACAGCCTGGGCAACGGCGGGCCGAGCGTGGACCAGCGCGCCGTGATCGACGGCGGCTTCCAGGAACTGGTGCGCCTCGGCGAGCTGCCGGTCAGCGACCCGGACATCCAGGCCTCCCTGGGCGTGCTCGACAAGCAGATCTCAGTGTCCACGCCCAGCGGGACCGGCTATTACCGGTACGGCACCTCGGCCGCGGCGGGCAGCGCCGACGGGTACGGGGACTGCTACCAGCCCAGCCAGACGTCCTGCACCACCGAGGGCCAGCCGTGGCCGACCACGGACACCGGTACCGGGCACCTGTGGCCGGTACTGTCCGGGGAGCGGGCCGAATCCGACATCGCGTCCGGGAACCTGACCGGCGCCTCGGCGCTGCTGGAGGCGATGGCGCAGTTCTCCTCCGGCGTGGGCCTGGTGCCCGAGCAGGCCTGGGAGGACCCGGATCTGGCTGCCTCACCGTACGGCACCGACCCGACGACCGCGTCGATCGGCTTCACCGACGGCCAGGCAGCGGGCTCGGCATCCCCGCTGACCTGGGCTCAGGCCCAGGAGCTCCGGCTCATCCTGGCCGTCGGGGCCGGGCACACGCTGGAAACCCCGGCCGTGACCACCCAGCGGTATGTGAGGCACCAGCCGCCCGGCGCGATCGCGGTGACGCTGACCGCGCCGGCCCCCGGCACCACGGTCACGACCGCCACCACCGCCGTGACCGGGACCACGGTGCCCGGCGCGCGCGTGGTGGTGGAGTCGCTCGACTCCACCACGGGCGCACCGGCCACGACGGCCACCGCGGTGGCGGCACCGGACGGCTCGTTCTCGGTCACGGTGCCGGTGGGCTTCGGCGACAGCGTGCTCACCGCGTCCGCGACCGCGCCCGGCAACCGGACCGGCTACGCGCAGACCTCGGTGACCAGCAACGTGACCAGCGGCACGACCGTGCTCGACGTCACCGACCCGACCGGTGACGACAACGGTCCAGGCACCTACCAGTACCCGACGGCGTCCGACTTCCACGCCGGCGCCTTCGACCTGACCAGGTTCCAGGTGATCAGCGACGGGACCACGGTCTACCTGCAGGCCACGCTGGCCAACCTGGACCCGACGTTCGGCGCCGCGCTGGGCGCGCAGCTGCTTGACGTGTACGTGCACAACCCCGCCGCTACGACCACCTCGACGGCCGCCGCCTACGCGTCCCGCAACTACACCATCGCCCCGGCTGAAGCGTGGAGCGAGCTGCTCGAGGTACAGGGCTTCGCGTCCCCGGTCTGGCAGGATCCGTCCGGGAACTCGCTCGGCACGGCATCGGTGGCCGCGTCGCAGGCCAGCAAGACGATCACGATCGTGCTCCCGCAGGCCGCGTTCGGCACTCCCGGACCTGGCTGGTCCTTCTCAGTCGTGCTGACCGGGCAGGACGGCTTCAGCTCCGACCAGGCGCGCGCCTTCGACCCGACTCCGCAGCCGTACGCGTTCGGCGTGTGCGCGGTCGGCGGTACCAGCCCGATCTGCACGGTTGATCCGGCCACCGTGCCCAAGGCGATGGACATCATCACCCCGGCGGGAGTGTCCCAGGCGACTGAACTCAACCCGACCCTCGGCCCGGTCGTCATTCAGGGGGTCACCGTTCCCTGAGCCCACCGCCTCGCCGACTGAACGGATGCCCGGCGGGCTGAGCAGAGCCAAACGTCCTGGCGGGCAGGACCATTGCCCGGGGTAATCCGGGCCCTGCGCGGCTTACGATTTTTGCGGAAGTGGCCTTTTTGATGGCCGCCCGCAGGCACTCGGCTGGAGCGGGACCGATACAGCCCGGGGAGCGCAGTCATGGACCGGTTGAACCCGCTGGACGCCTCGTTCATCGACGTGGAGGACGGAGACCAGCGCGCGTCAATGGCGATCGCGCTGATTGCCGTGTTCGAGGGCCCGGTGCCGTCCTATGACGAGTTTCTCGCTTTCCTCACCGGACGGCTGCCGTTGGTGCCCCGCTACCGGCAGAAGCTCCGCCAGGTGCCGTTCCGCCTCGGACCGCCAGTCTGGGTCGACGACCCGCATTTCGACCTGCGCTACCACCTCAGGCAGACCGCCCTGCCCGGACCCGGCGGTGACGAGCAGCTCAGCAGGCTGGTCGCGCGGGTCATGGGCCAACGGCTCGATCGCGACTACCCGCTGTGGGAGTACTGGCTGGTGACGGGGCTGGCCGGCGATCGCTGGGCGGTGATCACCAAGGTGCATCACTGCATGGTCGACGGGGTATCGGGCACCGACATGTACCGCGTGATCTTCGATGCGACCCCCGAGCCTTCGGCGCCCGCCGTCGATGACCTGGTGGTGTCCGCCGAGCCTTCTGACCTCACGCTCGCCGCTCAGGCTTTGCTGGACACGCTCCTGCTTCCGGTGCGGGAAGCCGCTGCCTTGCGCGAAGCCCTGTCCAGGCCCGGCTATCTCGCTGCCCAGGCGACCGATACGGTGCGGGCCCTGGTGAAGCTGGCTGCCTCGGCACACCAGGCCACGGAGTCCTCGCTGATCGGCCCGATCGGCCAGCAACGGCGGTACACCGTGGCCCGCGCGTCACTCAGTGAGGTCAAGACGATCAAGCGGGAATTCGGTGGCACGGTGAACGACGTGGTCCTGGCCGCGATCAGCAGTGGCTTCCGGGCCCTCCTGCTCAGCCGCGGCGAGCAACCTGAGCCGCTTATGGTTCCGACCATGGTTCCCGTTTCGCTCCGCGGCAAAGGCGAAGAGGGCGGCTCCGGGAACCGGGTGTCAGCGCTCACGGCTGATCTGCCGGTCCATATTGCCGACCCGGTCGAGCGGCTCACTGCCATCATGACCCAGTTGGCGGACTTGAAGGCCACCAAGGCAGCAACGGCCGGAGAGAGCCTGGTTTCGCTGGGCCGCTACACCCCGTTCCCCGTGGCATCGCTGGCCGTCCGCCTCGGCTCCCGGCTGCCCCAGCGAGAGATAGCCACGGTCGCGACCAACATACCTGGCCCTCGTCAGCCGCTCTATTGCATAGGCCGGCGGCTGGTGGAGATGATCCCCTACGTTCCGATCTCAGCGACCGTCCGCACCGTAGTGTCGATCTTCAGTTATTGCGACGAGCTTTGCTTCGGGATCACCGGCGACTACGAAACTACGCCGGACCTCGACGTGCTGGCGCGTGGCATCGAGAACGGCGTTGCCGAGCTCAAGGCCGCCGCCGGGCACCGCGATGCGGCCCTCCGCAACGGCCAGAATCCGGCTTGAACCGGCAGAATCCGGCTTGACCCGGCAGTGACCTGGTGAGTCCAGGAGGCGGGCCGCCGGGGAGGTCAGCTCACCCGGTCAGCTCACCCTTCAGGATCTTGCCCAGGGTGTTCCTGGGCAGCGCAGCGGTGAACTCGACGACCCGCGGGTACTTGTAGGCGGCGATCCGCTCCTTGCAGTAGGCGATCAGCTCCTCCTCGGTGAGCGAGGCACCCGGGCGCAGCGCAACGACGGCCTTGACTTCCTCGCCCAGCCGGTCATCGGGAATGCCGATGACGGCGGCTTCGAGAACCGCTGGATGAGCGTGCAGCACATCCTCGAGCTCGGCCGGATAGACGTTGTAGCCGCCGCGGATGATGAGCTCCTTGATCCGGCCGACGATGAACAAGAACCCGTCCTCATCGAAGTAGCCCAGGTCACCGGTGTGGAACCAGTTCCCGGTGAACACCTCGGCGGTGGCCTCAGGATTGTTCAGGTAGCCCTTCATGACATGCAGGCCGCGGGTAACGACTTCGCCCACGTGGTCCTTACCAGGTGGCAGGACATTGCCCTGGTCGTCCCAGACCTGGGTCTGGGTGCCCCAGATCGGCTTGCCGACACTGTAGATCCGGCGCTCTTCGACACTGATGTTGAACGTGGTGGTGGAGGCGGTCTCGGTGAGCCCGTAGCCCTCCAGGATCAGCACGCCGAAGCGCTTCTCGAAGCCATCAAGCACCGGCCCGGGTATCGAGGCGCCGCCCGAGATCGCGATCCGGAGCGAGGACACGTCGTAGGAGTCCAGTTCCGGGTAGGAGAGCAGGCCGATGAACATGGCGGGCACGCCGTCGAAGACAGTGCAGCGGTCACGCTCGATGGCGGCCAGCACGACGGCCGGGTCGAAGCGCGGGACCAGCGTCATCGTGCCGCCAAACCGGATGCACAGGTTCAGGACGCTGGACAGCCCGTACACGTGGAACAGGGGCAGCACCGTAAGGACGATGTCATCGTCTTTCACGCCGAACAGGCGGCCAGGGATATCGGCGTTCATGTACAGCTGCATGTGGGTCAGCTCGGCGCCCTTAGGGCGGCCGGTCGTACCCGAGGTGTAGATGATCACAGCGGTGTCGGTCGGCATCCGCGGGGCGAGCCGGGGGCCGGTCGCAACCTTGAGCAGCTGCTCGAACGGGTGTGCGTCCGGGGCGTCTGCGGAGTGGCCCACCGCGTAGATCTCGTTCAGGCCGGCCGCCTCGGCGCCCTTGGCGGCCTCGGCGAGCACGCCCTCCCAGGTGATCAGGACCTTGGCCCGCGAGTCACCGAGCTGGAACGCCACCTCTGGCGCCTTCAAGAGCACGTTCATCGGCACGGCCACCGCGCCGGCCTTCAGGATCCCGAAGTAGCCGATCAGGAACTGCGGAATGTTCGGCAGCTGCAGCGCCACCGGATCCCCTGGCTCGATCCCGGCCTTCTCCAGGCTGGCGGCGACCCGGTCGGACAGCTGATCAAGCTCCCGATAGGTCAGCTGGCCGCCGTCGTAGAAGGCGGCAGCCTTGTCCGGCGACGCTGCCGCTGTTTCGCTCAATATGACCGCAAGATTGAAGTTCATCGCTTCGCTCTACCTTCCTCTGGTGCACGCACAGTCCGAGGCCGGGATCACATCCATGTAACGGTCGGTCGCCGCCTTATTGGCACGAGGCAGCCGTCCTGGCCATCCACCGCCGGCTTATTTCCAGGCTCTGGCCAGCCCCCGGCCGTTGATAAAGGCTTTCATCCTGACCAGCAGGGACCTTCGCCTCCTGACTCGTGGTTGCCTGGTGCGCTGTGAGGCAGCCGGGCATCCCGGCGGCCGGGATCTATGCCTGCCCGAGCAAGGCGGTCAGGTATGCCGAAGGCAGGCGGCCGGGCGTGCCTGCCAGGCGCCCGGCCCGGGAGCGAAGCTGCGCAGCCGGCCCGAGGCTGGGCCGCTGAATGGCCGTGATCGAGACGGTCAAGGCAGAACTCTGCGACCACAGGTGCGTCTTGTCGCCGCCATAGACGGCAATCACGATGAGCGTGCCACGACCGCTCGCTGTCGCCGTGCCGCTGAACGAGCCGCTGGCGCTGGTTCGCACCTCGCTGATCAGGTACCAGGTCTTCTCGCTCTTTCTGCGGTACAGCAGCGCGACCTGCCGGTGCCCGTAGCCCGACCAGGACCTGGCGTGGCGCCAGAGCCGGCCGGACATGGTGACGCCCTCGCCGGCCCGCACGCTGGAGGGCGTGACCTTGAAGGAAGTAATCCTGGTGGTGTACAGCCAGGCGTGCGCGGCCGTGCTGACCGTGTGGTCGAAATCCGCGTCACCGGGGTAGTTAGCGCGGTAATAGGCATTGGCCAGGCGGGCGGCGACCTGACCCTGGAAGTATGCGAGCGCGTTGCCGTTGCACGAGTTACCGACGGTGCTGAAATTGCCGAGCGGCAGCCGGCCCAGGTACTTCCAGGGGCCGCTCGGGCGCGGCGCGTACTGGATCTGGATGTGGCTCTGCCGAGGCGCCGTGAAGTTCGGCACCGTGACCTTGAGACAGCCGGCCGCGTCGAGGTACCCGGACGGGAGCAGCTGGGCACTGAACCTGGTGACGGTCATCGGCACAGCGACGTGCATCGTGCCGTGCGCCGAGGACTCGGCCAGCAGCAGGTTGCCGATGGCCCCGACGGTCACGCTCCACCCGCTGCCGTCCGGGCTGGGAAGGGACGCGCTGAAGCGGCCCGCCGAGTCGGTCTGCGGGACCGCGACCTGGGTCGCGCCGATGTCGACCCGGACCATCACATCGGGCAGCGGCTGCCACGACGACCCGTCCTGATAGCTGGCCGTTCCGGTCACCGTGGCCGTCTGCCCGTACTTGAGGTCCTCCGGCGCGACGGTCGCGCTGACCTTGGTCGGGGTGAGCGAATATCCGATGCCGATCTGGCTGCTCTGCGCCGCCCCGATCGTGTCGCTGGCCGCGACCTGGACGTCGTAGTCCCCGACGGCCACCGGGAGGGTCCCGCTGTACGTGCCGTCAGCGGCGGTGGTGCCCAGCGACTGCCGGGCGTCAGTGTCCTGGTTCACCAGCAGCACGGGCACGCCCGGCAGGCCCACCGGTGTCGTGCTGCCGGGCGCGACGCCGGTGAGCCGGCCCGAGAACGCCACATCCGGGCTGGCGTAGCTCACGACGGCCGGCCTGTAGGCAGCGGTGATGGTCGTCTGGTACACGAACGCGAGATCGCCCGCACCGACGCCGGTCACCGAGTCCCCGCCGGTATCTGTGGCATCCACGGTGACCTGATAGGTGCCGAGGGCCAGTCCGGTGATCGGGCTCTGCACAGTCCAGGTGCCATCGGTCAGCTGCCCTGACGAGAGCTGAAAGTCGGTGACATCGAGCTCGTCGGCCTGACCCGAGAGGATGTGTGCGGTCATGCTGCTGATCGGCGTCGTCGCCTGAGCCTGGATCGACAGCAAGCCCCGGTTCCCGGCGGGGCTGCTCGCGGAGATGATCGTGATCGTGCCGGATCCGTCCGCGCTGGCGGCCGCGGGAAGCGCGGCCATGCTCAGCGTGGCGGCGGCCAGGCCAAGCAGAACGCTGAGCCAGCGACGGTGGCGCACAGAACACAGCATGGCAGCCCCTGCAAGACAAGTCGGCCCGACGACCGGAAAAACGTCCGTAGGGAGCATAAGGCCTTAATAGTCACTGTCGCCATATTCACCATCATCCGTGACACCCATCGGCACCAGCGGGCCGTTCTGCACCTCCGGTCTGCCGCGTCCCGCCGGCCGTTACACGCTGGGCCTGGAGAGGCGCGCTAGCAGGGTGGCAACCTGATCTTCCAGAGGCGAAGCCGACGTGAGGCGATTATCGATGGCCACGTGCGGGGCGGCGGGCCTGGTATCGAGCCGCATGCTGGCCGTGAAGTCCGCGAAATCGGCCAGCTTGGCCGAATCCCGCTCGGACTCGCGACCGGCCAGGCGCTGGCGGAGCGTGGCCGCATCTGACCGGACCCAGACCAGATGCACCGTTCCGCCGCCGAGGTCGGCGACCCACGACTGCCACCGGTGAACGTCGTGGATCTGCTGGGTGAAGGGAGCCGACAGCAGAACGGGGCAGCCGTGCGAGCGGATCTCGCGAGCGGTGGCGGTCATCCCGGTGTACTCGTGGACCTTGATGTGCCGGTCATACCACGGGCCTTCGCGCTCGCCCGGGGGGCGAGCGGCGGCCGTGAGCGTTGCCGCCACGAACGGCCCGTACATCGTGTCTTTATCGAGGAGCGCCGGTGGCGGCACGAGATTCGCGAGCAAGATGCCCGCTACCGTGCTCTTACCGGCTCCGGGCGGCCCAGCCACCACCCAGGCAGGTGCAGGGACGGTCATGGCGGCTGCGAGCCTACTGGCCCGGCGGCGAGCCGGGGTAGCCCCGGGCGATCGTGCGGGCCAGGATCCCCAGCGTAGCCCGCAGCGCGCCTTCGGAGATGACGGGGAAGATCCCGGCCTGCTGCCACTCCGGGTCGATCGATGACCAGTCGTAGTAGGAGGTAACGAGAGTTCCAGCCGCGGCGGGCTCAAGGACGTAGCCGTAGACGTGGCCGATCTGCGGGCGGATCTGGCCGAGGATCGTCCAGGCGATCTCGCGGCCGGGTACGAACCTGGTGATGGTGACGGTCACGTCGTAGCGGCCCATCGGGTAGTCGTTCAGCGCCTCGCGGTCCATATGCACCACGAAGCTGTCGCCCACTGCGGCCACGGGCTCCCCTGTCGCGTCCATCAGCATCCCGGAGCTGTCGATCGCGACATGTCCCTGCGGGTCGCACAGCAGCCCGAAGATGGCCGCCGGGTCCGCGGCGATGGTGCGCTGGACCTCGATCCGGTCTGTTGACATCTCCCCATCCTGCCACCGGCCGGCCGGTCAGCTGCCCGGGCACGTCCGCCAGGGCCAGGCGTCACGGCTTGCCGGCCACGCAGCCCCACATTGCGGTGGGCGGGCTGTTGACTGACCGCGACGGCCACCTGGTCGCGTGCCGGATGGGTGAGCGCGAGGAAGCTGCCGGATGGAACGGCGTCGAGCAGTGCGGTGACGACACCGCGCGGATCGTCGGAGTCGGGGATGCAGTGCAGGATCGCGATGAGCATGACCCCGGCCGGCCGGGTGAGGTCGAGCGCGCGTGGCTGAGCACGATGGGGTCGTTATCCACGTACACCGCCCTTGCCCCGGGCGCGATCGACTGGGCGACCTCGTGGTTTTCGCGAGCATGATGCACGCAGCGGTGCATCCCGCGGCCGTAACCGCCCTGACATTCCGGCCATCAATTCGTTCCTCCGCCCTCATCTTCTCCCGGCTCCCGGTGCACCCTGTCTGCCGCGGACCGGCGGCGCTTCGTAGCCTGACAGCACCACGGATCCGCCACGGACATAGTGTCGGTGACGGAGCAAAGTCACCTGCGCTCCGCGATCCGGGCGGGCGGGGTGCGCTACCGCAGTGGAGGCGCGGTGTGAGCATCGGCGAAGCTCTCGCGGAAGCGCGGCGTCAGGCCGGTCTCACGGTGACCGAGGTCAGCCAGCGAACCCGCGTCAGGGCAGTGATCATCACCGGCATTGAGGCCGATGATTACTCAGCGTGCGGCGGTGACTTTTACGCCCGGGGGCACATCCGCAGCATCGCCCGGGCTGTCGGGGCCGATCCGGAGCCATTGATCCGGGAGTACGACGCGGCCAGGCTGGGGCCGCACGCGATCGGGGAGGACATAACCGAGCCAGTCACGCCCATCAGGGTGCGCGAGCGGCGCGGGCTGAACTGGACCGCGGTGCTGTGGCTGGCCCTGGCGGCGGGACTCGGTTTCCTGGCGTACCAACTTCTTTCCGGCTCGAGCCCGGCGACCGGCGCCGCATCTGCGGCCCGGGCTCACCCGGCGACTCATCACCCCGCCAGCCACGCCGGGCCGGCTCCGAGTCCGACGCCAAGTCCGACGCCAAGTCCGAGTCCGACGCCGACCGCCGTCCCGGCGCGGGCGCTACGGCCGGCCAGCGCCGCGGCGTTCGGTCCTTACAGCTCTGGCCAGGGCGACAGCCCTCAACTCGCCCGCCTCGCGATCGACGGCAGTCCCGCCACGGCATGGCACACGGACTGGTACACCACGGCCCGCTTCGGGAACCTGTATCCGGGCACGGGCCTGCTCGTGGACATGGGCCGCCCGGTGACGATCACCGCCGCCCAGCTAACGCTCGGCACCGCTCCGGGCGCCGACGTCCAACTGCGTGTCGGCACCGCACCCGCGCTGAAAGACCTGCCGCCCGTCGCCCGCGCGGCCGACGCGGACGGTGTCGTGCACCTGAGGCCCGCTACGCCAGCGCACGGTCGTTACGTGCTCATCTGGTTCACCAGCCTCCCCCCAGACCCGGCCGGCACCTTCCAGGCCAGGGTGTATGACATCCGGCTGGACGGCCAGCCCTGACCACACCCGGCCCGGGGCCGCAGTTCCATTCGTCGGACCAGGTGGCAATCGCCAGGTCTGCCCACCGGTCGGCGATGCCGAGTTCACCGACGTCAACGTGCCCAGACCAGCGGCCATCGTCGGTCAGCTAGCCCAGCTAGCCCAGCTAGCTTTCGCGCTTCAGCATGCGCCAGCCGCCGGCCCGGTTGTTGGCGATGATTTGCCTGAACATGGCGGTAAGGGCAGCCGCATTGACGGTCTCGTCCTGCCGGAAAGCCACGGTGCGGGCGGTCTTATTGTCGTGGCCTGCGGTAATGATGCCCTCGGGATCGGGCACGATCGCGCCGTCGTAGAGGAACACGTTGACGTGGTCCTTCGCCGATAGCAGCGCGCAGATGTTGCCCTGCAGCACGAAATACGGCAATTTCGTGCGCTTGATCGTTTCGATGACCTCTGGATCTGCGGCGTGAACCAGATCCCGTACCTCGCGGCAGATGGCCTGCTGCCAGTCCGGCAGCCCGTCAATGTAAGCGTCGACGCGCGGGTCGGTAGCGTAGGTCACGATGATTCACCGTAGCCCTGCTGCGGCAGGCCACGTACGAGCAGCACGACTCCCCCGGTGGCCGCGACGCGATCCTTCGGGATTTCCTGGTACTCCGCCGAGGTCGCCCACGTCGTAGCGGACCCGGTGGTGAATGGAGAGCTGCGCTATCGCGGAGACGGTCACCGGGTCACCGTACAGATCGAGCCGCGCCTGGCAAAGATCAGAGGGGTTTGAACGGCAAGAGCATGCCGGAATGCTCGGCGCTGACTGTTGCGTCGGGCGGCGCCTCCCGCCTGATCTGCTCGGCGAGTTCACGAGCGTCATCCTCGTTGGTGGCGCCGACGACCAGGAACCTCCAGCGCCGCACGACCGACCGGCCCTCGCCGCGCAGCTTGCTCGCCAGCGCGACCGCCTCACGGTGCGACGGAAACTCGACCCTTGCCTCCCACTGGGAGACGCCGCTGGCGACGGACTCAGCGGTCTCCGCCTCGTCAATCCGCTGGTGCTCCGCCTGGAGCTCGGCCTCGGTCCGCGGCAGCGCGACCTCGGGGTCTTCCCACTCCTCTTCGATGGGATGCCAGCGGTGCAGAGCGAAGTCCGCCTCGATACCTTGCTGGGCCAGCACCGCGCGGGCAACCCGCTCAGCCTCCCTCGCCGCGACCTCGGTGCCTGCATACAGGAAGATCTGCGAGTCACCGGCACTGACGGCGATACTCCGGCCGAGCCGACGGCGGACATCTTCTTCCACCTCATGCCCGGCAAAGGACCCCTTGGCCCGGTCAACGTGGGCCGGATTGGTCAGCGAGATCGTCACGCGCCAGTCATTGCTGTCCGTCACGGCGCGACTCTAGCGCACTCTGCGCTCTGACCGGCAGCCAGGCAGCCAAGGCGGCCAGGCGGCGGCGCTGCGCGGCCGCCCCGGTCATGCGCCTGACCCGCGAGCGTGTTTTGAGGGATCAGTCCCAGGGCACGAGTGACGACGTCCAGCTGAGATTGCGCCGCGCAGCTTCGCGCTACGGCGGATCGAGCCGCCGGGCGGCCTCGGGGGGGCCCTGACATGACTGCGCCGCCTACCTCCGCCGCGACGCACCGCGGCGAGGTGATCACGGTCTATGCGATCGGGCTCTTCCAGGGCCTGAGCCTGGTCGCATTTCCCGCCGCCGCCATCGTGCTGACCTCCGCGGCAGGCTACGGCCTGCCGAAAAGCC
>OCZU010002594.1_pt1 | contig 11496 bp, 8 predicted proteins | sample 1539001 | NCBI WGS metagenome assembly OCZU01 (sample SAMEA3539306, study PRJEB22396) | soil metagenome | biome: tundra; feature: field; material: soil | place: USA | collected 2010-05 | depth 0.15 m
GGCTCGATTTCGGGATGGTTGATGTTGGCGGGAATAATGGCGCGGCCGCGCGCGATTTCTGCCCGCACGAACTCAGGGGTGATCTGCTTCTGGATATTGGCTCCAAAAGCGGTTCCATCGTGTTGATGAGCGAGGTCGTTGCGGGCAATTGCAGATTTAAGATTTAAGATTTCAGATTTCAGATTTCCGCTTTCCGCTTTCCCAGCCTCCCTGATGGCGATGAACTCCATCTCGGGGGTGATGATGCCTTGCCGCGCGTAGTACAACTGCGTGACGGCGCGACCAGCGGAAGCGCGAAGCGGCTTTCGCTTTAAAGCTGAAAACTGAAAACTGAAAGCTGAAAGCTGAGGCGGACCCCCGTTTTTACCGTTCGAACTCGCGGCGTGTTTCTCGGAGAGGTATCCATCATCGATTGGCGTCACCGCGCGGCCTTCGATTTCTTCGACATCGCCGCGATCACGAATCCATTTTGCGCGCAGCGCGGGCAAACCTTTCGTTACATCCACACTTTGGTCTGCATCGCCCCACGGTCCGCTCGTGTCATAAACACGCACTGGCTCGTTCACTTCGATCTCGCCGTTCATGGTCTTCGTCGGCGCGAGACTGATCTCGCGGAATGGGACGCGAAGATCGGGATGTTGTTTTCCGGCGACGTAAACCTTGCGCGAGTTCGGTAACGGCTGCTCGGCGGTTGGTTCGCTGTCTTCTTTTTTGGCAATCATATTTAGGCCACGGATTTACACGGATAAAACACGGATAAAAGGCAGAGGTGAATCAGGAACGCAGGAGGAAGACATCAATTTAATAAGACGAAGCCTTCCGTTTTCAAAATATTCGCGTAATCCGCGGTTCATTGGTCTGTGAAAATCTGTGTGTATCTGTGGCCACTATTTATAAAGACATGAATGAATTAGGAAGCCATGAATCCATGAAGCAGCAGGAATCAGAAATCTTTCCTGGTTTCTTGGTTTCCAGATTTGGTTGGGTTGTTGCAGTCACAAACAAAAAGGTCATGCGCGGAAAAACGCATGGCTGAGATGCCCGTCCGGCTCGGACCTTCCTTCGGCGGCATTACCCGCATCAGGTTCAAGGGGTCGGTCGCCGTGGCGACCCTCTCAGCTCATTAGCTCCCCCGCACTACGACCGCAGAATAAGACTCGCGTCGGTGAAGTCAACGCTGAGGTGGATCGGCCGCTCCGTCGGGCGATGCTAGATATTTCTCGGCTCCGCCGACATTTATAACATCGAGCAAGGGACTGCTCGATCCACCTACAGAACACAGCGACAAATGACGTTGTGTCCTTCGTGGACTTGATGTGAGGATCCTTACTTGGCCGCGGCTTCTTCTTTCATGTCGGTATGAAAAATGGCCTGCCATTGGCCCTTCTTCATTTGCCAGACCGAGCCGCAGTTGAAGTTGCCTGAATTATCTTTCCCTTCCGACATGCTCTCCACCTTCGCCTTGTACGAGACTATAGCCGTATCCGCATCGGTCATCACAACATTGAAATCGCTCAAGGAAAACGATTTCATGTCCGTCTTGCTCATCGTCTCAAGCTCTGCCTTCATGTTCATTATTCCCTGGGCGTAAACGGCGACGAGATCGGCAGAGACTAGCTTTTTGAAGTCATCGGCCTTCTTGTCTTTGAACGCCTGCCAGGCCGCTTTTTCTTTTGCGATGATCGCGTCTTTATCCGGTGCGGCGATCGAAATAGCGATCGTGGCGAAGAAGGCGGTCACTGCATAGGTAATGTATTTTTTCATGGGTCCTTTCGGTTCGTGATTGCGCCCAAGCGTAGGGATACGGCCAGGAGGGTCAACCCTTTAAGAGGGAGGTAATCGTGTTCGTGCCCTTTGTGATCTTTGTGCGAGGAAACTTTACGGACGGATTTCCAACGGCGTGGGCAATGGCGTCGGCGATTGCAATGAGAGTGATGGCAGCACTTCCGCCGGTCTCGGAACTAACGACAGCGATTCAATGGTCGGATGTAATAAGGTCAATTCCGTAGGTGGCGGAGAGAATTCGACCTGTACTCCATTCTTCTGCCGCCGATAATCGGCCACCGTCAGCGGTTTTTGTTTTTTCTCGGCCAGGTTGCGGTAGCTTTCGATACCGATGCTGATCGCGCGCGCGAAATCAGTTCGCCATTCGTTCTTCGCGATCATTTTGCTCTCACCGCGCTCAGTCATGAATCCGCCCTCGATCAAGACGGACGGTATCGTGGTGAGACGCAAGACGGCGAAACGCGCGCGTTTAATCCCGCGATCTGGTTCGTCGGTATGACCCAAGATCGAGTGATAGATACAAGCGGCCACTCCGACGCTGTGCGTATCCACGCCGGTCCCGGGGTTCACGTTCATGAAACTGAGCGCGAGTGAATCGTCGGCGGTGGAAGGCGCGCCGAGCGGAGTGAGGCAATAGATCTCAAATCCGCTGGCGGACGCGTCGCGATCAGTGGCGTTGAAATGGATGCTGATAAAAATCGCATCCTTGGCCGTATTCGCGATCTTGGCCCGCACTTCGAGCGGGACAAAGTAATCGCCTTCCCGCGTCAACACTACTTTCAATCCTTTGGCCCGAAGCAGGGGCCGAAGTTTTCTCGCAACGTCGAGAGCATAATCTTTTTCGTTGCCATAGCGGCTGGTGGCGCCTTTGTCGTAACCGCCGTGGCCGGGATCGAGAACGATTGTCTGCAATCGGCGAACGCTCGTGATCATGTGCGGGCGCATTTGCGGTTCGATGGTCTTGGCCAGGTCCATCCGCGAAACCAAATACTTTCCGCCGTTTTCGATCACGGGAAAACAGAGCCAGTTGCGCGCGCCATTGATATTGATCTCGCGGCTATCGAGATTGAACTCGAGCAAGCCTTTTTCGTTCTCGAGCCGGATCTTTCTCCCGAATGGCGCGACGCCCGACGGGAGACCGTAAAACTTTGCGATGTTATCGACGCTCAGATAATCGTGCGTGCCGACTTTGATAATTTGCCAGGGATCGGCCGGCTCCGCTCCGCTGGCAACGCGAGTGATCGCGGCGGTGGTCGCCAACCAAATAGCCAAGAGCCTCTGGATCTTCATCAAAGTCATTCGGGGAAAGTCATCACTCGGGCGCGCAAGATCGATCACACTTCGACATTGGACAACCGTCGCTGTTCAAGGTTGCAGGTTGCTGCTGTCGCCACAACGAACGGACGAGAAGGCAATTGTTTGTGCCAAAATTGGGATGACGAAATCCCAAGACCGGGACAAGACACGGTTGCGGCATTTCTGCTCAGCGCTGTTAAGTCGCAGGACAACAGCGGCTTGTATGACAGATGGTTTTGTGGCATACGGGCTGCAATGCACATGATCCAATCGTCGTCTCGATCTGCACTGGGGACGCATCTGTTCGACGCAATTGATCATTTGAATCCAATCATTTCTGACTGACCATTAACTGCTGCCGCAGCTTTGCCGCATTCTTGGCAATGCTGTGGATCGCTCAACCAATAGAAACCTCATCATGAAAATCATCATCTCCTCAATCGCGGCGCTGCTTTGCGCCGTGTCACTGCACGCGCAATCCGAGCCGCAAAAATCTTCGCCAAAAAGCAACGCTCCGACTCCGACGCTCGATTCCAAAAACATGGATACGTCGGTCAAACCGCAAGACGACTTCTTCCTGTACGCCAATGGCGGCTGGATCAAAAACACTGAGATACCGCCCGAGTACTCACGTTGGGGCAGCTTTAATCAGCTGATCGAACAGAACAACGACGCGCTTCATAAAATTACAGAGAAAGCCGCGAAGACGCCGGCGAATTCAAAGACCGCGCCTGAGCTTCAGAAAGTTGGCGATTACTACGGGAGCGGTATGGATGAGAAAGCGATCGATGCCGCTCGCACCAAGCCGCTGCAAGACGAGTTCAATCGCATCGACGCGATAAAAGATCGTAACGATGTGCTGAAGGAGATCGCCCATATTCACAGCTTTGGCGGCAACGTGTTTTTCCGCTTCGGCTCCGGACAGGACGACAAGGACAGTACCCACGAGATCGCGCAGGCGGGTCAGGGCGGACTCGGCCTGCCGGACCGCGATTATTATACCAAGACGGACGACGCTTCGAAAAAAATCCGCGATCAATACGTCGCTCATGTAACGAAAATGCTGACCCTGCTGGGCGAGCCCGCGGCCAAGGCCGGTGACGACGCGAAGAAAATTCTCGCGATGGAAACCAGTCTGGCTCAGGCGTCACGCACCCGTGTTGAGCTGCGCGATCCGCAGAAAAATTACAACAAGATGAAGCAGAGCGAACTGCAAGCGCTCACGCCGGATTGGAATTGGGTGGATTACTTCAAGGAAATCAATCTGAGCGAGCCGGGTGACATCAACGTGCGGCAACCGGATTTCTTCAAAGCGGGAAACACGACTTTCACCAGCACGCCAATCGACGATTGGAAAGCATACCTGCGCTGGCACCTCATCAATGCCATGGCGCCCGAGCTGTCGAAAGATTTCGTCAACGAGGATTTCAGTTTCAAAGAAACTACTCTGCGCGGCACAAAGCAGATTAAGCCGCGTTGGAAACGCGTCGTAACTTCCACGGACGGGGCGATCGGTGAAGCGCTCGGCAAGTTGTATGTCGCGGATAATTTCCCGCCCGAAGCGAAAGCGCGTGCGCTCGAGCTGGTGAACAATCTCAAGGAAGCATTGGCCGATCGCATCAAGACGCTCGAATGGATGGACGAACCGACCAAACAGGAAGCGCTCAAAAAGCTGGCGGCCTTTACGGTGAAAATCGGTTATCCCGACAAATGGCGGGATTACTCATTGCTCAAGATCGACCGCGGTCCGTTCGTCTTGAATGCGATTCGCGCGGATAACTTCGAAAGCAATCGCGAGTTAAATAAAATCGGCAAACCGGTCGATCGCACGGAATGGGGCATGACGCCGCCAACCGTGAATGCGTACTACAATCCGAATATGAACGAGATTGTTTTCCCGGCCGGTATTTTGCAGCCGCCATTTTTCTACGCCAAGGCTGACGACGCGATGAACTACGGCGGAATCGGCGCGGTCATCGGTCATGAAATGACGCACGGCTTCGACGACCAGGGACGGCAGTTCGATGCGACCGGGAATTTACGCGACTGGTGGTCGCCGGAATCAGCCGCAAAATTCAAGGAACGTTCGCAAGCGATCGTCACCCAGTATTCCGAATACGAACCGCTGCCGGGATTGCACGTCAACGGCGAGCTCACGCAAGGCGAAAACATCGCCGATCTCGGCGGAGTGAAGCTGGCTTACGCCGCGCTGCAAAAAGCCCAGGCCGGAAAACCGCAGCCAAAGATTGATGGCTACACTCCGGAGCAACGCTTCTTTCTCTCTTTCGCACAAATTTGGCGATCCAAACAACGCGACGAAGATTTGAAGCTGCGCTTGAACACGGACCCGCATTCACCGGCGCACTACCGCACCAATGGCCCACTCTCGAATCTTCCCGAGTTCGCGAAGGCGTTCAATCTGCCGGACAACTCCCCGATGATTCGCCCGCCGGACAAGCGCGTAAATATCTGGTAAGGCGATCCGCCTCAGGCGGACTAAATCGACATCTTCAACCGCCGCTCGTGTGCAACTCGCGAGCGGCGGTTTGTTTTATTCTTTCGCGATTTTTCCGCCCCAACCTCTGTCATGTCGAGCGAAAGCGAGACATCTCTCAATTCTCATGAGATCGAAATTACTCCTTCGCGATCTTTCCACCCCATGAAAGGATCTTCGCTTTCGTTCCGGCGGCTTCGGCTTCTTTGATGTCGCCATTGCGATTGTAAAACAAGGACAAGCTCGTCCAACCGATCTGATCGTTCGGCTGAAGCTCGGTTGCTTTTTTGCCGGCTTCGATCGCTTCCGGAAAACGCCCGAGTTTCATCAACGCCATTCCCAGCGCATGCCAGCCGTCGAAGAATTGTGGATCGACATCGACACAGCGCCGATACTTTTCCACTGCGCTTGCCAGCTCCCCGATCGCCAGATCGCCGTTCGCGTCATCGAATATTTCGTCGCGCGTTTCCATCTTGAGGGATCGGCGGAGACGACACCGCTACTTAAGTTTTCGAATTTAGGATGCCGGCCTCGCGCTGCCGTTCGCGCAACCACTCGTAGAAGACAAAACTTCGTTTGTTGCTGAGGAAGCGCTCATCGAAGCTTGCTTTGCTTTCGCGGAATTTTGCTTCATCCGGCGGCTCGCGTTTTTCGACAACCACAATCAGCCCGCCATCGGTCACCGGCCAGAATTCGCTCACTCCGCCGGTACTCAGGTCGCCGACCGCTCTCTTGATTGCGGGAAAATCGGGCGATTCCTTCGCGGGTTTGTTTGGCTCCGTTCCTGGCTCGAACTCATCGGCCAGCGAAAAAGGCGGGACCTTCTCCGTTTTCAAATTTACCTTGGCCAAGGCAGATGCGAGAGGCTCGCCCGCTTTAAGACTTTCTCGCAAATCGTGTGCTGCTTTCGCCCCTTTGTTTGAAACCGTCTCGCGTTCGCGGCTCTCTTTAATCGTATCGACGATCTTCGGCTTCGCCTCTTCCATCGTCAGCGGCCGCGCTTCAACCACGCCGGTTAGATGCAGGATGTAAAAGCCGTCGGCCGTTTGAACCGGTTCGCTGTTCGGCTCCGGTGCGCTCAGTTGAAATACAGTGGCCACAAGTTGGGGATCGCCCTTGATCTGCGGGTCGGGAGCTAACTGCGTGAACTCTCCGGTCTCACGAATGGGTAACTGAAATTTTGCGGCGACTTGCTTGAAGTCCGCTCCCTTTTCGAGCAGCGCCTGAGTAAAATCGTTGGCGCGGTCGGCCAGCTTCTGCAAAACGTCGATCCGTTCTTTGCCCGCCAGTTTTTTTTGCTCGTCCGTGAACGCGAGACTCACCAGTTCAACTTTGCGTTTTTCCTCGCTCTTAAAGTCCGCTTTATGGGCCTCGTAGTATTTCTGCACATCATCGTCGGTGACCTTGATGTCTTTGGCGAAATCGGCCATGCGCAACCGCGCGACGCTCACCGTAATCTTGCCGTATAACTGTTCGAAATTGGCTTTGCTTTCCGTTTCCGAGACTGCAACTCCCGTCGCCACTAATTGTTTGATTCTGTTCAACGAAATTTCGTCGCCGGCCAGCTCTTCTACCTGCGCTTCAGTCAGACCATTCGGAGCAAGCAAGTTCTGCGAGAATTCGGTGTACTTATTTATGTCGAAGCCAGCGGGCCCTCGAAATACGTGCAGGTCGCGCACGAAATCGGCAACCTCCGCCGTCGTCGGCCGAATACCGAGACGCGCGGCTTCGTGCCGCAGGATGATCAGGTTCAGAATGAATTGCGCGGTGATTTCGTTCTGGTTCCGGCCGTTCGCGCCTCCCGCCAACGAATCACAAAAATCGCTCATGCCCAATGCTTGCGCGAGCCCGAACAAACGCCCGTCGCGGCGCGCCTCGATCATCGAGACATTGCGATCGTAAACTCGCGCGAACCGATCGGATCCCTTTGCGGCCAAATCGGTTTTGTTGAAATAAAATACGAACGGAATCGCCAGGAGAGCGATCACGATCATCAGCCAGCGCTGGTGTTTATTGATCGTTCGAATCATAAGTGACGGAGTTTACGGACTCTTTCTGCATCGCCAAATTTTTTTTGGCTACGACTCGCCCGCCGTCGCTCGAATCAGGTCCCAGGCATTTCGCAAGTGCTGCTCCGTGGTGAGAATATTTCCCAGGCCAATTCGCATGACCGTTCGTCCGTTTAATTTCGTTTGCGTGAGATAAGCGCGGCCCGATGCGTTGATTCGCTCGACCATCTCGCTGTTCATCGCGTCGATCTTGTTTTCATCCGTGCCGATGAATCGAAAGCAAACCACGCCCATGCTCACGGGCGCGGCAAGCTCGAAGCGATCATCGGCCTTCACCCACTCGGCCAAGAGCGTCGCCAGCCGCAGATGATCGCGAATCCGCGCCGCTATTCCGGCCCGGCCAAAAGTGCGGAAAACCATCCAGGCTTTGAGCGCGCGAAACCTCCGGCCGAGCTGCACTCCGTAGTCCATGTAGTTCTTCTCCGCCGCGACAGTATCGCCGCGCAAATATTCCGGAACAAGCGTGAAAACACGTCGAAGTCGTTCAAGATCCCGCACGTAGAGAACGCTGAAATCCAACGGCACGAAGAGCATTTTGTGCGGATTGATCACGAGCGAGTCTGCTTCGCTCCAACCCGCCATCACCGATTTGCACTCGGGTAGCAGCGCCAATCCCCCGCCGTAAGCGCCGTCAATGTGCAACCACATTTTGTGTTCGCGGCAGATGGCGGCGATTTCCGGGACGGGATCGACACTCGCGGTTGAAGTTGTGCCAACCGTGGCGATCGCAGCGAGCGGCCGCATCCCCGCCGCCAGATCGCGCGAAATCATTTCGCGCAGCGCCGTCGCGTCCATGCGAAAGGCCGCATCGGTGGCGACGCGCTGCACATTTTCCTCGCCAAGACCGAGCGCGATGGCCGCCTTTTCGGCGGAGCTATGGGCTTGCTCCGAAGCGTAAACGCGCAACCGCGGAACGTCCGCGCGACCGGCGAGGCCAAGCTTGCGCGTTGATGGCACAGCTTCTTCTCGGGCCACGGCCAGCGCATGCATAATCGCGACCGAAGCGGTGTCGTAAACAACGCCATCAAAATCGTTCGGCAAATGCAACCATTGCCGCAACCAATCGATGACAAGCGTCTCCAGTTCGGTCGCCGCCGGTGACGTGCGCCAGGTCATCGCATTGACGTTCAGCGGCGCAGTGATGATCTCACCGAGAATTCCCGGCGCCGTGGTTGTCCAGCCGAAATAGCCGAGAAACATCGGGTGTCCCCAATGCACCATTCCGGGAACAATCACTCGATCGATGTCCGCGATAATTTTTTCGAACGATTCGCCTTCCTCGGGCGGTTGAGCGGGAAGCTGCGCCCGGATTGCGCCCGGCTTGGCGTTCGGCGCGACACGCAGCTCGCCAATTTTCTCCCGGTAATCGGCGATCCAATCCGCCAGTTGATGCAACTGCTTGCGGAATTCCTCGGGTGGCACATCGCCGAGATCATCTTTTAAGTCTGCTTGTCGATCTTTCATTCGAAGGGCTTCGACGTTACCGCGAGGCGGCGGCGGGGCGCAACGCTCCAGTCATTCCTGCTTTCCAGGTAGGGATGGCTCTCTGAGCCGTCCGGCTCTCTCTGAAATGATCGACGGACACCCCGGAGGTGCGTCCCTACCTAGCGATTAGAAAGCAAAGCCGAAGCTGAAATCGAATGCGCCAAAATCTTCGCCGGCGTGTCGATCTGGATTAAATCCATAATCGAGACGAATCGGACCGATGGGCAATCGGTAGCGCAAACCAACGCCAAGGGCGTAACGCATGTCGTCGAGGCCAGGCTCTTCCGCATTCGGCAAAAGATTGCCGGCATCGGCGAAAAGCGCGCCCTGAAGTTCGCCAAAGATCGGAAAAGTGTATTCGGCATTGAAGACAGTGAAGAACTCGCCGCCGATGGGATTGCCTTTTGAATCGTGCGGCCCAAGCTCGCGCTCGCCAAAACTCCGCACCGTCGCGCTTCCGCCGTTGAAAAACCGTTCGTCGATCGGTATCGCCATTACTTCACCGGCACCCGAGGTGGTGAGAGAATGGGCGATGCCCAGGCGCGCACCGAACGCGAGCGATGACTGTTGAAACCAGTGTTGCAACGGTGTGCCATTTCGATCTTCCACCATGCCGGGCGTCAACGCTTTCGGAGCAAAAGGCAGATAGTAACTCGCGCGAATAGTGCCACGGACAAGCTCGATATCACTGCCAAACGCGTTCAGGGCCAGATCCAGAGTTTGATTGAAAACAAAACCGCGTGGCGAAACGAGCGGGCTGTCGCGAAGATCAAGCGTTTGGCTGAACCCGAGGGAGTTTACAAAGTAAGAGGTCCGGCCAAGGAAAATCGGGTCGATACTCGCGCTGGTCACTTCGACGTGGCGAACCGAGAAAAACAAACTTGTTTCATATTGCTTCGTGATTTTGCGCGACAATTCGAGACGTCCGCCCAGCTCGAATTTCGAATAGCCGTCGAAATCGTAAGTCAACGCGCCGACCCGCGACTTGAAACTGAAATCGGTGTCCAGGAAGAATGGATCCTCGTAGAGAATTTCACCTTTATAGCCGCGCTGCGAAACTTCGATCGAGGTCGTGAGCGGACGGCCGTAGCCAAACAGATCACGGTCCCGAAATTGCAATCCAAAAATCCCGCCGTCATAAGTGCCGTAACCGATCGAGATGCCGAACTCTTTGCTCTTGGCCTCCTCCGCGGTGATGTCGAGCCGCAACAAATCGCCATCCACTGGCGTCGGTTTGATTTGCAAAATACTGAAAAGGCCTGTCCGCATCAGCGCGCGGAATTTCTCGTCCAGAACATCCGGACTGTAGGCCTTGCCGCTAAGACTGCTGAATCGTTTAGCAACGAAACTCGGCCGCAAACGATCCAATCCGCTGACCGTCACATCGCCGAAGTGATAAACCGGCCCGGCGGCCACCACTATTTGCACAGGCACCCGGCCATCCAAAGCGACTGCCGGTTCGCCGCTCGCATCGATCTTTACATCGTAATAACCGCGCGCCTTGTAATACGCCTGCAAGCGCCGCGGAATATCGGCAAGCCGCGCATCGGTGTAAGGCCGTTTCAGAAGATCAACGATTTGCCCGCGCAAAGTTTCCGTGTCGTAAATGGCCTTGCCGGTGAAAGAGACATTGCCGAAGAAGTATTGGCGCCCTTCGTGAATCGGAATGACCGCATCTACCTGATTAGTTTCGTCGTGATAAGTGTAACTCGGCGGATCGACCGTCGCGTCGAGAAAACCTTCCGCGATATAAAACCGATGCACGAGATCGGCGCCTTCCTGAATGTCCGCCGAGACGAAAGGCAGGTTCTTTTGCAATTTTGAATAGCGCTCACGCGTCGGCCCGGCCGCAAACTCGAACAGCTTCTCCTTCGGTTCGGTTACGTTTCCATCGAACGTCACCGTCCCGAGCGTCATGAGCGAACCTTCATCGATCTCGAGGCGCAAACGCTCGCCCGGCTCGATCACATACTTCACGCGCACCTTCACGTAGCCGTGTTTGCGGTAGATTACTTCCAGAAAAAACGCGAGATCGTCCGCCCGCGCCGCCGTCAGGCCGAACTCATCGATGACTGTGATTTGCTCCTTTAATTGGGAACGCAGTTCCTTTTCGCTGAAGGTTTTTTCTCCGCTAAAGTCGATCACGCTCGTTTTCTGCGCGCGTTTTTCCTGCTCCTTCGCCACGATCCGTTCCTCCTTGGCCTTCTCTTCCGGCTTCGGAACAGTGACTGCCGTTTGCGCCAGGACGCCGACGACTAGCGCCACGGTGCAGGTCAGGGGAAAGATCGCGCGGCGCATTTCAACGAAAACGTAACAAATATTTTAGCATTCCACGATAATCTCCGCCCACTCCGAGATCGCCGATGA
>OCZU010002595.1_pt1 | contig 11495 bp, 8 predicted proteins | sample 1539001 | NCBI WGS metagenome assembly OCZU01 (sample SAMEA3539306, study PRJEB22396) | soil metagenome | biome: tundra; feature: field; material: soil | place: USA | collected 2010-05 | depth 0.15 m
GGGCGGCGCGGTCGCCGCGGCCGCAGTCGTCGCGCTGGTGACCGTGGTGGCGTCCGGCTGGCCTGGGTTCGGGGCCAAGGTGGGTGGCACGATCGCGATGGTGCCCGCGTTCGGAGTGCTGCTGGCAACCGTGGCCGGGGTGCGGATCACCTGGCGGCGCGGTCTGCTGATCGCGGTCAGCGGGCTGCTGCTAGTGACGGCGTTCGCTGTGCTCGACTACGTGATCCCCGGGATCGGCGCCTCGCACCTCGGCGGATTCGTCGGACAGGTGCGGCAGGGTGACGCCGGGAGCACGCTGCAGCGGAAGATCAGCTCGAATCTGGGCTCGCTGTTCTTGACCTGGTACACGCCGGTGGTGCCGGTCGTCGCTGTCGTGACCGGGCTGATGCTGGCCAGGCCCGCCAGATTCCGGCTGCGCACGCTGGTGTCGGCATGCGCGCGATCGCCGCTGCTGCGGACCTCGCTGTTCGCGGTCTGGCTGGCTGTCGTGCTCGGCTGGCTGGTGGACGATTCCGGCGTCAGCGTCCTCGCAGCCGCCCTGCCGATCGCCCTGCCGCTGACGATCGCGATAGTGATACGAGTCGCCAATCTGCCGGCCGAGTCCGGCAGAGCCGAGCTGACAGCGGGCAGGCAGGATCAAGCGAGCTTTCAAGCGGGCTAATCCATGTATACAGGACAATAGCACCGTAACAGGAGGATTGGGTGAAATATCAGCTGTCGAGGGTCATCATGGGCCCCGGGCTGCGCTTGCTCGCCCGGCCCGAGGTCCTCGGCCTGGAGAACGTGCCAGAGTCCGGTGCGGCCATCCTGGCCTCCAATCATCTCTCGCTGCTTGACTCCGTCTACCTGCCGCTCATGCTCAACCGTCCGATCACGTTCGCGGCCAAGTCCGAGTACTTCACCGGAACTCGGCCGGTCGAAAGGATCGCCGGCGCCTACCTGCGGGCCACCAAGCAGCTATCGGTGGACCGGACCGGGACCCGAGCAGCTCAGGAGATGCTGGAAGCCGCGCTCGGCCTGCTCCGGCAGGGCGTGCTATTCGGCATCTACCCGGAGGGCACCAGGTCCCCGGACGGGCGGCTGTATCGGGGCCGCACGGGAATCGGCTGGCTGGCGCTGCATTCAGGCGCACCGGTGATCCCGGTCGCGATGGTCGGCACGGACAAGCTGCTGCCACCTGGTCACAAGGTGCCGCGTCCAGGCCGAATCCAGGTCCGGATCGGAAAGCCGCTGCTGTTCGACGAGCTTCGCGCTCAGCCGGCCGGTGCCAGGCAGCGGCGCGCGGTCACCGACCAGGTCATCGAGGCGATCAAGGAACTGTCCGGCCAGGAGTTCGTGCCGATGTACGCGTCGGTGCGCAAGGAGCAACTGGCGGCCGGGACACAGGACCCGGCGAGCTAGCGACCTGGGAACCTGGGACCTGGGGACCAGGGACCTGGGGACCAGGGACCTGGATCGATTGGTTGACCGCCGATCCCGGCAACGGCAGCGTTCTTGATCGTGGTGATAAGGGGCTGTTCCCCGCAACACCTTCTCACCACGATCAAGAACAGCGGACCGGGGAACGCCGTCTGGCCGATACTGGTGGGGCGGGAGCGGCTGATGTGACCCCTGCTGCGGACCCATCGATAGGGGGTTGGTGGTCCTGGCGGTCAGGGCTGGTCTGGGCTGACGGGGGGGAAGGTATCTGTCGTCGCAGTCGGATTCCACACGTAGATCGGACGGCTGCCGGTGTCGGGACGGCTGTCCGTGTCAGCCGGCCCGATCTGTGGCACGAATCGCGGACCGGCCGGTGACCCGTCCTGCTGGCCCGCCCCGCTGCGCCGGATCGGGGCGAAGAGCGAGCCGGGCGCCGCTGACACCTGGGGCGGTGCTGCGTGCCACACCGTTTCCTGGGGGACTCTCGGCGGCACCAGGCTGTCGGCCCGGCTGCTGCCTGCCTGAACTGGCGGCATGGCAGTCCAGGGCAGTTCCGAGGTCGGCTCCTGAGCTGGCTCCCAGGGCGGAGCGCCGGAGACTGGGGCCTGGCGTACGGTCGGTCTGGGCTCCGAGCCGAAGGCTGGCCTTGGCGCGCTTCCTGGAGCGGATCCGGGAATAGGCAGCCCAGAACTGGTCGGCTGCCACGATGAGCCTGGCGTATCTGAGTGGGCGGCAAATGCCGAACCGGCGGGCAGGTTCGTCGCGGCATGGCTCGCGGGCCGGGCCGTGCGGATCGGCGGAACCGGCTGGATCGGCGGAACCGGCTGGATCGGTGGAACCGAGCGCACGGGCGTAGCTGTCCGCCCCTGTCGCGGAAACCGGGTCGGCAGGCCCGACCGGGCGGAATGTGCCGGCTGACCTGAGCGGGCTGACCGGACCCGCTGAGCTCGCGTCGGCTGCACCTGCTGCACCTGCTGGGTCGGCTGTGCGAAGGGTGCCTGAGGGGCTGGCTGTGCGAAGGGTGCCTGAGGGGCTGGCTGGGCGAAGGGTGCCTGAGGGGCTGGCTGTGCGAAGGGTGCCTGAGGGGCTGGCTGGGCGAACGGTGGCTGAGGGGCTGGCTGGGCGAACGGTGGCTGCTGGGCTGGCTGTGCGAACGGTGGCTGCTCAGCCCACTGGGCGAAGGGTGCCTGCTCGGCCCACTGGGCGAACGGCACTTGCTGGGCTGGCTGTGCGGGCTGGATCAGGTTGGCCTGCTGGGCGGACCATGCATGCTGCGCGGGCTGAACGGACCTGGTGGGCTGGGCTTGCTGCGTCTGTTCGGCTGGCTGGGCCTGTTGCATCGGCTGGGCCGCACGCGTCTGCCAGGGCGGACTCCGGAAGACCGAGGACCCGGTCGGGCTGGGTGCGGGCCGGAACCGCGGACTGACGGCTGACGGCGCACCGGCAGGCTGGCCGGCCGGACGGGCATGCTGCGGGCCGAAGAACTCAAGCAACTGGTCGGCCGGAAGCGCTCGGTCATCCGACCGGGCCTGACCGCGCCGGTCTCGCTCGGCCGTCGCCTGAGCCCGCCGGCGCTCCCGGCGTCCGGCGAGCGAGCCGTAGATGGTGATCGGCACGAGCAGCACGACCAGCACTCCGGCCGAGATCGCCGCGTCTTTCAGCAGGTTGTGCACAACATCTGACGCTGACGAGGACACGGCAGGCGCAATCGGACGGCTGCGCGGGAGCGCACCGAACATCGCTGACCGAGCACGCGGTGGCGACATGGTCCCGGCCCGGCCGAGTGCGCGCTCGGCATCGATGGTGCCGAAACCCGATCCGTTACGTCTCCCGCGACTCGGCCGGTATTTCGTGCCGCTGGTCAGCGCATGGCTGACTTGCCCAACCGTCAAGTTAGGAAACTCCGATCTGACCAGGGCAGCGACGCCGGCCACGATCGCGCTGGCCGCCCAGGTGCTGTTCATCATCTGGTAGCCCGCCGGGGCCGCCGCGACGATGCCCTGGCCGGCGGCGGTCAGAGTGACGTACGGCTGACGGCTGCTATAGGGAGCCTTGACAAAGGTCTGGTTGAACGCACCGACCGAGATTACTCTCGGATACGCGGCCGGATAGTTCGCCGCGTCGCCGGTCCTCGCATTGTCGCCGGCCGGTGCGACCAGCAGCACGTTCTCCCGGATGGCGTAGGCGACAGCCGCTCGCTCCGCGGAACTGCCTCCGGCGGATGCGCTGCCCTGACCAGCCGATCCGGCCATGGCGGGATCGGCCGGCAGGTCGATCACGGTCGCCCCGTGCCGCACCGCATAGCGGATGCCGCGCGCGATCGCGTCAGGTAGTCCGGATGTGAACTTTCCGTCCGACCACAGCGGGTCACCCGGGCTGAGCGTGACCCGGACGGAGAGGATCTTGACGCCGGGTGCGACGCCGAAGACGCCGCTGGCCCCATTTTTACCGTGCCCGTGACCGGCGATCAGGCTGGCCAGGCCGGTACCGACGATCCCGAAATGCGGTCCGCCCGCGTGCCGTGGCGAGCCGGTGAAGTCAGGTCCTGAGACGACGGAGCCGACCACGTCGGACTGGCTTGCGGCGACACCGTCGGCTAGTACGGCAACGGTCACGCCAGTGCCGTGGTTCATCTGCCAGGCCTGCGTCACGTGCAGTGCGCCGAGCCACCATTCACGCTGCTGCACAGAGACGGCGAGCGCGGGCATGCAGACCAGAGCTACCGGTGCCGACGCCAAGCCGATCACGGTCACGATCTTGGCGAATCTGGGGATTCCTAGCGGCACACCATCGCCTTCCGTGATGTGTAACACGCATTCTGCCATGCCTGTCATGGTTCGCCTGCGAGTGATGAGACTTCGCTGAACTAGCGTGATTCGTCCGCAGGTCGGCCGTGCACATGGAGTTTGACCGGCTGCCAGACAGGTCACTCCGGCAGGAATCTGGCGCTCGAGCAGTGACGGTGTCGTCAGAACCGTTCTCAGCCATACACCTTCACCGCCGGTTCGGATCACTGGAGCATCGTGCTCACGGAACAGGCATGCAACTCGACCGGCTGCTCGACGCCGTACTCCGGGCTGGTTTCGGTCCTCTTCGACTGATCGCGGCTCAATGGCAAATCGCCAGGCCGCGCGGTTCGACCCAGCACCTGAGGGCATTCCCGGTCGTGCCGTTCCGCGGCACGGCCGGTCCCGTCCCGCTGCTCAGGCGCGCAGGGCGGGGGCGATCCTGACCCGCGCGCCTGGCGGCAGCGACAGGGTCTCGGCGGCATTGCCGTTGCTGACCGCCAGCGAGATCAGCCCGGCACTGTCGGTAAAGGCGACTAGCTCACCGGGGGCGGCCGAGCCGAATGTCTCTAGATAAGGAGCGACTAGCTCGCGCCGGTTGCAGCGGATCAGCACCGACGAGCCGAACCTGATACCGAGTTCGGACGCGGCAGGCGCTGGGATGGACAGCTGAACATTGCCGAACCGGTCCACAGACAGCACCTCGCCCTCGGCCTCGCCGTCATGCATCCGATTCGTCGGCGGCGCCAGTATCACCAGTTGGCCGACATCGATCGCCTGACCGGCATCGGCGAGCGCGGTGCCAGTGAGCAGGTGGGCGGCCACCGGCATGAAGATGTCTCTGCCGTGGAAGGTCGGCGAGACCGGAAGATTCCACAGCGTGTCGTTGGCCAGCAGAACCGCGTGGTTGGCGCCGCCGAGTGCGGTGATCGCCCAGGACAGCAGGCCGTTGTCGGGGCCGACCAGGATGCCTTGGCCGGCTTGCACGGCGATCGCCCGCCGGGCGGAACCGACGCCGGGATCGACGACGGCGACATGAACTGCCGGTGGCATCCGCGGCACCGTCTGGGCCAGGACGGCGGCGCCGCGGCGGACGTCGCCAGGTGGTACCAGGTGCGTGATGTCGATGATCCGGGCGGCTGGGGCGATTCGCACCGCGGCACCGTGGCAGGCGGCGACGAAGCCATCTTCCAGGCCGAAGTCACTGAGGAAGGTCAGGCAGCTCAATGAAGTCACAAATTGTGATCGTACGTCCCCGGAGCGTCGACATCTAGGGGTCGGCCTGTCCAGACGGCTGCTGCGACGGGCCTTGCGCACGCACGGCCCGACCGACCTACGATAGAAGCCAGACCAAGAAGGGCCTGGTGCCTGGTGCCGACGCTGACCGAGCTTGAGATGCGCATCTTGGCCTTCGAACGGAGCTGGTGGCGCTCTCCCGGCGCGAAGGAACGGGAGATCGCCGAGACCCTCGGAATGCCGCCCACCAGGTACTACCAGCTGCTGAACGAGCTGATCGACCGGCCTGCGGCCGCGCAGTTCGATCCGGTCCTGGTCGCGCGCTTGCGCCGGCGCCGGGCGCTGCGCAGTGACCTGCGCGCAGCCCGCCCCGACTGACGCTCGCCCCGACTGACGTTCGCCCTGACTGACGTTCGCCCTGACCGGCGGACCCGACCCGGATCGCGGTCGGCATACCTCGGGCCACGGCAGCCGCGAGGGTTGGGCGGTCGCGCGGTGGGTAGCGCACTTTGTGGGGGACGTGTGGGCGGATCGCTGGCACGAACTGGGCATTTCAGGCCCGGGCCCGACCGACCTACGAATAGGAGAAAGATGACAAGGCCGGATGCCGGGTATCGATGCGGGCTGCGTCAGGTCTGTCACAGGGGCGCTGGCGGATCCTCGTGATCAGCGCAAACCTGCTGCCGAAGCCGCGCACTGCGGACGGCCAGGCCGGTCTCGTCGCGCTGCTGGCCGATCCCGCCAGTGCCATGATCGCGATGGACTTCGATGGGACGCTGTCCCCGATCGTGCACAGTCCCGATGCGGCACGTGCGCACCCGGGCGTAGTCCCGGCGCTGCGCAGGCTGGCGGCCGTCACTGGCACGCTGGCGGTAATCACCGGCCGGCCCGCGGCCGTCGCGGTGGATCTGGGTGGATTCGCCGGCATCCCCGGCCTCGTCGTGCTCGGTCACTACGGGTGGGAGCGCTGGCAGGACGGCACCGTTACTTCGCCGGCATCGCCGCCAGGAATCGCCCAAGCCCGCGCAGAACTGCCCCGCGTCCTGGCTCAGGCCGGGGCGCCGCCGGGAACCCGGATTGAGGACAAGGGAAACGCGATGGCCGTTCACACTCGGCAGGCAGCCAACCCGCGCGGGGCAATGCTGGCGTTGCGTGGCCCGCTCACCGAGCTGGCCAGGCAGACCGGTCTGGCCGTGGAGCCGGGACGGCTGGTGATAGAACTGCGTCCGCGGGGCACGGACAAGGGTGTAGCGCTGGGCAAGCTGGTCGCGGAACGGAACCCGGGCTCGGTCGTATTCTGCGGAGACGATCTCGGTGATATCGCCGCGTTCAACGCTGTGCACGCGATGCGGGCCGCCGGCCTGCCGGGGCTGACCGTATGCAGCGGCTCAGCGGAAGTCGCCGTCGAACTGGCGGCGTCGGCAGATCTCGTAGTAGACGGCCCCGGCGGGATTAGCGCCCTGCTAGGGGGCATAGCAGACGCCGTCTGTGGCGGCCTGGGGCAATGATCTTGACGGCGGCCGAGGCGAGCCGCGGCGGTCAGTCAGCCGTGCTGGGCAGGTCCGGACTCCAGGGCGGCTAGCTGGTCGGCGAACCACAGTGAAGGGGGCACGGCTCCGGCGGCTGCGGCCAGCGACTGGCACCTGCTGTTTCGTTCCGAATCAGACATAATCAGCGCCTCGTGCAGAGCCGCCGCTGTGCCAGCAACATCGAACGGGTTGATCATCAGCGCGTCGCGGCCGAGCTCGGCCGCCGCGCCGGCCTCGCGCGAGAGCACGAGCACACAACCGCGGTCGGACAGGATCGGGCCTTCCTTGGCGACCAGGTTCATGCCGTCGCGGATCGGGTTCACCAGCAGGACTTCGGCTAGCCGGTACCCGGCCAGCGACCGCGGGTAGTCGTCGTTGGCCTGCAGCACGATCGGGCTCCAGTCGGGTGTGCCGAACTCGTCCTCGATCTCGCGAGCGGTGCGCTGCACGTTCGCCGCGTACTCGCGGTACTCGGGCAGCTCATGCCTGGATGGGTAGGCGAGGGCGAGCATGATGACGTTGCCGCGCCACTCCGGGTGGGTCAGCAGCAGCTCGCGATAGGCGGCCATGCCGCGGACGATGTTCTTGGAGAGCTCGGTCCGGTCGACCCGGACGATCAGCCTGCGCTGGCCTACTAGTTCGGCGAGCGTGGCCATCGCGGCTTGCACATCCGGTTCCGATGCCCGGCTGGTCAGCTCGGCAGCGTCGACGCCGAGCGGGTGCACGCCGATGCCGGTGACATGCCCGCGGTGGGTGACCTGCTGGCGATCCCGGTCGACCGACGCGCCGAGCACGTGCTCGCAGCAGTCGAGGAAGGCATCTGCCCAGCGCTGGCAGAGAAAGCCGGCGTGGTCGGCACCGAGGATGCCGTCCAGCACCTGCGCCGCGACGGCGTCAGGCAGCAGCCGGAAGTAGTCGACCGGCGCCCACGGGGTATGCGAGAAGTGCGCGATCTTGACCCCGGGCCGCAGGCTTGCCAGCATTCGCGGTGCCAGGGTCAGGTGATAGTCCTGCACGATGACGCGGGCCGGCTTGGCCGCGGCTGCTGCCAGGGCGCGGGCGAAGGCGTCGTTGTACTCCTGGTAGGCCGCCCAGTCGCGGCTGAACGCCCGTCCGAATTCGGGCTGGTTCGGCGTGTCGTACAGCATGTGGTGGATGAACCACAGCACCGAGTTGGCGACGGTGTTGTACGCGCGGTCGAACGTGCCCGCCGGGATGTCCAGCATCCGCACCGCTGAGCCCCCGGCCGTGCCGTCGAGGTCCAGCATGCCGCCCGGCGCCTGGCGGGCCGCGGCCCGGTCGGCGTCGCTCATCGCAGCGCAGACCCACAGCAGGTTGCCCTGGCCGGCCACCGTGGACAGCCCGGAGACCAGGCCGCCACCGCCGCGCCTGGCCGATAGCTGGCCGTCATCGCCGAAAGTGAAGGAGACCGGTCCCCGGTTGGAAGCCACCAGGATGCTGCGCTCGGCCGTCGCGTCGTCCATTCAGATCAGGTTAACCGTGTCGTCTCCCGCATCGCGGTACCGGCCCCGCGAGTTCCGCCTGCCAAGTCGGACCTGGCCGCTACCAGCCCGGACATCGGATGACCTGCCCGGACATCGGGTGCGGCGTCGGTTATGCTGAAAGGACAATTTCATATTGCTCATCCAGAGGGGTGGAGGGAACGGCCCTGTGAAGCCCCGGCAACCATCACGGTGATCCGCGCTTGACCAGCGCGTTGTCTGCGAGCCCGACCGGCCCGCACTGCGCTCGGTCCTGCTGAGGCCAGCTCGTGACTGGTGCCAACTCCGGCTCGCTGCCAGCTCGGCAGCGAGGCAGATGAGGAGAGGCCTCACTATGCCATCTATCGTCACCAGCCCCGTGGTTACCAGGTCAGCGGTCGCTCGCTTCGGAAACGCCTGCGCGCTCACCTGCCGCGAGTGCGGCAGCAGTTATGAGCTTGGTGCGCTGCATGCCTGCGCCGAGTGCTTCGGCCCGCTGGAGGTCAGCTACGACCTGCCGCCAGTCACCAGGGCGACGATCGAGGCAGGCCCGCCGAACATCTGGCGGTACGCCAGCTTGCTTCCGGTCCCTTCCGATATCGCCGGAACGCCGAACATGGAGCCGGGCTGTACTGCGCTGGTGCGGGCCGACAACCTGGCTCGCGTGCTCGGCATGCGCTGCCTGTGGGTGAAGGACGAGCGGGGCAACCCGACGCACTCGTTCAAGGACCGGGTGGTCGCCGTCGCGCTGGCCGCGGCTACGGCGATGGGCTACCGGGTCCTGGCCTGCCCGTCCACCGGCAATCTGGCCAACGCGGTGGCGGCAGCGGCGGCGCGGGCCGGGATCAGCTCGGTGGTTCTCGTTCCCGCCAATCTTGAGCCTGAGAAGATCCTGGCCTCTGCCGTCTACGGATGCTTCCTGGTCAAGGTGGAAGGCGGCTACGACGACGTCAACCGGCTCGCCTCAGAGCTGGCGGATACCCGCGACGACTGGGCTTTCGTGAACGTGAACGTGCGGCCGTATTACGCGGAGGGCTCCAAGACGATCGGCTACGAGATCGCCGAGGGCCTGGGCTGGCGACTGCCGCGGCAGATCGTGGTGCCGGTGGCGTCAGGTGCCCAGCTTGTCAAGATCGACAAGGCGTTCCGCGAACTGGCCGATCTTGGCCTGGTCGAAGACGAGCCGTGCCGGGTGTACGGCGCCCAGGCGGCCGGCTGCGCGCCGGTGGCCGCGGCGTTCCGCGCCGGTCACGATGTGGTCCAGCCGGTCCGGCCGGACACGATCGCTAAGTCGCTGGCGATCGGCAATCCGGCCGACGGTCCCTACGTGCTTGACGTCGTGCGCCGGACCGGGGGCGTCGTCGGTGACGCGCCTGACGACGAGATCGTGGACTCGATCAGGCTGCTCGCGCGGACCGAGGGCATCTTCGGCGAGACCGCGGCCGGGGTGACCCTGGCCGTGCTGCGCAGGCTGCTGGCGGCTGGTCAGCTCGACCCGGACGAAGAGACCGTGATCATCAACTCGGGTGACGGGCTGAAGACGCTGGATGCGGTGGCAGGCGCAGCCCATTCGGCCGCGACGATCCGGGCTAGCCTCGCGGAATTCACCCGGCTGCATGATGCGGCGGGGCACGCATCGGGGAAGGCCTGACACCGGGAGCTGACCGTCTGGCGGACGTTCCCGAGTCGGCTGGCCGCGTCCTGGCTGGGCTCCCGCGAACTTGCGTGACATCTGAGTACACCAGACCCGCGACGATGTAGTGTAATGTCCGGTCGCTGTCGGTACGACGAGAACGGCAGGCAGAGCTTGCTCAGCACGTCAAGCCCGTTCGCGATCAACGGGTTTCGCGTGGCAAGGGCGTGACCCGAAGCCCGAGCAAGGTTGGGAGTTGTTGTTCATGGCTCAGGGCACCGTCAAATGGTTCAACGCGGAAAAGGGCTATGGCTTCATCGCGGTCGACGGTGGTAGGGACGTCTTCGTCCACTTCTCGGCCATTCAGGCGGACGGCTACCGCACGCTTGAAGAGGGCCAGCGGGTCGAATTCGAGATTACGCAGAGCGACCGCGGTCCGCAGGCTGAGGCAGTCCGCGCGGTGTAGGTTCCGCGCGGTGAGGTGATGGGTTCCGCGCGGTATGGGTTGAGCGCGGCAGGCCCGGTACCCGGCGCATGGGGTGCCGGGCCTTCGCGCTCCAGTGCGGCGCGGCTGGGTTGAATGCTTGAGATCGTGCTCGGCGGGGCGTCATGCGGTCGCGTGCACGGGGTCGGTGCCGGGCCGCCGAAGCGGGCCTGCGCCAAGCGGTCGGCTCGATCCGGGCCGGTCCAGCGCTTCCAGCTTGCACTCTCACCCCGAGAGTGCTAAACAAGTCGTTGGCACTCTCGGGGTGAGAGTGACAGCTCATGTGACGTGATCGGGGCGACGAGACAGCAGCTGCAGCGGGAAGGGTCTGCCTGCAGGTGCTGTCGTCCGTCGCGGGCGTCGGCTCGGTCGGCACGCAAGGCAATAAGTTCCGGGAGGACTGGAGCCTATGGCAGCGAAAATGATCGCGTATGACGAGGACGCACGTCGCGGCCTCGAGCGCGGCATGAATCAGCTAGCCGACGTCGTAAAGGTAACCCTCGGCCCCAAAGGCCGGAATGTGGTACTTGAGAAGAAGTGGGGAGCCCCCACGATCACCAACGATGGCGTGTCCATCGCCAAGGAGATCGAGCTCGAGGACCCGTGGGAGAAGATCGGCGCCGAGCTAGTCAAGGAAGTAGCAAAGAAGACGGACGACGTTGCCGGTGACGGCACGACGACCGCGACAGTGCTGGCACAGGCGCTGGTCCGCGAGGGCCTGCGTAACGTGGCGGCAGGTGCCAACCCGATGTCGCTCAAGCGCGGCATCGAGGCGGCGGTCGAGCGGGTGAGCGAGGAGCTCTCCAAGCTGGCCAAGGACGTGGAGACCAAGGAGCAGATCGCTTCGACCGCCTCCATCTCCGCCGGGGACACCGCGATCGGCGAGATGATCGCCGAGGCGATGGACAAGGTCGGCAAGGAAGGCGT
>OCZU010002597.1_pt1 | contig 11489 bp, 7 predicted proteins | sample 1539001 | NCBI WGS metagenome assembly OCZU01 (sample SAMEA3539306, study PRJEB22396) | soil metagenome | biome: tundra; feature: field; material: soil | place: USA | collected 2010-05 | depth 0.15 m
AGGGCGGCGGGCAGCACGACCTCGAGCCGCTTGCCGCCCACTTCGACGGTGATCCGCTCCCGGGACGGGGGTTCGATGTCCTGCTCGGCGACCGGGCCAGTGAAAGACGGCAGCTGGCCGGAGAATTCCGTTTCTATCCATCGGGTGTGGATTGTGAAGGGCTCAGCGGTGAACGCCGGGTCGCGAACGACGGCGCGGTGGAAGGGAAGCACCGTGGGCATGCCGACGACCACGAATTCGTCGAGCGCGCGGCGGGCCCGCTCCAGGACCTGCTGGCGGCTGGCCCCGGTGATGATCAGCTTGGCCAGGAGCGAGTCGAACGCCTGCGGGACCGTGATGCCGGCTGTGTATCCGGCGTCGACCCGCACGCCGGGGCCTGACGGCAGGTTCCACTGCGTGATGGTGCCGGGGGCGGGCAGGAAATTCCGGCCCGGGTCCTCCGCGTTGACCCGGAACTCGATCGAGTGCCCGCGGTGCGGCGGGTCACCGTAGCCCAGGTCCTGCCCGTCCGCGATGCGGAACATCTCGCGGACCAGGTCGATGCCGGTCACTTCCTCCGAGACCGGGTGCTCTACCTGGAGGCGCGTGTTCACCTCGAGGAACGACACCATCCCGTCCTGCCCGACGAGGAATTCGCAGGTGCCCGCGCCCACGTAACCAGCCTCGCGCAGGATCGACTTCGACGCCTCGTAGAGCAGCGCCTCCTGATCGGAACTCAGGAACGGGGCGGGCGCCTCCTCGACCAGCTTCTGGTGCCTGCGCTGGAGCGAGCAGTCGCGGGTCGACACGACCACGACGTTGCCGCGCTGGTCGGCCAGGCACTGCGTCTCCACGTGCCGCGGCCGGTCCAGGTAGCGCTCCACGAAGCACTCGCCTCGGCCGAACGCTGCGATGGCCTCCCGGACCGCTGATTCGTAGAGTTCACCGATCTCCTCTGATGCCCGCACCACCTTCAGCCCCCGGCCGCCACCGCCGAACGCGGCCTTGATCGCGATGGGCAGGCCATGCCGGGCCACGAACGCGTCGACCTCATCCGGGCCGCTGACGGGGCCGTCCGTGCCCGGCGCCATCGGTGCCCCGACCGCGTTCGCGATCTGCCGGGCGCTGACCTTGTCCCCGAGGGCTTCGATCGCCGGCGGCGGCGGCCCGATCCAGGTCAGCCCGGCGTCGATGACGGCGCGGGCGAAGGCGGCGTTCTCGGCCAGGAATCCGTACCCCGGGTGCACGGCATCCGCGCCCGAGCCGGCTGCCGCCTTGAGGATCTTGTCCACGCTGAGATAGCTTTCCGCGGCGGTCTGCCCGCCGAGCGCGTACGCCTCGTCCGCCATCGAGACGTGCAGGGCGTCGAGATCCGGTTCGCCGTACACGGCCACGCTGACCAGGCCGGCGTCCCGGCAGGCCCGGATAACGCGGACAGCGATCTCGCCACGGTTCGCGATGAGCACCTTGCGCACTAAACCGGCTCCTCTCGACTGCCGAGGAGTCTAGGTGAGCGCGCGGGCCGCCGCCCGCCAGGGCTGCCCCTGGCCTGCCAGCGCGCTGCCGCTGGCCGCCGTTGCGCCTGCGCCGCCGGCAGGCAACCCGTTCCCTACTCGCTCAGCGCGCCCTCATGACGCAGCAGCCACTCTTTGCGGTCCAGCCCATAGTAGTAACCCCCCAGGCGGCCGCCGGTGCGCAGCACACGGTGGCACGGGACGACGGGGGCGATCAGGTTGGCCGCACACGCGGCGCCAGCGGCGCGCGGCGCGGCGGGATTGCCTGCCTGGGCGGCCAGCGTGGCGTAACTGACCGTCGTGCCCGGCACCACCGCCCGCATCGCTGTCCAGAGCCGCTGCCTTGACGGCGTGCCCGGCTGATGCACGGTGAGCCCGCCGAGTGCCCCCACGTCACCCTCGAAATAGGCGCGCACCGGCTTGACGAGCCAGGACAGGTCATCCTGGCGGGCCGGCGCGACGCTGAGGCGGCGCAGCGACGGGTGCATGCGGACGTGCAGCTGCGCCGGGTCCGCGGTGAATCCGCCGCCCACCAGGGCTCCGTTGCGGGCGAGCAGGCTCAGCGGCCCGATCGGCGTGTCGAGCACCGTGACCAGGATCGTGTCGTCGGCGTGCATCGTTACTCCCCTGAAGATTGAAAAAGGTCCATTTCCCGCCCAACGGCTACCGGCCGCCACGGCCGGCCACCAGTACGCGGCCTTCGCCAGGATCGGCTGGGTCTGGCGTGGCTGGCCCGGAGTCGGCGGTTCCGGGACTGGCCGGTGGCTGTGGGCCAGGTGCCGCCGCCCACGTCCACAGGTGCAGCGCGGCATACGCCCGCCAGGGGCGCCACTGACTGGCCTGCCCCGGTGGGCAGCCGAGGCGCTCGATGGCGCGGCGCAGGCCCAGGTCTGTCTCGGGGAAAGCGTCTGGGTCTCCCGCGGCGCGCATCAAGATGTAGGACACGGTCCACGGCCCGATGCCGGGCAGTTCACTGAGCCGGGCCGCGGCTTCCGCCGGGTCCGTGCCCGGATCGAGCTCGAGGCGGCCGGTGGCCATCGCCCCGGCCAGCGCCCGCAGCGTCGCCTGCCGGGACGTGGTGAGTCCGAGCCCGGACATGTCGGCGTCGGCGAGCTGATCCGGGCCGGGAAACAGGATGGCAGGCTGGGCCGGCCGGACGTCGTCAGCCGCGACAGCGTGACTGCCTGCGGCGTCGTCCGTCGTATCGCCGTCCGCGCTGGCCGCGTCGAGCCGTGTGCCATGGCGGGCGGCCAGGCGCGCCGCGAACGTGCGTGCCGCGGACACGGAAACCTGCTGGCCGAGAACCGCCCGGACCGCGAGCTCGAACCCGTCGTAGGCACCCGGTATACGGAGCCCGGGACGGGCGTGCACAAGCGGGGCCAGGATGCGGTCGCTGGCCAGCGCCGAACCGATCGCGGCCGGGTCGGCGTCCAGGTCGAACAGCTGCCGGCACCGGGAGACCACCTGGCCGATCCCGCCCAGCCCGGCGAGCCGGACCCGGAGCAGTACGTGCCCCTGGCCAGGCGCCCCGGGAACGAGCTCGATCACCCCCGAGCCGGCCGACGTGCGTATCGTCCGGGTGTACGTGCCGGCCGTCAGCTGCTCGACACCGGGAATGGCCCGCCCGGCCAGGAACCCGAGCAAGGACCCGCCATCGAACGGCTCGCGGCAGGCGAGCCGGAGCGAAAGCCCCGTGCCGTATGTATCTGAGCCGTAAGTATCTGTGCCGTGGGTGCCTGTGGTGCCGGCCGTTGCGCTGCGCGGCCGGGCGCCCGCCCGCAGCGCGGACGGCGGCTGGCGGTAGGACTCCTGGAAACTCGCGTTGAACTGCCTGACGCTGGAGAAGCCGCTCGCGAACGCGATCTCGGTGATCGGCACGCTGGTCTCCCTCAGCAGCCGCCGCGCGGTCTGCAGCCGTACCGTCCGCGCTAGCGCGAGCGGTCCCGTCCCGAGCTCGGCCACGACCAGGCGGTGCAGGTGGCGCTCGGTCACGGCCAGGCGCCGGGCCAGCCCGCCGATCCCGTGCTCGTCGACGTACCCATCGCTGATCAGCCGCACTGCCCGGGCGACCAGGTCGCCGCGGATATTCCAGTCCGGTGAGCCAGGACTCGCCTCGGGCCGGCACCGGCGGCAGGCCCGGAAGCCGGCCGCCTCCGCCGCTCCCTGATGCGGGAAGAACCGCATATTCTTGCGAGCTGGGGTACGCGACGGGCAGATCGGGCGGCAGTAGATGCCCGTGCTGGTGACTCCGGTGAAGAACCGCCCGTCGAAGCGGGGGTCGCGAGCGGCGACGGCCCGGTAGCAGGTGTCAAATTCCAGCGTCATACCTCGATTCAAGCCGAGGGCGGCCACTGATGCTGGCGGGAATCGGACATGGCGGTCGGCCCCCGCCCCGCAACGGCACAAAAGCACTTTTAGGGTCGTTGGGACGACCCCTAAACGCATCCCGGGTCGTTGGTGGCGGGGCTGGGTGGGCCGGCCCTCGATGATCCTGGGGCCACAGAGACTGCTGGGGTGCGTGTTACTGGACTGCGTATTATCTCGGACGCGCGCTGGCCCGCCAGCCAGCGGGGGCATGGGCCAAGGGGCTACGCAGGAGGCGGGAGCGGTCGGCCCAGCCCGACACGGCCGTCGGCCGCGTCGGAACCTGGTTCCGACGGCCGGCGGCCGCCAGGGCCGCCAGCACCGCGGTGAGGGCGGCGATCTCCTCCGCCGTGGCATCGCCGCTCACTACCTCGAACAGTGCCGCTTCGCTCGGCGGCGCCGCGGTTGATGCCGCCGCGGTGGATGCCGCCGCGGTGGATGCCGCCGCGGGTGATGCCGCCGCGGGTGATGCCGCCTCGGGTAGGGCTGTCCCGGGTAGGGCTGACTCAGCGGAGGGCTGCGTCATGACCGGCCGCTGCCGATGCCGAACTGGCGGCGCACCCGCTCCCAGAACGCGTCCCGCAGCCACTCCCGCGCCTCCTGGTAGGGCCGCAATGAAAGCCCGAGTTCCTTCTCCGCCTCCACGAGCAGTTCCTTGTCGATGACCAGCGGCAGGATCGGCCCGGGCAGCAGGTCGCGGATGTTGTCCTCGCCGCGGGTCAGGATCCATTTCTGCGCGACGTGCTCACCGGCCTCCTCGACCCGTTCCCGGTCGGGCCCGAGCCTGGCCGGCACCGCGACGTGGCTGGCTGAGCGCAAGCTGGGCCGCGCCATGGGCCGCCTGTCGAACAGCTGGGCGGGGGAGGGAACGGCGGGCGCGGTTATCGGGCCTGGCGGCGCAGGTTCCTGGGCGGGGATCGTCTGCCTGGTGAAGTAGGGCTCAAGGAAGGCACGATCCAGCACCTCCACCGTGTCCGACTCCCAGACCAGCCGCTCGGCCTGGTTGGTTCCGAACGGCGGCTCGATACCCCACAGATGAACGCGGACGCCGAACGCCTGGGCGGCCTCCACGGCGGGAACCATGTCCTCGTCCCCGGCGACAAGCACGGCGTCGGTGATCGCGCGATGCCGGGCCAGCGCCTCCATATCCGCGCGGATCTGCGCGTCCACGCCCTTCTGCTGGCCGCGCGCGTTGAGGTTGCCTAGGCGCAGTTTCACCCACGCCATCTGGGCGATGACGCGCTGGTCGATCGTCGGCACCCGGTCCCTGGCGGCGTCATACCAGTACACCCGGAGCAGCTCACCCCTGATCTGGTCGTCGGCGTGCCGGGTCAGGGCCTGGATGAGCTTGTCGGCGTCGACCCGGTAATCGCGCCGTGAGGCGGCGCTGAACAGCAACTCACCGGCGGCAGCGTATATGTACCCGACATCGATCATGATGGCGTAGCGGGCGAGTGTGGCGAGCGGCGGGGGGACCTCGGTCATGGCACCCTCGACTCTACTGCCGGCCCGGGAGCGGGCAGCAGCAGTGGCGGCATGTCCAGGGAAGAGACGAATCGGGGCCGCCATCCCGGGTCGGGGGATTCGTACCATGGCCGCCCTGCGTTACAGCGGGATGTTGCCGTGCTTCTTCGGCGGGAGCGTCTGACGTTTGGTCCGCAGCGTGCGGAGCGCGCGGGTCACCTGGGAGCGGGTCTCGGCCGGCCGGATGACAGCGTCAACATAGCCGCGCTCGGCGGCTATGTACGGGTTAGCGAGGGTGTCTTCGTATTCCGTAACCCGCTGGGCGCGCAACGCGTCCGGGTCGGCCGCGTCGGCGAGTTCCCTGCGGTACAGGATGTTCACCGCTCCCTGCGCGCCCATCACGGCGATCTGCGCTGTCGGCCAGGCGAGGTTGATGTCCCCGCCGAGGTGCTTGGAACCCATCACGTCGTAGGCACCGCCGTACGCCTTGCGCGTGATGACTGTGATCTTAGGCACAGTGGCCTCGGCATAGGCGTAGATGAGCTTGGCCCCGCGCCGGATGATTCCGCCCCACTCCTGGCCGGTGCCGGGCAGGAAGCCGGGCACATCCACGAAGGTCAGCACCGGGATGTTGAACGCATCGCAGGTCCGGACGAAGCGCGCCGCCTTTTCCGACGCGTCGATGTCGAGGCAGCCGGCCAGGTGCATGGGCTGGTTGGCCACCACGCCCACGCTCGCCCCCTCGATCCGGCCGAACCCGACCACGATGTTCTGCGCGAAGCCCGAGTGGATCTCCAGGAACTCCCCGTCGTCCAGGATGCGGGCGATCACGTCGTGCATGTCGTAAGGCTGATTGGGCGAGTCGGGAATGAGCGTGTCCAGTTCGGCATCCTCGTCGGTGATCTCGAGGACGGCGGCGGAGTCGGCGGTCCAGCCGGCCGCGAGCGGCGACGGCGCATCGTCCAGGTTGTTGGACGGCAGGTAGGACAGCAGCTCACGGGCGAAGCCGAGGCAGTCGTCCTCGTCCTTGGCCTGGTAGTGAGCGACGCCTGACTTGACGTTATGCGTGTGCGCGCCGCCGAGTTCCTCGAAGCTGACTTCCTCCCCGGTCACGGTCTTGATCACGTCCGGCCCGGTGATGAACATGTGCGACGTGCCCTCGACCATCAAGGTGAAGTCGGTGATCGCGGGCGAATAGACGGCACCGCCGGCACACGGCCCCATGATCAGCGAGATCTGCGGGATCACGCCGGAGGCGATGACGTTCCGGTAGAAGATCTCGGCGAACAGCCCGAGCGCGACCACGCCCTCCTGGATCCGCGCCCCGCCACCGTCGTTGATGCCGATCATCGGGCAGCCGGTCTTCAGCGCGTGATCCATAACCTTGACGATCTTTTCGCCGTAGACCTCGCCGAGCGATCCGCCGAACACAGTGAAATCCTGGCTGAAAACACAGACCGGCCGGCCATCCACGGTGCCGTACCCGGTAACCACGCCGTCGCCGTAGGGGCGGTTGGCGGCCACGCCGAAGCCGGTCGCCCGGTGCCTGGCCAGCGCGTCGAACTCGGTGAACGAACCGGGGTCGAGCAGGCTCTCCACCCGTTCCCTGGCCGTCATCTTGCCCTTGGCGTGCTGCCGCTCGACCGCCCTCGCCGATCCGGCGTGGACGGCCTCGTCCTGGCGCCGTTGCAGGTCAGCCAGCTTTCCCGCAGTTGTGTGCGGGCCTGGGCGGACTGCGGGGTCGTCACCGTCGGCCGGCCACCCATCCGCGGCGATATGAGTGTCGCTGGTCATGCCGACAGGTTAGCGGCCTCCGGCCATCGGCCAGCGGCCCGGAGCGGCACCGAGATCGCTAGGCTGGCCGTCATGGCAGTCGGCCGGCCGGCCAGATGTAACACGTGATCGCTAGGCTGGCGGCCGTGAGCGGGGATGCCGGCCGGCAGGTGAGCGGCGAAGCGGGCAGCGTGACAAGCGACGCCGACGGCATGAGCCGGGATGCCGACCGGCAGCAGATGCCCGAGCCGATGCGCCGGGATGTCCGGCTGCTCGGCGATCTGCTTGGCGAGGTGCTGCGCGAGTCCGGTGGCCAGGACCTGCTCGACGATGTCGAGCGGCTGCGGCTGGCGGTGATCGCCGCCCGCCGGGCCGCCCCGCGTGATGGCGCCCTGCGGGACAGCGCTCGCCCGGCTGGAACTGGCCAGGATGGCGCCCCGTACGGTGGCGCGGCGACGGACCCGGCCGGTGATGAGATCGCGGCGCTGGTGGCTAGCTGGCCGCTTGATCGGGCTGAGCTCGTCGCCCGGGCATTTACCGTCTATTTCCACCTCACCAACCTGGCCGAGGAACAGCACCGGGTCCGTGTCCTGCGGGAGCGGGACTCAGGTGCGGCACCGGTCCGCGAGTCGCTGGCGGCCGCGGTCGCTGAGTTCCGCCAGGAGCAGGGCACGGAGCATCTCGATGACCTGCTCGCCCGGCTGCGCGTGCATCCCGTCCTCACCGCCCATCCCACCGAGGCGCGCCGCCGCGCCGTGGTCACCGCGCTGCGGCGGATCAGCGTCCTGCTCGCTGCGCTCGACACTGTGCTCCTCACCACCGGGCTCCTCACCACCGGGCGCGGTGGCACGGCCGAGCAGTCCGAGATCCGGCGCAAGCTGCGCGAGGAGATCGACCTGCTGTGGCTGACGTCGCCGCTCCGCGACAAGGCCATGGAGCCGATCGACGAGGTGCGCACCGTCATGGCCGCGTTCGACGAGACGCTCTTCGTCGTGACGCCCGCCCTGTACCGCGCTCTGGAGGAAGCCCGCCGGGGCCGGACGGACGGGCACCCCACCCAGGCCGCGTCGGCCCCGCCAACGTCCGCGGTCCCCGCGTTCCTGCGCTTCGGCAGCTGGGTCGGTGCGGACCGGGACGGCAACCCCTTCGTGACTGCTCAGGTGACCAGGGAGACCGCGGTGATCCAGGCCGATCACGCGCTCCGCGCTCTGGAGAACGCCACCACGAGGATCGGCCGCGCGCTTACCGTGCACGCGGACGCGGCGCCGCCGAGCCCCGATTTCGCCGTTGCCCTGGAGGCCGCGGAGACAGCACACCCCGAGCTGCTCGCTGATCTCGCGGCCCGTTCGCCGCAGGAGCCCTACCGCACCTATCTCCTCTACCTGGCGCGGCGGCTCCAGGCGACCCGGCTGCGTCACGCGGATCTTGCCTACGGCAGCGCCGCCGAGTTCCTCGGCGATCTGCGGCTGGTACAGGACTCGCTGAAGGTGGCAGGTGCCGTCCGCCAGGCGTTGGGGGAATTGCAGCATTTGATCTGGCAGGCGGAGACGTTCGGTTTTCATCTCGCCGAGCTGGAGATCCGTCAGCACAGCGCCGTGCATGCCCGCGTTCTCCGGGAGATCGAGGCGGGAGGGCCACTGTCGGCGGAGACCAACGAGGTGCTTGCCACCTTCCGCGCGGTCGGCTGGATACAAGACCGGTTCGGCGTGGAGGCCTGCCGGCGGTACGTGGTCAGCTTCACCCGGTCCGCCGCGGATATCGCTGCCGTCCATGAGCTCGCCCGGCATGCCACGCGCAGCGGCAGGCTTCCCGTGCTCGATGTGGTCCCGCTCTTCGAGAGCGGCGAGGACCTCAACAATGCCACCTGGGTACTGGACGACATGCTGGCGCTCGATCCGGTGGCAGCCAGGCTGGCGGTCAACGGACGCCGGGTGGAGGTCATGCTCGGCTACTCCGACTCCGCCAAGGAACTGGGTCCGGTCAGCGCTACGCTGCGGTTGTTCGACGCCCAGGAACGGCTGGCCCGCTGGGCCGCGGACCGCGAGGTGACGCTCACCCTGTTCCATGGCCGGGGCGGGGCGCTGGGCCGTGGCGGCGGCCCCGCGGGGCGGGCAGTGCTCGCCCAGGCACCCGGCTCGGTGGACGGCAGGTTCAAGGTCACCGAGCAAGGCGAGGTGATCTTCGCGCGGTACGGGCACCCGGTGATCGCCCAGCGTCACCTTGAGCAGGTGACGTCCGCGGTGCTGCTTGCGTCGTCGCCCGCGGTGCGGGAGCGCAACGCGGCGGCGGCGCAGCGGTTCAGGCAGATCGCGGACCGGATCGCGGCCTCGGCCCTGCGCGCGTACCGGGACCTGGTCGAGGCGCCGGGGTTCGCCGAGTGGCTGGCCAGGATCAGCCCACTGGAGGAGATCAGCGGGCTGCGGATCGGGTCACGCCCGGCTCGCCGGGGGATCGCCAGCGCGCCGGTGGGCCTTGACGACCTGCGGGCCATCCCGTGGGTGTTCGCCTGGGCGCAGACCCGGATGAACCTGCCGGGCTGGTATGGACTTGGCAGCGGGCTCGCGGCGGTTGTCGGCCCGGCGGGCGGTGGCGGGGAGGGCGAGGGCGAGGGCGAAGGCGGCCTGCGTGACGCCCAGGAGGCCTACCGGGGGTGGCCGCTGCTCGCCGTGCTCTTCGACAACGCGGAGATGAGCCTGGCCAAATCGGATCGCCGGATCGCGGCCCGTTACCTGGCCCTGGGCGGCCGGGATGACCTGACCGCCATGGTCCTGGCGGAGTACGACCTGACCAGGCGGCTGGTGCTCGCGGTCACCGGGCACGACCGGCTGCTGGCTGACCGCCCGGTGCTGTCGCGGGCCGTCACGCTGCGCGATCCCTATGTGGACGCGCTCTCCCACCTGCAGCTGCGGGCGCTGACTGAACTGCGGGCTAGGCCCGCGGGCAGCGAACTGCGGCCTGCGCCCGCGGGCGGGCCCTCCGACGGGGAAAGCGCGGCGCAGGGGGACAGCGGAGCGGCGGCTGCGCAGGAAGACAGCGCAGCGGCGGCCGCGCAGCGGGAGCGGCTGCATCGCCTCCTGCTGCTCACGGTGAGCGGCGTGGCGGCAGGCCTGCAGAACACCGGCTGACAGACTGGTTCTCGGCGGAACCGCATTCCATGAGCGCGGTGGATAGGTGGCTGCCGGCGACCACAATCCGCCGCGACGCTCCATGAAAGCAGGGGTCTGCCCCGGGGTCTGAGGGTTGTTGTCCCCGGGCTAGCAGGGCGCCGCTTGGCGTGGTGGGTATGCCCGGGGGTCCGGCCATGGGTCCGGGTATCCCCGGGGGAGGCGCTGTGTCCCCCGGGCTAGCAGGCGCGGCTGCGCTGGTGTGCTGGCCAGCAGGGGTAGTGGGCGTCGATGCCGTCTCCGGCGAGCAGCCGGTCGATGGCGATCCGGCAGGTCTCGTCGGCCGGGGTGTAGACGACCACCCGGATGCCGGGCGTGGCCAGAACCCCGAGGCTGGTGGTCTTCATGACCATGCGCTCATAGGCCGGGTGCCGGAAGATCTTGAGGTAGCTCGCGGGATTAGCTACCTCATGCTCGGCCCACAGCCGGGCGAAATGGGGGCTCATCGCCTGCAGCCGGCGGACGAACCCAGTCCACGCGGGCTCACCGACATGCCGGCCGTAGGCGCCCCGGAGCTGGGCCACCAGGGTGGACAGCTGGTCCTCGCGGTTGACGTACGGATGGCAGCACTCCGGATACGTGAAGCACTGCCAGAGTGTGTTGCGCTCCCCGGGCGCGGCACCGACCACGCCAGGCCAGATGGCGGCGTACGCCGCGTTCCAGGCCAGCAGGTCGAAGCGCTCGTTGAGCACGCTGGCGGGCAACGGCACCATGCTGTCCAGGATGGCCTGCGTCTCCGGCGACACCTGCTCACAGGTCGCTCCCGGGCCGTCGGTGGCGGCCACTGCGTCGGGCACGTCGGCCAGCCGGTACAGGTGCTCCTGCTCGGCCTGGTCGAGCCGGAGCGTCCTGGCCACCGCAGCGAGGACCTGCACGCTGGCGTTGATGGGGCGGCCCTGCTCCAGCCAGGTGTACCAGGTGACGCCCACCCCGGCTAGCTGGGCGACCTCCTCGCGTCGCAGCCCGGGGGTCCGTCGGCGCAGCCCGGGTGGCAGGCCGGCCTGCTCCGGGGTGACGCGCTCCCGGCGGCTGCGCAGGAAAGCTGACAGCTCCGCGCGGCGTGACTGGCCAGCCGTCGTCCTAGCCGTCTTGCCGGTGGTTCTTCCGGTGGTCGTCCCCGTCGTCATGGTGCCCATGGACCCATCCTGCCTGCCGGACGGCCGGCGTGCCAGGTGCTGCTAGTACCAGGATCAGCAGGCTCCTGGTACTGGCATCGGATCAGCGGCAGGCT
>OCZU010002598.1_pt1 | contig 11488 bp, 9 predicted proteins | sample 1539001 | NCBI WGS metagenome assembly OCZU01 (sample SAMEA3539306, study PRJEB22396) | soil metagenome | biome: tundra; feature: field; material: soil | place: USA | collected 2010-05 | depth 0.15 m
GTACGAGCAGGGCAAGGCCCAGCCCGGCGAGCAGGACCGCGGGCGCGCCGACATACCAGATGACCCAGTACAGGGTGTCCTCGGCGTAAAGCCGGGTCGGGTCGACAGGCAGGTGCTGCATCCGCTGCAGCCCGGCGACGAAAGCGGCCGTCGCCGGATTCGGGTGCCCGCGCACGGTCTGCACGTACGGCCGGACCGCGAAGCCGGTCAGTCCCGCCACGCACACGACCGCACCCGCCTCAGGCAGCGACCGCAGCGGCCGCCTGCCAGCCACCTTCCGCAGCCGCCGGCGCACCGGGGCCCAGCGCGTGAGCAGGACGCCCGCCGCGGTCGCTGCGGCCAGCCCGGCCGCGGCCAGCCCGACCATCAGCAGCGGTCGCGCCATCGAATCCATATACGGGCGCGACTCCAAGTAACCGTCGGCAATGCCGTAGCCGATACCGACGACGAGACCCGCGCTGAACGGGGTCGTCGGGCCTCTGCCGCCACAGAGCAGCACGCCGGCGAACGGAATCACCGGAAGCAGGTAGAGGAGCGCGTCCGCCTGCGCGAGGACGGTCAGGCCCATCGCCAGTCCGGCCAGGGCCGCCATTACCCGGGCCGGCGTGAGCCAGCGCGGCAGGCCCCGCGGCATGGCCGCCGTGCCGGTACCAGTGCCCGCGCTTTCCAGCGTGAGCGAATCGATCAGCAGGCAGAGCCCGCCGAACAGCAGCACCTGCATCAGCGTCTCGCTGAACGCGGACCTGCTTGCGTACTGCTCGGGCAGGGTGAGTCCGAGCACGAGCGCGCCGGCCGGAGCCCATTGCGGTCCGGCCAGCCGTCCGGCCAGCCCGCCGAACGTGAGCACGGCCAGCCCGCCGAGGACCGGGCTTACCGCCGCGGCGGCGGACAGGCCGTGCACCCAGAATCCCCCGGCGATGAGCATGGGCAGGCCAGACATGGCCGATGGCATTACCGCGGTGCCATGCGGGAAGAAATCGATGCTGGAGAAGGAAAGCCCGGCATGCGCGCCACCGAAAGCCGCCAGAGATTGCGGGATCGCCAGCGTGCCGTGCTGAGCGATCCAGTATCCGGACTGCAGGTAGGCGGCGGGATTGCGGCGCACGATGACCGAGCCTGAGCTGACGAGCAGCTGCCAGGCAGCGAAACCGGCGGCAACCACGATCGTTCCGGCCAGGCCCCACCATGCCGCAAGGCGTCCATCGGGGCGTGGTCCTGGCAGCGCCCGCGGCCAGCGTCCAGGAACCCGGCGAAGGCCGTTCACGGCGAGTGCCACCGCAAGCGGAGCGGCGATCAGCAGCATCGCCGCGGGCACGAACGAGCCGCCAGCCAGCAGCGGCAGCCCGGGCAGCAGCCAGGCCATAAGCAGTATCGCCGGCAGCGCGGTGAACCGGGCAAACGTGCCGCCGGCCGTCGGCAGCCGCACGCCAGCGGCACCGTGACCGAGCCGGCCAAGCGGCCGGCCGATGACGACGAGACCGGAGGCTGCCCGCTTCAGCTGGCCCGCCGGTGCACGGCCAGCCGCGCCCGGCTTCCTGCCGTCCTTGCCCCGGTCCGCCGGGACGTCCTTCTTGCCCGGGTCCGCCTTCTTGCCCGGGTCCGCCGAGCCGTCCGTGGTCTCGCCCCCCTGATCTGGCGCGGGGACCTTGTCCGCGGCGGCGCCATCCCCCGCCGTGGTGCCATCGGCGGCAGCCGAACGGCCGGCCGGCCGGTCTCCAGAGCGCACGGACCCACTGTAGATGGGCTGTGGCCGCCACCGTCGCGGCCACGGCCGCGCAGGGCCGATGTCCTAGCCGGGCCGGGCGATTTCTCCCGGTAGGTGCGCATAACATTGCCTGAACGGTTAGCGACAGGTTGCGTGCGCCGGACGGCTAGGATGGCTGCCGGAGGAGCGATGAGCCGCTTGGACGAGGTGGACTGCGATGCCGGGCAGGCACCAAGCCGCAGCCCGCGCGGCAAATCTCGCGCGCGTCTGCGGCGACGCATCGCAGCCTGGGTTTCCGTCAGCCTGACTTTCGTCCTAGTCGCCGCTGCGCTCGGCGCCTACGTGGAATACCGGAATGTCGTCGACAGCATCCACCACGTTAATATCACCGGCCTCGGGAAGCGGCCGCCGAAATACGGGAACGCGCTGAATATACTGCTGATCGGCTCGGATAGCCGACGCGGCGCGAACGCGAGGTTCGGCGCGAGCCTGGCTGACGGCCCGCAGCGCTCGGACACGGTAATCCTGCTGCACATCTCGCCCGGTCACAAGCGCGCCACTGTGGTTTCCTTTCCCCGCGACTCGGTGGTGCCGATCCTCTCCTGTGCCCCCGACGGGAAAAACAGCCCGGGCCAGCAGGCGCAGCCCGCAGGCGTGATCGAGCAGATCAATAGCACCTTCGCCAACGGCGGCCCTGCGTGCCTGTGGAAGACCGTCGAGCACGTAACGGGCATCCGCGTCGACCACTTCGTCGAACTCAACTTCACCGGATTCATTCATGTCATCAACGATCTCGGCGGCGTGAACGTCTGCCTGCCGGTCGCGATAGACAACGCGAACTCGGGACTTCACCTGTCGGCCGGTGAGCACCATGTCCGCGGCAGCGAGGCGTTGGCCTTCTGGCGCACCCGCGAGAACGTCGGCGAGGGCTCCGACCTGCAGCGGATCCAGCGCGACCAGTTCCTGATGGCGTCCTTGCTTCAGGGCATCGAGCACTCGGACTTGCTCGGCAGCCCGACCAGGATCTTCTCGGTCGTCAAGGACGTGGCCGATGCGATGACAACGGACATGTACCCGTCCACCCTGCTGCAGATCGCCAACAGCATGAAGGGCGTGTCCTCGCAGCAGGTCCAGTTCGTCGAGGCGCCGACGGTGCCCTATCCGGCGAATGCAGAGTGGGTTCAGTTCGCGCCACAGTCGGCGCAGTTGTTTACTGCCATCGCGCACGACAAGAAACTGCCAAAGACCGTCAAGAAGAAGACAACGGGTCACGGCACCGTCACGCCGGTTCTCGATGCCAGTCCCTCGCAGGTCAGCGTGAAGGTGCTGAACGGATCCGGCGTTACCGGCATTGCCGGTACAGCCGCAGCCTCGCTGAACAGCCGCGGGTTCGACGTGGTCGGCACTGGTGACGACCCTCCGTTCGGTCACACCAGCTCCGTGATCGAGTACGCGAGCGCCACCGAAAAGCCAGCGGTCAAGACGCTGAAGAAACAGCTTAGTGACGTTGTCGTGCAGCAGGATTCCAGCCTGACGCCCGGCACGCTCGTGCTGATCATCGGCTCGAGCTACCAGGGCCTGGTGGCGTCACCGTCGCATTCGCCCAAGCCATCGAAGCCTTCGGTCGGCAACCTCGCCAAGAGCTTCAACGGCATCACGGGGAACGCAAGCTGCCAGAGCGACACCAATGCGTTCTACGGGCCGAATAGCCCCGGCGTACCCTAAGCTGACCCGCACACCTGACCGGTCAAAGGCCCTAGCCGGCCAGCGACCCGGCGCTCAGGCGGCTGGCGGGCATGTCCTCGCGGACCCCGGTCCGGTGGCGCTCGGCCAGCAGCGACACCTCCAGCCAGGCGAGCAATGCGGCCGGATAGATGAAGTAGCCAAACCGGGTCGCCGGCGCCAGCACGAACATCAGTGTGAGGCCGATGACCAGCCGCCAGGTGGCGGACGGGACATCGCGCGGCGGGCGGAACACCAGGGACGCGGCGATGGCGACCCCGGCGAGCACCAGCAGCACGACGGCGATCACATGGCCGGCCTGCCCGGTCTGGGCGATCACATGACCTGGCAGCGGGCTAGCGGCGGCCGACTTGATGCTGGCCAGGCCGAGCGGGAACATGATCGTGTTGGCTACCAGGGCGGACGGCCACAGGACGGCGACCGGCCCGATGAGCGCCGCGCAGGCTGCGATGGACGCGGCCAGGAAATTCAGCAGCGGCCGCCTGCCATCGCGGACCGCGATGAGCACTGCTGCGACCACGACGGCAGGCCAGGCGGTCGCCTTCGCCGCGGCGGCCACGCCAAGAGCAAGTCCGGCGAGTACGTGCCGGGGGCGCCGCCACAGCAGCGCAAGGCCCAGGCACATGAGGGCCAGGATCGGCACGTCGGTGCCGCCGACCGCGAGCTGGAACGCGATCACCGGCGTCGCGGCGATGAACAGCGTCCAGCGGACGACGTGCCGCGCGCCCGCCGCCGCCAGGGCAAGGCCGAAGAGGATAAGGAACGCCAGTCCGAACCAGACCCGCGGATCGGTCATCGTCCCCGGGCCGAACAGCGCGCGCGGCACCCCGAACAGCGACATCACCGGCAGATAAGGGTTGTAGGCGTTCGGATTGTGGATCGCCGCCAGCGTCGCGGCGCTCTGATAGGGCGAGTGGTGGTGAACAAGCTGCCCAGCCGACCGCTGGATCACGCTCACCTCGGGCTGGCGCCTGCCCGTTGCGGCGTTCCAGAACAGTGGCGTGACCAGGGCGCCGCCGATGCTCACCAGCAGGGCAAGGTCAACACCCCGCGACCGCCAGGCCAGCACCGCGACGGCGGCGGCCAGATAGGCGCAGGCGGCGATCATGCCCCAGCGCCGGTGCAGGTCATTAGTGCTGAACAGCGCCACCCCTGTGGCGAAGATCGCGCACGCGGCGAAGACCGCAGTGCACCATCCCCGGGGAACTGCCGCAGGAGCCAGCCACCTAGTCCACGGCCCTGGCCTGATGCGCTCCGCGAGGCTAGCCCTCAGCGAGAGAACAGCCATCGACGATCCTCCACCGGAGAGAGTCTACTGCCCTGGGGCTGGCCCGCCAGGAACGTACTGGATCAAATCACCGGCGGTCGCCCGGCCCGGGTCATCCGCCAGGCCGTCCGGACAGAAATCGGACGACGCTGCCCCGGATCAGTCCGCCAGCCTTCGGCGAACCCGGTCAGCCACGCCCGTACCGCGCTGGCCGACCGCACCCGGATGAGCGTCATCGCCAGCCAGTCCAGCAGGTAAGCCCCAGCCAGCGGCCAGGGCAGGTTCCTGCGGGCGAGCAGCACCCTGTTGCGCCCGTCCAGCCGGTGGAATTCCGCGTGCCGGGTGTTCGGCATCGCATGGTGGCACATCCGCGCGGCGGCGTCATACTCCAGCCGGTAGCCAAGGTCCATCAGCCGCCAGGCCAGGTCTGTCTCCTCGTGCGCGTAGAAGAACTGCGCGGGCAGGCCGCCAGCTTCCAGGTAGGCCGACCGCCGGATCGCGCAAGCTCCCCCGGCGAAGGTGGTCACCTGCGAGGACCGTTCCGGATCGCCGGCCCGGAGCCGCGGGACGTGCCATCGCGCCCCCGGGCCGCCTGCCGGGTCGACCACCCGGAATGAGATCACCGCGAGCATCGGGTCAGCGCCGAAGCGCCCGGCGATGTACTCCCCGAGGCCCGCATCGGGATACCAGCCGTCGTCGTCGAGGAACAGCACGACGTCACCAGCGGCGGCGTCCACTCCCGCGTTGCGGCCCGCAGCCACGCCCACGTTCTCCGTCAGCCGGACCGTGCTGACGCCGTCCGGCACCGGCGGCACGTCCGCGCCGTTGCCAACCACCACCAGGTCACCGCCCTCGCGGCGCAATGCCGCAGTGCTGGCTATCGCCCGGTCCAGCTCGGCCGGGCGGTTGCCCATCGTCAGGATGACGCAGGAGAGTTTCACCGGAGCCGCCTCGACGCGACAATCGCGGCCAGGTGCGCGACGACCATCAGCGCACTGACGGCAAGGCATGCCAGCGTGAGCACCCGGGTGGCGAGCAGCCCGCCGCGGATCTGATCAGCCGCCGCCGCGAGCAGGATCAGCAGCGACAGCTCCACCGCGTGGGTGATCCGGTGCACTCGCAGCACGCTGGCCAGCCGCCGGGCCAGGGCCAGGCCCGAGCCGGCAGGCTGCAGCGCCCCGTCCCCGTGCCCGGCAGGCAGTCCCTCCTTGGCCCGCGCGACCACCACGTTGTCGGTCTCGGCCTTGACGATGACGGCCAGCACGGCGGCGGCCAGGCCCGCGCTGACGTACGGGCCGGAGTCCGTGAGATGCCCCTGCGCACGCATTCCGAGCCCGATGATCAGTGCCGCCTCGCCCAGGTAGTGGCCGACTAGGTCCAGGTACACGCCGGTCGCCGAGGTGCGGCCACTCCAGCGGGCCAGCTCGCCATCCGAGCAGTCGAACAGCAGGTAGCCCTGGATCAGCACGGCAGCCACGACGGCCGTAGCCAGGCCGCCGAACGCCACCACCACCCCGGCGGCGATGCCGCAGCCGATGAACGCCAGGGTGACCGCGTTCGGCGACCAGCCGAGCCGGGCGAACACCCAGGTGGCATAGGGCGAGTACTTGCGCATGTAGAGCCGGCCGGCCCAGTGCTCGTCATTGAGCCGGCCGATCACCGCCTGCGGCTGGCCGCGAGCCCTGAGCTCAGCCAGCGAAGGCCCGGGCATACTCCTCCACTCGGTCGGCTATCTCCGTCTCGGACATCGCGAGGCGCTCCAGGATCGTGTACCGGCCAGGCCGCGTCTCTGGCGCGTAAGCGACCGCCTTCGCGAAGTCGGCGCGGGACATGCCGAGATCGTCCGGGATCCTTGGCAGGCCGTGGCGGCGCAGGCAAGCGGAGATCATCGCAGCCTGGCCAGGGTCGTCCCGCAGGAAGGCGCAGAACAGCGCGCCCACGCCGGCCAGCTCACCGTGACTGCCGGTACCGGGGTACAGCTTGTCGATAGCGTGCATGATCTCGTGATCACCGCCGCTAGCCGGGCGGCTGGACCCCGCCACCGACATGGCCAGGCCAGACAGGATGAGCGCCTCGGCGAGCACCGTGAGGAATTCATCCGAGCGGGCAGGGCCCGGCTGGTGCACTACGGCCTGGGCCGCGGACCTCGACATGGCGACGGCCAGGCCGTCCACGCGCTCGCCAATGTCGGCGGCCGCGAGTTGCCAGTCCGCAACCGCCGACAGATTACTGACCACGTCGCCGATCCCGGCGATGGCGAGCGGCCCCGGGGCGCACCGTACCCGGTCCAGGTCCACCACGACGGCAACCGGCATGACGACACCGTAGGACCCCTTGCCCGACTCGTGTTCCAGCGAGCTGACCGGCGATGCGATGCCGTCATGCGCCAGGTTCGTCGCGACGGCGACCATCGGGATGCCGGCCATGTTCGCGGCGAACTTGGTCACGTCGATCGTCTTGCCGCCGCCGAGGCCAGCGACCGCCTCGTAGGACCCGGCCCGGAGCCGCTTGCCGAGGGTGACCGCGCTGCCATGGGTGCCGTCTCCGATGTGGAAGACCTCCGCGGCGTCGATTTCGAGCTCGGCGGCGATGCTGTCCCCCTGGCCGGGCCCGACCGCGACCGCCACTCGCCCCTCCGTCGCGATGCGCCGGTCGGCGAGCAGCGCACCGAGGCCAGCGACCGCCCCGCGCCGCACATCGATGATCAGCGGGGCGGCGAGCATCCGGGCCAGCAGCGGCATGGGCCTCCTCGAAGGGTGAGTGGCTGGCCCCGGCGTCCGCGTACCCAGTCTCGCCAGCGCAGCCAGTGACCACCCGCGAGATTAGCAGCGGACCGCGATCTCCCGTGCCCTGCGCAGGTCGTCGTGGTTGTCGACCTCGACCCATTCCACCGCGCCGATCGGGGCGACGGCGATCTCCCCGCCGCGGTCGGCGAACTCCTGGTAGCCATCCTCGTAGTACAGCCCCGGATCCCGCCGCCAGGTCGCCTCCAGGGCGCTGGCCAGCGGCACGGCGGCCGCCGCCGCGATCAGCGTCGCCCCGATGTACTCGCCGTAGGCCTGCGCAGGATCCATCTTCTTGGTGATCCTGGCCAGCAGCCGCCGCGAGTCGAGGACCACCTTCATCTCCTCGTCCGCGAGCCGCTTGACGTCGTCCACCGCGAGAATCACGCCTGGGCCGCGCTTGCCTTCAGTGCCCGCGGCCGCCAGCAGTGTCTTCTCGACGCTGACCGGATGGACGGTATCGCCGTTGACCAGCAGCGCTCCCTGGCTGAGATACTCCCGGGCGAGCCAGAGCGAATAGGCGTTGTTCCAGTCCAGTGCCCGCTCGTTGTGCACGAGCTCCAGCGTGACCCCGTGCACGTGCTCCATGTCCGCCGCGCGGTCACTGATCGCTCCGGCCGCGTGACCGACCACCACGACGACGTCGCGCAATCCGACCGCGGCCAGGTTGCGCAGCGCGATGTCCAGGATCGTCGTGTCGCCCGCCACCGGGAGCAGCGCCTTGGGCAGCAGGTCGGTGTCGGGGCGGAGCCTGCGCGAGGCGCCAGCCGCTAGGACCATGCCGATCACCGGCGGTCTCCCTCCGTGGCTGCGAGCCAGCTTGTCATGATTTCCCGGCAGATGAGCACAACAACATACGCCGCGAGCAGCAGGCAGGCGAACGTCGCGATGCCCAGCGCGGCGCCCAGTCCGATCGCGATCATGCGGCCTTCCCAGCCCATCGCCGTGCGCTGCTGAGTATGACCGGCAAGGTCCGCGTAGTGCAGGGCGATCAGGGCACACAACGCGAATATCAGCGGTGCCGGGACGGCCGACGCGAAGCCGATCGCGGCGATGTAGGCGAACTGTCCGGCCTGCAGCATGGCAGGCACTATCCAGTCGAGCCGCCCGTCGTGCGGATGGCTCGAGCCGACCGTGGCGAGCAGCATCGCGACAACGGGAGCCAGCAGCAGGAAGCCGGGAAGATTGTGCAGGCCTAGCACGGCGAGCACGGTCACAGCGGCCACGCCGGTGACCGCCGGCGGCAGCGGCACCAGCTGGCCCCGGATCGGCAGGCCGATCCGCTTCGCGACCGGCCCGTCATCGCGGCAGGCGACGATTGCGGTGCTAGCGGTGCTGGCGGTGCCGTTCCTCGTGGTATCGGCCCGTGTGCCGGTAATGGCGGCGCCGGTACCCGTGGTCCCGGCGTGCCGTGGCCGGCCGGAGACGATCGCGTAGATGGCCGCGACGACCGCCCAGGCCAGCAGGCCGAGCAGCGCGGCGCGAGTTCCCCAGGCCGGCGCGGCAATGGCGATCAGCAGCACCCGGCCGCCGTAGGGGCAGGCGAGGATCCGCCGCGTCACGCCGCTGAAGGACGCAGCCCGCTCTCCAGCCGATGGCGGGCGGCCGCCGCACGCCGCGGCCAGCTGGCCGACCGCCAGCACGACCACCAGGGTCGTCGCCAGCTGCCACATGCCGATCCGGCCCGCCGCCAGACCGCCCGTCACCGAGCTGGCCGCCGCGTGAACGTTCGCCACCGAGCCGGCCACCGCGGCGCCGCCAGCCGCGAGGCCCGCATAAATCCCGCAATCGGCCAGCACGGCACATGCGCGGGCAAGCCGGGCATCGCTGGCTGCCTTAGCCGCGGTCGCCGCGGTCGCCGCGCCTCTTGCCCTCGCCCCGGCACCCGGTGCCCGAGCCCCAGCGCCGCTGTCCCCGAGCGCTCCGAAGCCTTGCGCGCAGTGGCTGACCAGGTAGCCGCCGCAGAGTACGAGCGCGCCGGTCACGTTTCCCGGCCTGGTGCCCGCCGTGAACCACGCGGCAGCGCACAGGCCGAGGGCAACTGAGATCCCCGTCATCGAGTTCGGGGCAAGCGGCCGGCTCGCCGCCCATGTCGCCATGCGGCGAGGCAGCCTGTCGACGGCCTCGGCCATCGTCATGCCAGCCTCCCGTCAGCGCAGGTCCGCCCAGCCATCTCCTACCCGGCTGCTCATATCGACGGACGGTCCGAACGATACGCGCCCGTTCCTCACTCATAGCGGCCCCCGTGGCCTGCGCGGCAGCCGGGACCGGTTCGGCGGGTAAAGTCCGCTCATGCTTACGGTCGCGGTAGTGCTAGCCGCCGGATCCGGCCAGCGGTTCGGCGGCGACCTGCCCAAGCAGCTGCGCATGCTGGCGGGCCGGACGCTGATCGAGCACTCGGTCGCGGCCTTCGACGAAGCTGCTGGCATCGACGCGGTCCTCGTCGTGACGAATCCTGACCTCACCGGGCGGGTCCGCGCCCTGCTCGGGAACGGCCAGTACCGCAAGCTGACGGACGTGATCGATGGCGGCGTGACCCGGACGGACTCAACCCGCCGGGCCATCGCGGCACTCGGCGCGAACGAGTGCGATGTGCTCTTCCACGACGCGGCCCGGCCGCTGGTCGACCAGCAGATCATTGCGAGCTGCGTGCGCGCGCTTGCATCGGACCGGGCGGTTGGCGTTACCGTCCCGTCATCCGACACCATCGTCGAGGCTGCCGGCGGCGTCATTACCGGCATGCCGCGGCGGGATCTGCTGCTCCGCTGCCAGACGCCGCAGGGGTTCCGGCTGTCGGTGATCGCCGCGGCCCACCGGCTCGCTCAGGCCGATCCGGACTTCGCCACGTCTGCCGCGACCGATGACTGCGGGGTAGTGCTGCGCTACATGCCGGAGATCCCGGTCCGCGCCGTGCCAGGCAGCGAGCGCAACATCAAGATCACCTACCCGGGCGATCTCGACGTAGCCGAGCTGCTGCTCAGGCGCTGACTTTGCGGCCGGCCGCCTGGAGGATCTGGCGGCTGCACTTGCTTACCAGGTATTGGCAAGTGATTCATAAAGACTATATGAGTATGCGCTACCTGCAGGAGCCGACGTTCCTGATTCTCACCGCGCTCGCGGCCGGTACCCAGCACGGCTACGGCATCATGACCGATGTCGGGCAGATCTCCGGCGGCCGGGTGAAGCTGCACGCCGGGACGCTGTATGCCGCCCTGGACCGACTGGCCGGCCAGGGCATGGTGGAGGCCGACCGGGAGGAGATCGTGGACGGCCGCCTGCGGCGCTACTACCGGCTCACCTTGGCGGGCGCGCAATGGCAGCCGAGGTCGAGCGCCTGCGCGTCCACGCAACCGTCGCCGCAAAGCGACTGAAGCTGGCCGGCGGCACGGCATGAGCGGGCCAGGAGCCCTGGATGACGGCTACCGGCGGCTGCTAGCCCTGTACCCGGCTGAGCCGGCGGGCGCACGAGGATGAGATGCTCGGCGTGCTGATGGCGGGAGCGCCCGCCACGCGGCACCGCCCAGGGGCTGGCGGAGTCCGCCGACCTGATCTGGGGCGCTGCTGATCAGGCTCCGCCCGGCTAGCTACGGCTCCGCCGATCCACGCTGGCGGATGCGCTGGCAGTGGTCAGCGTCGTCCTTCCGCTGCTCTTCCTGCTGTACTTCGCTGTCATCGACCCGGTATCCCTGGCGGCGCCGTTCCCCGGTCACCACACCATTCCGGCCGGCGGCCAGGCCGCATAAGGTCCTGGCCCAGCGGGCGCTAGCAGGCGCCAGCCGGTGCTAGCCGAGGCGGCGGGCGCTGCCTGGCACCAGGCTCGCCGGGCTGGTGAGGAACCCGCTCCCCCAGCACATGTGCATGACCGCCAGCACGAGCGGGATCCGCATCGTGACGCTGGCTGGCCGCCCGCGCGCGGCCCGGACGGCCACCGCGACGATCGCGGCCAGATCGGAAGAGCGTCGTGTAGGGAAAGAGTGTAGATCTCGGTGG
>OCZU010002599.1_pt1 | contig 11479 bp, 10 predicted proteins | sample 1539001 | NCBI WGS metagenome assembly OCZU01 (sample SAMEA3539306, study PRJEB22396) | soil metagenome | biome: tundra; feature: field; material: soil | place: USA | collected 2010-05 | depth 0.15 m
CAGGATCGTGTCAGGCCTGTAAAGGCGATTTCGAGCCGAAGCAAAACCGGAAGAAACAATACCGGAGTGGCCGACGTTTTTCTTGTGGACAAACGCCCTAATGGGTGGCCATACGGGATTCATGGCGTAATCATCCTTTCATCCGGCCCGGACCACGAGCATTTTGTCGGCAATCGCCCCGTGCGGTAGGGAATCAAATACCGTAATTCCAGCATTTTGAGCTTCGTTCGAGTTTTCGGACAGTACGGGTAGCGATGCACGAGTTCGCGTTTGAGGCTGCTCCAGAAGCTTTCCATCGCGGCATTGTCGTAGCAGTTGCCGCGTCGGCTCATGCTGGGAATGACGTCTGCTTGCGCCAGCCGTTGCCATAGCAATGACCAACTAAAATAAGCATGCTGCCTGCAATCAAATAAGTCAAAGCCCCAACCAAAAGCCAGTCTGTCATTTTGGGAGAGATATGGAGACTACCCGTGAGGGTTCCCAAGCAGGGACACCAGTGTGCCGGGCCTAAATAATGAAAGGCCAGCCGGTATATGGCAGCGCAAAGAGCAAACCACCCAATTGTAATCACTTGTGCTATCTGCTTAAACCTCAGATAACACCCGATTGCAATAAGCAATTCGATTGACCCGGACAAATAAAATAAATGCCGATAGGTCAAACCAAAAACAGGCTCGTCCAATCCCAGTATGCCAGCATTACCTACCGCGCTGACTATTTTCGCAGCGCCTGTAAAAAATAGAACGGCAGTTGAAATAAAGACAAATATACCAATGAGCTTTTTATTCACACCATAGAATTGACAGCAAAAAGGGTAGTGGGTCAGTCCCACCACCCAAAAAAGCAGTGGGTTCTTTAACTTGATTGATCAACTCCGCAAATCAACCCGCATCACAGCAATCAGCCATATTCACTGTGCTGGGTGGTTTACCAGGGCATAATATTACACACACCACGCCTCCGCCACATATTGGAAAGCAAGTGTCAGCAACGGAAACTGATACACACTGAGGAGACCCTTGTATCGTGCAACCCCACGCATCCATATCCTGATGGACGCACATTGTATTGCCTTCTTGGGACAATACAGGCATAGCAGCAAGCACAAGAGCGCCTGCCGTTGTGAACATTATCTTAATTTTTTTCATATGTTTATCTGTTATGTTTTTATTTAGTTAGTTTCTTTTGCAGACTGTTTCCACTTAAAGACGGCCAACAACGCAAGAGGTGATAGAAAGAGTAAGATGAAAATAGCGAGAAACAAATGGCGCTTAGTAAGCAGTGTTTTTTCAACCTTATCTATTTGGAGTGGAGACACCTTGTATCGGGGGGGGCCGTTGGCGAGCTGCGCCGGACTCAAAAGTCCGCCATCCATAGATAGATAATAAGGCGCCGCCTTAGCAGAATCGCTTTCCATCCTTCTTTCGTGAACCATTGTTTTAGCCACGACTACCGGACTAAATGAAGTGTCAGGGATCCCAATTTGTATTGAACTTGTCACGATAGCGCATATTATTAGGCACTCAACGCGAGTTTTATCTTCGGACGGAAGAAAAATTTTAAGCTGTGCATATTCTGGGAAAGACAGCCCCATTAAATTTGTCCAAGACACCACATTATAACTGGAATTTGTATAACCAATTGAAAGCTGACCTAAGATAGGAGTTTTTTGCAATTTTCCGTGTTCTTCTGTGAATATATTACCTTCGTGATAATCTTCTCGCCATTCAAGAAAGTTTGGAATGCTTTCATGTGCTTTTGCATTCGCCTTTAGCTTTAAATGTTGATCCTGATAGACCTTGCCTAAATACGTTACAGGTGCCTGATTTGGTGCAAGCACTTCACCAGAATCAGCTATCGAACCAAGTGCTAGCCATACAAGCGTGACCGCTTGTTCTTCAGAGGGCGGCATTGATCCCTTGGAAATTTGTAAAATGGCATTATTGTTCGGCGGCAGAGGCTTTGACAATTGTTTTTCAAATATTTGTCCATCTTTAATTATGGATACTGCCGTCACCAGGTTGCTTGATAGTCGTCTGGTGAAATATGTATTTGTGCCATCAAATAAACATTCAAACGATATCGTTCGTTTATTTTTTGGGTCTGATGCGGTAAGGAACATGGAGTAATTACCTTTTGAGACAAAACAGGTAAATTCATTCGTTAGGTGGTCGGTTAATTTGCCTTCCGAATAATATTGGCTATCCACCACCCCTGTAGTTGTAAATTGCAAGTCGTGAGCCTCTTGAGCAATAGCAACACGGCTGAAATTTAAGAATATCGACGGAATCAAAACTAAAAATGAATTATTCCTCATGGTTTTACAGCATAAAAAATTCATTGTTACGGGTTTGAACCCTACCAAATAAAGGGGTCATAAAGTGGTCAGTCCCGAGTATTTATACAAGCTGCAAGTTTTTCTAACTAGTTGGTTCATTGACTGATTGAGTTAATCACGACGCGGACGAACGAAAAAGGAAATACAAATGCCAAATCGCGACAGTCCTGAGCAAATCACGACATTTGCCCTCTTAAACTGGATCGTCGCGCATATTCACCTGGAGCCACTCCCCAATAGCTTTTGAATTCGTGTGAAAATTGTGTGTGACTATTGTAGCCGGTGTCCGCAGCGACCTCCTTCGGCCAGCGACCTTCCTCGATGCGTTTCGCGGCCCGGATCTGGCGCTGTTCCAGAATCCATCTCTTTGGGGTTTTGCCAAATTTCTTGAGAAAGAATCTTTCCAGTGTTCGCAGGGACACCTTGCATTTTTTCGCCAGTTTCCCGGTGTTCCACCTGCCTTCTTCAGCCAGTTCCGGCCAGTTTGTGATTTGATGCAAATGTGTATGCATGATTCAAATGCGGAATTCGGAGTGCAGACTGCGGAGTGTTGAAACCGCGGAAGACGCGGGAGACGCGGACAAACAAAAATTGGGTGACGAAACAGTCTGAATGAATCTGAATTACGCGCCCCAAACAAAACCTGTACAGCACCCGAGAAATCCGTGAAATCTGCGGTCATTCTTGCATTCTGTGGTTTGCAGTTCATGCCGGTTCCTTCAGTCCGATGTCCATGTGACAATGCGGGCACTTGAGCTTTTGTCCAATGGCGTGGGCGGGAAATTCAATATGTCCTTTGCAAAAGTAACAGGACACTTTCAGGTTCTCCGGCTTTCGTAGGGTGATGTTTGTCTGGCAGTGTGGGCAGGGCATTTTTTGGCCGAGATTTTGGATTGAAAACTTGATATGTCCGCCGCAGGAGGGGCATGAAACTTTCAGAAATCCCGCTGCCAGCTCGGCTTTGTGCGCCGCGCGTTCGCGCCACTGAGCCATGAAATCAATTACCTTCTGAAACGGCTTGCAGAGGAGTTCCGGTTCACATTGAGCGGCGGCGCCCACCCCCACAAAACCAACGAATAGCGCCCAGCCAATCCCCAATAATTTGAGGCTGACGCCGATTTTGTGGGAAACCAGGACGCTGACGGGAACCGGGGATGAAGGCCCGGGCGTGAGCGAGCTTAGCCCGAACACATAAGTAACGCAGACGCCGAGCATCCAAACCGACACCAGAAGCCGGGCCACCACATCCCGCGAAAAAATCAAAAATCCGGCCAATCCAAAGTGAAGGGCGACGGCAACAAGCAAAACCAGTCTGGTGGAAATGCCAAAGACGGCATCGGATTGGCGTAGCAACTTTTCATTCTCCCACAGTTCACCGTCGAACGCGGCCAGGAGCAAAACGAGGCCGAGCAATCCAAGCACACCTGCCGTGGAAAAAAAATACCATTTCGATAATGTTTGTTTCGTAGAATTCGCCTGCGGTCGGGCTGACAAACCACCCAGCATGGCGCAATTTGCGCCAGTTAGTGTTGAGCGATTTTGGCTCATAATCCCGGCCATATATTTCCCATTTGTAAAAAACCTTCAGTGGAATCAAATCAAGTTGAACTTGCTTTGCATATCCCGCATTCGCGGGAGTTGGCATTCATGGCGGCATAGCTCAAAATATAGGACAAGTATGCAATCCAACGGGAAGAAGAGGAGGTTGTCACCTCGCTTTTTGGCCTTACGGGCTGAAGCTCGGCATCGCGGCTTTACCCTGATTGAACTGCTGGTTGTCATTGCCGTCATTGGCATTCTTGCCAGTTTGCTTTTGCCGGTGTTTTCCAGGAGCAAGCAATCGGCCCAGGGGGTTTCGTGTTTAAACAACGGAAAACAAATGATGATTGCGCTCACGATGTATGGCGGTGATAACAAGGAATATTTTCCGCCCAATCCCGATGATGGCAACACCATGCCTGGTTACAATTGGTGTAGCGGTCAGGCGGGCAATGGCCAGCCTGAAGAATTCAATCCGGAGGTACTCAAGGATCCAACGCGTTCACTACTGGTGCATTATCTTGGCGGCAATATTTCCCCGTTCAAATGCCCGGCGGACAAACGCACAGGGCCCTATCAAGGAACTGATCCGGCCCTTGTCGGCCATACGGTCCCCAACGTGAGAACTTTCTCAATGAATCAGGCCGTAGGGACCATTGATCCTGGTTTTGAGGCCGACCGCGACACACACAGTGGCGCTCCGACGTCGCCAGTCAATGGCCCCTGGCTGAACAGTCAGCATACACACCACCGCGATTCGCCCTGGTACACTTACGGCAAGTTATCGAGCATCAATGCTCCGGGACCTTCAATGCTTTGGGTGCTGGTGGATGAGGATCCGCGTGGACTTGACGATGCTGCTTTTGCTTTCGCGATGGAACAGCCCATGTGGATAAATCAACCCGGGGTGTACCACAACGGCGGTTGCGGCTTTGCGTTTGCAGATGGCCATTCGGAAACTCATCGCTGGTTGAGCCGTTCTCCAAAACCACCGTGGGGAACGCCGGTCACGAATCCACAAGACCGGCAGGACTGGTTGTGGATGCGGGAGCGGACCTCAGCGGACAGCACCGGAAAAATGCCTGCGCCGCCGTAAGCAAGAGGCATCGGACACAAGAGGCCAAACAAAATGATGAACAACGGGTGCGTCAGCCATAATCCCGGACCGCGCAGTCCGTGAAGAAACTATGATCGTACATATCCGGAAGATGATTCGGCGGATACAGGTTTTGCCTTCGGGCCTTTGGATCACAGCGATCGTCATTGCATCGGTTGGAGGAAGGTATCTCTGGATTTGCGTGAATCGGCCCGAGCATCTTCAGGAAATTGTTGCCGCCTATGGGTCAGTCAGCGTGTTTGAAGAAGATCTGCCCCGGTCTGACAGCGCGGGCAGGCGAATCACTTTTGTCAAAACCGCTGAGTCTGGATTTGGTTTATACCTGTGCGATACCGTGACAGGGCAGAAGCGGAACGTACAGATTTCGGCCTCACAACCGAAAGGAGCATATACCAACCTAAGAGTCTGGCCCTGGTCGCCCGACGACAGATTCTTTGTCTATTCTGACGCAGAACGAATTCTCATTTGCAATCCGGAAACGGGGAAAAGCACGGCGGAGATCAATGCTCCGACCGTCATTGTGGCACTGACGTGGTTGACGCCAACCGCATTCTTGTGTGTGGATCGCGATGGTAATCTTTATCGATATCAAAGGGAACCGGATGGAACATGGGCGCGAATAGTTGCGGCAGAACATCCGGGCGCCAGGCTGGTGCAGCGGAGCGTTGGAAAGAGTTTCATCGTGAGTGCCAGCGACACCCTGCGCGAGGCGGAGGCCGATAATGAAAGCGAGGTGACTGGTTGGAGGTTTGGAAAAACCAGCCAACCGGTGTGGTTGCAATATGAGTTCCGTGGGTCTGCGTGGGCCATCACCCAATACAAGCTGATCAGTTCACCAGAAGCAGGTGCCGACGACCCGCGCGACTGGCAGTTGCTCGGATCCGATGATGGCAGCCATTGGACGGTACTCGACAACCGTACGAACCAGGTATTCACGTCCCGCTTGCAAACGAGGCAATACACATTCTCAAATCGGAACCCGTACTGGTGTTATCGGCTGAACATCACCGGCACCGCTGGTGACCCGAGCGGTGGTGTGAGATTGGCTGAATTTCAACTGTGGTCCGAGGACACACCGGATGTGGCATCCGCCAGTGACGAGAATCTGCCGGTTGAACCCGCAGCGGCCGCGTTCGACGGTTTGACCAACACAAAGTGGTTCAGTCGTTCGTCGGATTCGGCGACATGGCTCCAATTGTTTTTCGGAGGTGGCAGGGCTTGGACGCTGACCGAGTATGCTCTGACCAGCGGTAATGATGTTCCCAACCGTGATCCGCTGGACTGGCAGTTTCAAGCTTCCAATGACGGCATTGCCTGGACAAATCTTGACGTGCGCACAGGCGAAGCCTTTGAGTCGCGTTTGCAAACTAGGTCCTACTCGTTTACCAATTCGACACCCTATCGCGCTTATCGCCTGAACATCACGGCGAATCACGGAAACGCCGGAGATGGACTACAGTTGTCTGAAGTTGATCTTGGATTGAAGAAACTGCTGGAGAAGTTCGATGATCCGACAGCCAGGCTGGTGCAGCGGAGTCCCGGACAAAATGTCACCGCCAGTGCCAGCGACACCCCAAGCAGAGTGGAGGGCAATAATGAAAGCGAGGGGATGGCTTGGAAGTTTGGAAAAACCAGCCAACCGGTGTGGCTGCAATATGAGTTCAGTGGATCCGCGTGGGCCATCACCCAATACAAGCTGATCAGTTCACCAGAAGCTGGCGGCGACGACCCGCGCGATTGGCAGTTGCTCGGCTCTGATGACGGCAGCCACTGGACGGTGCTCGATAACCGCACGAACCAAGTGTTCACGTCCCGTTTGAAAACGAAGCAATACACATTCGCAAATCGGAACCCATATCGGCGTTATCGGCTGAACATCACCGGCACCGCTGGTGGCCCGGGCAGTGGTGTGCGATTGGCTGCATTTCAACTCTGGTCGGAGGACACAGCGGATGTGGCATCCGCGAGCGCGGAGTGCGCCCCGGACGAAACTGCAGCGAATGCCTTCGATGGCTTGACGAGTACCAAATGGCGCACCCCATCTCAGACTGGGTGGCTGCAATACGAATTTGGTGGTGGTGGGGCACTGGCAGTATCCGGATACGCCCTGGCCAGCGGTAACGATGCTCCCGGACGTGATCCGCAGAGCTGGCAGTTTCAAGCTTCCAACAACGGCATTGCCTGGACCAATCTTGACGTGCGTGCGGGCGAAATCTTTGCGTCCCGATTGCAGACCAAATCCTACTCCTTTCCCAATTCCACACCCTACCGCGTTTATCGCCTGAATATCACCACGCACAGAGGAAATGATTCAGAGGATTTACAACTATCCGAGTTCTATCTTCGGCTGCGCAAGATGCCGCCTCATGCTCCAGACAACGGCTTGAATGACATGACCGACGCTCGGTTGACGAATATCAGGCTGGGTTTAAGACAGGGTTTAAATCCTCTTGCGCGTGCTATCTGTCTCACAACCATTTCCAGTAACCAGATCGCTTGGGGACAAAATAACTGTATTTGGATCATGGACCTGACCTCCAACGTGCCAAGATTGCTGTCGGATATTCAAACCTTACTACCAGCAAAAATAAACCTCAGCAGTTTCAGCTACTCCAAACAAACCGGGCGCTTCCTGTTAAGCTGCAGTCAGGACGGGAAGGACTCAGTCTGGTGTTTTGATGCTGACGATCCTGCTTCAGGATTACGCCAAATTTCGACGGCGGTTTCTGTCAGGGCTGGGGCCTGGATTACCGACACGACGTCCGGTGGATGGGTGGGCCGGAAAGACAACATGCTGCTGACGCAGAATGATTCCGGCTCCCGATCAGTCCGAACTGTGCCATTTGACAATATTGACGGGTTCATTGTAAGTCCTGACGGACGCCATCTCTTCATCAATGGCATCGCCGACAAGGAGGCCGCATCAGGCATTTGGCAATACGACCTTGCCTCCGCAAAATTGCACTGCGTTGTGCCAGCTTCGGAGCATCCTTCTCCCTACGCCAAGCGTGAGGTTCGTTCCCATCACTCAATCCAGCTTCCGTCTGGCAAAACGGTGGCTTTCGACATTTTTTCACCAGCGAATCTTGACCGCCAATCGAATGGTAAATTCTTGCATCATAATAAATATCCAATGGTCATTGGAAACTCGGTGTTTGGTGGCGGAATGCTTGGTGGACATGGCTGGCTTTGGGTTCCGGCCATGACCGCCGGTAACGCTTATGTCGTCATAGTCAAACGGGAGAATTGGTTGGAGGGTATTGAACAATGGGGGGACAACGTCACCGCTGTTTACAACCATGTGACGGATACTTTGCCGATTGATAAGAATCAGGTCTTCCTTTTTGGGGCCAGTGCGGAAACAGCATACCTGGGTGAGTTGATGGCCAAATCACCCGAATTGTGGAAAGGCGCGATTTTGCTTAACCCTGGTGGCTACCTGATTTCTCCAACTCGCCAGCGGACCAATTAAGGCCGAGGATACTCATCAGCGCCGGGGCGCGTGAACTGGAAGAAGCCACACTTAAACAATATCAGGAAAGCACCCTAAAATCTGGCCTCCTGGTGGACTACCTCATTCATCCTGAGGAGGGGCATGCTCTTGTTGGAAATGCAGCCCAACTCGAACGCACCAAAGCCATTATGCACTTCGTCTTTGAGGAATGAAGCTATGAAAACAAAATGGGGCAGATACTTTGTTCTTTCCGCCGGAGGAATCCTGCTGGGGGCAGCCTTGATCAGGTTCATAATCGCCGAAGGCGATGCACAGGCATTGTCCTTGCCCGAACCGCTGGTGCGAATCCCCCTGCGTCTTGCCGTAGTTGTGACGGGCGCAGTTGAGTTGACCGTGGCTTTGGTCTGTTTGTTTGGCAAACGAATCGAACTGCAAATTGGCTGGTTGGTTTCGCTGGCAACTGCCTTTGTGATTTATCGGATCGGACTGACTTGGACGCACTGTCATCCTCAAGGCACTTGTCTTGGCAGCCTCACCGACCCGCTTCATCTCGCGCGCGGAGCAGTGGGAGGTTTTATGGAATTCATTCCATTCTATCTAGTGTTTGGCAGCTATGCCGCATGTCTTTGGCTTTGGCTTTCAAAGGGGACCAGAACGGCGAGGCGGATTGCACCGCAGCAGCATGCCGACGTCAACACATTGTGAACAGACCCGGCCAATAGCCGACGTTGCACGTTCGCCTGCGGATTGCGCGGACTTTGAGGGTTCACCTACGCGATATGGTCAGTGAACTGTGCCCCAACTTCTCTTTTCGTGGATAGTTCTCTCTGCGCGAAATCCTAGAAGCAAAAGCCTCGGAGCCGGGCGGCGGGTCAAGGTGGAAATTCAAGGGCGAAAGGGGAATTCGACCTTGACGCGACGACCGGCGACCTACCATTGAAGCTGGATTCGCGCGCGGTTGATCGGCGCGACTGCGCCCATGAATAAAGGTCAGCGAATCCAGAAATGGCCGATGCAAATGCCAAAACCGAGCGTCAACAAAAACCAACACACCGCCCAAAAGATCACGTGCCACGCAAAACGACTTTGCAAGTCATTGGAAATCTGTTCCAACCGTTCGCATTGAGCCGTGGTGCTGGCCTGGATGCCTTTCCATTCGGAAACGGCGCTTTCCATCAAAGCCTTCACCTGCTTGGCGACGGCCTCCGTGTCGGCAAGCTGCACCCTGATTTGCCCGGCAGATTGCCGGGTCGCTTGGACATGGATTTCGACCGCGCTTTTCAACTGCTTGTTCTGCCCGTCCATTGCGTCGGCAAGATCATCTGCCGTGGCCTGGCTCTGCCGCCGGTATTCGGCCAGATTTTGTTCGATCAATTTCCGCGAATCATTCATCAACCGCGGCACGGTGGCCGCAATGCGCAATTGCGCCTTGGTCAGCAAGGCCAGTTGCACCGGAAAGTTGTTGTCCGGCCCGATGCTCCATTCGTGCAATAGCCGGTGAACCCGATCCACTTCCTCAGCGGGTGCGCCGACGAGCAACGCTTCCAAATCGTCCTTGTCCATAATTCATTCTCCCAAGTTGAGCATCGGGTGTTTGGGACGGGACGGCTTTGCTGCTGGTTCAGGCTGCGCTTCAACCTCCGGCACCTGCTGCGCGGGCACGAGCAAATCGGCAAGTGTGTCGTATTGTCGGAACATCTGCTGCATAGCCCATTGTATTTCACCGGCCAGCATCAATTCCAAGTGAGAGGCTCCGGGAGTTGCCACTTCCGCAAAACTTAATTTGCGGCCAGCCTTGGCCTCGGCGCGTTTGATAGCCAGCAACGTGATGGAAGTCACCACCGGCAAGGTCAGTTCCTTCGCCCCAAACGTTTTCAACTCAGCTTCGATGTTGGATTTGCGGAACAGATTTGTCCGCACTTTTGCCGGGTTATGGACGACGACGTAGTCCACGCGGTCGCCTGCGAAGTAAAACAGGTCGAGCAGATTATTCATGCTCTCGGTGTCTTCGCTGGGGAATAAAAAGAACGTAAACCGGATGCCTTCGGCAGCCAGTGTTTCGATGAGTTGCAGAGATTCGAGAGCTTGGACAATGAGGCCGTCGGCCTGTGCCCGGCAGTCAATGACATGAACCGGCGCGTCGCTGAGCGCCACGCTGCGGAACAATCCGAGCAGGGTGGATTTGCTGTCGTCGTCATTGCCAAGCGTGTAGGACTGCACCTGTTGGGGATGCCGGTCGGCAAAGGAATGATGCCGGTCATCGAGGTCAGAGCCGTTCCAACCGATTTGGTGATAATCCAGCCAGGCGGTGCGGAATTCGGATTCAAAACTTTTGCCGAGACTGCCTTTGGATTGGGGATTGATGTGGATGAGTTTGGTGGTGTTGTTATTCATGTGAATTCTTCGGTGTTGAGGTTGGAGCGGTTGGGACGTTTGAAATCAGGCTGCATCGGCAAGGACGCTGGGCGGGATTGCGGCCAGCTGGCCGCTGCGCTGGGGCGGGCGGGTTGGGATTCCTTTGAATCGGCCTTTGGATTGGGTCCGTCCTCCCAAGACTTTGCCCGCCGGAGTTTGCGGCGATAAAAAAGATAAGGCGCGTGCAAGGTGACGCGGATGCCTTTTTCGGTGAACAGAAGATCGGCGATTTCCTGCCACGTCTTGCGCCGCTGGCGCTGCTCGCGGATGAAATCGAAATGCGGTTCCAGGATGCTATGGAACGCCCTGCCGCCGCGTTGACGTTTCTCTGTCATCAACGCATAGAATAAATGGTCTGTGTGCGGACAGGTTAGGAAGTTCCCGGCAGGTAAAGTAAAATGGATGAACGGTAAATAAAAATAAGCCAATGACCTTCACTTGGGCCGATCAAAGGCGTTAAATTGCGCCAACTCTCAATGTTAAAAGGCGACGAATGCGTTGTCGCCATTGGTCGCTTTTTGACGCATGGCGACCGGCGGCATTTTTCCTACCACCAGCCGGTAGGGGATGGTGTCTCGAAGTAACTAAGGCTTTCAAGTTTCAGAAAGCCGTCAGA
>OCZU010002600.1_pt1 | contig 11478 bp, 7 predicted proteins | sample 1539001 | NCBI WGS metagenome assembly OCZU01 (sample SAMEA3539306, study PRJEB22396) | soil metagenome | biome: tundra; feature: field; material: soil | place: USA | collected 2010-05 | depth 0.15 m
CGACGATCGTCGACCCAACGGTGTGGGGGCTCGGCCGTTACATCCCGCGCATCAAGCGGATCGCCGAACAGGTGGAGCTGAACATTGTGGTGGCGGCCGGCCTGTACGTGTATGAGGAGCTGCCCCAGCAGTACGCCTATCGCGGCCCGGGCCTCCTGCTGGACATGCCGGAGCCAATGGTCACCGACTTCACGCGGGACATCGTCGAAGGCATCGGCAGCACCGGCGTGAAGGCGGCGTTCCTCAAGTGCTGTGTCGAGGCGCCGGGACTGACTCCCGGGGTGGACCGCATCGCCCGCGCTGTCGCCCGGACGCACGTCGAGACCGGCGCGCCGATCACCGTGCACACCTCCGGTTATGCCCAGTCGGGACGGCTGGCCGTGGACGTGTTCCGCGAGGAGGGTGTCGACCTGGCCAAGGTGGTCATCGGGCACGCGGGGGACAGTAATGATGTCGGCTACCTCATGGAGCTGGCCGACTCGGGGGCGACGCTCGGCATGGACCGCTTCGGGCTCGACCTGTTCAACCCGACCTCCGCCCGGATCGAGACCATCGCGGCGCTGGCCGCGCGCGGCTACGCCGACCGGATGGTGCTCGCCCACGACGCGAACTGCTTCATCGACTACTTCGGCGCCGATCCAGACGCGGCCAAGGCGGCGGCTGCGCCCAACTGGCACTACACGCACATCAGCGACGACGTGCTCCCGGCGCTGCTCGAGGCCGGGGTCACCTCGGCGCAGATCAGCCAGATGCTGGTCGACAACCCGCGGCGGTACTTCACCCGGAGCACGTCATGAGCGCGCCGGGCGGCACCTGTGCACCGGGAATGCCGTTATGGTGCCGGCATGGCCATCCCACTTACCCGGCGCGCGCACAATGCGACCAACTCCCTGCATTCGCTGATCTACTTTGCCCCTGAGACCGAGCAATATCTCACCGGGGTCGGGCTCAAGGCAGGACGAATGTGCTACTTCGCCGGGCGTGCGGCGCCGATGGGGGCGGTCGGCAGCGGTGTCGTCGCCGCGACCTTCTACAACTTCAGCCCGTCCCTGGTAGCCCACTGCATTCCGGGCGCGTGGGATCTCGCTAGCCCGGCGGCTGTGATCGGCGCCCGCTTCGCGGCCGCTGATGCCGCCCTGACCCGTCTCCTCGGGCCGGACGTGATCGCCTCCGCCGAGATGACCACGATGGCCGGGCTGGTCCGCGAGGCGGCCAGCGGGTGCGGCGTCGAGGGCCGCCCGCTTTACGCTGGCCACGCTGACCTGGACTGGCCCGACGCCCCGCATCTCGTGATGTGGCACGCCCTGTCGCTGCTGCGTGAGTACCGCGGCGACGGCCACATTTGCGCGCTCGTCGCGTCGGGCCTGAGCGGCATCGAGGCGCTGGTCTCCCATGTCGCCACCGGTCAGGGCTTCACTCCCGAGTTCGCGCGGAGAAGCCGCGGGTGGAGCCAGGATGAGTGGGACGCTGCCAGCGGCGGCCTGGCCGATCGCGGGCTGCTCGACGGCGGCGCTCTTACTTCAGCGGGGCTGGCCCTGCGGGAACAGATCGAGCACGAGACCGACCGGATGGCAGCGCCACCGTGGCAGCATCTGGGCGACGAGCGCACCGAGGAAGTCGTGCGGATCGGCAAGGCGATGACGCGCGCCGCCGTGTCGGCCGGCGCATTTCCCCGGGAGGGCGTATTCGCGGCGCGATGAGCGCGCGAAGCACGTCCACTGCAGGCGGTAAGTCCGGCACCCGCTCAGGGGCTGGGCCGCGGCGCCGGTACCGGTGGCGATGACTGGCACGCTGTCGCCCGGCTTGGCGCACGCTCGAAGGTGTGCGCCAGGACCGCCGGCCCGCACGCGCGCACGCTGCCCGCGCTCACGCTGAAGAGCACAGCGGACGCAATGGCCAGGACCGCGACGAGCGCGATCGCGCGCAACCGCACGGGCGGCCGGCCTGCCGCCCAGCGGTTCCGGGAGGGGATCCCAAGATCTTCCGTCCCAGGTTTTCCTTCATCCGTGGCCAGCCGCGTGAAGATCGCGAACATCGACGTCAGGCGCGTCTCGCCGGCCTGCAACGCGGTCTCTATCCCGGAGAGGACCCGTAGCTCGCGGGCGGGCAAACTCATCACTGACTCCATGCATCGGGTCATTCCCAGTGATGACCGCGGGCATGAAAAAATGCTCCTGACCCTTGTGCAGCCGCACCATCGCGGGAGCACCAGTCACCGGGGTCTGGAGCAACATCTTCAAGTTACCCCGGCGATGAGTGCGTGAATAGGGTCCGATCTCAGATTCCCGCCCACCCTCACCGGAACGAGTGCAGGTAGCCCGGAGCCGGCGAGCCGACCCCGGTCACGTCGTCATAGCCGGCCGTGGCGTGCAGCATCCAGTCAGCACCCAGGGTGAACAAGGATCCCCCCTGTACTCCGTCGGACATACCCTCGTCGATCGCCAGGGCGAACGTCTGACCACCCGGATGGTCAGTGATGTCGTGGAACGCAGCCTGGCCGAGGCGCTGGTAGCGCTGGTAGATCTCGGGGTTGGCGAAGCCGATCGGGACACCCCCGGCCGCCTGCTGCGCATCGGCCTGGACCCCGGCGAACAAGGGAACGGCCACGCTGGTTCCGCCGTAGCCCGCCTCGGCAAAGCCGGGGGAACCACCTGGCAGCGGCTGGGTGAAGCCAACCAGGGTGGCGGCGAACAGGTCACCTTCCATGGCGACGTCAGGCACCTCACGCATCGCCGTAGCGGAGTTCCCGCCGGTGAGCAGCGTACGGGAGAGCGAGTCGGGCACGATCCCCCGCTGATAGGGCGGCTGGCTGAAGTAGTTGCTGGTCCCCCCGCCGGCGCCAAACAGGAACGTGCCGGGAAGCGGGGACGCCCAGCTCGTTCCGCTGCGCATGGTCGACTCAGAGTCGCCCATGCCGGTCTCGAAGAGGTAATTGTCGTGAGCGCCGATGCCGATCGCGGTCGCGCCGACGGCCGTCACCCACGGGTCAGACGCCGGGAAGGTGGTCTGCGGCTCCGACGAGTGGGCGTCGCAGCTCAGCCCGTTGGGCACGACGGCCGGGTCTTCAGTGCTGCAGTCACCCGAAGCGAAGTAAAAGCCGATGCCCTCCGCTGCTCCCTCTTCGTAGAGCTGGGTGTACGCCTCAATGGTGGCGACCGGGTCGTTTCCGTTGGTGTCAAAAATGTCCCTGTCCCAGGAGTTCGTCACGATGCTCGCCAGGTGCTGGTCGACGATGGCGGCGGAGGCGCTGAGCAGATCGGTGTCCTGGCACGAGTTCGCGCCGACGTAGAGCACCTTGGCGGCCGGGGCCATGGTGTGCACGGCCTCGACGTCCAGCGACTCCTCAGGCTGCCACCCAGCGGTGCCGCCGCAGGTGGACTGGCTGTTCCACGCCGTCGGCGTGAGGATCTCGCTGAACTGGCCCGCGCCGAATTGCCGGAAGCTGTTGTCTTGATCGAAGGTGTTGGCGTCCGACTCGATGGTCGGCGAGCCGTACGCGCCGACGATGGCCACCGTCACGCCCTTGCCGGTCAGGCCGGTCGCCGCGACCCCGTAAGCGCCGCGGAGCTGGTTGGGCGCATAGCCGCACACCGGCAGCGGAGCGGAGTGCCCGTAGGCGTCCGGTAGCTTGGCGGGCGTCTGCTGCCCCCAGTAGGTGGAGCACGGCGACAGGCCGAGGTTGGGCGGCCCGCCACTGCGGCGGACCACGCGCTTGGCCCCATCCGGCGTCGGGGCGCCCGCGACGTGCGAGACCTGCGGCGCGTTGTCCAGCCCGGAGACGCCCAGTACCGCTGCGGCCAGGCCGGCCGGCACCGCGGCGTTGCGGTCCGGCGCGTGGTAGACGTGCCCGGCGAGCTGGTATTCACGGAGCTGCGTGCTGAATGCCCGGCCCACCGCGGCCGCCGTGCCGGTGACCGAGACGAACTGCTCGGTCGTGCCGCTGATCCGCAGGCCCGCCCCGGTCAGCCAGGAGTCCACCTTCCGCAGCTGCGTGCTCGTCGGGCCGAAAGCGGCAGCCTGCTGCGCGGGGGTCAGGTAGTGGCGGTACTCGGCGTTCGTCGGCGTGGAGACGGCCCTGGCGTAGGCGGCCAGCGCGGATGGGTCACGTCCAGCCAGGTAGACCTGCGCGGAGACGGTCGTGGCGGCCGGAGTCGCGCCGCGGCCAGCGGCCGCGGTGGCCCACCGGGGATGTGTGCCGAGCAGCGGCCGGGTGGACGCGGTCGCTGCTCGGGCCGGGCCTGAGATGGCGAACGCGCCCACGGCCATCGCGACGATGACCGGCACCACCGCGCCGGCCAGCCGTCCGCGCCGCCTGCTGGCTGCATTGGACATGAAACGGGTCCCCTCCCGCTAGACAGAGCCGGGCAAGAACCTACTACTACTCTCTGTAATCGCGCTCTCACCTAGTGCGGCGGGTCCGGGATTACTGTCGTATCACCGATGCTGGTGACCAGGTCGACGAGCGTGTCCACGTCAAGCTCCGTGGTGAGCGGGTTGATGAAGCACGCGCGCAGCACGGTTCGTCCGTCAAGTTCAGTCGTCGTCAGGAAGCTGCGCCCACCGAGCTGGATCCGCCGGGCGATGTCCGACTGGACCCGGTCCGACTCTTCGGCGGCCCGGTAGCGGAAGCACACCACGCTCAATCCGGCGGCGTCGAGTTCGAGCGACGGGTGCTCACGGACGCGGGCCGCGAGCGTGCCGGCCAGATCGAGGTCGCGGTCTATCAGCCTCCGGTAGCCGTCCCGGCCCGTCGACTTGAGAGCAGCCCAGACGCGAAGCGCGCGGAAGGGCCTGGTCTGCTCGGGCCCGTACTCGCTCACCCAGGGCGCGTCGCTGACGCCGGCCGGGCCGTGCTGAACCCGAAGGTAGGCGGGAACCAGGCTGAAGGCGTCACGCAGTCGCTCCGGGTCGCGGACGAGCAGCGCGCCCGCATCGACCGGGACGTACAGCCACTTGTGCGGGTCGACCGCCACGCTGTCGGCGCGCGCGAGACCGGCGAGGTCGCCGCGGAAGCGCTCGGTGAGGATCGCTGGTGCGCCGTAGGCGCCGTCCACGTGCAGCCAGACGTCATGGCGCGCGCACACATCGGCGATCTCGCCGAGCGGGTCGATCGCGCCCGTGCTGGTCGTCCCGGCGCTCGCGACGACGGCGATCGGATGCTCCGGCCCCCGGCCGGCGGCCTGCAGGGCGCGGTCGAGCAGGCCGGCATCGAGCCGCCGGCCGGGGCCCGAGGCAACAAGCCGCAGGTTGCGCCGTCCGAGCCCGAGCAGTTCCACCGCCTTGGTGATGGCACTGTGCGCCTCGGTGCCCGCGTAAACGATCAGCGGCGGGCCGCCGGCCAGTCCGTCGGCCCGGACGTCGAACGGCGCATGCGCCTCGCGCGCCGCCGCGAGAGCCGTCACGGTAGCCATCGAGCCGCCGCTCACCAGCAGGCCGCCGGCCGTCGCGGGCAGGCCGACCATGCCCGCGAGCCAGCGGATCACCAGCCGCTCGATATGCAGGGCAGCGTGGTTGCCGCCCGCACAGCTGGGGTCGGCGGCACTCGCCAGCAGGTCGACCAGCAGCGCGACCCGGTCCGGCGGTGAGTTCACCCACGCGTGAAACCGCGGGTGACCGTTCCCGAATGGGAAGCGCAGCACGTCCTGCTCGAGCTCAGCGAGAAGCTCCTCGATCCCGGCACCGCCGCCTGCCCACGTCTCGCCGCGCCACCTCTCGGCGAGCTCACCGGGAACAGGCCTGAACACCGGCCCTTCAGGCAATCCAACGATATGGTCGGCAGCTAGCTCGGCGACGCGGTGCGCGGCCGCTCGCAGCGTCCGCTCATCCCACGCCCAGCCCCCGGGCAGATCGCCCCGTGATTCAGTCATCGATTCAGCCATCGGGCTCAGCCATGGCCTGAGGTTAGCGGGAGATCCGCGAGATCAGCGCGGTGGCTACGCAAATCACGAGGTCGCGGTCGTGCCGTCCAGCTCCCCGGCACCATCCCCCTGTGCTAGCACATAGGCCAGTCTGGCATCCCGGCTGCCCAATCAGCATTTCCGGCCGGCCAAGACGCCTGGACCGGGGCCGCTCCGGAACCGGCCACGACCATTTCCAACCAAACGGGCCTTACCGTCGTCTTATCTCGCGTAATAGGAAATGTCTGGCGCGTGCCGCAGGCATGGTGCCGCCGGCCAAAGTCCCGGCCTTTACCCGAGAGGGGAATGTCCATGAACCTGACCACCCGCGCGGCGCGGCGCGTCGTCGCGGCCACCGCCATGATCGCCGCGGCGATCCTCGTCCCCACTGCCGCCCTGGCCACATCCGGCAGGTCCGCCGCACCCGCGAGCACCGCGGCACCGAAGTGCGCCACGGCCGCGCTCACCGCGTGGATGCCCGCCGGGCCAGGCAACGGCTACGCCGGAGGCGCCGTCTACGAGCTCGAGATATCCAATACCTCTGCCCGCGCATGCACGCTCTACGGCTTCCCCGGCGTGTCCGCGCTTGGCTCGAACGGCCACCAGCTTGGCAGCCCGGCCAGCTGGGATCACGCCCACCCGTCGCAACTGCTGACCCTAAGCCCGGGCGCGACCGCCCATGCCGTGCTCCGGATTGTTGACGTCAGCGTCCTCGGGAACCCGAAGCAGCCGTGTAATCCCACAAAAGCCGCCGCGCTGCGGATCATCCCGCCGAATGACCGCACGTCCATTGAGATTCCCTTCTCGTTCAACGCGTGCGCCACGCCCGGCCCGATATACCTGTCCGTCCGCACCACGCAAAGCGGCGCGGGTATCCCGAATTTCAGCTTCTGACGCGTCACCAGCCGCCGGACCGGTCGCCACCAGCTTCCGGCTCAGGCGGCTGGCCGCATCATGGTTTGCGGCCCACCCCGACGAGCGCCCAGAACTTCCCGGGATCTTCCGGGACATCTGCCGGCGAGTCCGGGCGCCACTGCGGGATGTAGACCAGCCCCGGGTCCACCAGGCCGAAGCCGGTGAAGAACCGCTCGATTCCGGACCGGGAGCGGATCGCGGACTGGGCCGACACCCGCTGGGTGTACAGCTTCTGCGCCGCCGCTGCCACATCCGGCCTGCTCTCGCTGGTGGCATGGCAGATCACCAGGAAGCTTCCCGGCGCCAGGGCCTCGCGCAGGACGGCCACGCTGCGCAGTGGCTGCGCGGAGTCCGGGATCACGTGCAGCACGGCCAGCAGGAGTAACCCGACCGGCTGGCTGAAGTCGATCAGCCGCCGCGTCTCGGGGTGGCCGAGGATCTGCCCGGGGTCCAGCAGATCGGCCTGGATGACCGCGGTATCGCGCCGGCCGGCCAGGATCTCCTTGCTGTGCGCCACGGCGACCGGATCGGCGTCAACGTACATCACCCGGGCACCCGGCGCGGCGTCCTGGGCGACCTCGTGCACGTTCCGCTCGGTGGGGATGCCCGAGCCGATGTCCAGGAACTGCCGGATACCCGAGGCGGCCAGAAACCGCACCGCGCGGCCCAGGAAGGCCCGGTTGGCGCGGGCGAGGTCGCGGACCGTCGGGTCGATCGCGAGGAGCGCGCGCGCAGCGTCCTGATCGGCCTGCAGGTTGTGGGTCCCGCCCAGCCAGTAGTCGTAGACCCGGGCCACGTTCGCCTTGCCCGGGTCCACCCCTTCCGGCACCCAGCTGAACTCCTCGGCCACATCGCACCTTTCCCCCCACGGAAAATCAAGGGCATGCCTAGCAGGATGCTCATCTGTATATGCCATTTACCCGCGCAATGTCCTCCGATACGGGTTAGCGTTAGCTTTGCCCAGATCGGGGAAAAAGCTCTGGGTCTGCGGGGACCGGCCGGGGTGTTGCAGCCGTTCGCGTGGGCCACGTCGTGGTCGAGAGTGGTATGCACGTGTCACAACGGCCCTGGGCCGCAGCAGGTGGTGAGGCAGCGGCGTCCGGCCGCGGCGCGCAGGACCTGAGCGTCGTGGCCACATTCACGATGGAGCCGGACGGCCGGGTGAGTTCCTGGAGCGCGGCCGCCGGACGGCTGTTAGGGCATCAGGCCCAGCAGATCCTCGGCCGGCCCGTCCGCGATCTGCTCGACCCCGGCAGCCGTGACGCCCTGGCCGCCGCGCTGACGGCAATCAACGCGGGCGCGGCCTGGACCGGCGTGCTGACGGTCCGCGGCGCTAACGGCACGGGCCAGCACATCTCGTTTCGGCTGGAGCCGTTGACGTGTGCCGGCACGCCCCAGGTCGCTGTGACGGCCAGCCCTCCTGTCCCGGCCGGGCAGCAGATGCTGATCGACGCCGGCCTGCGCTTCGGCGCCACGCTTGATCTCGCGGAGACGGCCCGCCAGATCATCGACGTCACCGTCCCGCGTTTCGCTGACGCGTGCGCGGTCTACGTTCTCGAGCGGCCGGCGTCGGGCGGCGAGCTGACCGGGCCGGAGGCCGGGATCGAGGTGGTGGCGCGGCGGCTGGCCACTGGCGCCGCCCGCGGGACCGGGCCTGCCGCGGCGGAGGCGCTCCCCCACGGGGAGGTCATCGTCTTCGCCGACGGGACACCCTGTGCGCGCTGCGTCACGACCAGCAGCCCCGTGCTTTTCGACGGCTCCGGTGCCGGGCTCCCGGCGGGTCACGCCTCGCTGCTGGCCGTGCCGCTGGCGGCCCGCGACGTGGTCGCCGGGTTCATGGTTCTGGCGCGGGCGGCGGGCACCGGGCCGTTCGGCCACCATGAGGTCGTGCTCGCTGATGAACTGGCGGACCGCGCGGCAATGTACCTGGACAACGCGCGCTTGTTCAGCCGGCAGCAGCGGACGGCCGAGGCCCTGCAGCGCGGCCTGCTGCCCGGCGAGCCGACTGCCCCGGCGGGGATGGAGGTCGCGCACAGCTACCTCCCGGCCGCCGACCACCTAATCGGCGGCGACTGGTACGACATCCTGCCGCTGTCCGGGGGCCGGACGGCGCTCATCGTCGGCGACGCGATGGGGCACGGGCCGGAGGCGGCGACGGTGATGGTGCAGCTTCGCGCCGGCGCCCACGTCCTGGCCGAGGCGGGGCTGGAGCCGCAGATGCTGCTGCACTGGCTCAACCGGATGGCCGCCACGCTGAAGGAGCCCGCCTTCGCCACCTGTGTCTGCGCGGTCCTCGATCCCGCCACCCGATCCTGCGTGATCGCGAGGGCTGGCCATCTCCCGCCGGTCCTGGCCCTGCCCGACCTCAGCACCCTGGTCGTCGACCTGCCGGCTGGCCTGCCGCTGGGGCTGGGGCCCACCGCCTTCCACGCGGTCCAGCTCACCCTGCCGCCCCGCGCCACGCTCGCCCTGTACACCGACGGCCTCGTGGAGAGCCGCAGCCGTCCGTTCGACGAAGGCATCCTGGCCCTGCGCGCCGCGCTGGCCACATCGCCCGGACCGCTGCAAGCCACCTGCGACGCCATCACGCGGTCGCTGCGGCGGCACTCCGAAGACGACACCACCCTGATCCTGGCCCGCATCCCGGACATTCCCGGTTACGCACTTGCGCCTTAAAGAATAGATCCGCTGACATAACAATTTTTTATCAGCTAAGTCACAATTGACCATCCTGCTGTGCCGCACCAGCATTTCATTCGAGGTTGTCAGCTACGCCATCACCTGTATGATCTGCATGGGGAAATTGCGCTGTCCAGTGCAATGCGGGGGGGAACTAGACGTGTCTGTCATTTCAGCCGATAAATGGCGAGCAAAATTGTGCAGATGTGGACGCCATTCGCGGTGGTCGCCATCCGGCGCGCCCCGCGTCCTGGCGGTACCGCTCCTCATCGCACTGCCGGCCCTGGGCCTGACGCCGGGTACGGGCTCCGCTCAGGCGGCCGCGGCCACCTGGTACGTGGCCCCCGGCGGGGCGGCCGCCCCGTGCGGCGCGGCCAGCGCGCACCCCTGCGCCAGCATCGATGTCGCGATGGGCGAAGCAGCGAGCGGCGACACGATCGGCATCGCCGCGGGCACGTACACCGCCGCGACGACGCGGAACCTGGTGGTGGTGAGCAAGAGCCTGACCCTGACCGGAGCAGGCGCGGGCAGCACCATCCTGGACGGGAACCTCCTGGGCACGGTGGTGACGGTCGGCCCGTCCGTCACGGCCACCATCAGCGGGCTGACGATCACGGACGGTTCCGGGACACCCTCGACGATCCAGGGCGCTCATTCCCTGGCTGGCGGCGGCGTCCTGAACGAGGGAACGCTGCTGCTGAGCAACGTGACGGTCAGCAGGAACCACATCGGCGTCACGGCCGTCGGCGATAACCCTGTGAATGCGTTCGGTGGCGGGGTATTCAATGCCGACGGCGGCACCCTGACCGTGGCCGGCAGTTCCATCAGGGACAACTCGGTCAGCGCGGCCACCGGCGGCGCGGGACTGGCGCAGGCCATCGGCGGCGGCATCTCCTCGGATGCGACCTTCCAGTCACCGACGTCTGATACCTCAGTCACCGACACCAGCATCCGCGGCAACACCGCGACGGCCGGCACCAGCGGGAACGGTATCGCCACCGCCGAGGGCGGCGGTGTCGGCACGCTGTTCTCGGTGCTCGGCAGCGTGCTGGCCGCCAGCGCCGTCTCGGGGAACACGGCCACCGCCACCGGCAGCGCCGCCGGCGGTGCGGGGGCCGCGGGCGGCGGCATCGGCGAAGCCGATTCCTTCACCGCGGACGCCGTCACCGGCGCGATCATCCACGGCAATACCGCCAGCGCCACGACAACCGGCGTCGGCGGTGCCTCGGCCGTCGGCGGCGGGCTTGACGCGGCGGCCTCCCATGGCGGTCACGCGCTCACCGGGAGCGCCCTGCGCGGCAACGCGGTCAGCGCCACCGCGAGCGGTGGCGGGCAGGCGCAGGCGGAAGGGGCAGCGACCGGGCTCCTGGCCGCCGTCGGCGACGCGCTGGTCAACTCGGTGATCGCTGGCAACACGGCTGCCGCCGACAGCAGTAGCGGTGCCGCCGCCGTCGTGCTGGGCGGCGGGGTACTAGGCGCGGGGTCGCGCACCGGCAATGCCGTCAGCGGCTCGACCATCAGCAGCAACACCGCGACCGCGGTCAACACTGGCAGCGGCGAGGCCGGGGCGAGCGGCGGCGGGATCGGCGCGGCGGCGTCGCCGGTGGCAGGCAGCACGGTCAACAGCAACACGGTGAGCGCCACCGCCAGCGGGACTCAGCCCTTCGGTGAGGTGTCGGCCATTGCTATCGGTGGCGGCATCACTGTAGCCAGGAACGAGGAGCTTGTGTCGAAAGCCAATTCGATCAATGACTCGACGTTCGCCCGCAACTCCGCCACGGCCGCCTACACCGGCACCGGCTCCGGCTATGGCCAGGCCTTTGGCGGGGGGATCGGCGCGAGCGCCGGGGTCACTGACACCACGGTGAACGGCAACAAGTCGACCGCGGCCGGCGCCGGCACGGGCGCCCTGGTCATCAACCTGACGCCGGCTGGCCTCGGCGTCGGCCTGCTGGCTGCCCCGGCGCCCGCGGCGCAGGCGGTGCCT
>OCZU010002601.1_pt1 | contig 11477 bp, 9 predicted proteins | sample 1539001 | NCBI WGS metagenome assembly OCZU01 (sample SAMEA3539306, study PRJEB22396) | soil metagenome | biome: tundra; feature: field; material: soil | place: USA | collected 2010-05 | depth 0.15 m
AGTGACCGCCGAAGGGCACGGCCGGTTTGGCGCGATCGCGGGTTAGCGGGAAGAGCCTTTCACCGGCCCCGCCGGCAAGCAGTACTCCAAGCGTGTCTTTCATGTCCATGGGATCCAGCCCTCGCGGCTTTTCTGGTCTGAATTGTGTGCACCGCTATCCGGTACATTATGTTTTCAAGTGGCATTTGTCCATAGGAGTTACTGAACGAGGGAGCATAACACACTTAGATGAAAGTGGTGGCGGGGAAAATCGAGTGGTTCTGCGCGGGCGTCGGGAGGTGCAAGTTGCGCGGAAATCGCCCATTCCCTCAGGGGCTAAAGCCCAGTGATCTTATTGGCGTTATCGGCACGACTGAAGTCGTGCCCTGTTACAGGGCCCCAGACGATGGAGTTTTTCCGCAGCCTGTAAAGCTCGCGACATTCCTGGTTGGTTTTGATGTACGTGCTGAAGCCCGTACCCTTCACGGCCGATCGGCCGGGCAAATGGATTCTATGAGTCACCGGGCTAGCGCTTCTTGTTGAACTTGTATTGCACGCCGACGGAGATGCCGAAGTTGATATCGGTCTGGGTGATATTGCTGCCATAGTTGATGGCATATCGGGTAAGCAACGCGTCCGGGGTAATGCGGAAGGCCCAGTGCGCGGAGCGGTTCAGGTCGATGTGGCCGCCGATGATGGCTGCCGGAGCGATCTGGTCGTTATAGAAATCCACAATGGCTGGGGAGTTTCCATGCAGGTCTCCCTCGAATTTTCCATACGCCCCGCCGACCAGGACGTGAGCGATGAGCGCACCATGCTTGTTGTGCGGCCCGAGCCACTCGGGTCCCGCGGCAAAGACGTGCTCCTGGATAAACGGCCCACGGATGTTGAGCGTGTTTGGGGCCGCGCCGCTGGTGCCCAGAAAGCTGCGCCCGGAGCCTTCCAAGGCCCAATGCTTGCTGAGCCAGTATGAGGCCGAGAGGTCGATCCCGCCGAGATTGGAGCCTTGGAGGATATTCGGGCCGGCTTTGATGTGCTGGTAGGCCAGGCCCACAGAAAGGTCATAGCGGTTGTCATACCGCACGTTGGCGAGCGGATCGACAACAACGTAGGCGCCGTTGCCAGAGGTTTGAGCGGTGCTGCCCTGGGCTTGGGTGCGGGTTCCGGCGCAGAGAACCAGCGCAGCCACGGCGAAGAGAGAGGCGGAAAGTCTTACATGAAGGCGCATCATGAACCAGCTTACAGGACTGCGCCAAGGGGGGACAATAAGGACCGGAATTGCGCTAGGGTTCGCAGCGCTCCATCTGACGAGTCCAAACCAGGTAGCGCACTGTTTTCAAGGTCTCGATTGTTGTTCGTGTAGCGGCGAGAACCACAGGAACCGGTTGAAGAGGCGGGGCGGCATGCATGCGCCATTGGAGCGGCAGATGGCTGAAGATCAGTCCGGCGCGGGGCAGGTGGCTGGCATTGGAAATAACCTCGGCCGCGCGCCAACGGTGGACCTTCATGATGTGCATGGCATAGCAGCCGTTCTGGATGGTGTCTTGGGAATCCGGCTCCACATAGATTGCTGACTCGGGAATGCCCATCGCATGGGCCGTCTGCGCCATTACGCGCGCCTCGACAAAGCGGTTGTATACCGCCCCGCCGGTAAGGATGAGCCGCGGCGCGACGCCAAGTTCGTACTCATGTACTGCCTCATTTACTCGAGCCAGTTGTTGGGGTGTCGGGTTGCCATCGCTATCCGCCGGGGAGCCCAGAACAATGATGGCGTCAAAGCGGGTGATGGTGGTGTTGGATAGCGGGGCAAGCTCGCGGGCGATGGCTCCCCAAGCCAAAAGCGCCAGAACGACCGCGGCTGCCGAGACGGCCAAACGGACTTGCCAACTGCGGGGCTGGGATCGGGGCCGGGGCCGGGGCGCCTGGCGGCGTGGGACTGGCCGCCGGGGCGGCTTATAAGTCAATTGGAATTTCCTCCAGCCTCCACTCTAGAGCAGAGGCGCCGGAAAATGGAGGCTGGAGATGGGATCAGCCTAAATCGGCGGGTTGGCCCCAGGCGGAGAACGCAATTTCGCTCAATGGTTTACGCACGCGTGGAGAGGTCTCTTGCGCAAGCATCTGCTCGTTTGGGAGAGCTGCGGGCTCGCCTTGGTAGCCGACGGCAATGACGGCGCCGATGATGTAGTTTTCTGGAACTTCAAGGGCTTTGCGTGCGGCAGCTTCGTCGAATCCGGCCATCTGGTGGGAGGAGAGGCCGAGGGCGGCGGCTTGCAGGGTCAAGTAGGATGCGGCGGCTCCCAGGTCATAGAGCGCGACACGGTTGGGGGCGTCGTTGTGGGAAAACGTGGTCTTGGCGGCGCCGAGAATCAACACCGGGGCAGATTTGGCCCAGGCCTGGTTGAATTCGATTAATGCCCCGAAGATCTTTTGGTAGGCCGGGGAGTTGCGCCTGCCGACAAAGAAGCGCCACGGCTGCTCGTTGTAGGAAGAGGCGGCCCAGCGGGCGGCTTCAAAGATGGCTTTCAGGTCGGCGGGGCTCACATCGCGATCGCTGAACGAACGCGGGCTCCAGCGATGGAGGATTGTGGGCAGAACACCATCGAGGGCGGGGGCTTGCTTCAGCTTGTGGACTTCAACGGCGGACAAGGTCATTCGGGGGAGGCTCCTTGGAAATCGTGTTCATCCCGTTGGATTGCGGGGAACGGGGAAAGATTCCCAAAAAGTTGTTGCAACGGATAGTTTGGTTGGGAGCTTAGGGAAGCTCTGAACCAAGTTCGTTTTGAGCAGCCGACATTCCCTCGGGGGCTAAAACAGGCTGCGGAAAAAGGCATGATTTCGGAGAGATTGGTCCAAATGGCACTCCCGCAGGGGCTAAAGCCCATTGATTTTATTGGCTTTATCGGCACGACTGAAGTCGTGCCCTGTTACAGAGCCTGAGAGATGGGGTTTTTCCGCAGCCTGTAAAAGCCCGTAACCCTTCAAAAGGGGTGACTTAATCAGAGTTTCCTTAGATGGACAAGGGGCCGAACCAGACGCCAAATAGGACGGGGAGCCCGAAGGCTCCCCGTCCTGCCCGGCCCCCAGGTGTCTTTAGAAGTTGATCTTCAATCCGTATTCAATCACTCGGGAAACGCCCTGGCCGAAAACACCCGAGCCGTTGCCGGCGCGCAGTGAATTGCGGTTGTACGGGTCGTCGGCACTGAACGAGCCGTCAGTGCCGTTCGCCGAGCCCGACTGCACCGCTGAGTTCAGATTGCCTGTAACCTCTTGATAGTTGGCGAAGTTGAACAAGTTGAAGAACGAGACCGTGGGGTCGAACGAGAACTTCTCTCCCAGTTTCCCGATTTTGATTGGCCGTCCGAGCACGAAGTCAAAGGTCTTCAGGGCGCCGTTGCCGACGTTGTTTGGAACTGGGGGAGCGATGGTCCGGGTTAGCGCACCGAGAGCCGTAAGTTGGGCGGGCGTGAAGAGGTTAGCGCTGATGAGCGCCTGGCCGGCCGGCGTAATTTTGCCAGAAGAGGTGCTGTTGTAGTTGGCAATCACGTTGGCCAGATTGTGAGGTGTAACCCCACGCATGAACGCGCCTGGCTTCTGCCCCGGGAGAATGTCCTGTACCGTGCCGTCCCCCGTTACATCCGATTGGAAGATCTCGCCTGCGGTGTTGCCGCCCGAGTCCAGATACAGGTTCGTGGACAACGGGGTGTAGTAGTGGCCGATGATGCTGGTCTTGAGGCCGCCGGCCCATGTGAAATTACCTCCATAGGAGTACTGCTGCCTGCGATCCAAACCGCCGGGCCCCATATTTTGGGTGGGGTGGTTGTTGTCCCACGAACCGGGAGTGAAGTTCTGGTCTGCGGAAGAGGTCTGGCCGAGTACACCCGAACCACCGGCGCTGCTGAGGAATCGGGAGTACGTGTAGGAAATCTCGAAATTGGAGCCCTTGATGCCGCGCAACGGGATGCGTGTTTCCTGGCGCAGGCTGGCCTGCAAGCCGTTGTATACCGAGCGGCCCTGGGGATAGACGATCGACATTTCACCGAACTTGGGGTTCTTGCCACCGAAGGCCGCCAAGCCTGCGGATGGGAAGCCACCGGTTACGGAAATTCCGGAATCTAACCCATTTCCCGCAAAGTCGGCAATGGTGGCCCCGGCAGCGATTGCAGCGTCGATCGAACTAACCTTAAAGCTCTTCAATGTTGCGGCGATTGCTGCGTTCGCCACATTGGTATCGAGGTATTTTGCGTCACCGACGTGATTTTCGTCGATCGACTGCATGAAGTGCTCACCGATGTTGCGAAGGTAATCCGCGCTAAGAATGCCGCCCTTCCACACTTCGCGCTGCACGCCAATATTGATCTGGATGGAACGCGCAGTACGGTACTTCGGAGCGTACACATAGGTGCCCTCGGTGTCCGCGGACTCGGTCAAGGTGTTGGCGAGATAGACTCCATTGGCCGCGGCCCCGACCGCCTTCGTGTTGGTCTGGTACAGGTTTTGCAATTCAGCCCAATAGGGCGCGGAAACGCTGATTGCATCTGTCCATAGCTCGGTGAGCGGTCTGGTTACGCCATTCACGGTAATGGAGCTCACGGTTGACCCATCGGCCATCGTGGCAAAGGAGTTGGAGGGTGTGAGTGTCTCGCTGCCAAAGAACAGCCCTTTGGACAGGCGGGTTTCACGATCGAAAAGCACGTTATTGAACACGCTGTTTTCAAAGTACAGCCCGAGTCCGCCGCGGATTACAGTCTTGCCGTCGCCTCGCAGGTCATAGGCAAAGCCGCCCTTTGGCCCAAAGTTGGTGTTCGGCTGATGTACCGGCTGCCCAAGGCCTGGAGTAAGGGCATCAAGCAGATTGCCGGTGGTGCATGGAGACGCGGCGCCAAACGTCGTTACCGCGTCCGAGCAGGGTGTTGGCGCCAGATCCGAGTCACTGCGGCCGGTGTCACGAGAATAGCGAATGCCATAGTTCACGCTCAGCCTCCGCAGCACCTTCCATGTATCCCCAACATAGAGTCCCATACGCCAATCGGCCTGGCCACCGGCAGGTAAGCCAAATTGCGACTTCTCGGTGCTGAAGCCTTCGCCATTGCCCATAACGAAGACGGACGTCTCATAGGCGGTCGGGTCGCTGGCCAATCCGCTGCCGCCGGTGCCGATAGGGCCTTTAGAGAACGCTCCCGATCCTGAAACCTCTGGGCCATTGTTAAAGAAGGCGGCTAGTCCACCGCCCAGAATCCGGTTCAAGCTGACTCCATAACCGAGCACATGCGACTTGATCGACACGCCCGCGTCATAGCGGAACTGCTTGTCCGACTGAAACGTCTGCTGAGGCGCATTTACGTTCGGGCCGGCGCGGAAGCCGTGAATGCTGAGATATACGCGGGCGTTCTGGATCGGATCCGGAAGGCCGATCGAATTGTCGCCGATCAGGTTGTGGAATTTCAGGTAGCTGGCGCGCAGGCTATGGGTGAACTTACCGGTGACGAAATCGGCGCCGCCTGCCCAGATCGGGGTGTTGTCTTTGTTGCCGTAGCGCGTATAGCCCTCGTTGAAGTTGCTTGCGCTCAGGTTGTTCTCATATCCGCCGCGGAAGAACATATGAATGCCCTTGGGCGCGTTATAGTCCAGCCTTCCCGCCGAATAGGTGTCGCGGTAAGGCGATCCCCAGCCGCCAGAGAGGGCTTGAAACGGGCTCGGCACCTGGTATGGAACGAAGGCATCCTGCTTGACGCGCTCGGAAGTGCCGAAGAAGAAGAGCTTGTCCCTGATGAAAGGTCCGCCCGCACGAATGCCGAACTGCTCGCGCTGGAAATAAAAGTCTGCGCCGCCAACTTGGAGTGCGTCGCCGGCCCTTTGATCGCGCAAAAGCCCGAACGCTTGTCCGTGATACTGGTTGGTGCCCGAGCGCGTGCTGACGGTTACCGCGCCGGAACTGGTGAGCTCGTTGGAGATGTCAAGAGAAGAACGGCTCATCTGGAATTCTTCGATGGAGCCTGCGCTTACATTCAGCGTCGAGGTGCCTACGGTTTCATCCGAGATGTCCTGGCCATCCAGCAGAATGCGCGCGGTGCGGCCGTTAACGCCGTTGAAAGAGACTGAGGAGTATCCGCCCTTCGTTGGGTCGAAACCCGCACCGTCCTGCAACTGCACGCCCGGCTCCAACTGAGCCAGGTCGAGGAAGTTGCGGCCGCTGATGGGCAAGTTGTCAATCTGCTCCTCGGTCAATACGCCCTGCACGGTGGATTGAACCGTGTTGACTTGAAGGGCCGCGGAATTCACAATCACTTGTTCGGTTGCAGCCCCCAGTTTCAACTTCAGGTTCCCATTGGCCGTGTTGCCAATTTGAACCGTCAGTGTGGTCGTGGTCGTGGCAAATCCCGCGCTCGTAGCCGAAACCTGATACTGACCGGGAACCAGGGACGCCACGCTATAGAAGCCCGACGAGTCCGTGATCAACGTCTTCTTTGCGCCAGTTCCTACCTCGGTGACGGTCACTTGGGATCCGGGCAGAATAGCACCGCTGGGGTCGGTAATCGTTCCCTGAATCGCGCCCGCAGCAGTCGTCGACTGACTGTAGGCTGTCTGCTGTATAAAGTGCGTGGCAGCCATAAGCGCAAGGACGGCTAAGAGGACTACCGTCACACGGTGAAACCGAAAATCTCGCATTGACTTCCTCCAAATCCCCATGGGATTGAAAGCCCAATCAGGGGAATGCTTTTGTGAACCTCTGGCGTGCCGATGCGGTCCGGGGGGATCTGGGGAATACCCGTTCGCGCTCGAAAGACAAGAGTGCTTTAGGCTCCAGAAAAAAGTTTGGGTGCGATCACATCCCCCGTGAGCATGGAGCTTGAGCGCCGGGGAAGGGCGGGGGAAGAGTTCGCTGTTTATCCTTGCATGAGCTATGCCATTCTGCTGTGAATCTAGAAGAAAACTCTTATCCTCTGAAAATACGGTAGTTATGCATATCAATTGCCTGCAAAGTAATTAGTAATCTACGGAAATCTGGATGCATATTCATGTAAATCCATAAAATGGAAATGGCCCGGAATTTTGAAGTGCCTTTTCCCGGCGACCCCGCCCCCTAGGTCTTTGCATTACAGCAATATAGGATATCCTCCCACCTATGCAGATCACCCTGGCTCATATCGGCGCCAAGCCCAATTCCAAAGATGGATTTGATTCCCTTGCGCACCTCTATCTCGATCGCTGCTCGGGCTTCGCCCGCTGCCGGACGGAAGCGTTCAAGACCGAGGAGGCCTTGCTCGACTGGCTCGGCCGACAGCAGGCAAGGACCCCTGCGGTTCCTGTGCTGCTTGATAGCCGTGGCCGGCAGATGATTTCTGAAGCGTTTGCCGCATGGCTCGGAGCGCTGCGCGACCAGGGCGCGCAAAATATTGTTTTCGCAATCGGGCCAGCCGACGGTTGGTCGCCGGCAGCCAGAGCACAGGCCCAGCTTCTGCTTTCGCTGGGGCCTCTTACCATGGCTCATGCCCTTGCGCGATTGGTTGTGGCCGAGCAACTCTACCGGGCATTTACAATTCTCACGGGCCACCCTTATCACGCAGGTCATTGACCGGCTCCCGTCCGGCGCGGAATAGAATATGGATGCGGGCCTTGGGCTGAGGGTCGAATCTTCGCAGTTCTTTTGACTAACCCCTGTGAGTACAGAAAGAGTCTGAATGTCCTGGTTCAAGCGTGAAGAGGGCGAGTATGAATCCGGCACCGGCCCCAACGGCGCCGCCGATGCTGCCGGCAAGACCGTTCGCACCGAGGGATTGTGGATCAAGTGCATCGGGTGCCGTGCGGTCATCTTCAAGGCGGATCTGGAAGCGAACCTGAATGTCTGTCCCAAGTGCCAACACCACTTCAAGATCGGGGCGCGCGACCGGCTCGACATGCTTCTCGATCCCGGATATGAACTGGTTGACGGCGGTCTGCGCTCCACTGATCCGCTCAACTTTACCGACGTCAAGCCCTATAAACAGCGTTTGCGCAAAGCCCAGGAGGCTACGGGCCTAGACGACGCTGTCCTGAACGCCGTTGGCCAACTCGGGCCGCACAACGTGGTAGTTAGCGCCATGGAATACGCCTTTATTGGAGGCTCCATGGGTGCAGTGGTGGGAGAAACCATTGCCCGGGCCGTGGACCGCGCGCGGCTCGGCCGCATACCACTTATCGTCGTGGCCGCTTCCGGTGGCGCACGCATGATGGAGGGCGTGGTCAGCCTGATGCAAATGGCCAAGATCTCGACTGCGCTTGCGCAGTTGGACGATGCCAAAGTGCCTTACATCTGCGTGCTCACCGATCCCACAACCGGGGGCGTCACCGCCAGCTTCGCCATGCTCGGGGACCTGAACATTGCCGAACCCGGCGCCCTGATCGGTTTTGCGGGCCCTCGCGTCATCGAGCAGACAATCCGCCAAAAGCTGCCCGAGGGATTCCAGCGCTCCGAGTTCCTACTGGAAAAGGGCTTTCTCGATGCCATAGTTGCCCGCCGCGACCTGAAGGCTTTTTTGATTCGCGCCCTGGATTTCCTGCGGCCCTGATCGGTATTGCAAGCTCTCAGAGGATTACGTTGCGAGGACATTTCTGAGGCGGCAGACAATAGCCGCCTGCACTGTCTTGTTTTCGGACACTTAATTACCCAAGTCTTGTTACTCGTAATCTGGCGCGTAGCATTAGTCTTCGTTAATATCGGCACGGGTTGAAAAAACTTGAGGCGGTCCGCGAAAATAATTTCTGCCTCATAAGTTCCACCCCCAGGAGCTTGCCATGATCACCAATCGCATCGCAAACGAAGGCTTTGAAATCAGCCCGCGGTTTCGCACCACCATTGAAGAGCGGATTGCCCGGTTGGAGAAGGATGCCGAATTCGACGAGGCCCAGGTGTCCGCGCTTGTGGACGGCGACCACATCCGCAGGCACATGCGCCTGGTGGCCATGCAGCGGGCCGAGGCGCTGCGCATGAGGCTGTTCCTCGACCGAGCGCAGACACGACTGCCGCGGCCGCTTATCGCCCTCTGATGAATTTGCTGGTCGCATCGGCAAAGGGCTGTTGCCTCTGATTGGGAGGTGCGGCCCTTTTGCTTCTATCTCAGAAATCTGGAGCACCGGGCGGGAATTGAACCCGCGTATACAGGTTTTGCAGACCTGCGCGTTAAGCCACTTCGCCACCGGTGCTTGTGATCAGTGAATAGTGAACAGTGCCGCGGTTCGCTGATCTTAAACAAATAAGGACAAAAATCAAAAAACCCACCGTGCCTTGCGGCGGGTGGGTCGTGGTGTTCCGATGACTTCGTTTTCGGAATCTAACCCAGCGAACACGCCCGCGCAGCGCAGCCTTTAAAGCAGCACCTACAGATTGCGGGAGTGAACAAATAGGTCATTGAATCCTTTGCCGGCCGGCTTCATCACCAATCAGGGGCCTTCCGGTTACCCATAGTGTACGAGCGAGCCCGAGGCGCGTCAAGCCAATGCAGAAACTCGATTACTTCATCATGGATGTTTTTACGGACACGGCGCTGGCCGGTAATCCGCTGGCGGTGGTGATGAATACTGCGGGGCTTGCGACGGACCGGATGCAGGCCATCGCGCGCGAGTTCAACCTGTCTGAGACTACATTTGTCGAGCGCAGGGCCGCGGCAGTGGAGCAGGTGGAGGGAGTGCGCGTGCGCATCTTCACCACGCAGGAAGAACTCAACTTCGCCGGCCATCCTACGCTGGGGACAGCCGGCGTGCTGAAGTTGCACGCGCCGGAAACCGTGCGGGGCGACACGGTGACCCTGGAGCTCAACGTCGGTCCTGTGCCGGTGCGATTTGAGGCTGAGGGCCTGTTCGGCGAAATGACGCAGCCTGAGCCGGAATTTGGCGCCGAGCTTGATCGAGCGGAAGTGGCTCGGCTGATAGGCGTGGCCGTAGAGGACCTGGATCCCGCGCTCCCGCCGCAAATCGTCTCCACGGGCACGGCATTTGCCATCGTACTCTTGCGCTCGGCCGAAGCGTTGGCGCAACTCGACGTGAACCAACAGGAAACTATGCAGTGGCTGCGGCCGCGCGGGGCGCGCTGGTTCTATGCTTTGGGGCCCACCAGAGGCGATGCGCCGGCGTGGCGGGCCCGGATGCAATTCCATGGCGGCGAGGACCCAGCCACGGGATCCGCGGCCGGCTGCGCTGTTGCCTACATGGTGCGGCGTGGGGCAGTGGCTTCCGGGCGGCGCATTCATCTGCGTCAAGGGGTCGAAATCGGCCGTCCGAGCGATATTTTCTTTTCTGCGCGGATGGAATCGGCGAGGGTGACAGATGTGCGCGTGGCGGGCAGCACTGTTCTTGTGGCAATGGGACATCTTTTCCTGCCATGATGCACATGCTTTTCAACAGAATTTCATCTTGGTAAGTGACGCCAAGCATTAAATCTAACCAAATGCGAGTTGTTACATTCCTATTTTCAGAAGCGAATTCGCTTGTCTTTCGCTGCTTGCGCGGGGCCTCGATTGGACGTAGGCTTACCTTTCATTGAACAAACTTAACCGGCAACCTTTGCCGGTCTGGCCCCAGGCATTGAGCACAATCCAGTTTTGAGCGAAGATTTGCCTCCTGCGCAGTGAATGCCCGGATGCCGGTTAGCGCGATGACGCTCCCCGTAGGGAGCGCGCACCGCGCGTACGGCAATGCACGTCACGGAGTGAAGCAGGAGAAGCAGCCTCGACTCACATCGTCGGCCCCGGAAAACCATGCGGCAAGCCTGCCACGAGAGCGGGCAAGGGTGAAGTGTTTTCTGACGACGGAGAACAAACTTGAATAAAGGAGATTACCCCAAACCATGCGCCCGAAGAAGATCATTCTCTGCGTAGACGACAACGAACAAGAGCTTTCCGTACTCAAGTTCATGCTGGCAACCAACGGATATCGGGTGGTATCGGCAACGAATGGGCGGGACGCGATCGACATTTTTTCCGACACCCAGGTGGACCTGGTGTTGAGCGACTTTTCCATGCCGCAAATGGATGGCAGCCAACTGGTTGACCGGTTGAAGCAGATCGCGGCTCATGTGCCGATGATTCTGCTGGGCGACCCGCAGAGAATGAGCAGCCAGATGCACTCGGCCGACGCGCTGCTGGCAAAGAAGAACTGCTCGCCGCAGGAGCTGCTGGAACGCATCAAGGTGATGAGCGCTCGCAAGCGAGGCCCTCGCAAGGGCGCACAGCGCATGGCGCCAGTAACTGAATTGGCCGTGGCGTCGTAAGAGCAGGGATTAGGGGCTATGGGCTAGAACCCATCTCATAAATGTCTGATGAGGATGAGAACGCACGCCAGTTGAACGAAGCCGAGGAAATTCTCGATGTGGTATTCCCATCGCGTGACGAGTCGGCGGTAGTTCTGCATCCATGCGAAGACTCTTTCGATCTTCCATCTGCGCCGGTAACGGCGCAGCGGTCTGCCATCCTGGGTCTTCCGTTTTCGGTTGGATCGGTTGGGGGAGATCATCTCAACGCCATAAT
>OCZU010002602.1_pt1 | contig 11474 bp, 5 predicted proteins | sample 1539001 | NCBI WGS metagenome assembly OCZU01 (sample SAMEA3539306, study PRJEB22396) | soil metagenome | biome: tundra; feature: field; material: soil | place: USA | collected 2010-05 | depth 0.15 m
GTTCATGGCTCCCGTCGATGTCCAGGCGCGGGTGGTAAAATCATATAACTCAGTTGCCGTGGCAGGTTCGTCACCAACGCCGCCCACCGCCAGTACGCGCCCGTTGGGAAGTAGCGTTGCCGTGAAATCGGCGCGTTGCACAGTCATGCCTCCAGTGGTGTTCCATGCGCCGCTGGTGGGATTGAAGATTTGCGCATCGGAAGTTGCCGTACCCGCCCACTTGCCGCCTGCAACGAGCACCTCCCCATTCGGGAGTAAGGTAGCAGTGTGTAAAATGCGACCGGCAGTCGCCAACCCGCCTGTGGCAGTCCATGATCCGACCGCGGGATCATACACCTCGACATCGGCCACGAAGCCGGTGAACGTATAGCCGCCGGCAATTACCACTTTGCCGTTGTACAGCAAGGTGACGGTTGGCGAGGTTCGCGGCGTATTGAGCACACCCAGAGGAGACCAGTTTCCCGTAGCGGGGTCGTACAATTCGACGCTCGGAGCGTTTTGAGCAGGATCCCCTCCCACGATAAGCACTTTGCCGTTGGGCAGCAAAGTGGCCGTGTGGGAACTCCGCGCAGTGGCTAATACGCTGGTCAATGCCCACGTTCCAGTGGTAGTATCGTACACTTCGGCACTCGCAAGATAACTTCCCGCGTATCCTCCTGCCACGAGTACTTTTCCATTGGGAAGTAAAGTTGCAGTGTGCTTGCGGCGCGCGATGCTCAGTGCTCCAGTCGCCGTCCAGTTTCCGGTTGCCGGGTCGTACAATTCCGCGCCGGAAAGATAGCCCCCGTTGTAGCCACCTGTTACCAATACTTTCCCATTCGGAAGCAGGGTGGCTGTGTGGTTCCGCCGGGTCGCGTTGAGCGCTCCCGTTGGTGTCCAGGTTCCAGTGGCCGGGTCGTACAGCTCGGCACTCGAAAGATAACCGGCGTCATTATAGCCCCCGACCACCAATACCTTTCCATTCGGCAGCAGCGTCGCAGTATGCAGGTAACGTCCGGTATTCATTGCACCGGTTGTTGTCCACATGCCTCTAATAGGGTCATACAATTCGGCAACCGGAGGATAGTTTCCAGCGCCATAGTTCAGCCCGCCGGCAACCAATACCTTCCCATTAGCAAGCAATGTTGCTGTAGGTGCACTGCGTCCAATATTCAACGGTCCAGTCGCGGTCCACGCTCCTGTCGCCGGATCAAACACTTCCGCGTTTGTAAGAAAGCTGCCGTCCGTTCCCCCGGCAACGAGCAACTTCCCATTCTGCAGCAGAGTTGCGGTGTGGGCGTTTCGTGCTGTGATCATCTGGTTGATTGGAGTGAAAGGTATCGGGGAGACAGTCAAGGTTGCATTTGAACTTATGGTTGCACCTTGGGCATTGGTCACGAGACAGCTAAATTGGCTGCCCGAATCAGACAGTTGAGCATTGGTGATCGTATAACTGGAGGCGGCAGCGCTGGAAATCGGCGTGCCATTCCGTCGCCACGAGTAATCGAGAGGTGGAGGCCCCGCGACAATAACGCCGAATGTTGCCGCACCGCCTATCAGGACGTACTGGTTGGCAGGTTGAGACACAATTCCCGGAGGAGCTATGCCTGTATAATTCGTCAGTGCGGCGTATGCTATCACGATGCCAGATCCCGAATCACGATCAATACCCGCAGGAGAAATGTCCAGGGCCGTGTTAGTTAGAATGGTTCGCACCTGGCTCGTCGGCAACGAAGAATTGTAAGACCAAATCAAAGCCGCAATGGCGGCAGCGTGAGGCGCGGCGGCGGACGTGCCGGAGAAGGAACTGAACCCGGGCACCGCCGTGGCGACGCCATCCGCAGCGGCCACATCGGGCTTCAGACGAATCGCGCCGCCAGTGGAAAGGAAGTTTCCCGGCGTAATCGCCGTGCCATCGGCATGGTAGAACACGCGCCTCGGCCCGTCCGAACTGAACGACTCGACAGGATTGGCTATACCGCCGGTGAAAGGATTGGGAAAGGCCGTGGCCACACTGACGGCAGCAACACTGATTGAATTCGTGGCTATTGAATGACCAATGGCAGCTCCGGTGGTAGCGATGCTCAACCGGCTGCGTCCGGTGCTCAAATGCAAGAAGCGCGGCTCGCCCGAATACTTGACGATGACGATGCGCTCGCCGGCGTTCTGGTTGGCAATGATTTCAAAAGGATCCTGAGTGCCGGTTTGGCGGGTAGTCGAACTGCGCAAAACGGTCGAACCGGTGGAATCGAGCACGAACAAATCATAGTCGTTGGTCGAGGCTCCCAAAGGATCGGACCAGAACAGCATAAGGTAATTCACACTCCCGACGCTGGTCAGGGTGTTGTAGGTGGAAGCCCCAAAACTGTGAACTCTTCCCGCCTCGGGAAAGCTCACCGCACCGCCGTCAGCAAAGTCCCCTTCCCACGTGCCCGATGTTCCGGCATCCAGCTCTCCAGAATTGCCCGCAGAAGAGAAATAGAGCGAGCCGTTCGCGGTTACAGCGTTGACCGCCTGGGCAACAATGCCATCTTGAAATGGCGATTCATCAAGATACCAAACGTCATCAATGATTACGTTGCACCCGTTGCTGTAAAGGTTGAGAATGTTTTGCGCGAAGCTTGCCTCACCATTGAAAGCGGTGGCGAAGTAAAGTGGCGCGTCGGGCGCGAGGTCGTGAACTATTTCCAGCATGGCGGTCCCCTCTCCGCTGCCGGGAACGCCGCTTTGCCCTGACAACACGGTGACAGGACCGAGATCACCCGTGGCTTGCGAATTGGCCAAATAGTCCACGCTGTCGGAAAGCACGCCCACTTTGATACCAGTGCCGGTCGCGCCAAAACCAGTCCGTGCGGCACCAGCCATGTGGGTAACATCGCCTTGCGAATTCACACTTCCCGTGTTCGTGTAAGCTATGACGGCGCGCCGGATGGAAGACACCTCTTGCGACCCGGCCACCGTTTCAAGTTGGTCCAAGGTAACCAGGGCGCGGATCGCACGGAACTGTGGGAAGCTGTTGATCACCTCACCGCCGCCCTTTTTGATGAGGGCTAGCAGGTCAGCACTAACATTGGCTTTGATGTCCACCAACACGCGGCCATCAGCCTGAAATTCAACACCAATATTCAGGCTGGGAACTCCGGCGGCGAAAGCCTGCCCCCGATGTTGTTTCACCGCGTGAATCAGTTCGGAATCCATTTTGGCTTGGACCGGAGTCCAAGAATCTTTTTCGGCAAGCAAAGCACCAATTTGGTTCAGCGCGCTCTGGCTGACGGCAACCGGGACCGCACCAAAAGCCGAAAGGCACCATTGGATCACGAATACTGTCATCGAAAGTCTTGCCGTGCTGGCCAGGAAATGTGCCGGGAATCGAGAGTTCATAGGTTTCATAGATTTTTTCTTATTCTCTTTGGATTCATGCGGGGGTTGTAGATTCCATCAACGCTGATGATTGTTGTGCGGGCCAACCAGTCGAAGTGGAGACGGGGGTTCGTCGAAAACAAAAAAAAGACCACTCGCAGCCAAGAACACCGGTATTGAGGCGCAGAGCCTCCCTGAGTGAAGCTGAAGTGGACCGGTTTACTCTGCTTCGGACTGGCACCAACCTGACTGGCTGTTCGTCGCCCATACCGGTTTGCGTCCGAATGCAATTGGTTCAATTTTGCATCAGCGGACCTTAACCGCGCAAATACAACCATAAGCCCGAGCCGCTGGCTGGCAATTGAATAATCGGTACTTCTCTTGCCGTCCCTTCGGCAAAAAATGGCGGGAACAATCTGACAACAGAGGGCTATGAACCCGCGGGCTATCCGCTCGCCTGCCGGTTGATGAATTGCCTACTAAATCAATGCTCAGGACAACTTGCCCAGCGCTGACTTGAAAAGTCCCGCCAGCCCGGCAGTCGCAATGGGCGGCGCTTCGCGGTTTCGGGCGGCGTGATCGAGGACCTGTTGGATGTGGACGTCCACCTGACTGAGGAACGATGGCGCGACCGCGTAACCGTCGCTTTCGTAGGTTAGCATGGGCATGCCTTGCTGGATGCTGAGCGGCTTGAGGATCGCCTCCGAGACGCGATAGGGCAGACAGTTAAACGGCCCGATGACGATGAGGCCGTCGTAACCCTCGCGGGCGGCCCCCAGTCCTTTTCCCACGGTCGGAATAACTTCGCCGCACAGCGCAGGAGAGACGTGTTCGGAGGCTTGCTCGAACAGCGCGGGGACATCGTTGGGTTCGGCCACCAGCAATCCCGTCCGCTGAAAAAGGCTGCGGTAATGCGCGTCGCATTTGCTTTCCGCCTGGTAGTTTAGCCACTGCTGCAGGTAATCCTTTCCATCCGGCTGCAGAATCCGCGTGCAGGCCTTGGCGAAGGCAAGCCCGCCCGGCTTCATTCCCCAACTCTGGGCGGCTCCGGCCACGCCGTGATACGTGGCGTGCAGGACGAGGTCGCTCACGTCCACAGGTTTGAGGATGATGCCGCGTTTGGAATAAAGCTCAGCGATGCCTTCCATGAAAAACGGACTGAAGCGCGTGAAGAAGTCACCCGTGACCGCGACGCGTGGGCAGTTCAACGGATCTCGCGAACGCGGCAGCGCCGCCAACCGGTCAATGAACCCGGGCAGTCCATCCTGGAACGCATCGAGCGAAGTCGTGGTGGCCGCGAACCGCTGCCAGGAGTGTAGGAGTTGATCCACGCTCCCATTGGCGTTCACGACCCGGAGAACGTGCTCGATCTCCACGAGAATGTCCGCGACGGGTATGGCCGCCGACAACTCCCTCGTCAGCTCGGGCAAGTCGAATCCGCCATAGTTATTTTCCTTCCGCAGATCGAACATGAAAACGTCCGGCAACTGGTGTTCGGCGATGAAGCGTTCGAAGTAGCCCATGTAAGAATCCACCACGCAGGGAGCGCCCCCGCGCACCATGAAAAAGCCCACGATCTCGCCAGGCCGGCGGTTTTCGAGCGCCTGCAGCAGTTGTCCCATGCAGATCGGCAGCGGCAAACACTCGCGTCCCGAGGTGTGTTGCAGACCGCGTTCGAGCTGGCTTCGATCCAGTGGCAAGACGTCGCCCGGGTGCAAGCCCAACCAGCGTGCCACCATGGCCAGCGCTTGCGTGTGCGTCTGGGAGAAGTTCGGGAACACGATTCTCACGCGGGGATCGGTGAGGGCCACCACCTCGCCGTTCGACCGGATGACACGACCGCCGGTGGCAAGCCGGCAGGGAACAAACGACCGGGTGCGGTTGATTTCTCCAGCCTGGTAATTCCGGACGATGTCGAGAAATGCTTCGAGCCGGGTCTGAACGCCGGCGTCGGCAGTGTGGGCGTCAATTTCTAGAATCAAGTGCGGCTTGGATCCCAACTCGGAGGCGAGCAGCGCGAGGGTAAATGCGTCAATGGTGCAACTGAAATTGCTCACGCACAGCAGGAACAAGTTGGAATGCTGCCGGACGAGGGCGGCGGCGTTCAGGACATTGTTCGCGAAGTGCCACGCGGTCGGTCCAGCTCCCACCGGCGCGAGACAGTCAGCCGGGAAAACCGTGACACCCATGCTGGAGAGTTTCTTGCCCACCGATTGAGAAGCCTCCGGCGTAAACGCATTGTAACTGTGGCCCGCGAGCAGGATGGCCGGTTTTCCGCCCGCCACGGCTCGGCCCAATGCCTCTTGCCCCAATCGTCGCATTGCGACTTCGGCTTCGGTCTGGGCCCGCACCGCTGTGGTCCACGCTTGGTCGGCGAACGAACGTGCCGTTCCCAAATCCCGGACGGCCATCTCGACAAGCGCTGAACTAGCCGCGTAACCCTTGCTGAAATCCAGCAGCGGAGAAAGGATGCGGATTTCGGGAAACGCTTTGGCCAGGAAATAAGGTCCGGCCTGCGTGATCGGACAGAGGTAGGAATCCCGACAATCGTTGGACTGGGACATGCGCACGACGTGCGGGAGGAAAACCAGGCGGAACCCGCGCTGGGCGAGGTCCAACACAGCGCCGTGCGCGATCTGCGCCGGAAAGCAGAAGCCGGAATTCGACTTCAAATCGCCGCGCGAGTCCACATCCGACAAGACAACCTCCATGCCCAGCGCGGAGAAGAACGTCGAGTAGAGCGGGTGCAGCGAGTGCGTCGTCAGCGCCCTCGGAATGCCGATGCGCACACCGTGGCCCGCGAGGCCGTTCTTCAGCACGCCAAAGAGCAGCTCGGCCCGCTGCTCCACCAAATCGGGCGCAGCTGCGGTGCGCGCCTTTCGTTTCCACACATTCTCGTACAAGCTGCAACGGCCGCCGAAGGGGAATCGCCGCCCGTCCACCTCGAAACGGTCAATGCTGCAATACATCTTGCACGCGCGGCAGGTGAACCGGCTGACGAGCTTCATCTCCGGTGCGGCCAGATTCAAAAGTTCCCTCGCTGTGACAGCAGTGCAGATTTCCGCGGTGGCAGCCGGCTCGACGTTCTTCACCGCTGAGGGTGCAGAGACGTGCGCGGCGGATCGTTCGAGCGCCAACAACGCCACATCGAGCGCTCCGAGCAACTCAGGATTGGGTGGAATCACGACCGGCCGGCCCACACTGTGGGCGAAGGCGTAGCCCAGCGCGCGATTCAGCGCGACACCACCCTGCAAGAACACCTTTCTGCCCACGGGACGTTGTCCTTTGACCTTGGTGAGGTAATTGGCGGCGATGGCATAGACCAACCCGGCGACGATGTTTTCACGCGAGCGGCCTTCCTGCTGCGCGAGCCGGATGTCGGAGTTGATGAATGCCGCGCAGGTCGCCTTGAATTGCACGGGCGCAGGCCCAGCCAACGCTATGTCGGCGATGTCCGCCACCGCAATTCCGAGATCCCCTTGGGCGCTCTCCTCGAGAAAAGAACCGGTGCCGGCGGAACAGGCGTTGTTCATCGCGTAGTCAATCGGAACGCCGTTGCGCAGGTAGATGTATTTTGAATCCTGGCCGCCAATCTCAAAGATTGTGTCCACCTCGGGGTCGAAATGGTTTGCCCCGGCAGCATGGGCGGAGATTTCATTGAAGACGTATGCGGTGCCCAAGTAGGCGCCGGCCAGCTCGCGCGCCGAGCCGGTGGTTCCGACGAGGTGCACACGCCGGTTGCCCACTTGATTCACCAGCGCCTGGAGGCACTCGCGCGTTGCCGCCACAGGATCGCTCCGAGTGCGGGCGTAATGTGAGGCCACCACGCCGCGCGTCAGCGGATCAAGCAACACCACCTTCGTGGTCGTTGATCCCGCATCCACGCCCAGGACCAGCGGGCCGTCAGGAGTTGCCTGCCTTGGGGGTGCGGCGATGATTTGCACGCGCCCCGCATAGAGATTGAGCGGCGGGAGCTGACCAAGGCTGGGCTGCACCGAGATCTTCGGCGACTTGTGAAGCGGCTCGTCCCGCGTGAGCAGCGCGCTGCCCCAGGCCTCAAACCAAGGACTCTCCGGCAGCACCACGAACTCGGTGCCGGGCAGCTTCCCGCGCAAGGCTGCCAACATCGCCGCGTTGCGGGTCACGCCGCCGATCAAAAGCACCCGTTTGAGTTCACGCTGCCCTTTCTCCAGCAGCGCAATAACCTTCCCGGCCATGCTGTCGTGGAGCGTGTGTAGAATATCCTCGGGCGTGGCCTCGTTACGGTTGAGCTTGTGCGTGATGTCCGATTTGCAATGCACCGAGCAACGCGATGCCAGCGGGACTACTTCGCCGGCGAATGATCGCCGTATCGCTTCCTCAATGTTGAGCCCCATCCGGCCGATCTGTTGCACGAAGAACTCGCCACTGCCGGCGGCACATTTGTTGTGCGACAAAACGTTGCTGATCCTTCCATCCTTGAGGAGATAGACCAGGGACGACTCGCCGCCCAAAGAAACCGCGGCGTCAAAAACCTCTTTCAATTCTATCAACGCCCGCTGGATCGCGGCCACTTCCGAGAGGTGCCCGAGATGGCCAGACACCCCGAAGAACTCGGCGTCGGCCAAGTCGGCCCCGGCGAGAATTTCTTGGAGCACTTCCAGCGGCCGGCCAAGATGAGGGTTAACCCGTACAATCCTAGTATCTCATCGCAAAGCCACCACTTTCACCGTCAGGGCACCGATATTCACTCCCACACAAGCCAGCGCGTTTTCTTTTGGCAGAGCTCCATCCGGATCAGACGAATGGGGTTTATTTCTGATAGAGCAACCTAAGCTTGTAAAGTATCCCTGTCCAAGACTTTATCGAAGGCAGATTCGCGATTGGCTGTTCTCAAGGCAGCAGCTCCAAAGGGCGAAATCAAGCGGACTCCTTCCCGTCATATTTGCCGGTGTTTTCTTCGCCACAGTCTGGTTCAACTGAATTGGACGCGCCGCGGCCCGCGGCGGAAAGAATCTGAGATCGGGCCAGCAAGGTTCAGCTCTAATAATTCATTGGCCGGCCAGATGCCCGGAATTGGCGTTTGGCACTTTGGGCATTTTCCTTCGCTGGTAATGCGATAATTGCTCACGCGGTAACCGATCCGGGTGATGAGTGTTTCGCGGCATTGCGGACAAAATGTGTTTTCCCACGGGCCGACATGGCCGGGCAAATTACCAGCATAAACAAAATGCAGCCCTTCCTCCGCGCCGATCTCCGCCGCACGAATGAGTTGCTGTGCCGACGTCGCGGGGGATCCAGTCATCTTGTAGTCAGGATGGAACGCGGTGACGTGCCAGGGAATGTCGCGGCCGACTGACGCGATGAATTTGGCGATGTCCCGCAACTCCGCTTCGCTGTCGTTGAAGCCGGGCACAACCAGCGTCACCACTTCGAGCCACAGCCCTCGGTCATGCGCAATGCGAATGCCTTCGATCACGTGGCCCAGCACTCCACCCAGTGTGCGATAGCGAGCGTCGTCGAACCCTTTCAAATCGATTTTGCATGCGACGATGCAGGGACGCAAAAAGTCCAGCGCCTCAGGCGTGGCATTGCCGTTCGACACGATAGCGCATGCAAAGCCGGCCTGGTTTGCCTGCTGGAACACTGCGACGGCCCACTCGGCGGTGATCAGCGGCCCGTTGTAGCTAGACACGAGGAGCCGCACGCCGTTGCACTGCGCCGCCTTGATTATTCGTTCGGGAGACAGTTGGACGATCGCCAAACCGGCAGTGTTGTCCTGCAACGCCTGACTGGTGACCCAGTTCTGACAATATGGACAATGAAAGTTGCAGCCCAGCATCCCAAACGTCAGCGCATCGCTGCCGGGATAAACGTGGAAAAACGGTTTCTTCTCCACAGGATCACTGGCTAGACCGCCGACCACGTAGCCGAACGGAACGCGCAACTGTTCACCTTTGTTGAATCTAACCTTGCAGATCCCGCGTCGTCCTGCGGCGAGCAGACAGCGATGTCCACATGCGACACAACGCACGCGCCCGTCTTCCCCACGCCAGAGCGTTCCGACGGTGGTGTGCCGGTCCAATAGATCAGCCAGTTGTAGGTTGGCCGCGGCAGATCGTAGCTGGCATGCGTTCATGGCGTGTTAGAGTTAAAAAAACTCTTCTCATTTTGACCTTGCGTTTCGCCTGGTCCGGCGAGGGCTTGAGGCTCGCGCTCGGGCCGGTTTGTGCCTTTGAATGCGTCCACTCGGCGGCGCGTGCTCCAGCCGCAGTGCCTCTCCCAAAGGTACAGGATCCTGCTCAACTCCGAGGATTCGCTTGTATCACCGAATCATCTGGAGTTGAGAGGTCGATGGCTGGTGCTCATTTCCGCCTCAATCTCCGCTCCGGTCGCGCAGGCCCGTGAATTGCCGTCACTGCCAGCAATGAATTCATGCTCGTTTTCTTGCACGACCAACACCGGGCAACCTCCAAGGAATCAGGCGGCGCGCAACGCGCGCGCGGGTTTTGATTCAATGGTGGAGTCCGGACGACGCGAGAGCAGCGTCTCCGCGATCATCCTCGCCGCCGGTTTGTGACCGATCAGGTCGGTGTTGATCACCAGATGATAGAGCAAAGGATCGTCGATCTCTCTGTCGAAGTATTTTTTCAAATACCGACGGCGGCCACGATCTTCAAGGCAGATGAACTCCCGCGCGGCTTCCTTCTCGATTCGCTGCTCTCTTTGAACATATTCGATGCGTTTCGCCAGCGAACCGACCAGCCTGACGTGGAAGACGTAGTCCAACCTGCTTGTGACCACGTTGGCGCCGCGTCCAATGAGAATCACGTTTCCCAGTTCCGCCAGGCGCAGAATTGTCTCCGCCATTTTATCGACCAGCGTCTCCGAGCGCGGATGAAGGCCGCACATTTCCTCCAGCGCATCCTCTATTTCCGAAACTCGATCCTCCGGCATGAATCTCGCCAAGCGGGAAGGTAAGTAGTGGTCTTCCAAAACCTTTTCCACTAGATTACGATCGAACACCGCCCATGGATCAGACCCGAGCGTTCCATTAATGTTCAAGTCCTGCGCTAATGCCTCCGCCACGGTGTGTCCTCCGGCGCCGGTCTGCCGCGAGATCGTCACCGCGCGCCATTGCCTGATCGTCGAGGGGGGAAACCCAACCGCACTGGCCGGGTGCAACTGACAATTGATAAAGGTCAAACACTGATCCAATTCACGTTCGGTTTTCATAGGATAGCGGAGCCGCTCAGGTTCCTGAATCAATCTATGTTCTGTCAACCAACTTTCAATTGCATAGGCGCCGATTTGATTTCAACTAATCCCGACTATTACGGCGGAGCGGCACCGTTTTGCATGCATTCATCACGTTGAAACGTAAGCACTCAACACCGAAGAGCCCGTTCCGATTTTTTGGGCACACGCTTCACGATTGTCCAAAAACATTTCCGCGCACGCGGGGCGACACACGGCCACCCGGCAGTCGCCCAATGGAATGCGCGCGAACCAATTCCTGTCGGGAATTTCCCGTTCGCACATGATGCAATAAAGCGGTGTTCCGTCGGTTTTCGATGCGTCGTAGTTCTTCATGATTTTCCGGGACGGCAATGCCGAGTCGCTTTTTCCCGCCTGACCTTACTGGCAATGGAAGAACCGCTCTCCACTTATGTTGCATTTGATTACACCGATTTTGTATTCGCAGCGCGCGTGAGGTGACCAGCAACGGAGTCCGATGCCGCAAAAAATGAAAGAGAATTGCCAAGAAAAGTGGGGAGGCAATGCTCGGGGCTCATTAGATTCGCCTACCAGAATGACTGGGAGTTCTGGCCGAACGATGCCTCGGGTTTCCGAGGCATCGTTCAAGAAGGACTTTTCCGAATGTTTATGAATTGAGCTCTGCTCCGTTGAAACCAAAGCGAAACATTGATGGCATCACAAACCACGAAATACATTTATCGGTTTGGGAACAGAAGAGCGGACGGCAACAGTGGCATGAAACCGTTGCTCGGGGGCACCGATGCACAACTGCCATGGAAGCTGCTCGGTGTGCATTCCGCGCGCGTGGACATGGGCGGACGGGATTTGCAACTCGACGACACCTAGGGCTGAATTGCGCATGGTACGCCGACATTCTAATGACCCTGACGACGTGA
>OCZU010002604.1_pt1 | contig 11464 bp, 11 predicted proteins | sample 1539001 | NCBI WGS metagenome assembly OCZU01 (sample SAMEA3539306, study PRJEB22396) | soil metagenome | biome: tundra; feature: field; material: soil | place: USA | collected 2010-05 | depth 0.15 m
CCCGCCAATCTCCCAGCCACACCATTCCCGCAAACAACCCCAACGCGGCAAAGATCAGGCACGGGTGGGGCCCCGAATCGCCGATCGGAATGGGCAGCGGCGGCAGCAGCAACGCAGCCGCGAAGAAAGCCGCCAGCCAGCGGCCGGGCTTGTGCACGGTCCACCAGGCGAGCGGCACCAGCGCGGCGGGGGCAGCCAGCACCGCCTTGACCGCGAGGCTGGGCGCCACCGCAATGGCTGCCGCCCACGCCCCGAACAGGAGAGGCGCAAGCATTCCGTTGGGAGCGGTCTGGCCGAAACCACACCGGCTGGCAAGCCGGCGCCACAATAGGGCCGTGCTATTCATCGCGCGCTTTCGACACCGCGTGAAACACGCTTCGCCGCCCGCTGGCGCGCTGTTCCTGGTACCCCATCTGGAGCGTCAGGTACAGAATCGGGAGAACCAGCCCGAGCAGCAGCGCGGCTGCGACATTGAGCGGAAGGTTGGGCGAGGAAGGCCTCTCCGGCACGATTCCGGGATCGATGATGCGCAGCCGCTCGCCACGGTAGCCGGCATCGCCCTGCGCTTCCCGGAGGCGGGTTTGGATGGCCGTTAAGGCTGCCTGGCCGGCCTTGCGGTCCGCCTCCAGTTTGTCCCGGTGGGCCATCCGCGTGGCGAGCAGTTTTTCCCGCTCGACGTTCTGCCGGTCCAGCGCCTGGAGTTGCTTCCGCATTTCGTCCAGGCGTGCCCGGGCGTTGCCCGTTTCCTTGCGGATCTCAGCCAACTCCGAGCCGGCCGCTTGTTTTTCGCGCTCCGCCGCGTCGGCAATTTCCTGTTCCACGCTGAGGACCTGCTGATCGAGACTGGACCGCAGTTCCGCCGCGCTCTTCATGTCCGACTGCAACTGGTTCATCGGTTCGTTCGAAAGCGATTGCGCCCAGGCGTTCTCGATCTCGTTCAGCCGCTGGCGGTTTTGGCGTTCCTGCTGTTCGATTCCCCGCAGCAGGTCCTGGTCACCCTCCGCGGCCATCGAGCGTGTGAGCTTCACGGTGGATTCCGCCAAAAACTGGGCGAGAGCCTGCGCCTGGTGCGCGTCCGGCAGCGTCCCCGAGATTTCCAGGATTCGCGTGTTGCGCACCAATCCAACCTTGAGCACGCGATTCTTCAACGATTCCAAGGGCCTCGCACCCAGCTTGGAACGCAGGCCGAACTGGTCGATAGCCTGCTGGAAGAGGCTGTCACCGGAGGCGAACTGCTCGTAGGTCTTGAGCGATTCCAGGTACACCGGGCTCACCGCCATGGCGGAACGGAGGTCCGCGCCGGCGGGCGGGTCGATCACAATGCGCGCCGTTGCGGTATACTGGCGTGGCTGGATGAGGCTCACCGCCAAGGCAATGGTTACCGCGATGCCGCAGCTTGCGCCAATCCATCGCCAGCGCGACCGCATGTAACCGATGTAACGAAATGCATCGAATGATTCCGGCACGCGGTTTCCTGAGCTAGTGTAACCGATATGGCCCTGTTCCAGGCCGTGGTGATCGGCCTGCTCGCGTTAATTATCACTCCCGTTTTTTTGTTTTACTTCGATGTCACGCCCAAAGTAGCGGTGCTGCTGGGCGGGAGCGCGATTGCGCTGCTGGGCTGCGGGGTAGGCGGAACGGCCGTTCACCGCGGTGGCGGGCGTGCCTATCGTTGGTTTTCATTACTGCTCGTCCTCAACGTTGTGTCCCTCTCGATCTCCACGGCCCTCTCGGCGAAGCCCGCCCTTTCGGCGTTCGGCACCAACTGGCGCCGGTTCGGATCCGTCATCCAGGCGGCCGTCCTGCTATTCGCCTGGCTGATCGCGAGCCACACCGCCGGCCGCCCCGACCGCGTGCGCGCGATCCTCCGGGCGATCGCCGCGGCGGGCGGCATTTCCGCGGTGTATGGTATCGCGCAATACTTCGGATGGGACCCCATCCTGCCGGCCGCGGGCTACCACATCGGCGAGGGGATCTGGGCCATCGTGCGGCCTCCCGGCACGCTGGGCTACGTGAGTTACTTTGCCACGTGGCTACTGTTCGTGAGCCTCCTCAGCCTGGCTCTGGCTGCCATGGAAAGTAATTCCTGGTGGCGGCGTGTGGCGTACGGCGCGGCTGCGATTTCGGCGGTTGCCATGCTTCTGACGGGGACGCGCGCTGCCATGCTCGGGCTGGTGGCGGGTTTGGCTGTGGGGCTGTATTCCAGAAGAAGAGCAACAAAGCTAGATACCCCGGTGGGGCGGACCCCCCGGTCCGCGGCCGACTCCCTGGCCGGCCATCGGCCGGAGGCCGATGCACGCTATCTAGAGGCGGCTGACAAGGTCGAAGAATCGGTGGGCGGCCAGGAAGAGCGCGGCCAGGGGGTCGCGCGCGGACCGGCGGGTCCGCCCCACCAGGCACAGCACCCTTCCCGCCGTGCTCTGGCTGCGGCAGCCTTGCTTTTGGTGGCTGGAGTGGGCTTCTATTTTTCGCCGCCAGGATGGAAGCTTCGGAGCCGCGCCCGCTGGTTTGCCGAGGACCCGTGGGGCGGCAACCGCCCGGCCCTCTGGCGCGACAGCCTGCAAATGGCCATGCCGCGGCTGCCCCAGGGGTACGGCCCCGAAGTCTTCACGGCGGCCTTTCCGCGTTTCGAATCCAAGGCTCTGGCTGAGGCTTACCCCGACTTCTTACACGAATCCCCGCACAATATCTTTCTCGACGCACTGATCGCGCAAGGCCTCCCCGGGCTTCTGATCCTGGGCGGGTTGTGCCTTGTGGGGCTGCGAAGTGCGGGGATTGCGCGCACGGGCAAAGAGCGGGACCAGGGGGTCCCGCGCGGACCAGGGGGTCCGCCCCACCAGTGGATTCGAGCGGCGCTGGTGGCGGGTATCGTGAGCCAGCAGTTTACGGTCTTCACCGTACCCACGGCGTTGATTTTTTATGCCACCATCGCCCTCGCGGTGGCCCTCGCCTCAAACCCCGCGGAACCGCGCCGCGATTGGCGGTTCACATTCGCCGCGGCTCCGGTGGCACTCGCCTTACTCTACCTGGCCGCGCGCTTTACCATCTCCGACCATGCGCTGGCGCTCGCCCGGCGCAGCGTGGAGTCGGGCGACTTGCCAGCCGCCATCGCGCGCTACGAGCAATACCGGCGTTGGAATCCGCCGGGAACCACCGCCGATCTCTGGTATTCGCGCGCGCTGCTCGGGCTGGCCCAAAGAACCCCGGATTTCCGGCTACGATTCCAGACGATCGCGCAGTCCGGCGCCGCTGCCGTGCGGGCCACCGAAGCCGCCGAAGATCCCTTTAACGCCTGGTACAACATGGCCACTCTTTATGCCAGCCAGAACGATTCGCAGGGGACCGAACGCAGCCTGCGTGCCGCGCTCGGCGCTAATCCCAATTGGTTCAAACCGCATTGGACGCTGGCCCAACTGCTGCGCCTGGAACACCGCCTGGACGATGCGGAAAGGGAAGCCGCCGTAGCCGTGGAGCTGGATGCGGGCAAGAATCCCGAAGTTGCACAGACCCTGTCTGAGATCCGCGTGCAACGCGCCCGCTCCGCGCCATCTGAACATAAGTAAATTCTCCGCCCAACCGTTTCATTTGTTCGGACCGCACCATACAATGAGAATGTACTCGAAAACCCCATGAAACCTTACGTACCTGCTTTCCTGCTGCTCGCTGCCATGGCCGCCTCGGCCCAGACTGCTCCACCCGTGGTGAGCGCCGGGGGCGTCGCCAGTACCGCGGGTCCTTCGACCGGGCAGGCGGTTGCGCCAGGTTCCCTGGTCTCCATCTTCGGGACGAATCTGGCCTCGACGATGGCGGCGTCCGGCACAGTCCCGCTCTCCACCACTCTGAGCGGGGTCAGCGTGACGATCAACAATGTCGCCGCCCCCATGCAGTTCGTCAGCGGCGGCCAGATCAACATCCAGGTGCCGTGGGGCGTAGCTCCATCCGACAGCAAGAGCGGCCCCGCGCAGGTTGTGGTTACGCGCGACGATGGAGTGGTCTCGGCTCCCGCCGGTGTGACGGTAGCCGCCAGCGCGCCAGCAATTTACAACATCGGAGGGCAGGCCATCGCCATCAATCCCGATGGCAGCCTGGCCGCGCCGGCCGCCGCCATCCCCGGGATTTCGACCCGCCCTGCCAAGATCGGCGATCCCGCCGGCCTGGTGATTCTGGCCACCGGTCTAGGGGCCGTGGATCAGCCTATAGCCGATGGCGCGAACTCGCTCGACCAGACACGCAATACGCTCACGCAGCCCACCGTGCTCATCGGCGGTGTTGCGGCGCAGGTGACGTATAGCGGCCTCTCGCCGCAGTTCGTGGGCATCAATCAGATCAACGTCACGATCCCCGCGGGCACACCCACGGGCAACGCCGTCTCCCTGCAAATACAGGTGAACGGGACGATCAACTCCAACCCCGTATCCATCGCTGTGAGCCAGTAGGCACACGCACGAGTGTTCTCCCCCACACCTTTGCAGAGGTTAATTTGTGGGGGGGCACTTGGTGGAGTGGCCGGGCGACCGGTAGAATCGAACAATGAAGGGATTTTTCCATTCGTTTTCGCTAGTCGCAATTTTAGTGCTCGGCGGCACTTTAGCCGCCTATTCTCAGACGCCGGTGGTCCCGGCGGGCAGCGTAATCAACGGCGCAAGCTTCGATACGACCGGCCAGCCGCTAGCCGCAGGCTCGCTGATCTCGATCTTTGGAACGGATTTGGCAGGGTCACTGGATCAATCCCGTTCAATTCCGCTGTCCACTTCGCTGAGTGATGGAGTGAGTGTAAAGATCAACGGTCTTACTGCGCCTCTGCTCTTCGTCAGTTCCGGACAGATCAATGCTCAGTTGCCGTGGGGAGTCTTGCCGATATCGCCGCCGGGAACGAGCGGCACGGCCCAGGTAGTGATCACGCGCAGCGGAGTAGCGTCGGCTCCTGTGAGTGTCCCGGTGACGGTAGCATCTCCCGGAATCTTTACGACTCAATTCGGCGTCGGCCAAGCGATCGCGTATGGGGCCAGTAGCTACATCTACGCGGCCGCGCCCGGCACTATTCCCGGCTTGACCACGAGCCCGGCAAAGATTGGCGATTCCATATCAATTCTAGCGACTGGACTAGGACCAGTCGATACTACTGTAAAAGACGGAGATGTGCCGCCCGTGCTGATCTCGAACACGCTCACTACGCCAACGGTCCTGGTCGGTAGTGTTCCGGCGCAAGTGACCTTTTCTGGCTTGGTAGGTCGGGACGCGACCGGCACAGCGCAGGGGTTTGTGGCCGTCTACCAAGTCAACATCATCATCCCGCCGGGCACGCCAACCGGCAATGCCGTTCCACTGCAAATTCGGATGAACGGAATCACCAGTACCAATAAGGCGACCATCGCGGTCAGTAACTAGCAAAGCTATCAGAGATCTCACCCCAAGCGTGGCAGGCGGCGCCGTCTGCCCCACCATATTGAGGTCAGTTCTCCCACTCGAACAGTTTCGCCGCGGCCTGGCTCGCCTTGGTCAAGGTGAAGCGCAACCCGTCGAACAGGTACTCGATCCGGTAGCTCTTCATGACCTTCGGCTGCGGTCTCCGGACACCGGGCTTGTCGTCCTGGGCATCCTGGCAGAGTTGCTGCCGCCGCTCGGAATCCGCCAACGTTCCGAACGATACCGTAAAGGCGACATCTTCGATGCCGTCGCCATTCAGGTCGCGAAACTCGATCTTGTCGATCTGCGCTTTTTGCGGGCGGGGTTGCTCGGAGCACATGCGCGTGGTGTCGGTGGCGGTCAGGAGATGCCGGAAGCCGATCGACTCTCCTTTGGCGAAGACCGCGGTCACGTTGTGCATCAGGTTGAACTGATCCATGAGATAGTCTTCGCAGACCAGCAACTGCCGACCGCTGCGAAACCGCATCCCATGGCAATTGTCGAGTACCAGGCCCAGCACCTCCTCCAGGCTTTTCCACGTTCCCGCTCGCCGGGTGACCAGAAAGCCCCAGCCGATACTCGCATGCTTCTCCTCGCAGCCGGAGACGGTCACGAAAGCGTCCTCGCTGTCGGCCCCAACGAAGTGGCCGAAGGTCACACGACCCAGCGAAAAACCGATACCCGGCAGCGAGGAGCCTCCCGGGCAGGAGTCGCAATGGTCGTCGTCGGCTTTCCCATCGCAGATGGCGGCGGTAATGGCGGCGGCCTCCTTGGCAGAGGGCCTTTCGGAGGCGATCGCCGGGATCAGGTACGGAAACTCTTCGGAGTCCTGTGCCCGTAAAGGCGAGGCGAGGGACCACGCCATCAGCACGATACAGCCCGTCAAGACTCGCCATTCTGGAAAGGCACCCATCTCTCCCTCCTGGAATATTATGACGGAAGAACGGGCTGGCATATTAGTCGGCGGCGGAGCGCGGCTGCCGGCGCTACCAGATCCGCACCGTCGGGAGTTTTCACGGGTGCCTGCGCCAAGGGTTGTTACCAGGAGTTCGCGCCGCTCCATACTTCGGGAATCGTTCGCAGCAGAATCCGCAGATACATCCGCACCGACCGACCGCGGACGTAGCGCAAATCCAGCCGCCGGCGCTCCGCGTAACTCAGGCGGTTCCTCCCGGAGATCTGCCACAGGCCCGCGAGTCCGGGTTTCACTTGCAACACTTCGTCCGCATAGGTGCCATAGTGGCGCTGGATCTCCGCGTCGGTCACGGGCCGCGGCCCCACCAGTGACATTTCACCTCGCATGACATGCCAAAGCTGCGGCATTTCGTCGATCGAGTGTTTCCTGCACAAGCGTGCGAACCAATTGGACACGCGCGCATCGCCGGGCTGTTTGAGTTCGGGCCCGTCCCCATCGTCGATGTATTCAATCCAGCCCGAAATGCACCCCGTGGGCTGCCCCGTCCCGCCCGTTCCGGGGTTCCACATGGTCCGCAGCTTCAGCATCCACAAGGTCGCGCCGCGCCATCCCACCCGCCTGTGAGCGATCAGCGGCACGCGCCCAGAAAGCACCGAGAGCGTCACCGCGCTCGCCACCAGGACGGGGCTCAGCGCGGCGAACAACACCACGGAAGCGAGCCGTTCACACACCGCGACTGTTTGCCAGGTCAGCTCCTGAATGGGCGCAACCTGGCGGGGAACCGGAATCGAAGCCAAATGATGGGTACCTACTCCTCGATCTTATCGAGACCCATATGAAGTTGCTGTAAACGATTTGTGAATTCCGAGCAGAGCGAGGCTTCATTGTGCGTTCATCTACACTCCTGCACAATAGGGATGAGGGACTTCCCGTACGTGCGCATCCTGTTGGTGGAAGACGAATCGCGGGTCGCCGGCTTTATCGCCAAGGGCCTGCGCGAGCAAACGTACGCCGTGGATATCGCGCGCGACGGCGAACAGGCCCTCTACTACGCCGCCGTGAACGAGTACGATCTCGTCATCCTGGACGTCATGCTTCCGGTCAAAGACGGCCACAGCGTGTGCCGCGAACTCCGCGCTTCGGGGTTCCGAACGCCCATCCTCATGCTCACCGCGCGCGATGCCGTGGATGACCGCGTCGCCGGCCTGGATTCCGGCGCCGACGACTACCTCACCAAGCCCTTCGACTTTAAGGAACTGCTGGCCCGCCTGCGAGCGCTGCTGCGCCGCTCCGCCAGCCTGCGCCCGCCGGTGGCGCGCATGGCCGATCTTACTTTGGACACCGCCAGCCATGCCGTCACCCGCGCCGGGAAGCCCCTGAGCCTGACCGCCAAGGAATATGCTCTGCTGGAATTCCTGGTGCTGAACGAGGGCCGCGTGGTGGGCCGGGAACAGATCGCGCAACACGTCTGGGACGAGAGCTTCGACCCCTTTTCGAACGTCATCGACGTTTATGTGAAGCGCCTGCGCGACAAGCTGGACACGGGCTACGGTACGCGCCTGATCCACACCCGCCGCGGCGAAGGCTACATCATGACCCCGCAACCCGGAGCCGGCGATGAGTAGCCCGGGACCGCGCATCATTAGAAGCTTCCGCCTCCAGCTCACCGCCTGGTACCTGGCCTTCTTTTCGCTCCTCTTTGTGCTGTTCGGCTTCTTCCTCTACGGCGTGCTCTCGAACGCCCTGGAAAAGCGCCTCGACGTAACGCTCTCCTCGCAGGCCAATACCACCGCCGTCCTCTTTCAGGACGAGTTGGGGGAGATGAAGGGCGACGTTCCGAAAGCCGCTGCCGAAGCCGTATCCGAGATGCGCCTGGATGGCAGCACGGTCGCGATCTTCGACGGCAACCGCATGTTGGCGGCCAGCGCCCCCGTGCCGCCGCCCGGGTTCGAGGCGGCCGCCGCCGAAGCCTCGTCCCGCGACGAACCGGACCTGATCCTGCCGCTGCCCCATTTCGGAAAGAGCGGAGCGCGGGCCGCGGTTCACCGCATGGCCGCCGAAGGGGCGCCCGCCGGTCCGGTGTATTTCATCCTGGCCGTGGGGCCGCTGGACCCCATCGCGGCCAGCCTGCAAGTGGTGCGGAACGTGTTGTTCTTCGGCATGCCATTCCTTCTGGCGCTGGCTGGCATCGGCGGCTACTGGCTGACCACACGCAGCCTGGCCCCGCTCTCGTGGATGGCCGAACAGGCGCGGAAAATCACCGGCAGCAACCTGGAGACCCGCCTGGATATCGGCAACGCTGCCGACGAACTCACGATGCTGGCCGCGTCCTTCAACGAACTTCTGTCGCGCCTCGACCAATCTTTCGAAGGAATGCGGCGCTTCGTCGCGGACGCTTCGCATGAGCTCCGTACGCCGATTTCCGTCATCCGCGGGGAGGCCGATGTGGCCCTCTCCCACGACCGCGCCGCCGCCGAGTATAAGGAATCGCTAGCCATCATCCTGGACGAATCGCGCCGCCTGTCCCGCCTGGTGGACGACCTGCTCAACCTGGCGCGCGCCGACGCCGGCCACGTCCGTCTGCAGCCCCAGGACTTCTACTTTAACGATCTTCTGGCGGATTGCTGCCGCTCCGTGCAGTCCCTGGCCAGTGCGCGTAAGATCCAACTGGAGTGGCGGTGCGCCGGGGACGTGCCTTTCCGCGGCGATGAGGAACTGCTCCGCCGCCTGGTGGTGAACCTGCTGGACAACGCCATCCGCTACACGCCCGAGGGCGGTAAAGTCTCGGCGGCGCTCGACGCGCAGGGCCCCGACCTGCGGATCCGCGTGGCCGACACCGGCATGGGAATCGCCCCCGAAGCGGTGCCCCACGTCTTCGAACGCTTCTACCGCGCCGACAAGGCACGCTCCCGCGCGGATGGCGGTTTCGGCCTGGGCCTGGCGATTGTGAAGTGGATTGCGGAGTCGCACAACGGCGCTGTGGAGCTGAGCAGTGAGCCGGAGTCGGGCAGCGTGTTTACGGTCACACTGCCAAGGTAGGGCATGCTTTAGCTTGCCCACCCGGTCATTCTCTTAACCGCTGAAGGAAGTCCGCGGCCCGCAGGATCGAGATGCCAGCGTACTGTCCGAGCCGCAGCAGGTCGTTAATCTTTTCGATACCGGCCTGATGCTCCTGCATCGACAGCAGCACGGCGTTCAGCGATTCCCGCGCGGCTTGGGTTTCCGAGTGCGTGGACTCGATGATCTTCATGGAGTCCTCAATGCGCGCACGAGCCTGGTCGCGTTCCGCGCTCTTGCGCTCCTCGACGGCGCGCATGTAGAGTTCCTAGGCCGCCTTCTCGGCTTCGCTCCGCTTCTTTCGCTCCATTGCGATGCGATTGACCTCGTCGTCCGAGAGTTCGTCCTTTCCCGGGGTTTTGAGTTTCGGAAAGCCCACGTCGCTGAAGTCGTCCCAGGCCTCGCCCATCAGCTTCCGCCGGCCGCTGATGATCTCCTTGACCTGGTCGTCCGTGTAGCCCATCTTCTTTACGTCGTCGGGCTTGAGCTTCCCACTGAACAGATCCTTCTGCAGCGCCTTACGGCGCAGGTCGTCGTACTGCCGGTCCAAGCCCTCGTGCATCTTGTTGTATTCGTAATAGATGACGGCGCCGGCGGCGACAACGCCGGTCAGAAGCATTGCCCAGGGGTTCGCCATCAGCGCCAGCCCCAGTCCTTGCACCGCGCTGGCAATGCCCACGATCTTCGTGGCGATGCCATAGGTGACAATCGCGCCGGCCACGAAGATCGCCGCTTCCCCGAACTTCACCAGCCAGTCGGAGTTGTCCTTCAGGAATCCCACGAGATCGCGCAGGTGGCCGACCCACGACCGCAGATACCCCTGGAACTGCTCGCCAACCGCCTCCTTCAGTTCGTTCACTTCGCGGGCGAGGGCAGCGGACTGCGCCTCCGCGCTGCCAGTCGCCGCAGCCGACCGCGCCTTGGATCTTCGCCGCCTCGCGCATCACCGCGTTGTAGCGGAGTTGCCGGACCTCGTTTTCATCGAGCGTCCTGCCGGTGAGTTTCTCCTGGCGGTCCACCTCTTTATTGAGATCGACGAAGATCCCCATGGTCCGGAGCCCGCGCGACGCGCCCGACTCGATGGCCATGAGCAGCTTCTCCAGGGCCTCGCCGGGCGTGATGTTCTCGATGGCGGCGGCGTCCTTCGCAACCTTCGCCAGCCCCTCCGCTTTCGACAGGTTCATGTCCGCGACCATGAGCCGGTCGACGGCGTGGATGGCGTCCTGCGTTCCGAAGCCAACCTTCTTAACGGCCTCGACCGCCCGGTTCGATGCCTCGGTGCTTACGCCATGGGCCTTCGCAAGCGCTGCCATCGACAGGCTCATCTTGTCGGTATGGGCGGCGTGTTCCGCAGCGCCAATGGTCCACTCCTTGGCCCAGTCCAGCGCCTTTTTGATCGAGTCCGCGAGGGGGTTGCCGGCGGCCGAGCCCTTGACCATGCTGACCGTGAGCCCGTCGATCCCGGCAGACGCGCCTCGCGCAGCCATCCCCGCCTCCTGCTCCATGCTGGACAGACCGGTGTTGACGCTCTTGATCGAAGCGTTCGCCTTGTTGACGTCCACCTCGACGACGAGTTCGAGCTTATTGTTGTCGGCCATGCAAAGTATGCCGCGCGGGGCTGGGTTCTGAAATCGGCCCAGATGCGGGATCGAACAGTCAGTCCGCTACGAATTCGTTGACGATACAGGCGTTACGGAGGGACCTGCATCGGCGCTCGGTTCGTGACGGTCGCCTATCTCGGGGTGGAAGAACGAAGACAACAACAGATAAACAGAGGCGGTATTGGGTGTATAATCAACGCCGGGCAGAATATCCAAGCGAAATGCCCTCGCGTCCACCGAAAGTAAGCTCAGGAGTACAGAACAATGAAGACCGCACATCGCATGCTCATCGTGGTCACGACGATGGCTCTATGCGTCACAATTACGGGAACTACGGCGCAGGCCCAGAACCGCAAGGAGAAACAGGATGCGCGTCTCGCTGAATCCGAGAAGCCGCGCGACGTCCCTGGTGGTACCTCTTTTGTTGCCAAGATGCCAGCGGACAAAGCGTTCGACGCAGCCGTCAGGTACTTCCAGATGCATG